>Ga0255125_1000091_pt1 | contig 33335 bp, 26 predicted proteins | sample Law_Cont_RepC_8d_FD_188557 | JGI IMG/M metagenome (GOLD analysis project Ga0255125, IMG submission 188557) | Freshwater microbial communities from St. Lawrence River, New York, United States - Law_Cont_RepC_8d | ecosystem: Environmental > Aquatic > Freshwater > River | place: USA: New York...
TTTCGTTTTTTACCGCAACTTTTTACATCTGCTTTTATTATCCAGAGCTGGCATTTTGCCATTGGTTTCAAACCCTAGCCAGATCCGTTACTTTTCAAATGCCTTCATTGCCTTCCACCATCCGGTTTTATTAACCAGAACGGTTGTTTTTGAAATTATAGGAGCCGCTACCAGCACGAGTCTGGTGGCCGCTTCTTTTAGAATGAATGGTGGCTTCTAGAGTTTAGAATACGGGCATTTTTTGTCGCACTAACTCGTTGGCAACATGCAAAGAGGGAAGGGTGCCTGCATCTGTCCAGAAGCCTTGGAGCGTATGACTGCGCAGGCGGCCCTGATGCAAATAATGATTGTTCACATCGGTGATTTCAAGTTCTCCCCGACCTGATGGCTTGAGGGTTCGGACCACCTCGAAGACATCTGATGGGTAGAGGTAAATACCTGCAACAGCGAGGTTGCTTTTTGGATTGGCTGGTTTTTCTTCGATGTTGGCAACAACACCATTTTTCAATTCAGCTACACCGTATCGCTGCGGGTCGGTCACTTCCTTCAACATCACCTGGGCATCGTTTGGATAGATTGAAGCTTGTTCGACGAAACCAGCCAATGAATCTTCAAAAATATTGTCGCCTAAAATGACCAGACTACGCGCGTTTTGGCAAAAAAGTTCCGCCAAACCCAGAGCTTGGGCGATGCCACCGGCTTCATCTTGAACGCGGTAGGTGAGGCGGCAGTCGTAATCTTTTCCAGAACCGAATAGTTCCACGAAATCACCCATATGCTCGGTGCCGCTGACTAGGAGGATGTCGCGGATACCAGCTCCTACCATCTTTTTCAGGGGGTGGTAGACCATGGGGTAGGGCCCCACAGGCAGGAGATGCTTATTAGTGACTTTGGTCAGGTCGCCTAAGCGTGTGCCTTTACCTCCAGCCAAGATGACGCCACGGAGTGGGAGTTTGGTTTTTGTGACAGTCATTGTGATCCTTTGATTATTTGGCCTTTTGGACGGTTAAGGCTTTAGATCCATTCAACTGAAGTTCGCATTGGGATAGGGTTTGTGTCAACCGAGAACCCGAGCCAAGAATTTGCATGCGCGTTCAGTTTTGGGGCTGTCGATCACCTCTGCCGCTGTGCCTTCTTCGGCAATATTCCCTTCTGCCAAAAGAACAACCCGGTCGGCTGCTCGTTTGGCGAAGCCGATCTCATGGGTAACCATGATAACGGTGAGGCCATCGCGTTTAAGGTCTTCCAGAACTGCCAAGACTTCGTGTTTTGTTTCTGGATCCAGTGCACTGGTGATTTCATCGCAAAGGAGGCCAAGTGGCTTTAGGGCTAGAGCTCTGGCTATGGCAACCCGTTGTTTTTGGCCTCCGGACAATTGCATTGGTTTGCGGTTGGCGAATTCGGACAGTTTCACTCGATCAAGCAGATGTATGGATCTGTCGCGGGCTTCTTTTGCGTTTTCTCCGAGGACCCAAATGGGAGCGGCGGCAACATTTTCGAGCACGGTTAGGTGCGGAAACAATTGGAAGTCTTGGAAAATCATGCCAAGAGAGCGCCGGATGCGGGCAATTTCAATTGACTGGCCGGACAGCGCGTTAAGGGTGCAGTCGCCAACCCGAACAGAGCCATGATCAAACACCTCCAAACCGTTCAAACAGCGTAGAAGAGTGGTTTTTCCGCCTCCGGAAGGGCCGATAAGTGCGACGGTTTGTCCAGGGTGAATTCGAAGGTCAACGCCGCGAAGGATTTCCCGGTCGCCATGGCGCTTTTTGAGCGAGGTGATGTGGATGGCCAAACCAGGGCTTTCGGCTGATTTATTTGCCATGACCTGCTCCCAAACGCCGCTCTAAGGCGCGCGAGGCCAATCCCAAAGGCAACGAGAGCAACAAGTAGAGGATTGCGGTGATGATGCCAATTTCCACGAATTTGAGGCTGGATTTTGCCAAAATTTGGTACTGCTTATTCAGCTCAAGAAGAGTGATAGCGCTGGCAACTGAGGTGTCTTTGAAGAGGGCGACCAGATCGCTGGTGGTGGGTGGAAGGGCAATTCGTACCGCTTGGGGGAGAATGATGCGTCGAAAAGTGAGTCCCCTAGTCATGCCAAGAGCGGCAGCAGCCTCCCATTGGCCTTGAGGGATCGACTGGATAGCACTGCGTTGGATTTCTGCTTCGTAAGCGGCGTAGGTGAGGCCCAAGCCCAGCCAAGCGGCACCAAAGGGAGTGATCCATTCCCCAAGTCCGGCCAGGCCGATGCTGGCTAAAACGGAGGGCAAGCCAAAGTAGAGGAAGAACAGCAGTAGCAACAAAGGAACTCCTCTGAAGAATTCCACATAGGCCACGGCCAAAATTTGGACAGGTTTGGGTCCGTATAACCGGGCGGTGGCAATTCCAAGGCCTAGGCAAAGGGCTAAGGCGAAGCTGGAAAGTGTGAGGACAAGGGTGACACGGGTTCCATCAAGGAGGAGAGGAAGGTAACGGGAAACCGTCCATGGGGCATCTTCTTCCGCTGTTTCAAATTGCCAATCGCTGGCACTGGTGGCAGAGGCTAAATGAATGGCATTGAATTCATCCCACAGTTTCCATTGAGTGAGGATTTTTTGCAGGGAACCGTCGGTGATCATGTCGCTAATTGCTTGATCAATGGCTTTGGCAAGCGTTTCGTTTTCAGGATGAACCGCAATCGCATATCGGCCTGGTGCGAAGGGTTTTCCGGCGGGGGCCAAAGCCGGGTTTTCACCGGCATAGCGCTGGGCCATGGGGAGATCGATCAGCACAGCGTCGATTCGGCTTAGTTCAAGGTCGCGAAATGCTTCGGTTGGGGTGGAGTAACTTCCATGATTGACTCCATCGCGAATGAGTATTGCCTCCGCGGCGGTACCGTCCATGGTCCCGACTTTCATGAGCTTGGTGGCTATGAGGCTTTCATAGTTTTCAAATCGGGTTTCACCTTTTCGGACGGTGAGTTGTTGCCTGTAAAGGAAATAGGGGCGGCAAAAATAAACCGATTTTCGGCGCTCGGGCAGTATTTCCAGGCCATTCATGGCGAATTCAAAATCGCGTTTGAGCAGTCCAGGGATAAGGCTTTCAAACCCGTATTGGGTGAAACGGATGGTGGTGCCTATTTTTTTTTCGAGTTCGCGAACAATATCGACTTCGAAGCCAACCCGTTGGAGGTTTTGGTCTAGAAAACAATAAGGAGCTCCCCCCTCCTCATCACAACCCCAGCGAAGCTGTTTTGGGTTTTGGAAAGAGCATGCAAGGGCAGTACTTGCCAGAATTAGCGACCAAAAGCCCGCCATGAATCCTCCCGCATGAGGACAATGAGTGCCCAGAAACCGAAAATGGGGCCTAGCATGAGGCATCCCATGGGGGTTATACAAGGGATGGCAGTTGCCAAGGCACCTGCCAGGGCCAACCCGTGATTTTGGCGGCAAGTCATTGCGAATCCGCCCCAAATTCCCAGCAAGCCGGTGGCTATTCCTAAAATGCCGGCCACCAAAAAACCGGCTTGGTAAATGGAAACAGCCCGATCCCAGGACATATTGGCTTGGGCTAATTGGCCTTCGATCATTTCGGCTTGTTGAGGGCTTTCTTGGCGCATTCGGCTCAATAATTCGTCGGGCTGGGAGTTGGCTAAGACGATTCCTGCGTATAGGAAAAGTGCCGAGACCAGCAGGTTAACTATGCCTGAAAAGACGAGAAAAGCGCCAGGAATGGCTAGTCGAACGGCTGTATTAGCAGCATCTGGGGCCAAGTTGCCAAACGGATTATTGTCAGCTTCGGGCGTTTCCAGGGGATCGGGTGTCGTGAATCGGCGGGTGGGTACGCCGCTTGAATAATCAAAATCGCCAGACTTGTTGCCACTTTCATCGCGCCAGCCTGAGTCCATCAGTTTATCGCCCCCGGGTTTGCTGATTGATGAAGTCGCTTGAACCAGACATTATCGTACCTCTTGGGGCTGTGGGCACAAGATGCCAGCCAAGTAGGGCCGGGGATCTGGGTTTAGGTAGTTTTTGGCATGAAAAAAGTGTCGTGGTCGGGCCAGCAACCGGGGGTGTGGATATCGAGCATTTCCAACCCGTCTGGTCCGGCGGCAAACGCATGGGTGGTGCCGGGTGGGAGCCGGAGAAATGTGCCGATTTTCAACTGGAATTCTTCGCCATTGAGCCAGGCTTTACCTCCTCCAGCAGTAACAAGGTAGAGCTCTTCGGAGCGGGCGTGGTAACTAGCGGGTGTTACGGCTCCGGGCTCAATTTGGACGCGCCAGGCAGTGGTGGCACCTTGCTCTTCGCGCAGGATAAGCGGCCGAAGCTGGTAAGGCCCCAGAGCTAGCGCCCCTTCCCCTTGTCTGTTTGAGAAATCAATGCAGAGGATTTTATTTTGGGATTTGGGCATAGCGTTAACAAAACCTTAAATAGGGGTTAGCGGGTAAAAATTGTAGCCAGCCACTCCTGAACAGTATTGAATTCGGCTGGCTGGCTATGGAATCCCAGGTGACCATCGGGCCGAATGATGCAGATACCATCTGATTGGTAGCCAAAGTCATGTGCGAGAAGATTATCGGTGTCGTGAACCACGTGGAGGCCTTCGGAAATTCCTTGGGGAATTTCTCCAGAAGCCGGGTCGATAAGCAAATGGCAAGCCACCAGACCAATACCCGGACCGCGAACCTGAATGGCTTTGGCAACTTGGGCTGCACGCTCGACCGTTGCCGTTTTAGCATTGGGGCCGGCGAATATAAAGGCGTGGTGCAGGCCGTCGCTCAGGAGGTCCATGATTGTGGCCGCGCCATGAGGCAGGGTTGATGCGGGCCAGGGTAGCGCAGGAACTCTATCGCCAGCTCGTAGCCCACTACGGAAGGCGCGCCAGGCTTTGAGGCCCACCCCGCCGATTCCATGGCTAAAAACGGCCTCCAGTAAAGTTTCTTGGCTTTCCTGAACCAACGGGCTTTGGCGATATTCAACGGCCAAACGACTGATGAGCCTGGAACCCTGTTCCTGCACGGCTTGGAGGCTGGGCAAGAACCGCTGCAAACCATCGCATAGTGCATGGGCCAAGCCTTTTAGGTTCGGGCTACAGCTTTCAAAATCGATGCAGCGGTTCATCAGGTCTTGGACTATGGGTAGCCTTTCGTCTTGGTAACTTTCAAGTATGCGCGGCCAAGCCAAGCCTTTTTCAACGAGGGCGATTTTCCAGACGAGGTTGGCGATGTCAGCTAGCGCGGCGTTGAGTCCCAGCCCACCAAGGGCGGTGTGGATATGAGCCGCATCACCTGCCAAAAATACATGGCCCTTTTGCATGTGTGGCACAAGCCTTGAATGGCAGGTTATTTCTTCGCCAATCGGATCTCCAATGATGCGAAGGGTGGGATTTCCACACCTTTTTTGCAGGATGCCCTGCAAGATTTCCAACGAGGGGAGCGGGAAGGTGTGGCGAGAATTTTTGGGCGGTTTGGTTTCCAATTCAATTTGGCTGGGCAAACGCTCCATTGCCAATCGGTACATACCTTTGTTGATTGAGGGGCATATGGTCAGCATGCCTTCTTCATGCATATGGATTTGGTTGGCTTCATCAGAGTGGGGATCAGGTTGGGATAAATCGAAACCTTCCAAGTGTGTGTCGAGGCGGATCAGGCGGATTGGCAAATCCTTTCCGGTGAATGGAATTCCAAGCAGTTTGCGAACTTGGCTGTTGGAAGAATCGCAAGCGATCACCTGCCGGGCATTAACCCGAACCACTTTGCCCCCGGGTAACGTGAAGGCCACTTGAACACCGGGGGTGCCAGGGGATTGAACTAAAGAAACAACCCGAACCCCACGGAAAACTGGAAGGTTAATTTGATGGATGTATTTGAGGAGGACCTGTTCCAAGTCGTTTTGCGGGAGGGAGAGGCTAAAGGGGTAGAGGGAGGGCAAAGTGGTCATGCCCAAAGTTGCCAACTTCTTGCCCGCATGGGAAATGGTAAGTCGGTCCAGTTTTTTGCCCATCTCGACCAGGGATGTGGCCAAACCAAGTCCGTGAAGAAATTCCAATGACCTTGGCTGGAGGAGCATCGCTTTGGAAAATGCGGAAGCTTGGAAAGCGGAATCGATCACCACCGAAGCGATTCCCAATTTTGCCAATTGTGCGGCTGCAAAAAAACCGGGTGCATTTGCACCGACAACCAAAACGCTCAATTCGGCACCGTCACGCAGGTCTTCCAATTGCATGGTGGCTACTTCCTGAATTGGGGCTGAGGGAAAGTGTTTAGTGAAAGGGAGCGAATGTAATAACAGGGTATCGGGTATTAAGTGGGATGGCTTGCAGGTGAGGCAACTTGTGTGGACAGGAATTGGTGAGTGGTTTAGGATAGAATGTGACTGCTTGATCTAGCCCCAACATTTAAACTGGGTTTTCGCAGTCATCAGGCTGGCCGATGCGGCTGGTCAATGAGCGAACAAACAAAATAATGGGATAAATCCAAGCATGGAGAGCCAGGATAAAACTGGAGAGCCGCAACCCAAGACGACTAATTCGTCTGATAAATCGTTTGAGGAATTGGGTCTGAGGGCGGAAACGCTAGCCAGCTTGGCTCGGGCTGGTTATACAAAGCCGACCCCCATTCAGGCTGGCGTGATCCCGTATGCCCTTGCCGGCTACGATGTGATAGGCCAAGCCCAAACCGGAACTGGTAAAACCGCAGCTTTTCTTCTGCCTTTTTTGAATGCTTGGAGCCGTGGAAAAGATTCGAAATATGCCCAAGCCCTGATTTTGGTGCCAACCCGTGAGTTGGCGGCCCAAGTTGTGGAAGAGGCGCGGAATATTCTGCCAGAAGATGGCCCCGAAAGTATTGTGGTGTGCGGCGGCCAAAGCATGGGCCCGCAGGTGAGGGCCCTAGGAAGAAAGGTTCCCCTCATTGTGGGAACTCCTGGCCGGGTGATTGACCACCTGATGCGAGGCACTTTTGTTCCGTCCGGACCACAGTTTGTGGTTTTGGACGAGGCTGACCGGATGTTGGACATTGGTTTTCGGCCAGATATCGAGAAAATTTTGCGGCGTTGCCCAGAGGATCGGCAAACCCTGCTTCTTTCAGCAACCCTGCCAGACGATGTTCTGAAGCTGACTCAGCGGTACCAGCGTGACCCCAAGCAGGTTCGGATCGCGTCGGAACAGCCGACAGTCAAAAAAATTCGTCAAAGCTACGCCTCAGTTGAGGAAGACCGGAAACTGTCGCTTTTGCTGCGCATTCTGAAGGATGAGAAGCCGACACAAAGTATCATTTTCGTCGAGCGTAAACGCTGGGCCGAGAACCTTTACAGTTCGCTGCGCAAGGACATTCATGGCGTCTCGATGATTCATGGCGACTTGCCACAGGGCATGCGGGACAAGGTGATGGAGGCGTTTCGCCAGGGGCGGATCAAACACCTTGTGGCCACAGATGTTGTGGGCCGTGGTATCGATGTCAAAGATATTTCCCATGTATTCAATTATGACATTCCCGAGGATCCGGAGGCCTATGTCCACCGGATTGGCCGCACGGGGCGAATTGGTGCCAACGGAATAGCCATCGCTTTTGTCTCGCCCGATCAGGGTGAGCGCTTGACCAATGTGGAAATGTTTATCAATCAGATTCTTGAGAAGCGGGAAACTGAGGGGTTCGAGTCGGTTCGCCCCAAGGACCCTGTAGGGGAAAAACCACCCGAGGCTCCCAAGCAGTCCCAGCCGGTCTTTGGACGGCGCGTGAAGAAGTACAGCAACCGTCTTTAATAGCCTTTTGAACGCGTCGCTTATTCAGTAGGCACTGCTGCTGATTCCCAACTGTAGAATGGGGTGATCCCCTCTTCTCGGTTAGGAGTCATCGTCATGGTGCGTCAATACTGTGAATTTAGGGCCACAGGGCCTGCACGGGCATCAGTGGCCGGGCAGCGCCTCGAGGATGACGAACTCAGACTAATCGACAAATTTTGGCGCGCCTGTAACTACCTTGCTGCGGGCATGATCTATCTGGGCGACAATCCATTATTGGGGCGCCCTTTGGCGCAGGCCGATATCAAGAGGCGTCTTCTTGGGCATTGGGGTTCTAGCCCCGGGCTGGCTTTTGTTTATACCCATGCCAACCGGATTATTCGTAAATTCGATCTCGATATGATTTTTTTGGCGGGTCCGGGCCATGGTGCCCCAGGGGTGATTGCGCCTGTGTGGCTGGAGGGCAGTTACGCAAACGCTCACCCGGATTGCGGGCATGGAACCCGGGGGATGCTGGAACTTTTCAGGCGTTTTTCCTTTCCCGGCGGGGTGGGGAGTCACTGCACCCCGGAATTACCCGGCAGTATCCACGAGGGCGGGGAGTTGGGGTATGTGCTATCGCACGCTTACGGGGCGGTTTTTGACCTACCCGATTTGATCGCGTTGGCAGTGGTGGGGGACGGAGAAGCGGAAACCGGGCCTCTGGCAACCTCGTGGCATTCGAACAAGTTTCTAAATCCCGCCAGAGATGGGGCGGTCCTTCCTGTTTTGCACTTGAATGGTTACAAGATCAGCAATCCCAGCATCTTTGCCCGGTTGCCGCATGATGAATTGGAAAACATGTTTCGCGGGTTGGGGCATGAGCCGTTTTGGGTGGAGGGGGCCGAACCCGCATCGATGCACGAGGCCATGGCTGCCACGCTGGATCATTGCATCGTCCAAATTCGCGAAATTCAGAATCAGGCCAGAGTGGGCGGGAATGTTGAGAGGGCGCGGTGGCCCATGATAATCCTGAGGACCCCCAAGGGGTGGACCGGCCCCCAAGTGGTGGATGGCCATCAGGTAGAGGGCACCTGGCGCTCGCATCAAGTGCCCATTTCGAAAATAGTGGATAATGAGGGTCATTTGAGAGTACTTGAAGGCTGGCTTGCCAGCTACAAGCCAAGTGAGTTGTTCACGGTTGAAGGACTTCCAGCCAAGGATTTATTAGAATTTCTGCCCAAACCTGGCAGGCGCATGGGGGCCAATCCCAGGGCCAACGGAGGAAATTCGCGGGAGTCACTGCACTTGCCGGACTGGCGCGAGCAGGCTTTGGAAGTAGTTAAGCCAGGTAGCTTTCATGCTCGCTCAACCGAGCGACTGGGGCTTTGGTTGCGGGATATCATGGCGCGAAATTCAGGGCAATTCAGGGTTTTTGGGCCGGATGAAACCGCTTCGAACAAACTAGCGGATATTTACCAGGTGACGGGCAAAACCTGGATGGCGGGGAGGCTGGAAGAGGATGAAGACGGCGGGCATTTGCAGGCTGACGGGCGTGTGATGGAGATGCTTTCCGAGCACACGCTAGAAGGATGGCTGGAAGGTTATTTGCTCACAGGGCGACATGGTTTGCTTTCCACCTATGAGGCCTTCGCCCATGTGATAGACAGCATGGTGGGCCAACATGCCAAGTGGCTGGCGAAATCTCTTGAGCTTCCTTGGCGTAAGGCCATCCCATCGTTGAACCTGTTGATCACCTCGACAGTATGGCGGCAGGACCACAACGGTTTCACCCACCAAGACCCTGGATTTCTTGATGTTATTGCCAATAAATCACCCAAGGTGGTGCGTATTTATTTACCGCCGGATGCCAACTGCTTGCTGAGCGTGTCTGATCATTGCCTGCGTTCGGTCAACCAAGTGAACCTGATTGTTTGCGACAAGCAGCGCCAACTGCAATATCTGGGGCCAGAGCAGGCAGCGGAGCACTGCCAGCGTGGGTTGGGAGTTTGGAAATTTGCCAGCAATGATGGTGGAGAAAGACCCGAGGCGATTTTGGTGGGTTGTGGGGATGCAGCGACTCGGGAAGCTCTGGCTGCGGTGGACCTTTTGCGAACCCATTTTCCCGGGTTGCGGTTGCGGTTTGTGAATGTGGTGGATCCGTTTCGGCTTTCCTCACCAGAGTTTCATCCCAATGGCTTGGAGGATGGCGAGTATGCCGAGCTTTTTCCGGCCGAGACACCCGTGATTTTTAATTTCCATGGTTTTCCACATTTCATACACAGGCTTACTTACAGGCGAGCCAACCATGAGGATATTCATGTCCATGGTTACCAAGAGCGGGGTAATATCAACACGCCCATTGAATTGGCCATTTTGAACCGGGTGGACCGTTATAGCTTGGCGATGCAAGTGGTTAAGCGGGTTCCCAAGTTACGGCAAGGTGGGATTGGGGCATTGGAAGCTTTTGCAGCCATGCAGCAAATGGTGATTGAAAATGCACATGAATTTGGCGTCGATAGGGAAGACATAGCATATTGGACTTGGCCTGAAGGGTTGATAACTGCAGGGAGTGGGAATGGCTGGGCCTCGGCTGAATGAGATTTGTTACGGCCTTCTGCTTTATGCCTGATTACCGGGCAGATAGTGACAGGATTGGGGCAATTGGAAATTGGGCGGTGTTTGAAACCCCTTTAAATCCAGCAGCTTTTGATTTTTGCAAATGGAGGTATGCCATTTGCCAAGGAATTGTGGGGAAGCCTTGAGAGTGTCGGTGGCTCCGGTTTATTGCCGGTGGTTATTGGATGACTTGGAAGAAGGGTCCCCAAGGTTTTTGGCGTTTCGGGCGGGATCGCCCGGGCGGAATGGGGTGCGTCACTCTGTTCCGGACCTCCCGGGTTCCCGGGCGGTCCACGCACGGGATGCGAAGACCCTTGGAAAAAAGCGAAGTCCCCGGAAGCATGCTTCCGGGGACTTCGCTTTGGTGGGTGTGTGGGTGAAACCTATTTTGGGTCAGTTTAGAACCAAATCAAAGTGGCTGCCTTCGGGAATTTCGTTATCGAGGCTGGACTCGTCCAGGGCGGTGCGTGGCCGGGGCATCTGTGCCTCCAGGTCGCGCCCTTTACCTACCAGTTCAGAACGGACTACGGCCATTTCGCGTGGGGCTTCAATTCCCAAGCGCACCCTGTTGCCATTCACTTCAACAACAGTGAGAACAATGTTGTTTCCCACTAAAATTTTTTCGCCAACTTTCCTGCTAAGTACCAACATGTCACACCTCCCTGTCGTGTTTGCTTAACCGTCTCATCCTTGATTCGCTTGGCCCCTTTGGTGTTTTCGCTAAAAGGGGCGGAAACAGCTTTCCTAACCGTCAGACTTTTCCATGAACATTACTTCTAATACGATTCTAGGTTCGGAAAGGTTCAAGAAAAAAGGTTAGCTTTAAAATATTTCAAGCCCTGTTCGTTGAGGTTGGGTAGGATTTTGGCTTTTTAGCCTCTGGGGGCACTAATTCCTTACCCAGACTGCCAAGTTGGCCGTTAAATTTTGCCCATACCAACCATCTTTGGGGGAATAGTGGGCTATTTCTGGTCAATCGGTGTCCCAAGATTCAGAACAGCCGAGGCAGATTTCAAAGGAGCACCGAGCGCAATTCCACATTTTTCCGCGAGGGGACAGCTGGTGGGTACAGATCGGACACTTGGACATGGGGGGCGGCTCTGGCCGGAAAGGGGGTGGATTCGAGATAATTGCGGGGCTTTCTGAAGGTGCGCTAGGGTTCATCGAATAGCTCCAAAAAGGTGGGCGCGGAGGTTAAGGCTTATTTTGGGAGGGTCATCTTCCAGAGAAGCCACAAACAAAGCTTTAACCTATACTGTACAAATGTTCAAGTGCGAGTCGTTGCGAAATCGAGGAATTGCCATAACCTTTTTCCATGAAGCACTTTGTGGAAAATATTTGAATTTTGGCAATTACAATCTTCGTTTCCCTCCTCATTGCCTTCGCAAAGAGTGTTGGAGATTTTCGCGCAATCGGTTTGGTTGCTTGCGTGGCCTTGGGAGTTTGCTACCATCGCCTTCAAGACCCTTGGACGATTTGCAGGGTGATCCATCCAAGCCAATTTCTTGTATTCACGCATTTTTAGGAGCCTGAAGATTATGGTTAGCCAGTTTGCCAGCCGTCGTTCGTTTCTTCACACCGCTGGGGCGGCCATGGTGGGTGGCGTTGCAGCAACCCAAATTTCCGTGGCATCGGCCTTGGTAGCAGAGCCTTGGTTCAAGATTGGTTTGGCCCAGTGGTCACTGCATAAGGCGTTTTTTGAAAAGAAGCTTGACCCAATCAATTTTCCAAGCATTGCCAAGAAAGATTTTGGTCTTTCCGGTGTGGAATATGTGAACCAGTTTTACAAAGGTAAGGCCGAGGACGAGGCAACCGGTAACGAGTTGCTGAAGCAGAGCAAGGATATGGGTGTTGAAAACATTTTGATCATGTGTGATGGGGAGGGCAATTTAGGAGATTCCACTCCTGAAAAGCGTAAGCAAGCTGTAAAAAACCACCACAAGTGGGTGAATGCTGCCAAGTTTTTGGGTTGCCATTCAATTCGAGTGAATGCGGCATCTTCGGGCACCTATGAGGAGCAGCTTGAGCGGGCAGCGGAAGGGCTTGCGGCTCTGACCGAATATGGTGACAGTCAGGGTATCAATGTGATTGTGGAGAATCATGGCGGTCTATCCAGCAATGGCGCCTGGCTGGCTGCGGTGATCAAGAAGGTGAACCACCCGCGCTGTGGCACTCTGCCAGATTTTGGCAATTTTAACCTGGGTAATGGTAAATCCTATGACCGTTACCAAGGCGTGGAGGAATTGATGCCTTTCGCCAAGGGAGTCAGCGCCAAATCGCACGATTTCGACGCCGAAGGCAACGAAAAGCACACAGATTACAAGAAAATGCTCAATTTGGTGCGCAAGGCTGGCTACAAGGGCTGGGTGAGTGTGGAATGGGAAGGTGGCAGCCTGTCTGAATCGGAAGGCATCAAGGCAACTGTGAAATTGCTGGAGCGCGTTCGTCAGCAATTAGCTTAATCCGACGACAGAACGGCGATTAATCCACAAGTGGAAGAGCCGGGTCTAGGTGATCCAAATAACGGATTTAAATCTGTTTTTAATCTAAACATTAATGGTTTGAGGCTAAGGCGGAAGGAAAGCCGATTGTTTCCTGCGCTTCGCAAGCTTAACTAAAGAACTTTTTTGGAGTTGATGGAAATGTATAGGGTTTTCCTTGTCAGTTTCTTCGTAGTTGGCATTTGCGGGGTTGCTGTATTTGGCCAGGAGAAGGTCAAGCGGGATCCTGGTGAGTTGAAGGCAATTGAGAGCTTAAGGGCCTCGGGCGCTTTAGTGCTGGAAGTGGCACAAAATGATCCGCGATTGGAGGTGAGCTTTCTCCAACCGGTGGAAAAGTTTGGTGCGGGCACTTTGGCTCCCCTGAAAGATATCAAGGCACTTGCAGCCTTAAACCTGCGCGCGCAACCCTTGAACGACGAGGTTTCAGCGCAGCTTGCGCCGCTGACAGGCTTGACCCGGTTGCATCTTGAAAAAACCAAGATTACCGATGCTGGCTTGGTGCATCTGAAAGGGATGAAAGATCTTGAATACCTCAACCTTTATGATACCCAGATCACTGACAAGGGCCTTGCAAGTCTGGTTGAACTGAAGAAGTTGAAAAATCTCTACCTTTGGCAAACCAAGGTGACAAAGGAAGCTGCCAACAAGCTGAAAGAGCATTTGAAGGGTTGCGATGTGAATGTTGGTGTGGAGTTTGTCCCGCTTCCCGAGCCTAAAGACATGCCTAAAGCGCCAGCCAAAGACGCAAAAGCCAAGGCCAAAGATGCCGCGAAGGACGCTGGCAAGGAAAAGGCCAAAGATGCCGCGAAGGACGCTGGTAAAGAAAAGGCTAAAGAGGCTGCGAAAGACGCGGTGAAGGAAAAAGCAAAGTCTTGATAATTTTTAGATGATGTTTAGCCAAGGGGGACGATTCAAAATGGATCGTCCCTTTTTGTTTCTAAAAAGGCATGGAAAAAGGTATCACGCATTTAAAACTGAGCCCATTTTCGCTAGCTTGGATGATAAGCTGAAGCGGGCAATTGTCAGGCCAAATTTGTTGCAAGGCCAGGGAAATGCCCGTCAACCAAGGGTTCGGGAGCCACTGCTGAGCCATGCCCAGGTACTATCCGGATTTTGCAACCTTTGAAAAACTGTCGGCCCAGCCTGGAATAGGCTTGGTGCCGGTTTACCGTCAGGTTAGTTCGGATAGCCTCACGCCTGTATTGGCTTTTCACCGGTTGGGGGATGCCCGCTGGTCGTTTTTGTTTGAGAGCGTGGTGGGCGGGGAAAAACCTGGACGATACAGCTTTTTGGGTGCAGATCCATTTGCCCGATTTGTTGCGAAGGGAAACCGGGTCACAATTCACCATGGCAATGGTCGTGAGGAGCAATTTGACTCACCTGACCCATTGCGTTCGCTCGAGGAGCTGATTGCTCAATACAAGGCCCCCCATCTGCCGGGCATGCCCCGCTTTTTGGGCGGAGCAGTTGGCCATGCTGGTTATGACACGGTGCGCTGGGTGGAAAATCTACCGAACGCTCCAACAGATGATCGGGGCCTACCAGACCTGGCGTTTGCCCTATATGACCGGATGGTTGTTTTTGACCAAATCAACAAAACGGTTTTGGTGGTGGCCCATGCCAGGGTAGGTGAAGAACCGCAGGCAAGTTATGAAAAGGCCTGCCGGCAGGTGGATGCTTTGGTGGAGCGGATTCGTTCGGGTGAGACCATTCCGGTGGTCGACCTGGCTCCTTTGGGCGAAGTCACAGGCGATTATAAATCCACTTTCACCCGGGAAAAATTCCACGAAGCGGTGGCAAAAGCCAAGGAATACATCCTTGCTGGCGATATATTCCAGGTGGTATTGAGCCAAAGGCTGGAAGCAAAAACCGTCTGCTCACCATTCACCATTTACCGAGCGCTAAGGGTTGTGAATCCCAGTCCGTTTTTGTTTTTGTTGCGCCAGGAAGAATTGAGCTTGGTGGGCAGTTCGCCCGAAATTATGACCCGCTTGGAAGATGGGGAACTGACGATCCGGCCTCTGGCTGGAACCCGCCGACGCGGCAAGGATGTGGCGGAAGACGAGATGCTGGCGGCAGAGCTATTGGCTGATCCCAAGGAGCGGGCCGAGCACATCATGCTGGTTGACCTGGGCCGTAATGATGTGGGGCTGGTGAGTGAGTTTGGCAGTGTGCGGTTGCGCGATGTGCTTACGGTGGAGCGGTACAGCCATGTGATGCACCTGTGCAGCACGGTGACTGGCAGGTTGCGGCCGGGAATGAGCGCACTGGACGCATTGCGCGCCTGTTTGCCTGCAGGAACGCTTTCGGGAGCTCCAAAAGTTCGGGCAATGCAAATCATAGATGAACTGGAACCGGTTCGGCGGGGGCCCTACGGGGGCGCTGTGGGGTATGTGGATTTTTCGGGCAACATGGACACCTGCATCGCTCTGCGAACCTTGGTCTTACAAGGTGGGGTTGCCCACCTCCAGGCGGGCGCTGGTGTTGTAGCTGATAGTGTGCCAGAGAATGAATGGCAGGAAACCCTGAACAAGGCGCGTGGGCTTTTGCGAGCACTCAAGTTGGCCGAGCAGATGGATTCCCAGAAAGATCAGACCGACTAAGTTTAACCAACATCGCAGGTGCCCACATGTTGACAGCCCTCGTTTTAGGATTGTTGATAGATAGCCACGGGGCTGATGTGGTGATTTATGGGGCCACTCCCGGTGGAATCGCTTGCGCCATTCAAGTGCGGCGCATGGGCAAGACAGCTTTGCTGGTTGAGCCCACAAGTCATGTGGGTGGGCTAACCACTTCCGGGTTGGGGGCCACCGATTCGGGAGAGAAGGGTGTGATTGGGGGTATCAGCCGGGAGTTTTACCGGAGGCTACGCAAGCACTACGAAGATTCGGCAGCTTGGAATTTGGAAAAACGGGATACTTCGCCAGTCTGGAGGGTAGGGCTAAATGAGGATGCCCAGTGGACTTTTGAACCGAAAGTGGCGGAGAGGGTGTTAGACGCTTGGCTTGCCGAAACCGGGGTCGAGGTCTTGAAGGGGGATGCCCTTGCCGAAGACCCCCGTGCGGTAACGAAGGAAGGCGCATTGATTCGCGCGATGCGACTGGTTTCGGGCAAAGTTTTGGCTGGCAAAGTTTTTGTCGATGCAAGTTACGAGGGGGACTTGCTAGCGCGGGCAGGCGTTCCCTACCGATTGGGGCGGGAATCCAACACCTTGCATAACGAAACCCTCAATGGGGTTCAACGGGCCCGCAACACGCACAACCACCGGTTTTTGAAACCCGTGAGCGCTTATCGTTTGAAGGGCGACCCGTTGAGCGGTCTGCTATCAGGGATTGAAGAAGCCTTGCCTGCTGATGGCACAGGGGACAACCGTCTCCAAGCCTATTGTTTTCGCATGTGCATGACACGGAATGTGGACAATCTAACCCCTTGGCCCAAGCCTGAAAAATACAACGAAGCCGATTATGAATTGTTGTTTCGCAATTTCGAGGCGGGGGATTTGCGCATACCAATGCATCCGTTACCCATGCCCAATGGGAAGACCGACACAAACAACAATGGGGCTTTCAGCACCGATTATATTGGGGGAAATTTTAAATACCCGGAAGCTAGCTATGCCGATAGGTTTAAAATAATAAAAGACCATTTGGAGTATCAGAAGGGCTTGATGTGGTCATTAGCAAATCATCCCCGTGTTCCCCAGACTGTGCGGGATCATGTCTCAAAATGGGGGCTGGCGCGGGATGAATTTGTCGGCAACGGCAACTGGCCTTGGCAAATCTATGTGCGGGAAGCCAGGCGGTTGGAAGCGGTAAGAATGGTCACCGAGCGACATTGCCGGGCGATTGATCCTATTGCCGATCCGGTGGGTATGGGAAGCTACAACATGGATTCGCACAACTGCACTAGATATGTGGATGCCAAGGGAAATGTGCAGGACGAGGGCGATGTGCAAGAGGGGCCAGGCGGGCCCTATCCGGTAGGCTACGGGTCGTTAGTGGCGCAACCAGGCAAGGCAGATAACCTGTTGGTGCCGGTTTGCTTGGGCAGCACCCACATTGCGTTTGGTTCAATTCGGATGGAGCCTGTGTTTTTTGTGCTGGGCCAATCCGCAGGGACAGCGGCGGTGATGGCCATTGAGGGAAACCTGAATGTTCAGGATGTGCCTTATGCCAAACTACGCGAGCGCTTATTAAAAGACGGTCAAGTCCTCGAATTTGAGCGTAAACCATTGCGGCCAAAAGCGGCGATTTTACGAGCCGACGCCATCGATATCAAAAAACTGCAAGGTGTTGTTGTTGATGACGAGCACGCTTTGGCAGAAGGGGATTGGGTTTCCAGTGCTTCAGTGGGTGGTTTTGTAGGGGCTGGCTATAGGCACGACGGAAATCAGCATAAGGGGAAGTGCCGGTTAACTTTCTCAACTGATTTGCCCCAGCCTGGCAAGTATGAGGTGCGATTGGCTATTAGCCAAAATGCCAATCGTAGCCGTGAAGTGCCGGTGTTGGTTTTTTATGGGGCAAAAAAGGATTTGGTGTTGGTAGACCAGACCCGCAAGCCAGGAAAAGATGGGCCATTTGTCAGTTTGGGCCAGTGGGATTTTCCAGACTGCAAAGCAAGTGTGGTGATATCGAATGAGGGAACCAAGGGATATGTGACTGGTGATGCCGTTCAGTGGCAAAGGGTGCCTTGAGCATTCAAGGGTATGTTTTGATTTGACATAGCCTTTGCCATGGGTTCATGGACTCCTATTGAAGCCACCTCTATTGTTAATTGTTGGTAACTCATTTCTTTGGCGGTGGTAGCCCATGGTTTGGCTGGCTTTAAGAATGCTTGTGGGCGACCCGGTCAAGTACCTTGGCATTTTGTTTGGTGTGGTATTTGCCACGCTGCTAATGAGCCAGCAGGTGGCGATTTTTGTTGGCATTATGAAGCGCACAGCAAGCCAGATTCTGGATGTGCATGACGCGGATATTTGGGTGATGGACCGGGCCACCCGTTTCATTGATGAAGCCCCCATGCTGCCCGACCAGGAACTGTATCGGGTTCGCTCGGTGGAAGGGGTGGAAAGTGCCGTAAAACTGGCCTATGGCCAATTGGGGGCGCGCCTGCCTGATGGTGGCGCCTTCCGCACAGTGACCTTGCTTGGGCTGGATGACAGCAGTTTGTTGGGTGCACCCAGCAAAATGGTGCTGGGCGAGTTGAAGGCGCTGCGCGAGCCGGATGCGGTGCTGGTGGACCGCCTTGGTTATGGCTTCCTTTTTCCCGGTCAGCCGATGGTTTTGGGCAAAGAGTTCGAGATCAATGAACGCCGTGGGCGGATTGTTGGCATATGCGAAGCGTCGCAACCATTCACCAGCATGCCCATACTTTTTGCCCGCTATTCGCAGGCGGCTCGCTATTTTCCGCCCAGCCGAAACCTGGTCAATTTCCTGCTGGTTAGGGCGAAGCCCGGTTTCGACCTCGGGCCGATCTGCCGGGCAATCGAGGCGGCCAGCTTGCAAGGCCCCAGGCCGCTGGCGGCTTACACGCGCAAGGAGTTCGCCTGGAAGACAGTAGAATTTTATCTCGAGTCAACCGGGATTCCGGTGAATTTTGGTATCACCATTTCGCTTGGATTCATCGTGGGTTTGGCGATTACCGGACAAACCTTTTACCTGTTCACCATGGAGAATCTGCGTCAGTTTGGATCGCTGAAAGCCATGGGGGTGGACAATTGGCGGATTGTCGGGATGATTTTGTTGCAGGGTTTGGTTGCTGGGGCCATTGGTTACGGTATCGGGATCGGTTTGACAGCGGTCTTTTTTGAGGCGACATCCGGTGTTCCGGCCCTGACGGGTTTGGGCATGTTTCCAGGTTTGCTACTGGGCATTGCAGGAACGATTTTGGCCATCGTGGTGCTTTCGAGTCTACTAAGTATCCGCAAGGTGCTTTTCCTGGAACCAGCCATGGTGTTCCGATGACGGTGGTGGCGGCTGAGAATGGTCTGGCGGCGCGCTGCCGCGGTTTGGTGAAGGACTTTATCACCGCCGGCGTGAGCCAGCGGGTGTTGCACGGGATTGACTGCGATATTCCTTTGGGTGCCATGACGCTTTTGGTGGGGCCCAGCGGTTGCGGAAAAACCACTTTGGTCTCGCTGCTTGCCGCTTTGCTTGAGCCGACTGCGGGCGAAGTGGATGTGCTGGGGGAAAACCTGGGGGTCATGCGTGGCGGTGAAAAGGTTCGTTTTCGGGGCAAAAACATTGGGTTTGTTTTTCAACAATATAACTTGTTGCCCTCTTTGACAGCCAAAGAAAATGCTGCGGTGCCACTGATCATCAATGGTGAACGCAGACTGAGGGCTTTTGAGATCGCGGCGGAAATGCTGCGCAAGGTGGGCCTTGGAGACAAGACGGACTCGCTTCCCAAAAACCTTTCAGGGGGGCAGCAGCAGCGGGTGGCAATTGCCAGGTCGCTGGTGCATGGGCCAAGGTTGCTGTTGTGCGATGAACCGACAGCGGCACTCGATGCGTCTAGCGGCAGGACGGTCATGGAACTGCTGAGGGATGTTGCGATTGCAGCGGACCGGGCTGTGGTGGTGGTGACCCATGATGCACGGGTTTATTCCAGCGGCGACCGAATGGTGGTGATGGCGGACGGGCGAGTGACTGCCACGCTGGAAGACAGAGCGCAATTTGCCGAGATAGGAAAAGGTGAACCATGAGGCTGATTCGTTTTGGTCCGCCCATTGTGGGGGCTTGCATGTTTGGCTTCGCGCTCTTTCATGTGGCCAAAGTATCCGAAGGGGAAGAGCCCCGCACAAACCCGCCCGGTCAGCTTCCGTTGACCGAGGGAGATGTCGAATTGGCCGGTTCAGGGATTGTTGAACCGGCAACCGAGACAGTTCAGGTTGGCACCCCCGTGGCAGGTGTTGCGGGTGTGGTGGATGTTCGCCAAGGGGAGGTGGTGGACCCTGGTAAGGTGTTGGTGAGGCTGAATGCTGAAGAGTTTGAGGCGGATGTGCGCTTGAAGAAGGCTTTGCTAAATGAGCAGAATGCCAAGCTGGCCAGGCTAAAGGCACAACCCAGGCCAGAGGAATTGCCCGCTGTCGAGGCAAGGTTGGCCGAGGCCAAAGCTTTAGCGCTCGACCAAAAAGAACAGCTTGACCGCAACACGGCCCTGGCGTCGCGTGGCGCCATAGGTGTGGAGGAATTGCGCAGACGCGAGCTGACATACTTGGCATATCAATCAAAACAAAAGGCGGTCGAGGGGGAGCTGGAACTGTTGAAGGCCGGGGCCTGGAAGTATGATTTGCAACTGCAACAATCTCAGGTGGCGAGCGCAGAGGCTCACCTTGCTGAAAGCCAAGCGGAGCTGGATAGACGGACCATTCGGGCCCCGATCATTCGCTTGCACGGTGAAAAGACAGCGGAAAATGGAGAGAAGTTGACAGTGTTACAGGTGAATGTGCGACCGGGTGAACAGGCCCGGCCAGAAATGGCCCTGATGCTTTTAGGTGGCCTTCGCAAACTGCATGTGCGGGCCGATTTTGATGAGAACGAGTTGGGCAAGTTCAGCCCGTCGCTTGAAGGGGAGGCACGGACCCGGGGGAAGAATTCGCAAACCTATCCGCTGCGGTTTGTGCGAATAGACCCGTATCTGGTGCCCAAGTCAGCTTTAAGAGGTGCGGCAACTGAACGGGTTGACAGCCGAGTTTTGCAGGTGATTTATCAACTGCCAGCAAACGCAGCCTCGCTTTTTGTGGGCCAGCAGGTGGATGTTTTTTTATACCGTCGGGCAGGGGGCTGATTGGGCCAGGCTTTTACTTGCCAAGGCGGTAGGGTTTGCCCGCCTTGTAAAGCTTGAGAGTTCCTTGCAGGCGGTCACGGTCTTCGCCTTTTGCTTGGGTGATGGCCTTAAAAATCCATCCGGTGGCCGTCTCAGTCTGGCCGCAGGCGGCGTAGGCAGCGGCCACAGCCTCCAAAACAAACGGGTCATCCCAGCCGGTGTCCTCGGCTGCTTTGCGGCCCAAATCAAGAGCGCGATCGCTATCGCGAACATTTTTGTCAGGGGCCGCCGCCAGTAAAAGCGCAGTTTGCGCCATGCTGTGTGGGGTGGATTCCAGTAACAATGCTTGATCCAAATCTTCCAAGGCAAGCATGTATTCGCCAGCCATTTGCCGCTGTTTAGCGCGCAAAAGCCATGGCCATGCCATGCGGCCAGCTTGATTGACAAGCAGGTCGCAATCGGCCTCAGCCTCGACCGGTTTGCCAACAGCCAGTAGGTAATGAACCCGCACCTGCCTTGCCGATACGCTTGCCGGGTCTGCCGCCAGCGCGGAGTCGATATCGGCCTGGGCCTCTTCGTGGCGGTTGAGGTGCAGGTTGATCTCACCGCGCAGGGCGAGAAGTTTGGCAAGCACAGCAGGCTTGGCAGCTTTTGCAAGGTGGATGGCTTCATCTAAATCATCGAGAGCCTTGGCATTTTGATTGGTGGCTTGATAGGCTTTGGCCCGCAAAGTCAGTGCTTCCAAGTTTTTGGGTTCAGCTTTAAGGGCGGAATCGCACTCGGCAATCGCTTTTGGGTGGTTTCCGTCGGCTGCATGGGCTTTAGCCAAGCGCAGCAAAACTTGTGGGGCGTTGGGTAGCGCCTTGGCGATTATTTGCAAATCATTCAGGGCCTTTTTGACATCCCCTTTTGCCAACAGACAATCAGCACGCAAAAGGACGGCAGCGCCCATGCGCGGGTTGATTTTGAGGGCTTTTTCGGTGGAAAGAATGGCGTCCCCTGGGCGCCCTAACCTAAGTTGGGCTTGGGCCAGCTTGAGCCAGATGTCTGGGTCATCCGGTTTGGTTTCAGCATCTGATTTAAGGCGTTTGATTTCCTCGTCCATCAAGCTTGTTGCAGGGCGAGCGGGTGGAGTAGCCCCGCGCAAATCAGCGCGTACCCCGTAGCCATCGCCAGTTTGGGCCAGGTTTGTGGAATTGGAGCTGAGCACAGCCAGCCTGTCGGCAACAGGCTGGGCCTTCAAGGGGCGCTCGTGGGCCTCGGTGGAGATCAGCCGCATGACCAATTCTGAAAGTGCCTGGGGGACTCCCATGCGCAGTTCGGGCGGGGTACGGGGTTTGCGGGTGCGCTGTTGTTCGCGCAATTCGACAGGTGTGATTGCGGAGTAAGGCGACTCGCCAGTGAGCAACCAGTAGGACAAGCAGCCCAAGGCGTATAGGTCAGCGGAGTTATCCCAAGCTCCACCGTCAAGCACCTCCGGTGGGCAAAAAGGCAACAGTGGTCTGGAAGCTTCTGTAAGGAGCCAGTTTTCGGTTAAAAAGGAACCAATAAGGCCGAAAAATGGGAATTGGGCCGATTTGCCATCCAGTGGGGCCCAAATTTCGGAAGGCAGGATGGGGCCGGCTAGCTGCTTGGAGTTATGCCACCACGCTAGTGCCTGAGCCGCCAAGCGAATGATTTGAATAGCCTGCGGGATGGGGGCACGGCCATTTTTGGCAATTTGGTCTGTCAGCCAGATACCCTGGGCCAATTCGGCTATTGCCCAAGGGGATGTGTCGTCAGTCAGGTGGGCGGTGACTGGACCGGTTTCGGGTGGGGCACCTTCCTGCCCGCGTGCTTTCAGAACAGTATTGAGCAAGCCGCCAGCCAAGGCTGATTGCTGAATCCAAGCACTGTCAAAAACCAGAGCGGCTAGATGCCGTGTTTGACCGGCGTCTTGATTGTAAAGAATGGATGCTGTGGCCAGCGGGCCGTTTCGAGGACCAATTAATTGGTGGAAGCCTTCAGGCTTTTCCAATGCAAGCAGCAATCGCTTTGGAAGGTCCAAAGGAGGTGGTGGGTTTTGCGGGGCAGGAGATGAATCAGGCATAGCAAGACACCCCAAGCGATGGAGCGTACCCGCATTCGAGCGAAGGCGGGAAGGTGGGCTAGGCTCGGTTGTTACAAAATCGAGCCTTAATCATTTTCTCGTATAGGGGAGAAGAAAAACAGTGGAAAAAATGCAAAGCGATAAAAAATTATTGGCAGAATGGTTGAAAATATATTATAAAATTCTGTTTATATCCAGTGATACTGTGGTCTAGAGCATTGTTTTAGCCGTTTTATTTAGTTCATGCGTTTCTTGATTTAAAACTAAGCCCGGGTGGCAAAATTAAGTTCTCTGGGCCAGGCGATATCAAGAAAGTCTTTGAATTCATGACCTGGGGGGATGTTCATTGTCTAGATGCAGGTCGAGGAAGATCAACGCATCCTGCAAGGTAGGACCTACTTGCCAGGTGGATCAGGCATTAAATTAGTCAGCTGAATCGAGTTCACTCGCATGTGACTATAAATCAATTATTGGGGCAAAAATGGATGCAAAGGTTTGGTGAATAGACCGGGCAAAATTTGGTGATGGTGCTTTTTGTTAGGGCCAATTTTCAGTGGGTGATAATTGGGCCAAGTAATTTAAATTTTTTCATAAGTCCATAGCCTGACAAGTGCTTAGGGAAAGTGTGGAGACCTTGGCGTCTTCATTTGGAAGTATCCAAGCCATACATCGAAAGGTTTCTTCATAAAAAATTCTTATTTTTACCATCAATTCTTAACATTTTCTTCTTATTTCGACCCCATAGTTAGCTTTGTATTAAAACGTCCCGTTGGGGCATTCCTTTCCCAGTGTCCGTTCGAGGTATTTTTTCATGCTGATGAGCTACAGTCGTGCAAGGCGTTCTGCCTTCACTCTAATTGAGTTGCTGGTGGTGATCGCCATCATTGCCGTGCTGGTGGGCCTGTTGGTTCCTGCAGTACAAAAGGTGCGCGAGGCGGCCAACCGCATGAGCTGCTCCAACAATATCAAGCAAATTGGCTTGGCATTCCACAACCATGAGTCGAGTCAGGGCAAGCTGCCGCACCCCGGCCAGATTGACTCGACCGGCACCAATACCACGCTGTACATGATGCATTCCTGGTGCACTCAGATCCTGCCCTATATCGAGCAGGAAAATGTGTATAAGATGTTTGACCACAGCAGTGCGATTCCTGCAAGTTACAACAAAACTTTTGTGCATCCCGCTTCCAAAGGGTTGGATTATGATGACCCGTCCTTCCCCTCCGGTTGGGTGGCCGCCCAAACCCAAATTAAAACTTTTGTTTGCCCAACCACTCCGGTGTCTGGTGTTGGTCGTTCTGGCGGTGAGGGCCTAGGTGCTATCGATTACATGAATGCTGTTGTGAGCGACATTGATGAAGGCACTTTAGCTAGGGTGTCTGGTACTGGAACTGCTACCTACCGGGGTCGCTTTTTTGGCATGTTGACAGCAGAGGGTTCGACTATTGCTCAATGTTCCGATGGTTCTTCCAACACTTTTTTGGTGATTGAAGACTGCGGTCGTGCTCATCCATCCATTGGCAGTTTTGGTGCGGGCTCTTCTAGGAATTCACCCGTCCCTGCACCTGGTCACCCAGTGGCGGGTGATGGTATTGCCACGAATGCGAGGCGCGTTTACGCATGGGCAGATCCAGATGCAGCCGGAAATGGCGTTTCTGGACCACACAAATCTTTGGGCAGTAAGACTGCAAAAATTAACAACAACGCTAATCCTATCGGTGGCCCAGCAGAATGTCGTTGGGTTGTGAATAACTGCGGGCCTAATGATGAAATATTCTCATTCCACACGGGTGGCGTTAATGCCTGTATGGGTGACGGCTCAGTTAGGTTTGTAAGAGACAGCATATCACCACTAGTCTTGAAGGCGACGGTTGGCGCTCAAGATGGACTAGTAGTCACTCTTGACTAAGGTGATGGTTAACTTTTTATGACAGGAGTTTCATTAGTGCGTACCTATATAGCTTTGTTTTTCGGGGTTTGGTTGATTTTGCCTGGTTGTGGTGATAACGCTACAAAAATGGGCGAGAAAAAGGAAACCTCAGGAAAAGTATCCATGAACGGTAAATCGTTAGTGGATGTAAAAGTTGTCCTTCAACCGACAGGTGATGGTGCGGAAGCCTATGCCGTGACTGACAAGGCTGGGACTTTTAAAACTAATGCTACGCCTGGTAAGTATGCTTGGTATTTGACTGGAAAGGATTCATCAAAGGCCTCTGAATCGCTTTTGAAAAGTGTGCCTGAAGCATTTAAAACGGGTAGTCTTGATCGAACGGTTCAGGTTGGTTCTGGTGAATTGAACTTGGATGTGAAGTAAGTATCAACCATTATTAAAGGTAATAAAAGCCGTAGCCCAATAGGGCTGCGGCTTTTATTTTTTGGTCTTTCCAGAAGTGTTCATTTTATGTTGGTTAATAATAATGGTCCCTTTGGGTGCCTAAATTTTTTAGCCACCTTTGAATATATTTGCAATTTCAACCAAAGCGAGCACCTTGACCCAAGCCGGGCGAAAATTATTGCCAAGACGGCCAGCCAAGAAAAGGAATATTCCCTATCGCATGCTGCAACCGCTCCTTGGTTTTGAAGATTTGTACCTTTGGAGTTCTAGATGCGGCGTTAAGCCGAATGATGGGCACTATTGCCTGCGGTTGATCGCTTTAAGGGTATTGGCGAAAAGTGGTAAGATTGGGTGCAATGTTGTTGCTATTGGTACCGCTATGGTTTGGCTTAGCTGCTCTTTGACGGACAAATGCGTTAGTTGTGTGGGTTTCTTGGAAAACTTTACAAAATAAATGCGATTGAGTTGCTTGGCGAGGAGCGGTTGTTTGGTTGGGTGGGTTTTGCAGCTGTCGAAATGGAGGTTTGGTACTGTTGGGTCTAATGGGTTAGTGCGAAGTTCGCATTCTTTTACATCTTCAAGACACTTTCATAATTGATTTAAAATCAGAAAATGTGAATTTGGGTTGCTTTTTTCGCTAATTTCTAACATTTATTTTGCCTATGTTTACAATTATCGGTCGGCTCACCATGTCCTACAGTGAGTTCCAAAAAGCAAAGACGAAGCACACGACAAAAAAGTTTAATTCGAATTTGCTTTTTAAAAATTAATAACCAATATTCCCTTCGACATGCGGAACTATTGGAAAAATTGGCCTTATGTTCATTTTTTCTAAACCGGGTCACCATCCATTTGAATTGAATGACATTAGGGGAGCTGGGCAATGCGAAACAGGTATGACAAGAACAACGGTTTCAACCAACTGATTCTTGAGGCCTTAGAGCGTAGAGATGTGCCGGCAGTGGTGCTGGATTATGATTTGGTGGCAAAAAACCCTGCCGATTTCAGCCAAAAATCTTTGATTGTTCAACTTCCAGATGGGGCCGCCCCAAACTATTCGGTTGGAGCCTATGCGCCTGGACTGAAGTTGGTGAAGAGTTACCCGCTGGTTCCTGGGATGTACAAAGCTGAGCTAAGCGGGCAGTCCCTTGGGAAAACCCTCGACGCACTCAGGAATAACAACAAAGTCCAGTTGGTGCAGCCAGATGCAAAAATCAGTAACAAAATGATTCCAAATGACCCAAGTTTTTCACAACTATATGGGATGAACAATACCGGCCAAACCGGTGGCGCATTTGATGCTGATATCGACGCTGCAGAGGCCTGGGACAAATCGACAGGCACAGGCCAAACTATTGTAGCGGTGATCGATACCGGGGTGGATTACAACCACCCTGACCTGAAGGACAATATCTGGGTGAATGCTGGAGAAATTGCAGGCAACGGAAGAGATGATGATGGCAATGGCTACATCGATGATGTGCGCGGCTACGACTTCGCAAACAATGATGCGAACCCGATGGATGACAATGGGCATGGTACCCATGTTTCTGGGACCATTGGCGCGGTGGGCAACAACGGGATTGGTGTGGCTGGTGTGAATTGGCGTACCAAAATCATGCCTGTGAAGTTTTTGGCCGCGGATGGTAGTGGCTATCTTTCAGCAGCGATTGACGGTTTGAACTATGCCGTGGCTAACGGGGCACGCTTGTCGAACAACAGTTGGGGTGGCGGTGGCTACGATGCCACACTGGGCAGGGCCATTACCAATGCCGCTACCAATGGGCACATCTTTGTGGCTGCCTCTGGAAATGATGGTCAAAATAACGATGTGACCGCCAGTTACCCTTCTGGTTACAACTCGAATAATATTGTGGCGGTGGCAGCAACCGACCATCTGGATAACTTGGCTTATTTTTCCAATTACGGTGTGACTTCCGTTGATATTGCCGCCCCAGGTGTCAGCATCTTGAGCACTCTTCCGAGCAACCAATATGGTTCTTTCAGTGGCACCTCCATGGCCACGCCGCATGTGGCTGGGGCTCTGAGCCTGTATTGGGATGCTAACCCGACTGCCACTTACACCCAAGTAATTAGCGCCCTCTATCAAAACGCCGACAAAGTTTCTGTGCTAGACGGCTATGTGGCTGGTGGCCGACGCTTGAATGTGGACAAGCTTCTGGGCGGGTCGGCCCCTGTTGGGCCGGATATAACTGGTGCCAAAGTGACTGTTGGCAGTTTCACCCAATCTGGTGGTTTAGCCAACGGTGCCACTATCACCTTTTCCGAGGCCATTGATCCGGCCAGTTTCACCACAGCGGATGTATCTCTTTCCGGTCCAAGCGGGGCCATGACTGTCAGCTCAGTCTTGGCGGTTGCCGGTAGCGGCAACACACGCTTCACAGTGACTTTTCCGGCACTTTCGGCAGCAGGGAACTACACCCTAAAAGTGGGACCCCAAGTGCTGGATTTGGCTGGCAACCCGATGGACCAAAACGGCAACGGGGTGAACGGTGAGACAGGTGATGCCTACTCAGCGGACTGGGTGATCACGCCTCCCCCCGCTGACATCACCGGGGCCAAAGTGACAGGCAGTAAATTCAACCTGACAAACGGTCAGGCAACCAGTGTGACGCTCACTTTTTCAGAAGCGATAGCCGCTACCAGTTTCGCGACCACGGATGTGGCACTTGCAGGGCCGGCTGGTTCCATCACGGCAACCGGGGTGCAAGAGGTTTCGGGCACGGGTGGTACCCAGTACACCGTGACATTCCCAGCACTGAGCGCTGTGGGCACCTACACTTTGAGTGCTGGGCCACAAATTCTGGATGGCGCTGGTAACCCGATGGACCAAAATGGCAATCAGGTGAATGGCGAGGCGGCTGATGCTTTTTCAACGACATGGGTGGTGAGCCCTCTGCCCCCTGCTGATTTGACCGGTGCCAAGGTGACTGTGGGGCAGTTTGTGGTGAGTAATGGTTTGGCAGTTGGTGCCAGGCTCACTTTTTCAGAGGCTATTCTGGCCAAGACCTTCACCAAAGATGATCTGGTTCTGACCGGACCGAATGGCGTGGTTAACATCAATTCGGTCAGTGTTGTTTCGGGTACAGGCAGAACACAGTTTGTGATTTCTTTCCCGGCGCTGAAGGATTTCGGAACCTATACCCTGCGTGTTGGCCCGGCCATCTTTGATAACGCCAACAACTCCATGGACCAGAATGGTGATGGGGTCAATGGTGGGGCTGATGACACTTACGCGATGGACTGGGTGATTAAACCGCCGGCAGATGTGACTGGGGCCCGGATTATCAACGGCTACTTCACGCTGACATCGGGTTTGGCTTCAGGGGTGACGCTGAAATTTTCCGAGCCGATAGACATCGCTACATTTACCGCCGAGGATGTGGTGATTAGCGGGCCCCAGGGCAATTACAGGGCTGATTCAGTGCAGGCTGTGGATGGCAGTGGCAACACCCAGTTTGTGGTGAAATTCAAGGACATGTCCGCCTTGGGCAGCTACTCAGTGACGGTTGGTCCGAACATAGCCGATCGGGCGGGCAACCTGATGGACCAGAACCAAGACGGTTTGAAGGGGCGGCAGAATGATACCTACGCTTTGTCTTGGCAAGTGGGTAATGGCCAGACCTTCACTAGCAACCGCCAGTTTGCGATTGGCGACATGCGGATAGTGATGTCTACTATTTTTGTTGATAAAGATTTCAAAATTTCTGATCTGAATGTTCGCTTGAATGTGTCACATACGGCGGTAGGCGACTTGAATGTCGTGCTGTTGTCACCCAATTTCACACCCTATGTGCTGATGATGGGGCGTGGAGGTAACGGGGATAACTTGAATGGCACGCTGTTCGACGATCAAGCCGCGGTTTCGGTTGCCAATGGTGTGGCCCCTTTCAGCGGTAGCTTCAAGCCTGAGTCAGCCTTGGTTGCCCTGAATGGCCAAGGCGCCAAAGGCGGTTGGACGCTGGTGATTTCAGATACTTTATACGGCGACAAAGGTGAGTTGAAGAACTGGAGCCTTGAGTTCAACACGGTTGCCCCTGCAGCCAATAATCTGAAGCGGGCGATTGTGCGTGCATCGGTTTTGGGGGCCACAGTTGCTGGGGTTGCTCCAATTTGGAAAGGCGGAGCCCTGCTGTCGATCGATTCGGGTGCGGTCTCTAACCCAGTAGCCAGTCCACCTGAGGCAATGCCTCAAACTCGGGCCTTGGAAGCCAGTTCTATTGCCAGAAATCGAATGGCAGGCTTCTTGGACCAAATGATCTGGTCCAGGCTAGCCGACGAATTGATAGGTTCCAGAAAAAAATAAAGATTTGCGCCGCTTGAATAGGCGGCACCTGATTCGCCCCCCGCCCTGTGAAATTTAGAGGTTCACAGGGCGTTTTTTTACCCATGAAGGCTTTGCTGGCGTTTGGTCAGATTCCTTAGGGAGCGCCTAGATTTTCCCAAATTTATAAATATTGTTAGCGGATTTAAGGTACTGGCGAGAGGGTTAGATTACCGAAGCCCTAGCAGTGTTAGATGGTTGCCCAAGAGCTAGGCAGAACGATATGGATTTTATTTATGAGCCGGATTTGATTTTTAGTGAGCTATTTTTGTTGTCAAAAAAACATTGCGGCGGAGAAACTGACCCTGACGGGATTCGAACCCGTGTCGCAGCCGTGAAAGGGCTGTGTCCTAGGCCACTAGACGACAGGGCCCCGCCGTTTGGCAATACTTCAAAAGTAGTGGATAACAGGGTATTTCGTCAAGCGAACCGTGGCCTTCTTGTGAAAAAAATAGGGTGGTGGCGAGGTTAGAACCGTTTCCAAATGCTTCATTTCCCCAATGATTCCATCCAAACCGCGTAAAAACGCCAACGCAGGGAATTCCTTAGTTTTACTGGAGGAAAGGAAACTTGAAGGCCCGGCCTATTCCTTCAGCCGGTAGCCGACCCCGCGGACGGTCTCAACCAAGGCGTCGTTTTCAAGCTTGCGGCGCAGGGTTTTGATATGCACATCGATGGTGCGTTCGAGGACGATCGCACCATCGCCTATGGAGGCTTCCATCAGCTGCCGCCGGGTGAACGCTCTACCCGGCTGGGAGAGCATACATAAAAGAAGGCGAAATTCTGTGGGGGTGAGATCCATTTCCTTGTTTTCAAGGAAAGCCCGGTGACGAACCCGGTCGATCCGGATGGGCCCCTGCTCAAGGATGGTTGATTCTGGGTTGGCGGGTTCGTTGGGCTGGGATTTTCGTCGCTGGAGGGCCTTGATGCGCTCGAGCAAGACTTTAACGCTGAAAGGCTTGGTCACATAGTCGTCGGCACCAAGGGAAAAGCCAACCACCTGGTCGGTTTCCTCGCTCTTGGCTGAAAGAATGATCACGGGCAAATGCTGAGTTTTTTCGTTAGCCCGCAATTCGCGCAGCACCTCGGTGCCGTTCATGCCAGGAAGCATTAGGTCGAGCAGCAAAACATCCGGTGGCTCAGCAAAAGCCAATGCCAGGCCCTTTTTGCCATTGAGGGCATGAATCACCTCATAGCCTTCACGGCGCAGGTTGTAAGCCAAGGCTTCTGCCAAGGCAGTTTCGTCCTCGATGATGAGGACGCGTTCCTTTTTGGCTCCCTGCTCTTCTTGTGGGGATTGCATTGGGGGAAAAACGGCTTCGCCCATTTTGGTGGAATCCTCGGGAAGGTTTTTCATGCTGAAGAGTTCCTATTCCATCAACTTGCATCAACGGGGTTGGTGGCGAATGAGTTGCCCTTCGACCTGGTAGCAGACATCCTCGGCGATATTCGTGGCGTGGTCGGCAATGCGCTCGACATGACGCACCACTGAAAATTGGGAAAGCGCGCACTCGATCAGCTCGGGCTGTGCACGCATGGTTTCGGTGACTTTGGCGATGAGTTTGTCGTTGTAATCATCGACCGCATCGTCCATGCGAATGACCCTGCGCGCAAGATCTGGGTCGCCGTTAACGAGCGCATTGAGCGCCTGACGAACCATGGTCAGCGCCAGATCGGTCATGGTTTCCAACCCGTCGGGGAATGGGGTGCACTGCAAGTGGGACATGTGCACCGCACGCTCGGAGATTTCCTCGGCCAAATCGCCCATTCGCTCCAAATCGACAACAGCCATCATGGCTGTGGCAATGCGGCGAAGGTCGCCCGCTACTGGTTGATGGAGGGCAAGGATTTTCAGGCATTCCTCGGTGATTTCGTTCTCTTCGGAATCTATTTGGGAATCACCTTCCACCACCTCTTGGGCGAGGCCGACATTGCGTTCCCTGAGGGCGCGCGTGGCCTTGAAGATAGCCGCTTCGACCAAGCCGCCCAGCGAGAGAATTTGCCGTTGGAGGTTGTCGAGGTCGCGTTGCAGGTGAATGGACATGGATTGTTAGCCCTCGTGCCAAGTTAGGCGATCAGCCAAACCGGCCGGTGATGTAGTCTTCGGTCTGTTTGATGGAAGGGCGGGTATAAAGCTGTTGAGTGGGACCCGACTCGACCAGCTTGCCCTCAAAAAAGAAGGCGGTTTGATCAGAAACTCTGGCCGCCTGCTGCATGTTGTGAGTGACGATGATGATGGTGTAATTTTCCTTCAATTCGAAGATCAGGTCCTCGATTCGGGCGGTGGAGGCCGGGTCGAGAGCGCTGGCTGGTTCATCGAGCAGCAGAACCTCGGGGTTGGTGGCCAGGGCGCGAGCTATGCACAAGCGTTGCGCCTGACCACCGGATAAAGCGAGGGCGGAATCGTCGAGGCGGTCTTTCACCTCGTTCCACAAGGCGGCCCGCTTCAGGCAAAGTTCGCAAATTTCCTCGAGAACCTGCTTGCTGGTTTGGCCGGCAACCCGCTGGCCGAAAATGACATTTTCAAAAATGCTTTTTGGAAAAGGGTTGGATTTCTGGAAGACCATACCAACCCGACGACGCAATGAAACCAGATTAAAATCACGGGCGTTTATATCGTGTCCATCGAGGGCGATTAGCCCCTCGTGGCGAGAGTTGTCGACAAAATCGTTCATGCGATTCATGCTGCACAAAAAAGTGCTTTTGCCACAACCGGACGGCCCGATGAGGGCCATCACGCTGCGTTCAGGAATCTTGAGGTTGATGGAAAAAAGCGCCTGCTTGGAGCCGTACCAAAAGTTCCAATCGCGAACCTCGAACTTGGTTTTTCGTTCTGTGCCGTCAGGCCCACGACCCGAGCGCGAACGCTCTTGCATGATGGCCGAGAAAGCTGTTGAAGAACCACCTGCCATGCTAACCCCGCTGACTTACTACCTTGGTGGAAAATCTAGCTTCGACCAAGATCAAGTGAATTTTAACAAAGTGTTGAGTGGATATCGTGAAGAAAGTGTCAGAATTTAGGGTGATTTTCGACTTCAAAAGCCAAAAATTCACCCCAAATCAAGACTTATGAGAAGTTTGGCCTATTCCAGCACTATGGCGAGATCTGCAAGGGGTTTGCCTTTTTCTTCGAGGGGCTCGCCTGCCTGAATAACCCGAATTGCCACAGATTTGCCCCCTGAAAGCTTGGCCACGCGATCAGGTATGCCAAAGCGGCGTTCGATATGCCCACTTCCGGCGATTAGGACCATCCGGTTCAGGCCGCGTTCTTTTTTGAAATTGGCGGCTGAGGAAGCCATGCCATGATCCCATGCAGCCATGACTTGATAGCTCTTCTCCTTGCGTTCAGGGGAGGCTGTGCCATTACCGTGCATGGCGGCCAATTTTTCGAACCAGTGGGTGCGGTGTTCGGGAACCTGGAAATCCATGGGCCCCAGTTCCTGCTTCTCTTTGTCTGAAAACTTGTCAAAACCTTCAGCGCTTAGTTTGCGGGTGATTTCGCGAGGGAGGTTCAGGCCAGCGACTGGCATCCGGTGCTGCCTGCAATAACGCAGAAGGGGGGCATCCAGCTCCCAAGCGTAGCCCCAACGGGTGGCATATTCGGTTTGTGAAAGCATGGCGGGTTCATCGATTGCACTTTCACTGTGGTCGTCGAGGGGCTTTTGGAAAGGACGGTGGAACGCTTCCATTCCCAGACCCAAGCTGGGATCGGCAGCGTGGAGCAGGTCCAGCACCCAAAGCTGGGCCCTGTGCTCGGGAAGGCTATCGTGTTTTTCTCCCAAACAGACGAAATCGGCAGCCAGCAATTTGTCGAGAAATTGGCCTGTAGTGATCGGTTTAGTATCAGCCCCGGAGATTAGGGTCATGCGAGGGGGAGAGGTCAGCCGGTTTTTCCAACCAGACGGGTCTGTGGCTTTGAAGTCCTCATAAAGAAGAACGGTTTGGCCGTGGCGGACGATTCCAGCACTTCCTTTG
>Ga0255125_1000096_pt1 | contig 32786 bp, 21 predicted proteins | sample Law_Cont_RepC_8d_FD_188557 | JGI IMG/M metagenome (GOLD analysis project Ga0255125, IMG submission 188557) | Freshwater microbial communities from St. Lawrence River, New York, United States - Law_Cont_RepC_8d | ecosystem: Environmental > Aquatic > Freshwater > River | place: USA: New York...
TGTTGGGATAGCTCTCAACGATGTTGGTATTGTCGAGCACCACCAAATCCTCGCGCTGAATGGTGGTAATCGGACGCATTTGCAGTAGGTACAGCAACCCATCTTCACTCCAAACAAACTCCACATCGGCGGGTTTTCCGAGCACCTTTTCTGCCAGCATCACTTGGTCGTATACAGCAAAAATCTCCACATCTGTGAGTGCTGCAACGGCTTGTTTTTCAGTGGGCACATCCACCAAATGAATGCCATGCTCGGCGGAATATTCCATGGATTGGGCTTTTGACACCACACTGCGGGTGATGCTTCTCAACGCGCGATACACATGGTAACAATCAGCCGCCACTTGGTCCATCACAATCCCCTCGCCCATGCCATAACCGCAATTGATGACAGCATCGGCCATGTTGCCATTGGAATTCATCGAAAAAGCGATGCCCGAGCGTGTGGCAAACACCATTTTTTGAAGCACTATGGCGTATTCGATGTGCTGGATCGACACCCCCATTTGGAGGCGGTAGCTGATCGCGCCAAAGCTCCACGCCGAAGCCAAACTGCGTTTGATGTTCTCAAACAACTGCGCGGGTGTGGTGTATAAATAGGTCTTATGCTGTCCGGCAAACGACGCATCCGAGGCATCTTCAGAGATGGCCGATGAACGAACAGAAATGCAAAAATCTGGACCAAAAACATCGGTGGCACGTTGCATGAGCGCATCCAACAAAACGGCATCGGGCTCAAACTCCAACAACAGCGCTTCGGCTTGGGTGCAAGTTTCCATGAGGCGCGACATGGTTTCGGGCGATGGGGCGGATGATAAATCCCCATCTTGGCTGGGCGACCTGTGAAACCCTGAAAACGGAGCAAACAGGGCCTCCACTTGGGCTATCGCATCGCCAAACAACAAGGAAACATCGTGCTTGGAAATCGCAATGAATGGCGGCACCCGAAAACCTTCCTCGGTCAAACGGTGCAAATGATGGGCTTTGCTACCCACATCCCCAACGGCCAGCGATGGGTTTTGAAACAAAGCAGACCGCACCTTACAAAATGTTGTATACGATGAGCGTGTTGAACAGCAAGTTCAAAAACGACGTGGTGGTGGCAAACAGCGAAACGTTGGTGAGGACGTTATTTTCCTTCGAAGGTTTAATGAGGAAGCGCAAATAAAAGAACAACACCACGGCGGCGATGCCATACACGATGTATTGGAACAGCGGACCGAAGGCCAACAAGGTGCCCACGTGCAAATGCAAGGCACAAACCGTGAGCAAAAACAACATGGGGATGATGGTGGCGGGCTTTCGACCAATCACCATGGAGAAGGTTTCGTATTCAGTTTCCATGTCGGCCGACCGAATCTTCCGCGAAATTTCCCAAGCGGTGATGGGCATCGAAACGATCAACAATAAGATGAAATGAATGGTTTGGAACGACTCATATTCAGCGCCTGAGGCCAACGCGGTGTGGATCAAAAAGAAGTTAATTACGTAAGGCAAGGGCTGGTGATCGAGCATCGTAAAGAAAATGTGCTCACGGTGAAACTTCTCGGCAAAAAACCACTTGAACGTTAACACGGTGTAGGTCATCATGATGGCAAACACCCCCAATGTGGGCTGTCCCCAGATCAAATTCACGACAATCAACGTGAGAAAACTGGTGAGGCTAATGGCTTGGATATCGCGTTTGAGCACGAGTTTTTGGGCCGTAGCGCGGTGGGGAAACAGGTGTGCATCGAGTTCAAAATCCTTGAGATCATCGAACGTGCGCATCATCAGCATCACGAAAAAGGCCGATACCACGCCTGCAAAAGAGGTGCTATTGAACACAACTTGGGCGCCTGCCGCGTGAAGGGCATCGAGCATTTGTTGGGTTGTACCTTCGCCCCAGCAAGCCGTTTTGGCTGCGATAAAGGCCGGGGAATTCAGGATTTGAATCACGATATTCACGCAGAAATACAGGGCCACCACGTAGGGGATGTAGATAAACACGGGGAACATTTCTTTGGAATAAATCCAGGCACGCTGCAGAAAATATTTGGGGGTATTCTCGTTTCTTAAAGGATTGTTGTTCATATTGTTCGGCAAGAAACAAAAAACCATCGAAAATTCAACCCCAAATTGATCGCGGTTTTGTAAAAGTTGTAATTTGCAGCATGAAGCAACTGTTTTCCTTGCGCAGAATCACGGCTGGCATCGTTTCGGCCATCGCCAACTACCCTTTGGTTATCATCATGGCTGTGGCGCTTGGCGCTGAGAGCATTTGGCTTATTCATCACGAAGAAACCGATCTCTTTGATGAAGCACTGCCATGGATGTTGGCGCAGGGCATGGGCATCAGTTTGTTCTTCGCATTGCACACCGTTTCTCGATATAGAAAGCTGTCGCGCGCCGTTACCGGGGGAATCCTCGCGTTGGGCATCGGGGTGCTTTACCTAATTGGTTACCATTTCGATTATATGATGTCGATGGTGTTTGAAGAAACGATGGTCTTGGAGGTCTTTGGCTATGCCTTGGCATCGCACTTATTGGTTGCCTTCTTACCCTTTTTCCGTAAAAACACCTTGAACGGTTTCTGGCAGTACAACAAATCGTTGTTTCTGCGGGCATTTACCACGATTTTATATACCGGCGTTTTGTTTGCTGGGTTAAGCGGCGCCATTGCGGCGATCCAAGAATTGTTCGATGTTGAATTTACGGGCAAAATATTCGCTTACCTGTGGTTTGTGATGGCCTTCCCGGTGAGTGCGTTGATCTTTTGTGCGGGAGTCCCCCTGGCCGATGACATCGATGCGTTGGAGTCGTCCAGCGACCTTCCGTCCGGACTGCGGTTGTTTGTGCAGTTTGTGTTGTTGCCGCTGGTGGTGGTGTATTTGTGCATTTTGTATGCTTACATGGGCAAGATCATATTGTCATGGACGCTTCCACAAGGGTGGGTCACCATTTTGATCATGGCTTTCTCCGTGATTGGGATGTTGGCGATGTTGTTGGTGCACCCCTTTCAGCAGCTCACCGAACACGCTTGGATCAAAGTAATCACCAAAAACTACTACCGCTCGTTGCTGCCTTTGTTGGTGCTGCAATACGTGGCGATTTTCACGCGGATCAGCGATTACGGTTTCACTTCGGCGCGATGGGCGGTTGTAGCGATCACCGCTTGGCTGACCTTTATCACCGTGTACAAGGTATTTTTCAAAGGCAAAAACATCATTTTGATTCCTTATACGTTGTGCGCGGTGGCAATCTTGTTCTTGATTGGCCCCCTATCGCACAGGAGCATCAGCGTTTGGAGTCAGACCGCCAAAATCAACCGCCTGGTAAAAACCTTAAACCTCATCGATGCGAAGGGAAAACTGAAGGTGTACAAGGCCAACGCAACCACAGATTCTTTGATGGGCGAAATATATTCGGCCACCCGGTATTTGAATCGCAACCACCAGTGCACCGGCTTGGAGCCTTACATCAACTTCCCCACCGAATCTGAAATCATCAAGGAGATGAAGTCAACATTTGAGGAGTTTGAATTAGCCCAAACCGTTGAAGCACCAGTACCCACTACAGCGGCAGAGGCCGTTGCACAAAAACAGCAACAAGATTCATTGGTGGCTGATACCACAACCTTTGCAACATCGCCCAGCGGCGAAAGGAAATTCGACAGATACGACCGCAGAACCGCCATCCGATCTTTACTGAGCGAACAATATGAGTCCTTTGGAATCAAAGAATTTGATGGCAACCGGAGTACTGACAACAATGCGGAAATATGGATAAAACCTGAACAGCCCCAGGTGTTGATTCCGTTGGGCGGTTGGACAAAATCGTATCCGATACAAGATGCTTATTTCTACAACCTAGAAACGATTACCGTGAGTGACTATCTCAACATGGTGAAAATCACCTTGGACGACGACAATCAAAACATTGTATTGATGATTGATGGTGAGTCTTTTAACATCAACCTGTCCGATCTCCGTTCCCGTTACCTAAAAAATGAAGGTCTGTATGTTGAAATCCCAAACAAGGAACTCGTCATCCCTTTCGGTAAAGGCAAAACCGCCGGTGTGTTGGTTATTACAGAGATGCGTTGGGACAAGGACATCAAAAAAGCGAAATGGGAATTGCAAAATTTAAGAGGCACCCTCTACATGAAATAGGCCTTTCAACTTTTCCACTTTTTGGAGAAAATTGCATCGCTGCAGTTTTTGATACCCATGGTTTGTTGTAATTTTATCGGTTCATGGGCGCCGTTAGAATACTCCATACCGCAGACAATCACATTGGACTCAAATTTAGCAATTACAAAGGTTCTCCCGCACAGGAAGCCTTAATTCAAGAGCGATTTGATGCACTGCAAAACATTGTAGACCAATCCAATTCACTCAATGCACACTTTTTGGTGGTGGCCGGTGATTTGTTTGATGATTTGAAGGTTACACAGAAAGACATCAAAACCGTGGTGAGTATTTTGAAAAAATCAATGGCGGAAGTCATTGTGCTGCCGGGCAACCATGACTATTACGACGGTGAGGACAACAAACTGTGGCGCGTATTTTCAGAGTTGATTGAAAACAGTCAAATCCGACTGCTACATGAGCCCGCCGTATTTCAAACCCAAGCCGATGAACAGCCCGTCTACTTCTACCCTGCACCCTGTGGATCTAAGCACCATGAAGGACATGTGATTGGCTGGGTTGGCAATGCCCAAAAACCCGCCGATGGCTTGCACATTGGCTTGGCACACGGCAACGTAGAAGGCATGGGTGTTGACGATGCCGATCGCTATTTCAACATGACCGAGTCAGACCTCAAAGCAGCCGGAGTAGATTTTTGGCTACTCGGACATATTCACGTGCCCTACCCCAATCCAAACGCAGTGGGCAATCCGGGCTATTTCATGCCCGCCACCCATACCCCAGAAAGCATCAAACGGAAAATCCCTGGATATGCCTGGTTCATCGAGGTGAATGAGCAAAAAAACCTCAAATTCCGGCAATTGACCACCGGCAATTTGCAATTTTCGAGGCAGGTATTGCAGTTTGGTCGGGATTTTACACTGTCAGACTTCCAAGCGCTTGAACCCACTTGGAGAAACCCCAAATGGGTGTTGGACTTGAAATTGAGCGGTAGTTTATCGCAGGCCGATTTGGATTCGCTCAATCTTTTGCTGAAGGGACTTTCATCGCATTATTTGCATGTTTCCTTTGAGAATCAAGTGGGCGTGGCGGTTGATACACACTTCATTCAAAGCACTTTCGCCGAGGGCACATCGGCCTATCAATGGCTATCGGGTATCGCCGAGCAACCAGACGCTGAATTGGCCCTTCAATTGGCCTATGGCATCATCCAAAAATACCAAAGCCGATGAGACTGATACAGATCGAACTTTGTCCATTCGCAGGCTTTCAACAACGCACCGTTGACTTCAAGCCGGGCCTCAACGTGGTTTTGGGAGAAAATGAAGCAGGAAAATCTACATTGGTGAATGCCATTAAATCGGTTTTGTTTGAAAATACGCAACAGATCAAACGCGAATTCACCCCCTTTGCCGAAAAATATATCCCCCGTGGTAAGGGCGATCATGCCAAAGTGAACCTCACTTTTTCTGTGGGAAATGATGTTTACAGTTTGTCCAAAACCTGGGGTGCTGGAAAATCGGCAAGCCTAAAATTGAATGGCGGGGCTTCATGGAACGATGACAGCGCTGTGCAGGAACAACTGAATGAATTGTTGCAATTGCATCGCGGCAGTTGGGAAACGATCTTGTTTGCAGATCAAAACACCCTATTCAAAACAGCGAGTAGCATAGAAGCATCGGCCCAAAACATCAATCGTATACCCACCTTGAAAAATATGCAGGCAGGCATTCCAGGCGATATTCCCGCGGATGATCTGCTCAGAGATTTGGAAGCGTTGATGGTGGATTACAATGGCCAATGGGACTTTTTCATGGACGGTCCAAGAGACAACCGCGGTATCACCAATCCTTGGATCAAAAATGCGGGACTCATTGTGAAATCATATTACGAACTAGAAACCGTTCGAAAGGACTATGAAGAGTTGATTGGCTTGGAAATCGCCTTGGAAAAGATCAACGAATCGCTCAAAACCCAATCGGCAAATATAGAAAATAAGCAGACGCAGTTCAAAACACTCGACGATTTGAAGGAGGTGTACAACAACGCCACCCGTTTACAGTTGACAAAAAACGATTTGGAGACCGCCTTGTCGCCCATGATGAATGCAGTACAAAACTGGGATGCCAAAACCAAAAACCAAGCATCATTAGGTACGTCGATTGCGGAAATGAAGGTGGAAATGGAAAAGAATACAGAGGAAGGGAAACGCGCCCGCAGAATCAACGATACCAGAGTCAATTTGGGGTATTACAAAGACATTTTGGACTTGGATGCGAAAATTGCAGAGATTAAAAAAGTACTGCAAGCCAATGGCAACATCAACAAAGCCGATGAAGCCCTGATTCAATCGCATCAAACCAACATCAATCAGCTTGAAGTGGAACTCAAAGCCCAAAAACTTCAGGCCACATTTAGCGCGGATACGGAGGTATCTTTCCTTGTCACCAATGGCTTAGAACCGACATCAACGGTGAGTGTGAGCCAAGGGAATTCTGCAGACATCGACATCACGGCACAGGTCACCATCGCACAGAACGATTGGAAAATCACGGTAAAATCAGCCCTCAAACCCATCGACCAGTTGTTGGCACAAATGGAAGAAAATCGCCTGGCACTGCAGGCTCTTCTGACGAAAAACAATCTGGCTTCGTGGGCTGATTTTGAGCGAAACATCCTCGTCAACCAAACCAACAACGAGCAGTTGCGCGTTTTGGAAAACAATCGGACCCAAACGCTGAAAAAAACGAACACAACCATCGAAGCGTTGCAAGCCATACAAGCAGAAATTGGGGCGATGCCCACCACCAGAACGCTCGAGGAACTTCTTGAAATGCACAACACCCTAAACGACAAACTCAAGAAGGCAGAGAAAACCCTGGAAGAGGACCAAGCCCTGTTGTTGCAGTGGGCTACCGATTATACCGACCAAACCAAATTGCTCTTGGCGGTATCCCAAAAAACCATCGCGTTGGAAGAAATCAAGTCCAAAATGAGCGAATCGCCCGTTTTACCTGCGGAATACAAGGATTACCAAGCGTTTTTGGACCATTTAAACCAGTTGCAACAATCGATCAACGACGAAAGTCAACAAATAGCGCAATTGCGCGAAAATCGGGCTACCATACAAGGAAAATTGGAGAATTACACCACCGATGCGATTTCGTTGCAGGCCGATTTGGACTTGGCAGAACGCAAATTCGAACGCAGGAAATTGGAATATACGGCCCTTGAAATGGCTGAAAGAACCCTTAAAACGGTGATTGCGCAACAAGATCAAAATCCTTTCGAGGCCTTTGAAACTGAGACGGCAGCCATGTTCGCCCAAATTACAGATAACCGCTACACCCAACTCCTACGAGGCGGAGAAGCCCCCGAGAGTGTAATTTTCAACAACCAACAAATCCCAGTGAACTTGTTGAGCGATGGAACCGCCGGGGCCTTGGGTTTGGCAATACGATTCGCCTATGCCAAGCAATACCTAGCCAACATGGATGGTTTTGTGGTCTTGGACGATCCTTTCACGGATTTTGACATCAGTCGAAGAAAGGCCGCATCTAAATTTCTGCAAGACTTCGCTGGACAAAAACAAGTATTTGTGATGACCTGTCACTCAGAGCATGCAGCGGATTTGGGTGGGCATCGCATCGAACTGAAAAGAACGACGTAAAAGTTTCCTAGAGGGGTTGATTTTATCGGGTTTTTGCGTTTACATTCGTTTACAATCAGAACGCTAACTCGATGAAATTAAACTTACTAAACAAATTTTTCGCCCCATTATTGGCATTTGTGTCGATTTGTGGTTCCGGATCCTTACAAGCTCAAAATTCACTGTCTTTTGACGGTACAGACGACCGGGTTTCATGTGGCAACGACACTTCGGTTCAAATCACTGGAAAACTGCTCACACTCGAGGCTTGGGTCTACCCAACCAGTTTCAAAACCAACCCTTGGGATTGCAACGTTATCTGCAAAGAGGACAACTCGGCCAATTACGGCTACATGTTGCGCGTGGGCGGTTCGGGACAACTGAATTTCGGGATGGGCAACGGCACAAGTACTTGGATGGAGCGAAATTCTCCCTCCAACGTATTGGTATTAAACACTTGGCAGCACATTGCGGGCACCTACGACGGTACTTGGATGCGGTTGTATGTGAATGGAAAGGTGATTGATTCTGCCAGCGCTACCAGCAACATTTCAAATACTGGATCGGCCATTCAATTGACGATTGGCGACCATACGGGCACCTACCAGCGCAGGTTTGAGGGCAAAATTGACGAGGTTCGCGTTTGGAAGGCCTGCAGAACAACCGCTGAAATCCAGGCAAACATGTACGATGAGTTTTGCTCCAACCAAAAGGGACTGAGGGCTTATTACAAATTCAATCAAGGCAAAGCAGCCCTCACAAACAACACCGTAACCACTGTGAAGGATTTCTCGCCTTACAACAATACCGGCACCTTGTCTGGATTCGCGCTCAGTGGCAGCAGCTCAAACTGGGTGAAGGGATACACCATGAAACGCAATGTGGTGAGCACCACAGAGACCATCACCGCCTGCGATCGCTTCAATTCCCCATCGGGCAAAATCAAAGTCACCGTTTCGGGTACCTACTACGATACCATTCAAACGGCGTTTGGTTGCGATAGCGCGATCAAATACGTGGTAACCATCAAGAAGAAAACCACTTCGAGCATGAAAGCGTTCGATTGCAAAAGCTTTACCAGCCCCAGCAAAACCTACACATGGACGAAATCTGGCACCTATTTAGACTATCTAAAAAACAGCATCGGTTGCGATTCTGTGATCACCATCTTCTTGACCATTGGCGCGCCCATGGATTCTGTGAGTTTGGTGAACTGTTATTCAGTAAACAGTCCAACCGGCAAATACACCTACACCCAATCGGGTACCTATTATGATACCTTGAAGAGTTTCAGGGGATGCGATTCTGTGCTGAAAGTGAAAGTGAAGATTTTGCAAGCCACTGCCAATGAAATCTCTGTGGCGGAGTGCTATAAGTTTAAATCGCCCAGTGGCAAATACACCTACACCAAGCCTGGCACTTATTATGATACGTTGGAGAATGCCGATGGTTGCGATTCTGTGATCAAAATCAATTTCAGTATTATTCAAGGTCGCCGCACATTGATCCGCTCCGCGTGCAGCGAGTACAAAAGTCCCAGTGGAAACTACACCTGGACCCAATCGGGCGAATATTATGACACGTTGATCAACTACCGTGGTTGCGATTCGATTGTTACGGTGAAGCTCACCATTTGGGGGCCTGGGCGCGACACGTTGAATGTAAAAGCTTGTCGTTATTTCATTTTGCCTTTCACCAAAACGGTGGCAACCAAAAGCGGGGATTATATGGATGTGACCAAGAATTTCCGCGGGTGCGACAGTTTAATTTTGTATCGCGTGACCATTGTAAATGTGGATGATGTGGTTACGTTGAACGGCTCATTGTTGACAGCGCGCAACAGCACGGGCACCTATCAGTGGTTGAATTGCACGAAGAGCTATCAATTGATTGCTGGAGAAACGGGCAAGCAGCTTATCGCCAAGGAAAATCATTTGTTTGCGGTGGAAATCACCGATGGCGGGTGTAAGGACACATCGGATTGTATTCAGGTAACAACGGCTTCTACAGATGCTTTTGCTTCGTCGGGCATTTGGATTAGCCCCAACCCCAGCGAAGGTCGGTTCGTGATTCACAGCACCATCCAAGGCGCGGCGCGATTGAGTGTGGTGAATTCGGCTGGACAGATTGTGTGTAACCAGACCATTGGCGGTTTGAACGGACATGTGATTGAATTGAAGCAACCCGCGGGGATGTATATTTTGCGCATCGAAACGGAATCGGGTGTGATCAGTCAGCGAATTGGCATCTCGGAATAAGGATTGTAAATTGCGGGGATGATCTCCTCGAAATTGAACCAACGCCGCAGATTTCCAAAGGCCCTTGTGGACTTGGAAATCTGCGGCGTTTTTCGTATATTGTGGTTACTCGTTTTGGCGACTTTTGGTGGCATCAGTGCTGCCAACGCACAGTCCCAGGCGAATACTACATCGACCCCCTACCAAAGTGTAGTGGTTCCCCAACCGCAGGTATTTGTTGAAAATCGTGCGGCGGAAGTGTTCAATTGGACGCCCTTTTTGCGGGTGAGCATCGATACCCAATTTTCTTTAGAAGAGCGAAAAATCATCGCCCAGCGATTGGAAGAGGCCGTGAGAATTTACCAATTTTCAAAATTCTTCGACAGCGACATAGACAGAATAACAAAAGGCGGCTACGAGCATGGTTTCATGAGTTATAAGCAAAACCTACAGCCCATTTACGAATTGGACCGGGTGCAAGGACATCGAAAAAAAGTTGCCAAAAAACGCAAAGCCAGTCAATTCCCTGAAATCAGAATAGAGCGAAAATCGGTATCGTCGAATCCTGCGGAAGGCTATCGCCTAAACATCGCCCAGGGAAAACCAGCGGGTATCGTACTGCAAGCGCAGCATTTACAGGGGGTGATTTGGGGCTTGAGGACCTTGCAGCAACTGGCTGAGTATAACCAGAGGGGGTCGCTCGTTCAAACGCACATCGAAGACTACCCTACTTTCCCGTATCGGGGGATGCATTTGGATGTGAGTCGGCATTTTTATGGTGCGTCCGACATCAAACGGTATATCGATTGGTTGAGTTATTACAAGTTCAACGTGTTTCATTGGCATTTGTGCGACGATCAGGGGTGGCGATTGGAGATCAAGCGGTATCCCAAACTCACTGATGTGGGCGCTTGGCGGGTGGATCGAAACAAGGAGCCATGGCGCACGGCCCAACCACAAAAAGAGGGTGAAACGCCAACCTACGGGGGTTTTTACACGCAGGAAGAGGTGAGAGAGATTGTGGCGTATGCCAAAATGCGGGGCGTGGGGATCATCCCTGAAATTGAGATGCCCGGACATTCATCGGCGGCGTTGGCGGCGTACCCGGATTTGAGCTGTTCGCACTTGCCGCAAACGGTGGTACCGGGCGGATTTTATCCCAAGGACAATTCAACGGTGTATTGCGCGGGCAATGAGGCCACGTTTCGGTTTTTGGAAGGGGTGTTAGACGAGGTGATGGCGTTGTTTCCCTATGCCCCATTCATCCACATTGGGGGCGATGAGGTGGACAAAACCGCCTGGAAAAATTGTTTGCTCTGTCAGCAGCGGATCAAGGTTCTGCGCGATGTAAACAGCGTTGTGGGCAGATCGGCGGGGGACAACAACGATTGGAGCAAGCCCGAAGAGCGTTTGCAGAGTTATTTCATTGCCCGAATGGAGAAGTATCTGAACGAACACGGAAGAAACATCATTGGGTGGGACGAAATTTTGGAGGGCGGATTGGCGCCAAATGCGGCGGTGATGAGTTGGCGGGGCGAAGCAGGAGGCATTGAAGCAGCGAAAATGAAACATCCTGTGGTGATGACACCGGGGAGTCCATGTTACTTCGACCATTATCAGGGCAGTCCCAGCAGTGAACCTACGGCTTTCGGCGGGATGAACACGCTGTACAATGTATTCAAATACAACCCCATACCCAAGGCGTTGGATTCGATGTATTGGGCCTATGTGGCGGGGGCTCAGGGGAATGTGTGGACGGAGTTTATGGTGGATTTCGACCGGGTGGAGTATATGGTTTTGCCGAGGATGTTGGCATTGGGCGAGGTTTTGTGGAAGGGCCCTGTTCGGGGCGATGTGGGCTTGGCCTATCAGCAATTTTTAGACCGGGTGGATGCGCATGAGAAATTCAAGTCTTTTGAGGGATGTAGTTTTGCCAGAAGTCAGTATGGATTGGTGCAAAAAATCCGATCTGGGCGCGACACCGTTTGGGTTGAGTTGATGTCGGCCGGGGGCGTTCGCCCCCGGCTGGCGGGTGGATTGTTCGACACCCTAGTAATCCGAAAAAGCTTGGCGGGTAAAACTTGGCAATCATTTGTGGATTTGGGGGTGGATCTAGTTCCCTTTAATGAAAGAGTTCCGTTCGCACCCTGCAAAAAAACGGACAGCAGTGTGTTTGTGGCCGTGACCAAAACCATGGAATTACACAGCGGTTATAGTGAGGAAGCCCAAGTAAGTACCCTGAGTTTCCGCGGGCACAATGCCTTTGGGAAAAAAGTAAAACTCTCTCTGCCCGCCGATGCAAGATATCCGGGCCACGGGGCGGAAACGCTAACAGACGGACTTTTCGGCGGCGATTATTTGGGTGCGCATTGGTTGGGCTTTTACGGCAAGGATGTGGTGATTGAGATTGATTTAGACAGCATCAAACCGCTGACATCGGTGACTTTGGGCAGTTTATCGGTAGAACCGAGTTGGATATTTGCACCCACGGAGGTTTCCATCGAAACCAGTGTAGACGGAAAAACTTGGGAATTGCACCCCATGCCAATGGCCAAGCCCATTGTAGCGGTGTTTGACACGATGTATTTGGACCTCATGCCAAAGGCCACGGGCGCTTATACAGAAAAGGGCACTTTGTTGGGAAAAACCAAATATGCTTACGACGAGATTTGGGGTAGAAACATGGCCAAAAACAGGATCAATTACACGGTTGATTTCGCGGACCGACCGCTCACAAATGGCGCATTGCTGCCGGCGCGATACATTCGAATAAACGCAAAATGCCTCAAAAAACTTCCTGCGGATCACTTGGGCGCTGGCCTTCCCGCTTGGCTCTTTTTGGATGAGGTTGTGGTTAAGTAGACGTGCGAAGCAACAGCTATTCTATCCGATTATAATCGTTTATTATGGATTCACTGAGCCAAAGAAATATAAAAATCCTTATATTTGTACTTAATTAAGTACTTTATTATGGAAGTTGTTAACTACACAGAACTGCGAAACAATTTGAAGGAAACCTTGGATCGGGTGGCAGAAGAGCAAGCTACATACATTGTGCATCGCGGCAAACAGCAAAACGCGGTCATTATTTCATTGGAAGAATACAATTCAATGAAGGAAACCTTGCACCTTTTGAGCAGTCGCAACAATGCCAAAGCGCTCTACGAATCCATAGATCAAACCCAACGAGGCGAGTTGTTGTTTCACGAGACATTCGAGTAATATGACATTGCAATTGGCATGGACACCAAAAGCTTGGGACGATTATATATATTGGCAGTCCACGAATAAGAAAATCGTAAAAAAGATCAATGGATTGCTCGCAGAATGCAGAAGAGATCCGATGAATGGTACCGGAAAACCTGAAGCCTTAACCGGAGATTTACAGGGTTTTTATTCGCGAAGAATCAACCTCGAGCACAGATTGGTATACAGCTTTAATACAACACAAATCATTGTCCAACAGTGTCGTTACCACTATTAACAATCGCATGAAAAAGTCGAATTGGCGAATGCGCTCAAATCTATTGAATCAGATCCTGTTGGCTTTTGCGGTGCTCACTTTTTCAAGGTTGATCTGGTTTACCGCCAATGCTTTTTGGTTGCCACCGATCGGCATCGACGAATACATTTGGGCCCACTTGGTAGGCATTTATTTTGATGTCCCTGTGGTGGCATCGGTATTTTTACCGGTTTGGATTTGGGTAATTTTTGGCGGACAGCTCCGAGAAAAGCAGCCCTGGATCAACAAAACGTTATTCCTCCTAGCGGCACTCACAACACTGATTTTCAATGGGATTGATACTGGATATTCTCAAGTAACGGCCAAGCGCAGTGGTTTTGAGTTGTTTGATATGCTGGGCGATGACGCCAACAACCTAACCCCTTACATTCTCGACAACCTGGGAATCATCCTTGGTTTGGCCGCGCTGGGGTATTTTCTCTTCAGAATCATTCCGGTGCGCGGCCAATATCCACAAATTGATTTCAAAGGGAGGCCGCTGCGCGGCCTCATCACCGCCATCGCCTTCGCCGCAACCTGCCTCGTCGGATTTCGTGGTGGCCTCCAACTTCGCCCCCTCAGAGCCATCGATGCATCCACTTTTGTAGCACCAGAAATCGCCCCGTTGGTCACCTCCACCCCTCTGCAAATCATCAGCACCTGGCAGCGAAATGGCCTCCCCAATTTTGATTTTGCCGTGCAATGGCCAAACAACGCCACAAACAACAATACCACAGATTGGCTGCTTAAAAACACCCAGCCCCTGCACCCATTTCCAATGTCGCGCAGTCAAGGCGGCGGATGGGTCCAACCCAACATCGTTTTCATCGTGGTTGAAAGCCTCGCACGCGATTACACCGGGTTTGGCAATGGCACACCATTCACCCCATTCCTCGACCGCCTCGCCGCAGACCCAAACACCCTCTATTTCCCCTATTGCTATGCCAACGGCACCAAAAGTATCGAAATGGTACCCAGTCTTTTCTGTGGAATGCCCAGCCTAATGAGTGAGTTTTACGTCACCTCGGCCTACGCCAACAACAAAGTCAATAACGCCTTTCAACTCGCCAAAGGATATAAAACCGCCTTTTTTCATGGCTCCAACAACGGTACAATGGGTTTTCAGTCGTTCCTAAAGCAAACGGGATTGCAGCAATATCACGGCATCGACCAATACCCTGCCAACCTTTACAAACGTGACTTCGACGGCAACTGGGGCATTTTCGACGAACCGTATCTACAACACTTCATCCGGTGCATGGACACCCTAAACGATGGCAAACAACCTGTATTCGCATCGATTTTTACACTCTCATCGCACCACCCCTACACCATCCCCAAGCCCTATCAAGGAAAATTGCCTGGCGATCCCGCTACTGTGCAGCACACCATCGCTTACACCGACATCGCCCTGCGCAAATTCTTTGAAACCGCTTCCAAAAAACCGTGGTTTGAGAATACTGTTTTCGTCATTACCGGGGATCATACGAGTCACTCCGACAAAGAATATTTCTACAGTCAGAGTGGACATTATGAGGTGCCTGTATTGGTGTATTCACCTGGCGTAAATATTTCCGAAAACCTTATCCAAGGGCAACGAAAAAACAATGATGATGCAGTGTCTTTAATCCCAGAATCGCACGCCAGCACAACATCGCCTTGGGCAAAAAACCTAGTAGATTCAACGATCAAAATCGCCACACAAAAAACCATTTCTCAGTGCGACATCCTGCCCACGGTTTGGAGTCTACTGGGATCGCCGAATGGGAAATCGAACATTCAACCGCGTTTGGGTTTTGGCAGAAGCGCTTTCGACCCCAATTATCCGGGGTATTCTACGCACTTCGACAAAGACTTGTATTACATCATTCAGTATCCCTATGTGTTGGCATTGAACCAGCGCGGCGAAGTGGTGGACTACCACGAACAAAACCGCAATCAACCGAAAGGAACCCCTCTATCGCAAAAAGGACCTCAGTTTGAATGGATGCGCGCCACACTCCAGTCGCAAATGCTGGAATACAGCCACCGCATACGCAACAATCGTTGGGAATAACCCCTACACCCTGAATCCAATACCGCCCGAAGCCATGTTGGGTGTCACCTCAGTGGTAAATTCCTCTACGTCATCATACACAAGGGTTTCAATGGCCTTTTTGGTATACTTGGATTTCGACAAGTCGCTCAGCCGCAAATGTTGGTTTCTGATCGCTTCCTCAATCACCTTTCTTACAGCCCTACCATTGCCAAAATACTTGTCGCGGGTTTTGAACATGAAATCGATGTACTTCATCAAGTGATCCGCTGCTTTTGGCTCTGGTGTGATGTGATGATCCCGCAATTGATTCAGTGCGATGGTATACAAATCGTCTGAATTATAATCCTTGAATTGGAAAACACGATCGAAGCGCGACTTCAAACCGGGATTGCTCTCCATGAATTTCTCCATGTTTTGTGTATACCCTGCGGCAATAACGATAAACTCGCCCCTGCGATCCTCCATACGCTTCAATAAAGTTTCGATGGCTTCACGACCAAAATCGTTGCTCCCCCCATCGCTCAAGCTGTATGCCTCATCAATAAACAGTACCCCGCCCATGGATTTGTTGATCAACTCCGATGTTTTGATGGCCGTTTGTCCAACATATCCACCCACCAAACTCTGACGATCGCACTCGACCAAATGTCCGCGCTCTAAGATGCCCAATGCCTTATAAATCTGAGCCAATATACGGGCCACAGTGGTTTTGCCTGTTCCTGGATTGCCACTAAATACGCTGTGTAGCGAGAAGATTTTCCTCACGTCCTTACCCAAGCTCTTGTAAAAGCGCACCAATTTCACCAATTCTTCGATGTCGTGCTTCACCTGATCCAATCCTATCATATTGCGAAGCTTCAGCATTGCCTCACGGAGCAAATCCTCATCGATGGGTATTTCTGGAAGTATGCCCTCGTGCAGATCAAAAATGCGCTTCAAATCCGTTTCTGTGATGGTCGATAATGTAGCAGCATCCAAGGTTTCGGGATGCTCCGATTTCATAATACGCAGGCCCAAATTCATTTTGGCTTCGTCCACCATGGAGTTCACCAAGCGTGCATTGCCGAAAAATTTATCGCGATCACGGTATTTGTCGGTTAGGTACTTTTGAAACACCTTTTGTGCCGCTTCATCGAAGTTAACGCCACGCTTTTCACCAGCAAATGTGGCAATTTTTACCAACTCTTGGGGTGTGTAATCGGGGAAATCATATTGCATCACAAAGCGAGATTTCAAGCCGGGGTTCGACTCCAAAAAAACGTCCATTTCCTCGGGATAACCCGCAACGATGATGGCGATATCAGTGGCATCAGACAGTTCCTTCAACAAGATCTCAATGGCTTCTTTACCAAAATCCTTGTTGTCTTCATCTTTTCTTGCCAACGCGTATGCCTCGTCGATAAACAACACCCCGTCTTTGGCCTTTTTAATGGCCTCTTTGGTTTTGGGTGCAGTTTGTCCGATATATTCTGCAACCAGGTCTGAGCGATCTACTTCCACCACATGTCCTTTTTTCAGCAGACCCATTTCCTTGTAGATTTTACCCAGCAAGCGGGCTACCGTGGTTTTACCCGTACCTGGATTGCCTTTAAAGACAGCGTGTAGGTTGATTTTATCGTTCTCATCGAAACCTTTTTCTTTCCTCAGGGCCACGAAACGCAGATAATCTGAGTACTCTCGAATTTTCTTCTTGATGGGATCCAATCCGGTTAATTCATCCAACTCATGCATGATGTGCTCGATACCTACTGTAGCTTTTTCCGTATTTGTGGCAGTTTCCTCCGCTTTGGCCTCTTCTTCCGCCGCCAACAAATCATCTATATGCACATACTCTATTTGCGTGAGTGGCACAAAATCTTCCTCCGTAGCCGCCACGTAATCTTCGCCAATCTCGAACGGCACTTGCGCCAACATATGGTCCATGAATATCACTTCGGCGAAATAATCCCCGCGCGACCACGTGCCAATGACATCGCTTCCCCATCCAATGGTGGCGGTGAATTGATCATCCTCAGGTTTTACAAAATAAATCTTAGAAACGGTTCCTTTTAGGTATCCACTGGATGTGCGATAATTGAAAAGCAACTCAATGGCAATGTCTTTCGATTTGCGGGTAAGGTTATCCAAATTGAGCTCAATCCAGACATAGCGCGTGCTCATCGCATTGAATACACTGTAGTATTTTCGTTCGCCTGTTTCCGTATCCGCGCTGTTTGATTCGTACAATTTTACCGTGTCGATTTTGAAGTAGGGATTGGATTTACGAATGGCACCCACGTTTTGAATGTAAAACGTTTTGGTAGCGATCACTTCGTCATCAACAAGGGCCTCCCAGCGATATAAACCCTCTTTCCAATAAGCTCCCGGTGTTTTTACACCCCATCCTTCCCGCACATAAATAACCGCTTCTTCAGGGTTCACAGGGCGATCACAATTCAAGTAGCATATTTCGTTGTTTTTCTCATCGATGCATCGCATACGCAAATTCAACGACCACGCATCCTCATCAAACCGTTTGTTGTAAAGGGTCACCTCGCAATAGACATAAGCCACTTCTGTTTCTTCAAATACGGTGCGGTACTTTTTGGTATTGTTGGCCAACCATTCGATACTTGAATAGGTCTTGATGTCGCGAAATTTGAATAATGTAGAATTCATGATTTATAGTTTTTACCCCTCTGTGATTTACCGCAATATCTGTGATTACATTGAATTATTTGAGGCAAATGGATGAAATAAGAAACAAATCGACGGTCATCTGTAATTTTTCAAATTCAAACATGAATCTCATTTTTTTTTCTTACTTTTGCACCTCCGATACGGAAAGACCTCGTAGCTCAGCTGGATAGAGCAACTGCCTTCTAAGCAGTAGGTCACAGGTTCGAATCCTGTCGGGGTCGCCCAGTATTGTGAAATCTCGGGGAGTAGCGCAGGCCGGTAGCGCACCTGGTTTGGGACCAGGGGGTCGCAGGTTCGAATCCTGTCTCCCCGACCACTTTCAAAAGCCCCCTCGTTTAACCGAGGGGGCTTTTTTATGACCTCAGAAACCGAGTCTTAAGGTGTTCAATAATCTTCCCAGAACGTTTGACCAAATTATTCCAAGACAACCATTTTACCTATTGTAATTGACCCCTTCTCTCAATACTAAACACCGAAATGAATGTTCCAAGGATCAATCTATTGATTTCGTCCATAGTCAATTAAATTTGTCCCATGATTACCTACAACCCCAAAGATTGGTTCACGTTCATTTTCCGACTGCACAAAACAGAAACCATGATAAAACTTTGGCCCCTGCTATTGGGGGTTGGTCTTTACAGCGCAGGCTGGGCATACATCGAAACGGTGCTGTTCAAGGACTACAAAAGCGTTGCCATGGCCTCCAACATTGGAATCATATACTCGATATTGGGCTTCACCCTGTCGTTATTCTTGGTCTTCCGCACCAATACCGCCTACGATCGATGGTGGGATGGACGTAAACTCTGGGGAGAGCTCACCAATGCCATCCGCAACTTGTCCATTCACTTAAATGCGATCCTTCCCGCCGATGACATCACCAGGAGGCGATATTACCAAACGCTGTTGGGCATGTTTCCAGTGGCCTTGCGATTTCACCTGCAAGACAGAAAAATCCCTGCACACTTCTTCACAGAAATCCCCAGCAACCACCCCGCTGCGCCGGATTTGAAGGAGATTAAATCGGCCCGCCATCAACCGCAGACCATCGCCAAGTTGTTTGTAGCGGCGCTAAAAACAGACATCAAACACGGACTCCTCACAGATCTTGAAATGGAACACTTTAAAGCGGAAATCAACAAACTCATGGATGTTTGCGGGGGTTGTGAACGCATCAAAAACACCCCTATCCCATTCACTTACTCGGTATTCATCAAGAAATTCATCTTTTTGTATGTCATGATTTTCCCCATCGTTTACAGCACGCAGTTGTACTTCTTAATTGCACCCGTAACCATGTTTGTGTTGTATGTTTTGGCAAGCATTGAGCTCATCGCTGAAGAAATCGAGAACCCTTTCAACGGCGACGACAGCGACCTCCCCACCGAGGCGATGGCTAAAAACATCAACATCAGCACCGAAGAATTGCTGCTAAACCGATAGTGTAATTTGCCAGAGCGAACCCACTATCACACCCGCTCAACACAATTATTCTAACAAACCTTTTCCCCAATCAATCCCCATCGGTTTCAATTTCAAGGCAACGGGTTAATTTTGTCATCTAACTAATAAAAACTTTGAATTTAGACGCATTTATACAACAACTGTCCTTTGAACGTATCGACATTTCCTTTGCCATTGTGGTGGGATTGGCGATGATTTTTCTTTTCATTTTTCTATTTGGTTATTTCCTCAAAGTCAATCGTACCGAAGTTCAATCTGTCAACAGCAACGCCCCCGGTGTTAGCATCATTATCGCCAGCAGAAACGCCAAAGCCAAATTGGAAAAGCACCTTCCGCAGTGGCTCGCCCAAGATTACCCCAATTTTGAAGTCATTGTAGCCAACGACCGCAGCACCGATGACACCCCTTTGTTTTTGATTGAGCAGCAGCAATTGCATCCCAAATTGAAAGCAGTTTCTTTGGATGCTGATTTCGTGAAAATGGGCGGTAAAAAATTGGCCCTCACATTGGCGATCAAAAAAGCACAGTTTCAACACTTCCTCTTTACCGATGTGGACTGTATTCCCAGCAGCGACCAATGGCTCAAGCATATGGCCACACAATTTGGCCGCGACAAGCACCTGGTCTTGGGCGTTTCCCCCGTTAGAACGGGCAAAGGGTTTTTGGCCGCCTTGGTCCAACACGAGAACCTACTCACGGCACTCCACTATTTGGGCTTGTCTGCCGCTGGTAAACCCTATATGGGGGTTGGACGTAACTTGGCTTACACCCGTACTGCCTACGATGGCGTAAATGGATTCAGCAGTCATCACCACCTGCCAGCGGGCGACGACGACCTTTTCGTGCAAGAAGCTTCCACGCCATCCAACACCGTTACTTGCATCAATCCCGAAGCATTCACCTATTCTGATGGCCCCGCTAGTTGGAAAGACTATTGGAAACAGAAAAAACGCCATATGTGGGTCGGCAAATCATACCAGACTGGCGTTAAACAATTGTTGGCCATTTACCCCATGGCCCAGTTGTTCTTTTGGCTTGGCATCATTTTGTGGTTCATCCTAGGTTCACAGTGGCTCTGGCCGACCATTGCCTTGATACTCAAACTCACACCCGAATGGATTGTGTTCCACAAGAAAGGAAAGCTATTGCAAATGAGCAAATCGATTCCTCTTTATCCTTTGTTCAATTTGTTTGAATCATTCTGGTACGTTGTTGTAGGAATCAATGCCTTCTTTACGAAAAAAATCACATGGTAGGACCTGAAATCATCTTCGAATATTTCCCCAATTTAACCCCTGAACAACGCGATCAAATCGCACAACTCGGGCCTTTGTACGCTGACCACAATGCGCGTGTGAATGTGATTTCACGAAAAGACATGGACATGTTTTATGTTCATCACGTGTTGCATTCCATGGCGTTGGCAAAGACCTGCGAATTCATCCCGGGGCAGCATTTCATTGACATTGGCACCGGTGGCGGATTCCCCGGCATCCCACTGGCCATTATGTTCCCGAATGTGGAATTTACGCTCGTAGACAGCATCGGAAAGAAAATCGCCGTAGTACAAGCTGTGATTGAGGCATTGGGACTCAAAAACGCGACCGCCATTCAAGAGCGCACAGAATCACTGCCCATGAAATTCGATGGTGCCGTGGCCCGCGCGGTGGCTCCTGCCCTTGAACTATGGAAGTGGATGGAAAACCATTGGAGTGGCAAGCCCCGTTTCTTCTTGCTCAAAGGCGGTGACTTGGCCGAAGAAATCAACGAAGTGATTGAATATTCGCAAAAAACGAAGATCAAATTGCACGCCATAGGCGATATTTACAACGATCAGCCTTTCTTCGAAACGAAAAAAGTGGTTAAGCTGTTCCACGGACAAATCTGGAAAGACTAGTCCGGGTACAAGCCCACAGCGTCATTTGTGCACCCGAATTAAAATCATTCCCGAAAGGCCATTAAGCCCCCAAGAGCGCCTTTGCTGATGCCAACGCAGCCGATAAGCCTTCTGCATTTTTACCGCCTGCTGTAGCAAAGAACGGTTGTCCGCCCCCGCCGCCCTGAATTTCCTTGGCGCATTCGCGAATCATCTGCGACGCATTCCAACCTTTTTCAGCAACCCATTGATCGTCGATGTAAATGGCCAAACCCGGCTTGTCATCTGCCAAATAGGCCAAAACCACCACCGGATTGCTCATTTCTTGCTTCAACTGGAAGCACAACTGTTTCGCGGCATCCGCACTGGGCAAGGTCAATTGCTCTAACACCATGGGCACGCCCGCTACGGTTTGTACTTTTTGCACCAACCCCGCTTTCAATCCCATCACCTGCTGCAATTCTAGCTGCTCCAACTGCTTGCGCATCGATGCGTTTTCCTCCAACACCTTGTTCACCGCTGAAACCACATCTTTTGGATTGCCCAAAGCGATTTTCACCTGCGACAAGGCCTCCAACTCACCGTTGATGTAATCCAATGCCGATTGCTGGGTCACCGCTTCAATTCTGCGCACACCGGCAGCCACACTCGACTCACCCAAAATCTTAAAGAAGCCAATCTGAGAAGTATTCGCCACATGCGTTCCACCACACAATTCCATTGAATAATCGGCGTCGAACTCAATCACGCGCACATACTCCCCATACTTCTCGCCAAACAAGGCCGTAGCACCCATTTTCTGGGCCTCAGCGATGGGCACGTTGCGATGTTCTTTCAGGGCGATGCCTTCGCGGATCTTTTCATTCACCCTCATTTCTACCTGAGCGATTTCTTCGTCGGTCATCTTCCCGAAATGAGAAAAATCAAAACGCAAAGCGGTCTCATTCACCAAACTACCCTTCTGGGCCACGTGCGAACCTAACGCCTCTTGCAACGCACTGTGCATCAAATGGGTAGCACTGTGATTGCTGCTAATGCTATTTCTGCGATTCACATCCACTTGGGCTGTAAATGTCTGATCCATGTTTTTCGGCAGCTTATCGCAAACCAACACATGCAATTTGTTCTCTTTTTGTGTGTCTAACACACGCACAATCTCGCCATCCTCACCCACCAACTGGCCTGAATCGCCCACCTGTCCGCCACTTTCGGCGTAAAATGGACAAACATCCAACACCATTTGATACAGATTCTTGCCCTTGGCCACGATCGTTCTATGTCGGCTAATTTCCGTCACCGATTGCGTGGTATCATAGCCACAGAACGACTCTTCACTATCGGCCATGATGGTATGCCAGTCGCCAGTTTGTTTAACGGCATCGGCCTTGGAGCGATCTTTCTGCGCTTGTAAAGCGGTTAGAAAACCATCCATATCCACTGAACATCCTCGCTCGCGGGCAATCAAATCGGTTAAATCGATCGGAAAACCGAAGGTATCGTACAATTCAAACGCGGTAGCACCATCCACAATTCCGTTGGGATGCTGATCGATAAATGCGCCCAATCTACCCATACCCGTGCTCAAGGTACGGAAGAAGGAATTTTCTTCTTCTTGGATTACGCGCTGCACAAAACTCTCTTGGGCTTTGAGTTCGGGGAAACTGCTGGCAAAATAATCGGCCAATCCTGGCACCAACTGGTTAAAGAACGATTCTTGGAATCCCAAATAAGAGTATCCATAGCGAACGGCCCTGCGAAGCACCCTGCGCACCACATAACCTGCGCCGGTATTCGATGGCAACTGTCCGTCTGCAATACACAAACTCACTGCGCGTAGGTGATCGGCGATCACACGGAAGGCAATGTCTTGCTGTTCATCATCGCCATAATTCTTACCGCACAATTGTGCAGTATTTTGGATGATGAATTGAAAAATATCGGTATCGTAATTGCTTGATTTTCCTTGAATTCCGCGCACCAATCGCTCAAAACCCATACCGGTATCCACGTGTTGGGCGGGCAAACGATCTAGGCTTCCATCGGCTTTGCGGTTGAATTCCATGAACACGAGGTTCCAGATTTCAATCACTTCGGGATGGTCTTGGTTTACCAGGGTTGCGCCATCAACGGCCTCGCGCTGCTCGGCCGAACGCATATCGAAATGAATCTCGGAGCACGGACCACACGGACCTGTATCGCCCATCTCCCAGAAATTGTCTTTCTTGTTTCCTTTGAGGATTCGCTTGGGATCAATGAACTGGGCCCAGCGATCGTGGGCTTCTTGATCGAACAGAATATTGGCGGAGGCATCGCCTTCAAAAACAGTGACGTACAATTGGTCTTTGGGCAAACCGTACACTTCGGTCATCAATTCCCAAGCCCATGCTATGGCGTCTTGCTTGAAGAAATCGCCAAAGCTCCAATTGCCCAACATTTCAAACATGGTGTGGTGGTAATGATCGTGTCCTACCTCCTCCAAATCATTGTGTTTTCCGCTTACGCGCAAGCATTTTTGTGAGTTCACAACACGCTTGTAGGGCGCTTCTGCATTGCCCAAAAAGTAGTCTTTGAACTGATTCATGCCCGCATTGGTAAACATGAGGGTTGGATCGCCTTTCACAACGATGGGTGAGCTTTGAACGAAAGTGTGTTGCTTTGATTCAAAAAACGACAAGAATTTCTGTTTGATTTCGTGACTACTGAGCGCCATACCGCAAAGATAGTGAAGATTAAAAACAAAAGGCGCCCTTGCGGGCGCCTTTTAATGAGGTTATTGTGATGAAAATCTTAACCTACAGCACTCACCTTTGGCGCTGCATGCTTGATCTCTTCGCTGGCACCGTCCTCAAACTTCTTGAAGTTATCGTTGAATAAATGCGCCAACTTCTCACACTGCTTGTCGTAAGCTTCTTTGTCGGCCCAAGTATTTCTTGGGTGCAACAATTCCGCTGGAACGCCTTCGCAAGCATTTGGCATCATCATACCAAACACGGGATGTGCGGTAAATTCGCCGGTTAACTTGCCTTCCAATGCGGCGGTAATCATGGCACGGGTGTAAGACAATTTCATGCGACTGCCTACGCCGTATCCACCACCACTCCAACCGGTGTTCACCAACCAAACATTGATTTCTGGGTTGGCGCTCAACTTTTCACCCAACATTTTGGCATACACCGTTGGATGCAAAGGCAAGAACACCTGACCAAAGCAAGAAGAGAAAGTAGCCTGAGGCTCGGTCACGCCGGCTTCTGTACCAGCCACTTTCGCGGTATAACCACTGATGAATTGGTACATGGCCTGACCGGGATTCAATTTAGAAATCGGAGGCAACACACCAAATGCATCGGCGGTAAGGAAGAAGATATTTTTTGGCGCATCGCCCACTGAAGGCACAGCGATGTTTTCAATATAATCGATGGGGTAAGCCACGCGGGTGTTCTCCGTTACAGAGATATCGTCGTAGTTAACCACATCAGAACCTTCGAAGAAACGCACGTTTTCAACCAACGCACCGTGTTTGATGGCATGCCAGATTTGGGGTTCTTTTTCTTCGGTGAGGTTCACGCATTTTGCATAGCAACCGCCTTCGAAGTTAAATACGCCGGTATCAGACCAACCGTGCTCATCGTCACCAATCAATTTGCGATTGGGATCAGCGCTCAAGGTGGTTTTACCAGTTCCGCTCAAGCCAAAGAACAAAGCAGTATCGCCGTTCACGCCGATGTTGGCAGAACAGTGCATGCTCAAAACATTGCGCTCATGGGGAAGGATATAATTCAATACAGAGAAAATGCCTTTTTTGATTTCACCGGTGTAGCCAGAACCACCAATCAAGATGATTTTACGACTCACGCTCACCATGGTGAAGTTGTGCTGACGGGTACCATCTACAGCGGGATCGGCATGGAACGATGGCGATGCCACGATGATCCATTCGGTGGGCTGGGTGGCGATTTCTTCAGCGGAAGGACGTAAGAAAAGGTGCTTGGCGAACAAGTTCTGGTAAGCACTTTCTGTAACCACTTGAATGTTCAAGCGATTCTTGGGATCTGCGCAAGCGAAGGCATGGCGGACAAAAATGTCTTTGCCTTCCATGTGATTCATCACCTTGTTCAATAACGCATCAAATTTGGCTTCTTCAAAGGGCTGATTCACAGCACCCCACCAAGCAGAATCGGCGGTTTGTGCATCGTTTACCAAGAACTTATCCTTTGGACTTCTACCGGTAAATTCACCAGTATCAGCCGCCAAGGCGCCTTGAGATGTGATTCTTCCCTCGTTTCTTTCGAGGGCTTTTGCTACGAGTTCGTCTGTGGTTAGATTTTCGAATACGGTTTGGGCGTGATTTTTAATCGACGCAATGATTTCGATATTATTCATGCTATAAATGAAATAACTTTGGCACTGCAAAGGTACTTATTGTATTTAGGGATACCGCCCACAAACAAGGATTCTTTGTGAATGAACTTACGCACAGAAAAATTCAAGCTTTTGCTCCACCGAATTAAATACAACCACTTGAAATACAAAGCATTAAATAATCGTCGTTCCGCGCCTGGTGTAGTTTTGACACTTGTTAAAATGTGCATTATTTTCTACGGTGCGATGCCTTTGAAGGGTCAGTATTTACAGATAAAACCCAAACAAGAAGTCAAAATTGCGGGTGGATTGGCGTTGCACGCAGGGGTGAATTTATTGATGGAGCACAATCACTGGGGCGGTCCGATTCGCACTTGGGAGGTGCCGGTATTGGATGGATTGGCACAGTATCGATTGCAGCCAAGCACGGCCAAAATCTCTGATGGCATGGCGATGGGTACGGCGGTGGCTGCGGGGATGTTGACCTTGGCATTGCCGAAAAATCAGCGCACAGAATACATGGTTGTGGGATTACAGAATGTATGGCTCACGGCAAACATTACGCAAACGGTGAAGATATTGGCGGCCAGGAACCGTCCGTACACCCAAGCACCGGGATTTGTATCTGGGAGCAGGGATGATCATTATAGTTTTTTCAGCGGACACAGTTCGATCACGGCATCTGTGGCTACTACGGCATTGATGGTTGCATTGAACCAGCGGGATTTGGTTTCGTGGGGCCGCCCCGCCGCTTACGCGGCGGGCGGCCTCGCCCTTACCACTGCAGCACTGAGAATCGCGGCCGGCAAACATTATCCCTCCGATGTTGTTACTGGTTTACTCGTGGGCATCGGCGTATCCATCATCAACACCAAACTCCACGAAAACCGTTAAACAAACCACCCAAATCACAGCATCGATCGCCATGAACCTAGCCAAAAACACGCTATTTTTGTTACTCATTCTGGCCTTCACTGCCTGTAATTCAGAAGCCAAACAATCACATAACCGCAAACCCAATAATACACATTCTGCTGCCAACAACCCCCAAAACCAAACCATGAATCAAGTAAACGAACAACCAACCGACTCCTGTGTGATCGCCGGCGGATGCTTCTGGTGCCTAGACGCCGTATATCGCCAAATGCAAGGCATCATCAATGTGGAATCCGGTTATTCCAATGGCGCCATAAAAAACCCTACTTACAAAGAAGTTTGCAGCGGCAGAACCGGACACGCAGAGGTTACCAAAATTTACTTTAACCCTACCATCACATCGTATCAGCAGATCTTGGAAGTGTTTTGGCGCATTCACAACCCCACCACGTTGAATCGACAGGGAAACGACATCGGCACACAATACCGCAGTGGCATCTATTTCATGAATGCAGAGCAAGAGCGCATCGCCAAAGCCAGTAAACAAGCCGTAGAAGAGAGTGGTTTATGGGCTGCCGATGGCAAAGTGGTTACGGAAATATTGCCTTTAGACAACTACTGGCCCGCCGAAGATTATCACCAAGATTATTTCGCGAATAACCCAGAAAATCAATACTGCGTCTACGTGGTGAGCGAGAAAGTCGAAAAATTCAAAAAGGCATTTGCCGAATTGCTGAAATCGCAAAAGTAAGCGCTGACCGACGATTACCCTTTGGTTTTATAGCCTTTTCCCTCAAGATAAGCCTTTACTTTGGCGTGAAAATCACCCTGGATGATGATATCGCCATCTTTGGCACTACCCCCTACCCCACAATGCGATTTTAGGGCTTTTTCAAGGGCTTTCAAATCGTCTGAACTACCCACAAACTCTTTAATCACGACGCAAGGCTTGCCGTTTCTTACTTCGCGACGTACATACAATTTTTGCTGTGCTGGTGGCAAAGTTTCTTGCTCGTTGTCTGACCCGTCGTTGTATTGAAAGTCGGGATTGGTACTGTAAACAACACCCGATTTCTGCTTATTCTTGTTGCTCATGGCTTGAGTTATTGAATGAATATACGCCGCGATTTTATGATTCTTTCCTAATGATCACACCGGCCACCGCTTGCGCCTGGGGCATAATCACCAAATCGTTGATATTGACATGAGGCTTGCGCGAAAGCACGAATTCTATGGCATCTGCAACATCCTGGGCCACCAAATTGTCATATCCTTTGTATACGTTTTTGGCACGGTCCACATCGCCGTCGAACCGCACAACGCTAAATTCCGTTTCCACGGCGCCAGGGTGTATTCCAGTGACTTTCAATCCGTGCACTGCCAATTCCAAACGCATGCTTTTGGTGATTGCGTCCACCGCAAATTTCGTCCCGCAGTATACATTCCCATTATCATACACTTCTTTACCGGCAATTGAACCGATGTTGATGACATGACCCCGACCCTGCGCAATCATGCCTGGCACCACCGTTCTACTCACATACAACAAACCCTTCACATTGGTGTCGATCATCTGATCCCAATGGTCTGTATCGCCGTCAAAAAACTTCGATAATCCCTTGGCCAAACCCGCATTGTTCACCAATACATCGATGTGTTTCCAATCCTCTGGCAAGGCTTCATAAAAGGCTTTTACGGCTTTCAGCGAGCGCACATCCAACACAGCGGCATGCACACGAGTATTCGAAGACGCAGGATCGGTTTTCAATGCCTGGACCAATGATTCCAATCGATCCATACGGCGTGCCACCACAATCAGATCGTATCCCATTTTTCCCAATGTTAGGGCAGTTGCATAGCCAATACCGCTGCTGGCTCCTGTAATTAACGCGATTTGTTTTTCCATATGCACTGAGATTTAGTTGCGACCCACAATGATCAAATTGGGTGTAAACAACACCTTGCGGGTACTTCTTGCTGTAGCAAACAATTGTAACTTCCAGAACAATTCCATCCAATCGTAGGCGATTCTCCGGACAATTTCTTTAAAAACGCCTTGCACACGCATGGTGCTTGGCAACACGGTTACTTCTGAGAATCCGCAAGACAGCATGACTTGTTCGGCGGAGCTAGCGTTCAGGTAATTTTCATGGGTAAAGTCGCCCAGCGCGAAAGCGCTGGCGACCGGGGCGTCCATATTCGGCGTACGAAAAATGGCCACGCCGCCCGGATTCAATTTCCCCTTGATCAGTTGCAGCAATTCCACCAATTCATCCTTGGTAAAATGCTCAATGATGTCCATTCCAGTGATTACATCAAAACCCTCACTTGCATCTCGTAGGAACTGCATGGCATCGCCCAAAACCACCTCAGAAACACCCATTTCGTGGGCCATTTTCACTTGCTCATCGCTCAAATCCATGCCCAACAAATTGGTATATCCCGCCATTTTCAGGGCCATCAACAGACTGCCACTGCCACAACCCAAGTCAAAAATGCGCGCTTCATTCTTCACATCCGATAATTTGGGCAATATCTCCCGCTCAAACTGTTTACGCTCGCGTTCAAACAGTGATTTTGCATCGGTTAACGACGCCCGACCACTTTGGTTGGTATGATAGTTCGCGTAGAGGACCTCTCTGTATTTCGTACTCATACGTCGCTGTTTTTTGCTGTAGATCTCAGCGGAATATCCACCGCCGCCATGATGCTCACGCAGGTAGCCACCAATTTCTCTTCGCCTGTTGGAAACACATCAAATACCTGTCCTTCACAGAAAATCAGATTCTGTCCGGCCTTCGTCACCTTTCCCACCGCCCGCAATTTGGGCGCAGTGGATGGATTTACATAAGATACTTTCAAATCCACGGTCACCACATTCTTGGAAACTTCAGTGCCGTTATAGACTGCTGTGTAGGCCGCAATTCCCGTGGTCACATCGCAAATGGTTGCTGTAACGCCGCCGTGGGTAAATCCCGTGTGCTGCATATGATGCTCATGAATGTCGAGCTCCATACTGGCTGTGTGTAAATCTATATGGGTTAGTTCCAAACCAATGTATTGGATGAATTGATTTTCCCGTAAACGGGTGTCCATGTATGCTTTTAACGCTTGATTCATGTTGTGCGGCAAATTTACTTGATTGGATTGTAGGTTGATGCTTGTAAAAACACATTCGACTTGGTGGGTTGCCATATTTGCTCCAAACCTGCCTTGTTCTTATCGGCGTAAGCCTGTGCGATGCGCATTCCGATGAAATTGCCGATCAACGGTGGACAGTCTTCTGGCACCCCGCCACCGAAGGTTTTGTTGCCAAAGGCAAAGTATCGTTTGTAATCGTTAAACTTGGTGCTAAATAAGATTTGCTTGTCGAGGTAATGCTTCCAAATCTGTCCTTCCTCGCGCATCATCCATTCCCACTCTGCTTTTTCGTAGCCCAATAACTCCCATGGGTTTCGCTGGGGGAACAATTGCAATACACTGTACCACAACTTGCCTTGAAACACCATTTCATCAAGCATGTTGCTGCGCAGGTGACTGGGTTCATGGTGCATTTTCAAATAATTCCAAACCAACTGCGATGCAATCTGGTCGCTGTTGTTGTAGCGATTGAAAAAAGGCGGCATATCCAACAGCGCATAGGCTGGAAAGGTGTCGTTCAGAAACATCTCCTCGCTAAAGGCCAAAATGACTTCTGCCTTCTTGCTTTTTGAATTTACCACAGTATCAACAAACGTGTTGTAATTACTAAACTGCGACAAATAACTATAAATCTGCGCATTGGGCGTTGATGGGATGGCTTTTTGCAAGTTGGCCCATGCTTGTTCCAACGCCGGCTTCCAATCGGTATACTTAGCATAATGGGATTTCACCACGCCAAATACGGGTTGATTCTGCATTAACCAGTACTGTAAGTATTGGGCACGGGCAGTGTCGGAAATCGGACCGAACCGACCAAAATCCATCACTTCGTACATCCAAAGGTTGAAAAAACGGCCGTGTTTTTTTCTCATTTCATCGATATCCTTTGCTGAACAGCCGCGGGTTCTAAGACTATCGAGCTGAGATACGAAGTCGTTGTAGGCCAAATTTGTGGGCTTTGCCTGCTTTTCCTGTGTACAAGAAAATAGAATCACCAACAAAAGGGGATAAATGGCAAGATTAAATATGGAACGATTGTTGTTTTTTTGCATAAAACGTATGAAACTACAAAGAAACACTTCTTTTGGCATTGCTGCTATGATGCTTTTCGCTGGGATGTCCCAATTGCAAGCACAAGACGCCCCTTCTGTAAAAATGGGGGTACGTGTAAGTCCCAATTTCTCTTGGGTTAATATACAAGAAGGACCGATGTCAAACGATGGTTTGGGTCTCGGATTTTCTTATGGCGTAACGGCCGATTTCTCCATGTTCAAAAGTTCCAATTATTGGTTGGGCACGGAATTTTCGGTTTCTACAATCCCCGTTCAATGCAAAAGTAACTCTGAGTTGCGCAACATAAAGGCAAAATCGGGCAGCATGGGCAGCTACGACACGATCACTTACGCTCCCGGCAATGTAGATTTTCGTTACTCCACCCAATATTTACAGATTCCTTTAACCATTAAAATGAAGACCGAAGAAATTGGGAACATGAAATATTACTTCCAATTTGGTGTAGCTCCGTCCTTCGCCATGAGAAAGCGGTTAACAACCACCACACTGAATTCAGACCCGATCTATCCTGCAAACAAAGGAATCACATTCCACGACCCTAACAACACAGACGATGATGTTTACCAGTTTTCTGGAACCCGTATTCCCAACAGTCCTTCTGGCGAAACAGAATACGATTTTGAAGACAACATCAACACGGTGAGATTCCCTTTGATCATCGGCGCGGGCATTGAGTACAAACTCACTGGCAGCACCATGTTCACTGCGGGTTTGCGCTTCGACAATAGCATTACCGACTTCTTCAAAGATACACGCGTAACAGGTCGCTCAAACATGATTGGTTTATCGGCGGGTATCCTCTTCTAAGCAAGCATGTCGGGATTAAAAATCGCACTGGCCCAACTAAATTTTACCGTTGGCGATTTTGAGTTAAACACCTCTAAAATGGCCGATGTCTTGTTTCAAGCCAAGCAAGACAATATAGACTTAGTGGTTTTTTCAGAGCTCGCGGTATGTGGATACATGCCCGATGATTTGCTCGATTACCCATCCTTTGTAGAGCGATGCGAACATGCCCTTGAAGCAGTTTCTCGCGCCTGCGATGGCATTGCTGCCATTGTGGGTGGTGTAATTCGCAATCCAGGAAAAGGACGTTTGTTGCAAAATGCCGCGTGCTTTATGTACAACGGACAAATCCAACACACCGTTGCCAAAACCCTGCTTCCCACTTACGATGTCTTCAATGAGCATCGCTATTTTCAGCCAGAAACCGAATCCAAAATCATTGAATTCAAAGGCGTGAATATCGGCATCGCCATTTGTGAAGACCTGTGGGACGTCTACAACGATTTTGAGTACCCCAACAGTCCCGGACAGGCCCTCAAAGATTTGGGTGCCGATCTCATCATCAATCCATCAGCCTCGCCCTTTCACTTAGGCAAACAATCGCTCAGAAATCGGGTGTTTGGCGGACAGGCAGCACGTTTCGACTTACCCGTTTTGTATGTAAACCAAGTGGGCGTGCACACCGAATTGTTGTTCGATGGTTCAAGCAGAGCCGTCAACGCAAACGGTGAAGTGGTGATTCAGGCTCCAAGTTTTGAAGAAACCGTGGTTTATGCGGATTTCGCCAATGGAAAATTCTCTGTTGGAAATTCCGTACCCCTAGACACCGATGATACGGCTCAGTTGTACAAAGCCTTGGTCTTCGGCATCAAGGATTATTTCAGCAAAATGGGCTTTACCCATGCGTTGTTGGGGTCCTCTGGTGGAATCGATAGCGCGGTGGTACAAGCTTTGGCCTCTGCCGCATTGGGTGGCG
>Ga0255125_1000104_pt1 | contig 30116 bp, 25 predicted proteins | sample Law_Cont_RepC_8d_FD_188557 | JGI IMG/M metagenome (GOLD analysis project Ga0255125, IMG submission 188557) | Freshwater microbial communities from St. Lawrence River, New York, United States - Law_Cont_RepC_8d | ecosystem: Environmental > Aquatic > Freshwater > River | place: USA: New York...
GTCTTCCCCAAAATCACAGGCAGCTGAAAATCGCAGTCCTGGAACTTCTTACTCGCCAACACACTGCGCATCGGCACCATCTCCGGATTCTTGTTCGGCACCTCTATACCAATGGTTCCTTTTCCAGGTATCGGCGCGATGATCCGTATCCCCAAGGCCGCCAAACTCAGGGCGATATCGTCTTCGAGGTTCTTGATCTTCGAGATTTTCACCCCCGGCGCAGGCACGATTTCGTACAAAGTCACGGTCGGACCCACACTGGCCTTGATACTCGAAATGCCAATTTTATAATTTTCCAGCGTTTGGATAATCATGTCCTTGCTCCGCTGAATCTCCTCCATGTCGATTTCCTGCTTGCGCGTGTCGTGCTCGTCCAACAGATCCAAGGTCGGGAACTGGTATTTGCTCAGCTCCAGCGTGGGGTCGTATACAGTGTCGATCCCCATCCGATCCATGGAATTGTCGCCCGTATTCTCATCCACTTCCTCATCCGTTTCGTCCACCATCACCTCCACTTGAAAGTCCTCATCGCCCAACAGCGTATTGATGCCCGCACCCGGACCTGCATCGTGTTCCTCACCGACAGCGTCCAGCTCTGTCTGTTCGATGTCATCATCCATCCCAAAGGGTTTGGGCTCTTGATTCACGGGGGCCATGGCGATATTCAATTCCTCTTCGCCGCGACTCACCACAAAATCATCAAACTTTTCAATGATAGGCGGTGCAGGATTCACCACTTTGGCTGGCGCAACCGTATCCGCCGTTTTGAGCGATATCTGGGTCAGCGCTTCCCTTTCCGCTTGCGACAAAGGCGGGGTATCGTCTTCCAATTCCACCTCAATCACATCCTCATCCAACGCATCCACCACAAAATCCTCATGGATGCTCGGCTCAAATCCGGAGGGCTGTTCGATGTTGTTCGTCTCTGATTTTTCTGTTTTTTCTTCACGAAGCGATGCGTTTCCGTCGGATGTCCAAGCGCCATCGAGGTCGGATTCCGGATCCACCAACTCGCCGTCCGGACCGTATTTCATTTTGATGCGGGCGAAGGGATTGGCGTTGAGGAAGAACATCGAATAGGCCACGGCATAGACCGCGAGGAAGAAAAACGACCCCACCGCACCGATGGCGACTTCAACCTGTTGATTGCCAAAAAACCCGAAGGATCCACCCAGCAACGGCCACCATCGCAAAGAGAAACCCAAGAAAAGGGAAAACCAAACCGTAAACAGGATGGTATGCACCGCGATGCGTAGCAGGGAAAACGGACGGTAATCGAAAAGGAGGTAAAGCCCCGTGAGCGCCACATAGGGCAGCAGGGCATAGGCCGCGAGACCGAAGCCATTGTGGACAAACTTAAACGCGAGTTGGGCACCGTAGTAACCCATGGCGTTTTTGGCCGCGCCATTGAAATAGGACAGGCCATCGTCGCTCCGCGACATCAAGCTCTGGTCGAGTTTCCAAGAAAAGAAGAAGGAGGTAAAACTGATGGCGAGAACCGCCGCGAAAACCACCAGCAGGAACCCAACGACTTTGCGGGTGGGCTCGTGTTTGAGGGTAATGGCCGACCACACGTCTTTGGCCGATATTTTTTCAATGCGATCGCCTTGATCACGCAGGAAATCGGGACGTGTGTCTTTGGATGATTTTCGTTTGGCCATAATGATAGGTAACGAAAATAACACCCATTTCGGTGTGACGCCCGCGCACGCGCGGGCGAGTTTTGCACGAGACTAGAAAGTGTTTAGTGAATCATCCAAAAAGAGACTTTTAATAAAGTAAATTACAAACCTAACAAATTATTTAAAGTCTACCAACCAACACATCCGACAAACTCTCTATCAAAATTGTACTTTCGCTTATAAAATTATCAAACTTCGTAATGAGCTTTTTACAATTCACAATTTCAAAATACAAGACCCGATTTTATGACAATATCCATGTTCGATCTTTGGCTATAAAAAATCAAGGAAGTATATTATTATCAATAATCATTTTATTCCAAATAGTAATCGGATACAAGACCATCGATGAAGGGCACAATTGGGGAGGGGATTTTGCTTTATATATCGATGAATCGGAAGCAATTATTGATGGCAAATTCCGTGAATTTTATCAACAAAATCTATTTACAGTTAATAATTCGCACCCAACATTAGCACCTATTGCTGAACCAATTGTAACACCGATAATACTGGCACCATTCATTTATTTTTTTGGAACAAACTGTTTTATTCTAAAATATTTAATGCTGCTATGCTATATTGGAATTTCAATATCACTATGGAAAATTTTAAATTTCACAAATATAAATACACCATTGCTTAAGTTTTGTACAATTTTTTTCATCATATCATATTGGGAATTTGCATTCCTCTTGGAGACAGTCAATTCTGACATGCCATTTTTATTTTTTTCTCTTCTCTCACTATTGTATTTTTTAAAATACACAAAATATAGGAAATTAAAAGATTTATTTCTTGCCATCAGCATTGGAACAATATGCTATTTTACCCGTGACGCTGGTGCTGCTATGTCCTTAGCTTACCTATTCGTTGGTTTTATTGAATTTAAATCCGATAAAAAATTGTTTAAAATTCTATTGTTTTCAATCCCAATAGTTTCAATAATTATTTTCAAAACTATAGCCCCCACATTCAATGGCAATTTATTTGACGACAATCTCGCAAAATTAAATTTCAACAGACTTATAGGTCCTTTGGAGGGATTTTATTCAAGCACATCAGAAAATGTATTGCCCCTAAATAGATTATACAAATACGAGTTACTCAAAATAGGGATTTGGATTGTAATTGCTTTTGGAACTATAAGGATTTTCAATTCATATATAAGAACCTCAGTAACTACTTCATTTTTCCTCTTTTTTTACTCAGGATATTTATCAATATACATGCTATGCGGAGGACTAGAAGTTCGTTTTTTTTTAATCCTTGAAGTTTCAGCACTAATATTATTTTGTAATGGACTAATACATATATTCAGAGAATCCCGCACACCGGAGAAGTGGATATACACTTTTTTTGTATTAATGTCAGTCGAAGCCACCGCAAAAGATTTGGTCAGAATTAATAATTGGTGCTTTAAAGATAATTATGTCTTTCGTGACGAAGTTGAAAATCCATCAGCCCAAGAAACTTGGCAATTCATCAATAGAAATACAAATCCAGAAGACATCATATTCTTTCGCAAACCAACCGTGTTAAGACTTTACACGAATCGCAATTCATGCGTTTTCCTTGAAGATAGCATTTTCAACAATCACCCACAATCAAATTTTTTTCAACTCGACGCAGCAACTTGCGGAAATGTAAAAAACCACTTGACGCAAAAGATTAATAGAGACACAATCTTCCGAAATAAAAATTTCACCTTGATTAAACTGCGAATCTTAAACAACAATTGTAACGGAACCACAATTAAACCTCCGCAACCGCGTATGTCTGTCCTTCAACCGCTTCCACGGTATTAAGAAAGACCGATTGGGCCTCATCGAGGAGAGGTTGCGCATCGTTGTAACGCGCACTAAAATGGCCAATCATGAGTCGTTTCACGTTGGCTGTTTGGGCAATTTGCGCCGCTTGTAGCGCTGTACTGTGGAAGGTTTCTGCAGCACGATCAGATCTTTCGTGAAGAAAGGTCGCTTCGTGGTAAAGCAGGTCTGCATCCTTTATTATAGGGACCAAGTAATCCGGATCGTAGATGGAATCGGTGATGTAGGCGTAGGTGCGATTTTTATACCCGGGCGATGTGAGCAGACTGTTTGCTATCGCACCTTGGCTTTGGGAATGGTAATCCGCACCCAACTTGATGGCATCATATTGATCCACAGGCACTTTGTATTTTACGCAGGCATCCGCATTGAGTTTGAGTTCGGGACCTTTTTCTTGGATTAAAAATCCCGTACAAGGCACTCTGTGTTTCAAGGGAACCGATATAACTTTGAATTGCTCCGTTTCGATTACAGTTTCTATGGACGCTGTTTGCGTTTGAATGTACTGAAGTTCATAAGGCAGCACTGAATCGCTCTCTGTTATGAGTACGTGCATAATACTTTCCAACGCTGGCGGTCCGACAATCACTAACGGGTCCGTTCGTCCATACAAAGCCATGGAAGTAATCAAACCGGGCAAACCAAAATAGTGATCCCCATGTAAATGAGTGATAAACACATGAGAAATCTTGAGCACACGCAATCCATACCTCGACAGCTGCCTTTGTGCCCCTTCCCCACAATCCAACAACATATAACTGCCTTCCAACCGCAAATACTGCGCACTTGGATGTCGGTATTTCGTCGGCGTTGCTGACGAGGTTCCCAACACGGTTATTTCAAAGGCTTTTCTCATTTTCAGTTATTCCGTAAAATCGAAAGTAGCAAATACTGTATGACAGTTTTATATCAATGGCCATCAATTAAGTAAAACAACCGTTTAACTTGGGGAATCAGACAACGACGCCCTGTAATAATCTACAGCCTCAGTCAGCGCGCCTTTTAAATCTAAATTAGGTACATATCCCAACAATTCTTTTGCCGAAGTAACATCCGCCAAACTGAAGAAGATATCTCCTTGTCGATTTGGGCCATAAATTGCCTCCGAACTGCTTCCCGAAATATCCTTCAACATACGCCATATGGAGTTCAAATCGGTGGTTTGCCCACATGCAACATTAAAAACATAATGTTTTCCCAATGCCAAATGATCTGAGGTCAATCCCTTCCAATTCATTTGAATCACATTGGATACTGGCGTAAAATCCCTCGTTATAGTGCCATCGCCATTGATTGTAGGAGAATCTCCCCTTAACGCAGCACTCACAAACTTGGGTATCACGGCAGCATAAGCCCCATTGGGATCCTGTTTCGGGCCGAAAACGTTAAAATATCTTAATCCAACCAGGGTGATTCCATAGTTTTTTGCATAGGCTTCAGCGTATAACTCATTGGTCATCTTGGTTGCGGCGTATGGACTCAATAACTTTCCTACCCTAGTTTCAACTTTGGGCGATTCCATCAAATCTCCATAAACTGATGAACTCGATGCATATACAATTCTATTCACACCCACTTTCCGGGCTGCTTCCAATATATTGATAAATCCATTCACATTTACGTTGTGAGACGTAACAGGATCTGCGATACTCCTCGGCACAGAACCCAAGGCGGCTTGATGACAAACTACCTGAATACCATTCATAGCAATTTCACAATCATTTACTTTGCGGATGTCACCATTGAAGAATTCAAATTTGGGATTCATTTGAAATTCCTCCAAATTGGACAAATGACCCGTGGCCAAATTGTCCATCACCCTCACCAAATCAACAGTTGGCTGATCCAAAAAAAACGAAACCAAATTAGACCCAATAAAACCCGCGCCACCTGTTAGTAGTATATTCATGCCACGAAATTACACACGCTCATTCACGAATCCTTGACAGTTATCAACAACAATAACACCTCCACTAAAATTCATGCAAAACAATATTTCAATTTACCCTAAATTGCACTAAAATCATGTGTGGCATATCCGGCATAATAAATAAAAACTTCAAAGAGATTGACAGATTAAAATTGATCACCATGCGTGACTCAATGATTCATCGTGGTCCGGACGCAGGTGGAATTTATATCAATGAAAACATCGGCTTTGCGCATCGCAGATTGAGTATTATCGATTTAAACGAAAGTTCGAATCAACCCTTTCACTCCCAATGTGGTCGTTACACATTGGTTTTCAATGGTGAAATATTTAACTATAAAGAACTCAAAGGCGATCTAGAAAAAATAGGAATTGTATTTACTACAAATTCAGACACCGAGGTTCTCCTTCAACTACTCATTCACGAACAATTGAACTGCCTACCCAGACTAATAGGTTTTTGGGCTTTTGCGTTTTTTGACCATGCAGAAAAAACCACAATTTTAGTGCGCGACAGATTAGGCGTAAAACCTCTTTTCTATTCAAACACCAATATTGAATTTACTTTTGCCTCTGAACCCAAGGCTTTCTTTGCATACGGAATCCCAAAAGAAATTGACGAAGACCATATCGACGAACTTTTCTTTTACCGCCATGTGAGTGGAGAAAATACCATTTTCAAGGGCATTAAAAGAATTCTCCCAGGTCATTATCTCGTAGTCAATCATAATGGACAAATACTCAAAAATACCCGTTGGTTTCATCTAGGAAAAGATGCTAAAAATCATCCCGAAATAAAGAACCCATACAGTTGGTTCGAAGAAACCTTTTATAGTAGTATCAAATACCGCATGGTCTCTGATGTAAAAGTCGGTACCATGCTTAGCGGCGGACTTGATTCAAGTTCTGTCATTTACGCACAAAAAAAATTGGGCTTTGATAACATTAGTGCCTGGAATATTTCTTTTTCCGATGCCAAACATGACGAATCCAAAATTGCTTCAAAATTCACTCATGAGCTTGGTGTTGATTTCTATTCCTATGAATTCAATAGCGATCAACTTGCCGCATTAACCGAAGAGGCTATATACAATTCCGATGAGCCCTTTATGCACATCCAAGAACCTCACCTACTAGGACTGTGCAAAGAAGCAAAAAAGGATGTTTCCGTACTACTGAGTGGTGAAGCAGCCGATGAAATACTTGGAGGCTATGTACGCTATAAAGTTCATGACAATCAGCTTCGCTACAGGCTACTCAAACTACTAAAGTATGTCCCTCAGAATTACTTAAAAGATGAACGTTGGCGAAAAATGCAGAAATACCTTTACACCGCCAATCAATCTTCTGAGATCATGATGAATGCGAATAATTTATACCTCAAGGATTTAGAGAACCATGGCATTGGAGGACTCAACCTATTGCCCGAATATCGCATTCAAATACTGAAAGAAGCCGAAACGTATTTCCCAAAGCAACCCTTACGCCAACTAATGTATTTAGAGCAGTTCACCCATGTTCCATCATTGAACGATAGAAATGACAGGGTGAGTATGGGCGCGAGCATTGAAAATAGAGAGCCCTTTGAAGACCATAGACTTCTGTCAGGAGCGTTTAGCCTTCCTCAGCAGTATTTTTCAACAAAAGGCAAAGGCAAACAATTGCTCATGAACTCCATTGGATCAAAACTCCCTAAATACATTACCCAACACCGCAAAATAGGACTCAGTATTCCATGGGATGATATTATGCTTAACCATCCATATTTTAGATCTCATTTAGAGAAGATGCATCTTTCACCATTTTTCAAAATGGGGAAAATGGGACAAATTGATGTAAAAGCCATTGTCAATAATTTCAAAGAAGGCAAAAAAGAAGATTATGTTATCATGCGGCAACTATTCTTTTTGAGCCTTTGGTACGACACTTATTTTTACTAGACCATAGAATAACCATTGATAAAAGGTGAAATTTATTTTAAACCGCGAATGTAGTTTGTGAACGGTACAGAGGTTGAATTTAGAAACCCTAATTTTGTAAAAATGAAAATTCTATTCCTTGGAGAAACCTACCGGGCCGATGCACAAACCTGGATTCAGGGAATTCAGAAAGAATCTGGTGTCACCATCGTTACCAACGAAATTAAAACCATCGACAATCGATTCATTCGTATTTTTCAATCTTTATTATTCGTTTTTAAACTTTTGTGGGGATGCTTCTTTGGCCCCAAATACGACATTGTACTTGCCGAAAGATCTACGAGCTATGGATTTTTTGCACTTTTCACGAATGCAAAAGTAAAAGTTGTTGCCCAACAAGGCATATCAGATATCTTTCCGGTTACACCCATTTCCAAGTTTTACAAAAAAATATTACAACATCTTGTATATACCCACGTCGACTTAATTCACGCTTGGGGCCATGCAATGGTTCCAGCCATGCTAAAATCGGGTGCACATCCCGAAAAAATCATGGTTTTGGCGAAAGGACTTGATTTAACCCGCTACACTTTCGTGAATCAGTTGGCGAAAAAACCGCTGACTCTCAAAGCCATTGTAACTCGATCCTTAGAAAAAGATTACCAACATTGGAACATCATTGACGCAATTGCCATTTTGAATGACAAAGGCATACATTTAGAAGTTAATTTGGTGGGAAGTGGTTCTCTGTTAGAAATGCTCAAAGCCAGAGCCAAGGAGAAAAATGTGGCACATTTGGTTAAGTTTTTGGGAAGGATTCCAAACGATGAACTTCCAACTTTGCTCACCCAATGTCCGCTCTATCTGTCGGTGCCGACCACCGAAGGAGTATCGTCGTCATTGTTTGAAGCCATGGCTTCTGGCTGTTTCCCTATTGTTACAGATCTACCTGGCAACAGGGCCTTCATCAATCCAAATCAAAACGGAGACCTCGTCCCTGTAGACAATGCCGAAGCATTGGCCAACGCCATCATATCCTTTTTAGAAAACCCATCTCAATATGAAGCGGCCATCATCAAAAACCGCAAACTCATAGACGATAAAGTGAACCGCTCCAACAACATGAAGGTCTTCTGGGCAAAGTATCAAGAGTTGGTGTATAATACACTCTGAATCGAGATAATTGAATAAGTAACTGCTCAAAAATACAGTCGCCCCAGTCAGAAGCATTTTCATACTTCAAATTTGGTTCTGAAAAGAATGCGCCGAAGAACAATCAAAAAAATACAAACTATAGAATTGAGTTCATATAATTCTCATATTCTTTCGCCAGAGAATCCCTACTAAATTTAGTTTCAGCTAAGAATTTTGCATTTAAACCGTGTTGAATAGCCAATTTTTCATCTTTAACATATTTAATCATAGCATCAGCCATTTCACGAGGATTGTTTGGATTCACATTAATTCCACAATTATTCTCAATAAATAAATCTTTTAACCAACCTTCAGTCGTTTGAATAACCGGCTTACTTGCTGCAAAGCTATCAAAAATCTTGTTTGGAGAGCTTGTATTTTGTACTTTATTGTTTAACGTAGTAAATAGCGTCCCTACACAATTACTTAACCAAGGTGTTATGGCTTTTTTAGGCATTTGACCCAAAAATAACACATTGTTCAAATTTAATTGCGCTACTTTTTCCTGTAATAAAATCTTTTCGTTACCATCACCTATTAGAATAATTAAAATATCTGGATTCAAACTATTTAAAAAAAATGCGGCATCTATGACGTAGCCAACGTTGTGTATAAAACCCAGAGAACCTATGTGCAAGAAATACTTGCGACCTTGAATAATATTTAAATCTTTCTGAGATAAATCAATAAATTCCCCAAATAAATCATTATCGCTAGCATTATAAATAATACCAATATCCTGAGGATTGAGACCTTTCTGAGTTAATGCCTGCTTTTGGCCATCAGAGGACGTAACAATAAAGTTCGCATTTTGATATATCAATTTTTCAAATAATCTACTAATTTTAATAACAAATCTACCTTTTATTAAACCCATTTCAATTCCACCATCAGGCCACAAATCTCTCAATTCGAAAATCCATCTTTTCGATGTAAATAACTTAGTGAACAAACCAGAAATACCTACAGTTATCGGCCCAGAACTAGTGATTAATAAATCTGCTTTCAAAAAAATTGCATAGTAAGATGAGATTATTGAAAATGTAATGGCTCTAAGAACCCGCTTCAAAATAGTAAATCGATTTGAGTCACCTGAATCAATTACAATTAGATTAATTCCATCAATTTTTTGTTTAGAAATCAAACCCTGTGGAAGTATATCCGATTTATCATATGGACTCGTTATTACTATTACCTCGTTTCCTGAACTAACCCATCTTTTTGTCAACTCATAAATGCGGGTAGACCAAGAGCCATTTGGTGTTCCAAAATATTGATATACGACAATAATTTTCAATTCTGAAAAAATGACCCCATATACAAATCTGATTCATATGAATCAAATGGTTCAACTCCGCCACCTGGATGGAAAGTAATTTCACCTAAATATATCAAATTATTATTTACATAAAAATCAACTCTCACATAACTACCAAAAGTATTGGGTGAGGATACTTTCTCAGCCAAATCAACCATTAATCGAAGATTTTCTGGTTTTTCAATTAAAATATCTGCTTTAGAATAATTAATATCAAATGGCTGTAAATTCCATTGGGCATCATAAATATTTCTCCTATGCCGTATAAATCTATCCAAATCAATTTGGACAAATTCAACTTTACCTTTAAAAACATGAAACTTATAATCCCTGATATTTAAATCCAACAATTCCTCAATAAAAACTTTTTTATCGATCAAAGCATAGTGTTTTTCCCGTCCAATTAAAGAAGAATCGTAACTAAACCAGCTACCTATTTCAAATAAGTCTTTCATTGTTGGCAATGAACCAAGCGGGAAAATTCTATTCATCCCACTTCCGTGATTGGCTTTGATAACAAATCCTTTACCAATTATTCGATTAAAGTCATAATTCAACAATTCATTCTTGTTCTTAAAAACTTCAATAACTTTTGGTATATTTATATCTAATCCAAGTTCAACCAGTCCTTTTTTAAGGTTTAACTTATCTGCGAACAGAGCTTTAAACTGAATATTCTCAGATTTCGAAGTTAGAATTTTTTCATTAAAAGTCTTAGGTTTTTTTATGTTTAAAAAATACCATTTTTTTCTTAATCGTAAACAATTTACGAAAAATAAAATGTTATAATAAGCGCTATCTGATAAATATTTTAAAATTATTCTATTAAATTGAAACCAAATAATGCGAATAACTTTATCCATAAATTTCTGTTATTATTAATTACCTACAATTAGTTTTTCATTTTTAGGAATTTTATATTGGCTCAAGCCAATTAATGGCATCAACAAAGGACTCACAAATGTTCTAGTTGCAGCATGAAATGTAGTATAAAGGCCGATAATAAAAAGAATGGATACTATACTATTAAAATAAGACAAATGACCATTGACAAAGCTTTTCAATAATAAATAGATAAAAATCAATTCAATTATCAAACCAAAAATTCCATGTTCCGATAACAGTCTTCCAAACTCAACGTGACTAATTACGCCAGATGTTAGATTCCTCTGACCTACAGATTGCTTAACACCTATGCCTAAAACAGGATTTTTCTCGAACAACTCCACATCTTCAGCAAAAATATTTAATCTTCCCGTTGTCAATTGATTCAAATCTTTTTCCTTTGAACCTTGTAAAGTACCATGAGTTTCGCCCGAATATCTCAATAGCAACTGACCGTCAGTGATATTATTAACCACACTGATACTTACCCAAAGTATTGGGATTACAAAAATTATCAAAATAAAACTAATGCTCTTTTTAAATGAAACAAATTGATAATAAGTAAATAGCAAAATTCCCAAAAAACCGCCTAAAATTCCCCCTCGCGAAAATGTTAATAATCCAAAAATTAAAAACAATGCCATAATTAAAATATCAAATGACCGCGAAATACCGGAAAATGGAAATCTCTTGTACCATAATACATAAAGTATGAATAATGCAATACCAAAAACTGTGGATATCTGGTTTGAACCAAAACCACCAACAATTTTATTAGCTCCCAATTCGAATTCTAATTCCGTTAAATCTGGTATTCGGATAATACTGTAAGCCAAAGCAGATACCATTGGCAAAACCATCAATCTCAATAATGCCATTAATTGTCGTTCTGTAATTTTAATATTCGCAAATAAGGCCATGCCCAAGCCTATGTTAATGGTACCCAAAACATTAAAGACCAAGTCTTTATAGGACTGATAATAAGGAACACCCACCATGATACCCGGCAATAACAATACGCCTATAACTATTCCCAATGAACCAATTTTTTTAACTTTAAACAAACCCACTATCAATAAAAAAAACGTCATATATTTTCCTAATTCATACGGAATAAAAGGACTTGCATTTGCCATTCTGCCCAATATTTCAAATGAAGAACTATACATGAGAAATACCAATATCTGAATGATTAAATTATCTGATTTTAGCCTACCCATTTTTTGAAAAACGGCCAAAAAAATAAAATAATACCAAAAAATTAATAACACGGGTGTAAACAACGAAATCCAACCCAAGCCAATATGAAATAACAATTGTTGCTTGTTTTTAGAAGTTGATAATAACCACGCTAACATTTAACTAGTTCTAAAAAGGTGTTATATTGTTTTTCAATGCTGTAATTTTCTATTACCCAATCACTACTTAAGCTTCTGAAATGTTCATATTTCCAAGGTTTTTGAATTAAATCATGGATTATTTCAGTTGCTTCTTCAGCCGTCTCAAATATGAGCCTTTTATAATTTGAATCTATAGATAATAAAACATCACCAATACCCGCATAATTCCTAGATACAACCAGACACTTATTGGCCATTGCCTCTAATACTACATTGGGTGTTCCTTCATGATGAGAGGTTGAAATTAAAAAATTATATTGACTCATTCCATCAGAAGCATTTTCCTTTATGCCCAAAAGTTTAATACAACTTTCTAATTCATTTTCAGCAACCGCGTTTTGAATTTTCCCTTTTAAAAAACCATCTCCAATAATATCCAAATGGATATCCAAACCCAAACTATGATTTCTTTTCCAAATATCAACCAACATCAAAGGATCTTTTGAATCCACCAAACGACCAACGAATACAGCCCTTAATTTTTCTCTGTTTACAACTTGATTTAAATCAAATTTAAATTCAAATGCGTTATTTAAAATACTTATTTTCTCTGTTGAGATTTTAAGTTTTTCACAAATCATTTTCCTACCATTTAAGTTATTTGAAATAATTTTATGACAAGAATGCATGTGAAGCCAACTCCATATTCCATTTGCACTAATTTCTGAAATACCATCATTTCTAATTGACCCAATGGTAAGTAAATTTTTATGAAATAATCTCAATAAACCTGCATAAAATGAAGTATAAAAATGAAAACTATAGACAATATTAGGCTCTATTCGTTTAACTATTCTGTGAATCGCAACAAATCTTTTAAACCGACTCATTCGAGGGATATTAAAAACATCAATACCAATTTTGATTAATTCTTTTTCCCAAAATTCATCCTTCGTTAATGATATTACCACAACCCTATGATTATTTTCAAATAATGATTTAGCTAAAAGGTACAATTGTTTTTCAGCTCCACCATGTCCCAATGTGCCTGCTACAATAACAATGTTATGCTTTACTTCCATTCCCAGTTGCGCTTCAAATGTTCGCCAATTTCATTTACCCAAGAGTCTAAAGTGTATTTTTGAGCTTCAACTATGGCATTTTTCGAAGCTCGGGTATATGAATCTGGATTTTCTATATACGCATAAATAGCCTTTAATATAGTTTGAGGACTCACATCATCTAAAATAACACCACTCTTTGAATCTCCAATTAATTTAGGCAACACCGATACTTTAGTCGTTATGACGGGCAATCCAATTGCCATTGCCTCTAAAACAGACTTGGGGAAACCTTCTGATGCAATTGTGGGAAATACAAATAAATCCATTTCCTTTAACATGGACATAACTTGTATGTGATTTTTTTTACCGTGGAAATATATCGAATTCCACTCTGAGTGCTCTGGCAATAATTGATCAGCCTGTTTTTTAAATAAACCAATGTCTTCGCCATCGCCCAATACATGAAATTCGATCTTAACCTTTTTATTCAATTTAAGAGCATCTATAACAAATCCAGTGCCTTTTTTAATTGTTTGCCTACATGCAATTATCAATTTTACTGAAGTTTGATCATTGATACCTTTGGGAGTCAATTCAATTTCCTGCTTCGTGATACTACTGGAGAAAATCCATTTAATGTGTTGATTTAATTTAGAGGGATCATTCAAATCTCCACCTGTGGCTAAAAAAACATTCTTACCACCCGCATTCTTTTCCAGAAATTTCAACCAAAATCGCTCCATAAAGGTTTCTTGTTTTAACCAATTTCCACAATGACGGACAAACAGGGGTCTATTCCAGTGAAAGGCCATGATCATGCCAATTGTTCCAATATCAGAAGGGATTGGCACATGCACGGCATCATGCATGAATATAATTTTTTTAAGTTTGAAATAATTTAATATCCCCCAAGAAAAAACCCTTAATTTTCGGTATAACCCAGTTCCAAAATTGGTTGTAAGAGGAATAATTTTAATTTTGGTAGATTTAAATGAAATTTCACCAATTGGACGGGATTCTGATATCGGTACTACAATGCTTACTTCAGTAAACAAATTACTCAAATAATCCATATGCAAAGAAAAACCCCCATCTGTTGCATATCCTATGGGCGAATTTTCCGATTTCCAACAAACCTTATGTGAAAAAACGACTAACTTCATTTTAAACTAAAAAACACTATTTTTATCATACCTTTAACTTTACCTTGAAAATATTCAATCGACTCATAATTTTTAAATCTTAAGATATCTAAAAAAGCCCTTAACAATTCAAACAATTGATATCTGAGAAATCTAAACTTTTGAAGAAAACTTAATGGCCCAGCAATAGACTTAAATACATAGTAATAATTTACAACCGTTCTTTCGCCGATGATTTTCCTATTGGTCCTGCCAGATTTAGCAGACAACTCAATGCATTTTGCATCTCCAGATTGAAGTAGAACATAACCTCTAGACTTAACGTTCAAAGCTAAGTGAGCATCTTCTAAAATACCATATCCTTCAAAAAATGGATCAAACATTACTTCATTTTTCAGAATATTTGATCTATAGGCTGTACAAGCCGTAGTCATGAAATCTACCTCCCTGACTCCTGTAAATGAACGCATACCGCTATTATTTATTGGATAACCAGTTTGATAATCATATTTTCCAGGTGTAAATTCTTTTAACAACCTTAATCGTTTATACCATTTCCAACGTGTATTTTTTGTCATATCAAAATAACAATTTTCACGATAGCCAGTTATTCCACCTATCTTTTTATTACTATCCTGCTCAAATAGTAACCGAATAGTTCGTATAAAATTAGGAGCAATTCTAACATCATCATCAAGAAAAAGAACAATATCTCCTGAACTTTTTGTGATTCCATAATTACGTTGAATAGCTGTGCCTCCAGTTTGTCTGAAGTAATGGATAGGAAGTGAAGATTGTGCGCAAAAGGAATATATCCAATCCTCCGTGTTCTTTTCATCTAAAGGTGCTCCATCAACAAGTATAATTTCATAAGGGGATTCAATTTGTTCTTGAATACTCTTTAAATAATCTGGTATTTCAAGATGGCGATAAAAAGTTGGAGTGACGATACTTACCTTAAGCATGAGTAGTTATTTGCTCAAAGATGTTTTCAAATTCATGGATTACTTCTTTTCCTAATTTTCCTTCAAAAAAATTATGTGTTAATTGAGCTCTTTCCACCTTTTTCTTAGAAGGATTATAAATAGCATCTTTTAATAATTGTAACATTTCTTCTTCGTCTTTTGCTAATTCAATAGCTCCACTATCTACAATGGGTTTATAATGATCAAAGGAATAGAAGCGGGTATAATTGTAAGGATAAATATCCATACCAGGCGGATTATACCCCACGTTAATAGCGGGTTTGTCAAACATACACAGCTCCAATGAAATGGTAGAAGCCACATTGATTCCACCAATACACTGCTTAAGCAAAGAGGAGAAAAAAATCTGATCTTCGGGCAAGGGGGTTTGATAGTTTTTTTCCCAATTGACTTCGGGAATAATAATATCTGGGCGTTCGGCTTTTAAGGCATCAAACACATCGTAACGGTCTTTGGCATAGGTTCTCACCACGAGTCGGTACTGTGGTCCAATAGCATTAATCATATTAGCTATCCTACCTACCACATAAGGCTCAAAAGGCATGTGGTGGCTCATGCCGGAGCTGTAAAGGAAATACGACTCATCTGGTTTTAAACCCAACTTTTGTTTTAAGTCTGCTAAGGTTAAGTGTTTCTCCACCTGAAAATGCCCTATAAACTGAGGGGTGCCGGATACAATTACCGCATCCTTTTGGATGTGAGGGTAAATTTTATGAAAATCATCCTTGATTTTAGTGTTCCAGGCAAAGTAGTTGTTATATCTTGGAATCACCCGCCCCTGAGAGGTAAGATTGTCCCATGAAAATAAAAAGGTAGTTGTTTTTATGTTAAGTTTATTGGCAGCATACACTACAGGTAAGGCATTTCTGGCATGGGAGTGGGAAGTATTAAAAACCAAATCAATTTTTTTGTCTTTTAAATACTCTATACAGGATTTTACGCTTGCATCCCGTGATGCTAAATATGAATCTATTTTTTCTAATACTTTCAAATTAGTTTGGTTAGCAAGCAAGCTGGCAACACTTTTTTTTAAAGTTCTTACCAGTTTACTCTTAAATGATTTGCTTTCCACATCCCGCATCTCCCATCGCACTTTTGCGGCTTCCGACCACATATATCTGTTGTGGGCTAAATCATATATTTCGAAGAATAAACCATACCAATACCTGAATTTACTGTCTTTTAACTCTATTAACTCATCCGAAGTATCGTTTAATATTTTCCAGATAGCCTCGTTCGGTTTAACAGAAACCAAAGTAATGGTATATTCCTTTCTCAGTTGAGCTATAATACCCGAATACACAAAATTGCGAATGGATTCACCTCGAGGTAGGATAATTAAAATATTTTTTCCTTTTGCCATTTTTTATACTTACGGCAATAAAAACAAGAACTGCTATATTGCTGTCCAGCCGCCATCTACTATAATATTTTGCCCTGTTATATAAGATGCATTGTCAGATAGCAAAAATGCAACAATAGGACCAATATCATCTGGTAAACCCATTCGCTTAAGAGGAACTTTTTTTTCGTAATTTTCTACAAACAGATGATTTTGGTTATCAAATATACCACCTGGAGAAACACAATTAACTCTTATATTGTGCCTACCATAATAGGATGCGAGGTATCTTGTAAAATTAATAAGCCCTCCCTTAATGGCGGAATAGGCTGCAGGAGCCGAAATATCAGTCCCTTCATATACTGTAAAATCATTACCAACTACACCATAAATTGAACCAATATTTACAATAGAGCCCATTTTATTCTTTTCCATTTCTTTTAATGTTATTTGACATGTGTAAAATACACTGTTAAGCTGAATATCTATATTTTTGCGCCATGAGTCTAAATCGATATTTTCAAATTTTGTTCCCCAATCCGAGGTGCGTGGATAGGCATTATTTACCATACCATCAATTCTATTATATTTTTTAATTACAATTTGTATAGCTTTTGAAATGCTTTTTGGTTCTGTCACATTGCATTTTACAAACTCACAATTTGTGTTTGTTATATAGTAATTCAAATCAAAATTTATGGCTGTACCTCCTTGTTCTTCAATATATTTTAAAATTGATTTTCCAATTAATCCACTTCCACCTACTACAATTATTATTTTATTCAGTAACATTTTTATTTATTTATAAATTCATTTTGTGCGAATTTTTTAAAAAGGATTTCAATTTCTGATTCGGTCGCTTCTCGTTCCCCATCAGATATAGTCGATTTACCCTCTTTTTTTATTTTTTTCCAAAGTCGCAATGAAATATTCCTGTTAATTCCTAACAAATCTTTTAACCTATTCCAAATTACTTGATTTTGGTCTTCAGTATAGCTTACTTCTGCTTTTTTTATATTTGATTGAACTATGGCATGATCCACATCTTGGTTTAAAGTACTTTGGATGATACTTGCAACTCTCTCGGAGGCTTTGCCATCTATTTGAAAATAAAACTTTTTAATATAGTCTTCTCTATATTTAATTACCTCAGGTGGTAAAACTGTTTTTTTATTTAAAATAAGATCTACTAAATATTTCTCAACATCATCTGAACTATAACAAACTTTGGAGCCTTTTAAGAAACTTTCGCTCCCTTCAAAGTGATATTTTGTGATTTCTAGTTGTATTGTTGGAATATTAAGCATCCATGCTTCCGAGGAAGTTGTGCAATTTCGTTGAATGAGCACATCAGAATGTTTTAAAAAATTTCGAATATGTGCATTAAAACCTAAGAAAATATTTTTATTATTTTCTTTAAAAATTAAATATGGCTCAACCTTAGCCGCTGGATGAATTTTAATTATAAAATTCCAATCCGGATGTTGTTTCGCTAATTTTTTAATCAATGCACCATGGTGTTCATATTCAGTTTCACCATCTTCAAATAATTGTTCAATCTCAGTTACAGAATTATCACCTCTCGTAGTATACAATCTCAATCTGGTTTTCATGTGGCGACCAATTTGAACAGACGTAGGTGCCCATAGGATAATAGGTGCTTCAACATTTGAAATACCAATGTTTTTACAAAATTCTTCTCGGGTAAGATAAAAATTTGGATATGATTTGTAATCATAAAAGTCGAATCTGCAACATCCAGTTGTTTTAATTTTACTCTCTGGAAGTGCATTGTAATCAATAATGGCATCCTTTACAAATTCGCCCCAAGTAAAAAAAATATCCAAATAAGGTTCTGATCCATGATATTCACCAGTGGCTTTTATCCCATCTTTTGGTATTATAAAAAATCCTTCTGTGGGTAAGCAAAATGTTTTAATACCGCAAGAATTTGCAAAAATCAAATCTTTAACTTTAAAATCCCAAGCTAAATGATCCCAAATAATTGCATCAGGTTGGTATTTAAATATCTTTTGTTTAGTACTGTATCCATTTACAAAAACGGATTCAATACCATATTTCTTTTTTAAAATATAACCAACGAGCGCACAACCATCCAAATCTCTCGAAATGTAAGGCACTATAAACATTACTTTTAAACTCTTTTCCATTTAAATTATTTAATGATTTTTCTATTTTCTGAAAAATGTATTATCCCAGTTTGCGAGTTGATAGCCCTCCGATATTAATTGCATGCGCGCTTCTTCTAATCCATCATTCATGAAATTAAATAAGTTAGCAGTTGATAGGGCGTTAACTCTTCCATATTCTATTCCATCAGAAAACTGATCAGTTCTACCAACACCACCGCTAGCTATGATAGGAATTGGTAGACTTTCGGAAGCAGATTTAATAGTGTCAATATCATATCCCATTCCTGTTCCATCCTTATTCATACAAGTTAGATACACTTCTCCAATATCAAGGTCGATGATATGTTGAAATGCTTTTGATAGAATCAGACCGGTATCATTACCCCCATTTTTGTTATAAACTTTCTGAATGAATTCGCCAGTGGGTGTTTTTTGGTTTTTATAATCAATACTTGCAACAATTGCCTGGCTCCCAAAAATTTTTGTAAGTTGTTTTACAAAATCTGGATTTTCATATAGTGCAGTATTGATAATTAATTTTTCAGCTCCAGCATCAAATGCTTTGTAAGCACACTCAAGATTATTGATACCACCTCCAATTGCCACTGGCATAAAACACTCTTTTAATAAAATTGAAATATTCCTACAAAATGCATCGAAATCTCTGTTTTCCCTTTCTACGTTAACAATTATAAGTTCGTCAATCGACCTAAGTATAGAATCTAAATTATAATTATCCCTTACCCATTGTAAATTACCTACTTTTTGTAATTTAAAATTTCTACTTAACATGTAATTCGTGTTGTCGTAAAGCAATGAAAAAATCAATCTGGTTTTAGTCATTTAGTGATAGGTAATTTTTTAGAAGAATTAGTCCATTTGATTGACTTTTTTCAGGATGAAATTGTGTTCCAAAAATATTATCATATTCAACCGAAGCAGTAAAAATATCCTCGTAAATACATGTTGAGCTCTCCTGACCAGTTTTTAAATAATTTAACTTATAACTATGGGTAAAATAAAAGTCTGAATGCTCCTCTATGCCATTAAATAACTTAGATTTCGAGCTGGTAAACTGTATTTCATTGAATCCCATGTGTGGAATTTTAATTGATTTTGATTCGAATTTTTCAATTTTCCCTTTAATAAAACCAAAACCTTCAGTAAAACCATCCTCACTGCTCGACTCACATAAAATCTGCATTCCTAGACAAATTCCTAATATTGGTTTTCTTTTAATTAACACGGCTTCCTTTATTGCATCGAACAAACTTAATTTTTTGATATTTTGAATGGCATGATTAAAGGAGCCAACTCCAGGAAGTATAATTTTTTCTGCTTCATCAATCCGACTTACCTCAGATGCAATAATATAGGACGCATTTAAGTAGTCAAGGGCATTAGTCAAAGACTTAATATTGCCCATACCATAATTTACTATAGCAATTTGGTCTCTCAAATTACATCAAATTTTTTAACCCAAATTCCTTCGCTGTTTTTTTCTAAAAGGTTTTTATTTGCCCACTTATCAATAACCTCATCAAACTCTTGTTTTGTCATTTCAAAATAGTTTAAATAATCATCGATATAATCATGAGGATATTCTCCATCATATTTTTTTACTAGGTTTATGGCCTGTTTTCTTGTAATAGCACCTCTTCTAATATCGATGCCAACATCTTGCGTACATCTTCCAAAGCCAAATTTCAAATACATGAAATAGCAATGTAAATCATAAAGCTTGGTATCAGTTTGCGCAAAATTATTATAAGTTCCAACACATCGAGATGGCATTTCTTCCAATCCAAACATTTCTTTTGCAACGAGATAATTTCTATATGGATCCCAATTCTCAAAATATGACCAATGCGCTATAGATGGATCTAATTTCTTAAAATCTTCTATTTGAGGATACATCCACCAATACAATTGTTCTTCGCTAAATTTATCTCTAAAGCGACTAGGGTCATTGCCGCTGAGATAAACTTTTAAACTATCTTCCAGGTCATAGGTTGCTTTGTACTTGAGTTTTGCTGACCCACCATATTCAGATTCACCTTCTTCACCGAACATAACAAGAGGTATATTAAACAATACCGCACATTTAAATATGACTGTTTGAACACTCATAATCCACGCCATCATAGGTTGGCCTTTTTCAATCATGCTTTGTCTTGCAATATAACCACCGACTTTTGGGTTAGGTGTAATACGAATATGGTCAAAACCTGTATTGATATAATTTTCTAAATTTTTATTCCCAACATCAAATGATAGGGGAGGTTGTAAGGTTACTGCAAGACAATTTAAGCCTAATTTGTCTCTCATTTGAAAAGAAACATAAGAGCTGTCTTTTCCACCACTCACGGGAAGAATACAATCAAAACCACCATGACTTTTGCCTTTTGCTTTACTGCATAATATTTCTAATTCTTTTTCTCTACTGGCCCAATCGATATCATCTTTTTTTTCATCTACCCAGGAACATGCATTACAAATACCTTCAGCATTATACTCTATACGTGGACGGGTTGATGGCATTAAACAATTTTTACAAAAAACAATATTGTCTTTTGTGATTTGTGTGAGTTCTAAATTCATAGTATACTTTTTTTTAAAAATTTATGGTGTAATGATGTTTTCTTTAAACAATCCAAAAAGGATATGATTTTCATACTTTCCTCCAATGAGAAGTTGTCTTTTTAAATTGCCTTCTTCTTTAAATCCAATTTTTTCGAAACATTTAATCATAGGAATATTGAATTCAGGTGTTCCTGCTGTAATTTTTCTTAAGCTCAATACTTCAAAACAATATTTGCACGCCAAATAGATTACTTCTTTACTTAAGCCTTTACCATGATAAGATTTATCTCCTATCATAATGCCGATATCGGCCAAACCACTTCGCCAATTGATATGACCTACTTTTAATGTGCCTATAAATTTATTCTCTGGCGAATAATAGATTGCGAATAATGCGTCATTTTTACTTTTGAAAAGAGAATGAACATAAGCTTCTACTTCGCTAAATTGTAAAGGAATTAAGTAATCTATTCTGTAAATTGATTTTACAATATCTACATCGCGTAGCCAGTTAAAATATAAAGGATTATATAAATGATCTTCTGTAAATTCCTTTAAAAAAACTTTATCATTTCTTATTTCTAACATTATATAATTATTTGAAAATTTTGAGTTTAATGGCTTAATTATATTTTCTAAAAACAGGCTTAATTACTGGACCAACTAAGTAATTTTCAATGTTTGATTCAAGGGCATTTTTATATACTTGTAGTGATTTTTCTACTGCCTGCAATGTTTGTTCTAATTCAATATCCCTATGTGAATTGGAAATAGCAATATACGGCATCAAAACACCATGTTTTATCATTTCTTGTCCGAATAAAGTTCTAAAAGATAAAGATGCATTTCCTGTAGAATCTTTGGTTATGTAGTTCAATGAACATGGGTAACCTTCGACAAGGAAATGTTCCGAAAGATTGTATTTTTTTGCAATCTCTGTCATTCCATTTTTAAGTTTCGTTCCATAATCCCAAAAATGACTTATTACTTGTTCCTCTTCTAAAATTTGCATTGTTTTAACAAAGGCACCTAGACTGCTCATTTCAGCTCCATGTGTTGTCGAAGTTAAAAAAACGCGCTCTTGACCTTCATCAAGTATAGAGCCTAATTTCATAATTTCTCGTTTACCTGTTAAAGCAGCAATCGCAAATCCATTAGCCATTGCTTTGCCAAAGGTTGATAAATCAGGTTCTACATTGTAAAAGTTTTGCGCACCTTTTAAATCCCATCTAAATCCAGTTATCATTTCATCTAAAATAAAAAGACTGTTATTTTTATGAGCCAAATTTTTAACTTTATGTAAAAAGTTTTGTGAATTGTTAACACAGTTTCTACACCTTGTTGTATCAATGCAATTGCTTTGGCAAGGGCCAACCGTGGTAGCTGGTTCAAGAATTACAGCGGCTATTTGATCTGGATACATTTCAAATAAGCTTTCAATTGAGGCAAAGTCGTTATAATGAAATTTCAGAGTAAATGCTTGAGCATCTTTAAGTACACCCTTGCTCATTACTGTTGATCCGATGAACCAATCATCAAATGAGAAAAAAGGATGTTCAAATGGAAGCGCAATATATTTACGGTTAGTATAAGCTCTAGCAAGTTTAACTGCTGCGGTTGTAACAGTTGAGCCATGCTTAGCAAATTTTACCATTTCTGCTGATTTAATCAAACTGCTGAGTAATTCAGCTGCCTCAAGTTCAGTTACTGAAGCCCTTGTTAAGTTGTTTCCTTTTAAAACTTCCTGATAGGCTGCGTCCGCAATTTCTTTATTTCCATAACCAATATTAACCGACCTTAAACCCATACCATAATCGAGATACTTATTACTATTTGTATCCCAAACATAAGCGCCCTCGCCCCTAACAAGAATTTCAGGGGCATTGGCTGGAAATGAATCATCGCCTCTTGAGTAAGTATGAGCACCCCCTGGAATTACTCGGTGTAATCGATTTTTATAACTATTCATTGTATTTTTGTTTATTAAAATTTCCCCAATATATGTCATTTAATTCTGAATTAATTTCATACCATTTATTTTTTAAAATCAAACTAATTAATTCATTATCACTTATTTTAAAGATTTCATCATCTAAGTTTTCAAGAATAGTTTTGAAAAGTTTTTGATCTAATTCATAATCTAGTGTAAGTCTGATTACATTTTCAATATCGGCACTTGCAAGTTTTAAGGTTTGCAATTTTACTTCATCAAAAATTTTACCCCAACCAGTTTCCAATATTCTTCTTTTATTATTTTCAAGAGCGTTTTTTAAAAAATTTCTCGTAAACCCCATAATATTCATTCCTAGCGGCAGACCTTCAGTATTTACGTATTCAGCCCCATCTATTAATTTCTTCATTATCAATCTGGCTGATATCGTCGAACACAAGATGTCGTCACCATCAATTGGTATAATATATTTAATATCAAATTCTTCTGCACATTGTAATAATCGCTGTGGGATATTATCATCTTCACCATAAAATACTGTTGCCAAATTTTTATCAACAATATTTTCAAATTCTCGATTGTCGGGTTTGGTAGATGTAGTCACAATTAGCTTGACTGTTTCCTGTGAAATATCTTTAGAAAATGTGTGATAAAATCTATTGAGCAGCCATATTATAAAAGGTTGATTATTAACTTTAATTAAGTGTTTGCGAGGAAGTCTGGTTGAACCTAATCTCGCAATAAATAAAAATCCAATCATCGAACTTTAATTATAGTATTTTCCATGTCTGATGTTTCAGAGTTATATAATAGTTTCAAAACTTTATAATCATGATCAAGTGAATTTGGATATGTTCCGATATTGCCTACAGCATTCATAAATGCTTGCATTTCTTCAATATACATTTGCTCCGTTATGTTTTTATTATAACCAATATTGGCATCCGAAATTTCGTATTTTATTTCCTCCCAAACAATATCATCTGGGCTGTAAATTTTAATTAAATTTTCGTCCCAATTCCAGTAAAGTTGCTTTTTAACACCATTAATCAATAAATGTCTTGTAGCGTGTCGAGAAATAACATCAACTGAAAGATTGAAGATCATCGTCCCAAAATCCATTAAAATATTATAAGTATCTTCAATATTTTCGGCACCTTCAATTGTGCCTGAATTTTTATTTAAACCAACAATTCGCAGAGGAAAGCCAAAAAGTAAAGTAATCCATGTTAGTTCAAAAGGCACTATTTCACGACAGCCACCTGTAATTTTATTAGAAACATAAAAGTCACTTACACTTTCGTACGAATGCCAATCAGGTAAATATTGACCTGAGTGGTAAAGGATATTTGTTATGAGTCCAAGATCATTATTTTTAATTATCTCACTTATCTTTTTAATTGCTGGATGAAAATGCAAAGTGCATGAAGGTAAAAGTAAAATGTTTTTGATTGTAGCATCCTCAATAATTTGCGTTAAATCGGTATCTACTACACTAGCCTCAATAAAGGCAGGAATACCCAAGTTAATCGCCAACTTCATATATGTGTGATGGATATCCGGTGGTAAAGAAATAATTAACACATTTATTGGGTATTTATGAATAGCGTTATCTATATTGTCAAATGTTTCAATAGAATACAGGTTTTTAGTTTCATTTCTTCTATCCTCTCTAATGTCCATTCCAATAATATTTTTATAACCAAGGGATTGAAGGTTTCTAATTCTTCTTTTTCCCATTGAACCTAATCCGATAACAAGTAAATAATATTCCATTTAATAAAAATTGATGTGTTTAATGTCTTCTTGTGCCTTTTTGTAATCTTCAGGTTTACCAATATCGAGCCAATATCCCGTAACAGGGAATGATATAATTTTCTTCTTAATTAAAAGCATTGATTCCATTAAATCTGTGATATCATAAAATTTGTTTTCAGGTATGAGTTGTAACATAGATTTTTTTATTAAATAAATCCCTGCATTAGAAAAATAGGAATACTTTGGTTTTTCTTTTAATGATTTAACTCTATTGTTACCATCTACTTCAAGAACCGCATAGGGGACATCCACTTTGTATGAGGTGGAAGCCACTGCCATATCGGCATTTGAATTTACAAATTCATTATAAAAATCAGCAAAATCAATATTTGTAAGTAGGTCACTATTCATTATTAGTATACTTTCAAATTTAAATTCTTCAACGAGTAATATGGAACCAATTGTTCCAAGGGGTTTGTTCTCCCTAGCGTAATTTATAGTTATTCCTTTTAAGCTTCCATCTTTAAAGTAATCAACTAATTGATCGCCCAAGTAGTTAATACTTATATTAATATTTTTAACCCCATATTGAACTAACCTATCAATGTTATATTCAATAATTGGTTTACCATCAACTTTTAACAACGGTTTTGGAGTAGTTAGAGTAAGTGGAAGTAGCCTTTTCCCTTCGCCACCTGCCATTAATATAGCATCTACGGGGAGGATTGTTCTTTGGTTTCTAAAATTGAGTATGTCAACAATACATCCTTTTTTATCAAGGATGGGAATGATTTTGTAATCATTTTCTTTATACTCTTGAAGTAACTCAAGATTATAATTGTTCAATTGGATCGAAATTGGATTTTTTTGAATAAATTCCAATAATGAATCCTCAAATCCTAAATTATTGATAAAACCTCTTCGTAAATCACCATCTGTCAATGATCCAATTAGTAAATTATGATTATCAACAACAAAAAGAATAGAATCAGGAGCAATATCGTTTAATCGTGCAAGAGCAACTCTTACAGAATCTTCTGTATTGATACAATGTTTGGCTACATTATTCATTTGTTAAGGTTATAAAATTTTTTCACTATTTTGTTTTCAAAGTCAGAAGCTTTAATAGCTTCAATGATTTTTGAAGCAACATTTCCTTTTCCGTATGGATTTTTAAACTTGTCCTCTAATGTAATATAATCTCGACTTTTAATTATTTCAAAAGACTTGCATATTTCTTCAGATGAAGTTCCGCAATCGATAACGCTTTTCGCTTTAGCTCTTCCTTTTTGCCTATTGCCTATATTGATTGTTGGGGTACCTAATGAAGGTGCTTCAATGATTCCACTTGAACTATTGCCAACAATAGCATCACAAAATTTTAACAAGGATAAAAAAATTAAGGTTCCTAGTGAACTAAATGAAGCGCAATTGCTATTTTCAGAAACAAATTCATCTATCATTTGATTGATTATTCTCCCATCAGAATCAGCATTTGCTTTTGTAAACACAAAGAAACTATCTTGTTGTTTTTTTATGGAATTTAGTAATTGCCTAAATTGATTTTCAGATGCTTCATTGGCAAGAGTTACTGGATGAAAAGTGATTTGATAATTATATTTTAAAAAATGAATTTTTAGTTTTTGTTCCAATTCAACTTTGCTTAATAATTGGAGTTCAAAAATATTATCTAATCCAATAGCCCCAACATTGAAAACTGTTTCCGGATTTTCACCTAATTGAATTACTCTTTTCTGATAATCTTCAGTAGAGGTAAAATGCAAATGAGACAATTTTGTAATAGCATGTCTAATCGAATCATCATAAGCAGCTTCTGTAATTTCCCCTCCATGAATATGTGCAATAGGTATTTTAAAAATTATGGCCGCAGATGCCAGGGCAAGCATTTCAAATCGGTCACCTAAAATTACTAATAGGTTAGGTTTTAATCTTTTTAAAGCATCGGCAAAGCCAATCATACCCAAACCCATCGATTTTACAATACCTTCATCAGTGTCTGATGAAAGGAGCATTTCAACTTTCTCATTTATTACAAATTCATCTTCTTCAATTTGTTTATAGGTAAGTCCAAATTCAGGAGATAAATGTGCTCCAGTTACCAATAACTGTAAGGTCCAATTTTTTTCTTGTTGGATTTTAATAACTAGTGGTTTTAATAAACCATACTCTGCTCTATTACCAGTAGCTACACAAATTTTCATAATTAGATTTTAATTATTTCATCTTGATTGAAATCCTTTTTAGCCTTTTTACCTAAAACTTTATCCCACAGCATTGGAGATATTCCATTTCCTGGTCTTTTTGTAGTTATGTTCTTTTCTGTAAATACTTCTCCTTTGCAAATATTAGTTTTGGCTACTATACTTTTGCGTGCTATAGCTATATTTTTAAGTTCAGAAGGTGATGGCTCTTTTTTCTCGGATCCTGAAATAGCTTTTTCAATGTTTCTAATTGACAAAATCATTTTTTGTAATTCTTTTGGTTCCAAAGATGCTTTATGGTCAGGTCCTACCATATTTTTATCTAAAGTAAAATGTTTCTCAATTATACTTGCTCCTAAGGCAGCCGCTGCAATAGGAACTTCAATCCCAAGGGTATGATCTGAATACCCCACCTTGGTATTAAATTTTTTTTTAATGTGCAGCATTGCTTTTAGATTAACATCAGCCATTGGAGTAGGATATTCGGTGTTGCAATGAAGAATTGTAATATTTTCTTTGCTAATTCCAGCTTTTAAAAATACATCCAAAGCCTTCTTAATTTCTTTTATGGTTGCCATCCCTGTAGATAATATTACCTTCTTAAATAAGATTGCTGCAAATCTTAAATATGGTAAATTGGTGATTTCCCCCGAAGGTACTTTAACAAGATCTAAGCCTAGTGACGATAAATAGGTTAATGACTCTAAATCAAAAGCTGTAGAAAAGAATTTTATTTTTTTATGCTTGCAATATTCAATTATATTTTGGTGGTCAGCTTCGGTTAATTCTAATTTTTGAAGCATTTGAAGTTGCGACTCTTTTGAGTCAGCAGAGTTTTGAATTTGATAATTAGCTTTTGAAGCTGAATTACTAACTAAATTTCTTGCTTTAAAGGTTTGAAATTTTACATAGTCCGCTCCTGAATTTGCTGCAACATCAATTAATTGTTTAGCTAATTCAATAGAGCCATTGTGGTTAACACCTGCTTCTGCTATAATGATTATATCTTGCATTTATTTTTATTTAAGTAGCCGGGCAGGATTACCCACATAAGTCTCATTGGCTTGAGTATTTTTAATAACTACAGATCCGGCAGCTATCAAGTTTTTTTTACCAATTGTAATAGATTGGATAACAGTAGCATTGCTGCCAATAAAACTATTTTCTCCAATTCTGCATTCTCCATTAATAAACGCTCCAGTTGAAATATGACAATGATTTTCAATAATTGAATCGTGTTCAATAACACTAGAGGTATTAAGAATGCAATTTACACCAATTTTCACATTAGAATTTATTGTGACATTATGCATTACAATAGTACCTTCAGCAATGTTGGAATATTTAGACACGTAAGCAGTTGAAGCTATAATTGTAGGAAAATTTCCGCCTAACTCTTTAACTTTATAGAAAAGAAATTGTCTTTTATTATTATTTTTAATGTGACCAATGGTTACGTGGAAATTTTTACAAATTTTTAAAAACTCTTCAATATCGTCATCTGAACCTATTATTTCATGTCCCAGTATTTTTTGTCCAATTTTTTCTTTTGAATCTAATATGCCCATGATTGAATATATTCCTTCTGATTCGATTACATCAATCACTGAATTACAATGACCACCACCACCAATAAGTAATATATACTTTGACATAATTTATTTTACACTACTTGGCAAATTTATCAAGCGATTTTCAATATCAATAGCATTATCAATGTTGTCACATATGCAATGCTTGAACATTTCTAGTTTGTTCATGAGTGTCCATGCTGGTCTACTCATAATTCCATTATCATTTAATTCTGTAAGTAACTTATCTCTTTCAATTTCATTTTTTACAAGAATGGCATTCAACCAATAATTTGAATAAGAGGAATTAGGTTCATCACAAAAATGAATATTAGTGTTTTTAAAAAAAATTGAATAGTTCAGTGCTAGTTTTCTTTTGTTTTTAACAAAATCATCTAGTTTTTCCATTTGAGCACATGCTAGAGCTGCATTAATATTTGGTAAACGATAATTATAACCAATATAATCATGTTTGAAATCCCATTTATGTGGAATTTTAGCTTGAGTTGTCAAGTGTTTTGCAAGTTTTGCAATCTTTTCGTCATTCGTTACAATCATACCCCCACCTCCACATGTAATAGTTTTATTTCCATTAAAACTAAATGCTCCTAGAATTCCAAATGTTCCAGTATGTTGGTTATTGAATTTACTTCCAATTGATTCTGCTGCATCTTCGATTAATGGAATATTATATTTATCAGCAATTTTAACCAACTCATCAAGCTTTGCAGGATGCCCAAAAGTATGCATCGGTATTATAGCAGCAATTCTTTTCCCAGACTGAATGTGTATACATTTTCCATCAATAAATGTAGTTTTATCTTCCAAAAACACAGCTAATTTGCTTGGACTCAAGCCAAGGGTATCCTTATCTACATCAATAAATAGCGGTTCAGCCCCAATATAACAAATACAATTGCATGTGGCTATAAATGAAAGAGGTTGAGTAATTACTAACTCATTGTGCTTTACACCACTAAGTATTAAACTCATGTGTAATGCAGCTGTTCCACTTACAGTAGCAATTGCATATTTAGCATGTGTATACTCCTTAATCATTTCCTCAAATCTGTCAACATATTTTCCTACAGAAGAAACAAATGTGGAATCAATTGCATCATTGACATATTTTTTTTCATTGCCAATAAAATGAGGTTCATGTAAAGGAATAAATCCTTCTGGTTGTTCAAAATAGTCTCGAACAAATTCTATAATAGTATTAGACATTGTAAATATGTGCTTTATAA
>Ga0255125_1000107_pt1 | contig 29637 bp, 23 predicted proteins | sample Law_Cont_RepC_8d_FD_188557 | JGI IMG/M metagenome (GOLD analysis project Ga0255125, IMG submission 188557) | Freshwater microbial communities from St. Lawrence River, New York, United States - Law_Cont_RepC_8d | ecosystem: Environmental > Aquatic > Freshwater > River | place: USA: New York...
TTGTCCAGGGTTTCCATCGAGACGGTGGTCATGGCCCGGATTGTCACCCCCTTGACAAGCACCCGCTCCCTGGCGGGTTTTTGCCTGGTTTGGGGGCGCGAAATGGCCGGCGTCGGGTGCACAATGGGCCGCTGGATTTCTACACCGACAGGAGACCTCCCATGCTGGGACTGATGCAACAGCAATCGCTGCTGATTTCTACATTGATTGATTTTGCCGAGAAACACCATGGCGACAGCGAGATCGTCTCGCGCAGGGTCGAAGGGGACGTTCACCGTTGTACCTGGTCGGATGTGGCGCGCCGCTCGCGTCAGGTCGCCCGTGCGCTGGATGCTCAACAGCTTGCGCAAGGTTCCCGCATCGCCACGCTGGCCTGGAACGGCTACCGCCACCTGGAGCTGTATTTCGGGGTGAGCGGATCGGGCCGGGTGCTGCACACCATCAACCCCCGACTTCACCCCGACCAGCTGGCCTGGATCGCCAACCATGCCGAAGACCAGGTGCTGTGCTTTGACATGACGTTTTTGCCTTTGGTGCAGGCGGTTCATGCCAAGTGCACCACCATCACCCACTTTGTGGCTTTGTGCGATGCCGACAAATTGCCCGCTGACACCGGCATCCCCAACCTGGTGAGCTACGAGGCCTGGATGGGTCAGCAACCGAGCACCTACAGCTGGCCGCAACTGGATGAAAACAGCGCCTGCAGCCTGTGTTACACCAGCGGGACCACGGGCAACCCCAAGGGCGCCCTGTACAGCCACCGCTCCACGGTGCTGCACGCTTATGCCGCTGCCTTGCCCGATTCCATGTGCATCTCGGCGCGTGATGCCATCTTGCCGGTGGTGCCCATGTTCCATGTCAACGCCTGGGGCATCCCCTACAGCGCAGCCATGGCGGGGGCCAAGCTGGTTTTTCCAGGCCCAGCGCTGGATGGCAAATCGGTGTATGAACTGATCGAAGCCGAGGGGGTCACTTTTGCGGCCGGCGTGCCCACCGTGTGGCAAATGTTGCTGGGCCACATGAAACCCGCCGGCCTGAAGTTCAGCACCCTCAACCGCACCGTGATTGGCGGCTCGGCCTGCCCGCCCGCCATGATCGACGCCTTCCGTGAAGACTACAACGTGGATGTGCTGCACGCCTGGGGCATGACCGAGCTCAGTCCGCTGGGCACCGTCTGTACGCTCAAAAACAAACACCTGAGCCTGCCTGCCGAGCAGCAAATGAAGCTGCGCATGAAGCAGGGCCGCTGCATCTTCGGCATCGACATGAAAATTGTCGATGCGGACGGCCATGACCTGCCGCACGACGGCCAGGCTGCGGGCGATCTTCTGGTCAAGGGGCCCTGGGTGATTGCCTCCTACTTCAAGCAAGAAGGGGGCAACCCGCTGGTGAACGGCTGGTTCCCGACGGGCGATGTGGCCACCATCGATGCCGATGGCTTCATGCAGATCACCGACCGCAGCAAGGATGTGATCAAGTCGGGCGGGGAGTGGATCAGCTCGATCGACGTGGAAAACATCGCCATGGCCCACCCGGCAGTGGCCATGGCCGCCTGCATCGGCATGCACCACCCCAAGTGGGACGAACGGCCGGTGGTGTGTGTGGTCAAGAAAGCCGGGGCCGAAGTCAGCCGCGAAGAACTGATCGCCTTCTACGAGGGCAAGACCGCCAAATGGCAAATACCGGACGATGTGGTGTTCGTCGACGCCATCCCTTTGGGCAGCACCGGCAAGATGCTCAAGACCCGTTTGCGCGAGCAGTTGGCCGACTATGTTTTGCCAGGCCTGCGGCCTTGAACAGGAAGCCCTGGAAAAAGTCGCACGCGTGATACCACTTAGGTGCAAACCCCGAGCGATTTTATTTTTCGAGCGGTTACGCTCAAGGTGTTCAGATTCACAATGCAGGAGACCCTGAAATGAAAACCACCTTCCGTTTGATCGCTGCCACCGCCTTGGCTGTCAGTGCTGTAGGCGCTTACGCTCAAAAGGGCGAAACCGTCAAAATTGCACACATCGATCCACTTTCAGGTTTGATGGCACCCGTTGGCAGCAACCAGCTCAAGAGCTTCCAGTTCTTTGCTGAAAAATTCAGCAAGACCAATCCCGCGGGCGTCAAGTTCGAAATCGTTTCCTTTGACAACAAACTCAGCCCTGCTGAGAGTCTGAACGCGCTCAAAGCGGCTTTGGACCAAGGTGTCCGCTACATTGCTCAGGGCAATGGATCGTCTGTCGCTGGCGCCTTGATTGAGGCGGTCAACAAGCACAACGAACGCAATCCTGGCAAGGAAGTTATTTTCCTGAATTACGCGGCCGTGGACCCTGACTTCACCAACAGCAAGTGCAGTTACTGGCACTTCCGCTTTGATGCCGACACCTCCATGAAGATGGAGGCCATGACCACCTTCATGAAGGAACAGAAAGACATCAAGAACGTCTATCTGCTCAACCAGAACTACTCGCACGGCCACCAGGTCGTCAGGTTCGCCAAGGAAAACATCGCTCGCAAGATGCCCGATGTCAAGATTGTGGGCGAAGACCTGCACCCCTTGGCCCAGGTGCGCGATTTCGCGCCCTACATTGCCAAGATCAAGGCCTCGGGCGCCGACACCGTGATCACCGGCAACTGGGGCTCAGACTTGGCCTTGCTGGTCAAAGCGGCCAACGAAGGGGGTTACAACGGCAAGTTCTACACCTACTACACCGGTGTCACGGGCACGCCCACGGCCCTGGGCCAAGGTGGTGCCGGCCGCGTTTACCAAATCGCTTACAGCCACTACAACATGGGTGGTGACATGGGCAAATGGATGGCCGAGTTCAAGCAGAAGTTCAACGACGACTTCTACACTTCCTCGGTGGTCTCGATCTACAGCGCACTGGGCGATGCCATGGCCAAAGCCAAGTCGACCGACCCGGTCAAAGTGGCAGCTGCCTTGTCGGGCCTGACCTTCAAGAGCTACCACGGTGAAGTGCAAATGCGCAAAACCGACCACCAGCTGCAACAACCGCTGTGGATGACGGTCTGGCAAAAGGCGGACAAGAAGTTCCCCTACAGCCCTGAAAACACCGGCATGACTTTGGCGCCCGTGAAGGATTTCCCTTCCTACATCTCCAGCACACCCACCAGCTGCCAGATGAAGCGTCCAGGCTAATCCTGGTACCTCTCACTGTTTGGCAAGGAACTGACTGTCCGTCAGTGACTTGCGCAGTGGGCCGAGACCCGATCAACACGCGTTCGTCGGGTCTTTTTTTTGGTGCTTGTGTCCATTCATCGGGCTTGGCTTTTTGAGGCCACTATCGGTCACGCTTTAGACCCTTGAGGGTCTGGAAAGTTTGTTATGGAGTTTTTCATCATCTCCATGCTCAACGGTCTGAGTTACGGACTGTTGCTCTTCATGCTCAGCTCCGGGCTGACCTTGATCTTCAGCATGATGGGCGTGCTCAATTTTGCGCACGCCAGTTTTTACATGGTCGGGGCTTATTTTGGCTACACCTTGTCCGGCTGGATCGGGTTTTGGCCGGCTTTGGTGCTGGCCCCTGTGCTGGTGGGGGCGCTGGGCGCTGTTTTTGAACGTGTCACCTTGCGCAAGGTCCACCCCTTTGGCCACGTGCCCGAGTTGTTGGTGACCTTCGGCCTGTCGTATGTGCTTCTGGAACTGGTGCAACTGGTCTGGGGCCGCACGGCGGTGGATTTTCCGCCTCCGGAAATTCTGCGCAGTTCCGCCTTCACCCTGATCAACCACTCGGTCGATGGTCTGAGTTTTGTCTGGGGCGCGGCGCCTGCCGAAGCCTGCACCGCTGCCGATGCCTCGGTGCGGTTGATTTGCTCGCCATTCCCGGCCACCCGCGGTTTCATGATGCTGGTGGCGGTCCTGATGTTGCTGTCCTTGTGGCTGCTGCTGACCCGCACCCGCATCGGTCTGGTGATTCAGGCCGCGCTGACCCACCCCGAAATGGTCGAGGCCCTGGGTCACAACGTGCCCCGGGTCTTCATGCTGGTTTTTGGTGCGGGCACGGGCCTGGCCGGTCTGGCCGGGGTGATTGGCGGCAGCACCTTCGTGACCGAGCCCGCCATGGCGGCGACGGTGGGGTCGGTGATCTTTGTGGTGGTGGTGGTGGGCGGCATGGGCTCTTTGTCCGGGGCCTTTTTGGCCTCGCTCCTGATCGGTGTGATCCAGACCTTTGCCGTGGCCATCGATTACTCATTCCTCTCACTGGCCAAGGACATGGGTTGGGCTTTGTCGGCCGCCACCCAGGAAAACTCCTTTGCCAAACTCACGCTGTCACAGATCGCGCCCATCCTGCCTTACCTGTTCCTGGTGCTGATTTTGATTTTCCGGCCCAAGGGTCTTTTGGGCACACGCGAGGGTTAAGACATGGCGGCTGTTTACAAATTCAAGCCCTACAACGTGGGGCGATGGGTGATCTGGAGTCTTTTTGCCCTGGTCCTGGTGTTCGCCCCTCTGGTGTTCACCAGCAACCTGTCGATCACCATGCTGGCGCAAATGGGCATCGCCATCATCGCTTGCCTGTCCTACAACATGCTGTTGGGGCAAGGCGGCATGCTCAGCTTTGGGCATGCGGTGTACACCGGTCTCGGCTCGTACATGGCCATCCACGCGCTCAATGCAGTCACCGACGGCAAGTTACACATCCCTGTGAGTCTGCTGCCCATCGTGGGGGGGCTGGCTGGTATGGGTTTTGCCATCCTGTTGGGGTGGGTGACCACGCGCAAATCCGGCACGCCCTTTGCCATGATCACCCTGGGCGTCGCCGAACTGGTGTTTGCCATGTCGCTGATGTTCTCCGAGTTCTTTGGCGGAGAGGCCGGGGTCTCGGGCAACCGCGTCACGGGCCAGGCATTTTTCGGCATCACCTTTGCGCAGCAAATCCAGATTTACTACCTGATTGCGGTTTACACCTTTGTCTGCGTAGCGCTGATGTTTGCTTTCACCCAAACCCCTTTGGGTCGCATCCTCAACGCCGTGCGTGACAACCCCGAACGCGTCGAGTTCATCGGCTACAACACACAGCGCGTGCGCTATTCGGCGTTCATCATCTCCGGCTTTTTCGCGGGCATCGCCGGTGGTTTGGGGGCCCTGAATTTTGAAATCGTGACGGCCGAAGTGGTCAGTGCCGGGAGGTCCGGCGCCTACCTGCTGTTCACCTTCCTGGGCGGGGCCACGTTCTTCTTCGGCCCCATCATCGGGGGGGTGCTGATGATCATTGCGTTCGTGCTGCTGTCCGAGTTGACCAAAGCCTGGTTGCTGTATTTGGGCTTGATTTTCCTGTTCATGGTGATGTATGCCCCCGGGGGCATTGCCAGCCTGATCATGATGAACCTGCGGGTGGCCAAGTTCGGCAAACTGCGCCAGATCTGGACCAGCTATCTGGCTTTGGGCTTGACGGCGATCGTCATGCTGATCGGCGCCGGGGCCATGATCGAAATGGTCTACCACTTGCAACTCAATTCGGCACTGGGCGACACGGTGAAGTTCATGGGGGCCTCGCTGAACGCCAAAGGGGTGGACAGCTGGTTTGGCTCGGCCTTCATCATGCTGACGGGTCTGGGTCTTTTCGAGTTGGCGCGCCGCCAATTCGCCCACGATTGGGGTGAAATCCAGACCGAAATCGAAAAAGAAATCAAGCGAAGGGAAACACTGTGAGCCCCCACGTTCATCACGACCTTGATTCACTGCCCCCCGAGGGGGCCTCAGCCTCTCTTGAGGCGGCTCGGCGAGAGGCTGTGGTATGAATTACGCCCTTGAACTCAAAGACGTGCGCAAGAATTTCGGCAAGACCGAGATCATCCGTGGCGTTGACCTGGCCGTGCAGGCGGGTGAGCGGATTGCGGTGATCGGGCCCAATGGCGCTGGCAAATCGACGCTGTTCAATTTGATCAGCGGGCGATTTGGTCCGACCAGTGGCGAGATCTTGCTCAATGGCGCCAGCATCAAGAACAAAACGCCCTATGAAATCAACCGCATGGGTTTGTCGCGCAGCTTCCAGATCACCAACATCTTCCCCAAGTTGAGCGTGTTCGAGAACCTGCGCTGCGCGCTGCTCTGGAGCCTGGGCTACAAATACACCTTCTTCAAGTTCCTCTCCGGGCTCAAGGATGCCAATGAACGCACCGACGAGTTGCTGGAGATGATCCGCCTGGAGAAGAAACGCGATGTGATGGCGATGAACCTCACCTATGCCGAACAGCGTGCGCTTGAAATCGGTGTGACCATCGCTGGCGGCTCTGACGTGATCCTGCTGGACGAGCCCACGGCGGGCATGAGCAAGAGTGAGACTTCGCGCTTCATTCAGCTCATCAAGGAGGTGACGGTGGGCAAGACCTTGTTGACGGTGGAGCACGATATGGGCGTGGTGTTTGGTCTGGCCGACAAGATCGCTGTCGTGGTCTACGGCGAGGTGATCGCCTTCGATACACCCGAGTCTGTGCGGGCCAATGCCAAGGTGCAAGAGGCCTATCTCGGCTCTCCGGTTGCGGACAGTCAGGCGGGAGGTCATTGATGTTGAAGATCGAAAACCTGCATGCCTATTACGGCAAAAGCCATGTCCTGCATGGCGTCAACTTCGACGTCGCGGAAGGCGAGATCGTGGCGCTTTTGGGGCGCAACGGTTCGGGCCGTTCCACCACGGCCAAGGCCATCATGGGCCTGGTCGAGTGCCAGGGACGCATTGACTGGCATGGCCAATCGATCCAGGGCAAAAAGGCCTTCGAGATCGCCCACCAGGGCCTGGGTTATGTGCCCGAAAACCGCGAAATTTTCCCCAAGCTGACGGTTCATCAAAACCTGCAGTTGGGCCAAAAGCGCAGCGGCAAAAATGGCCGTTGGTCTTTCGAGGACATGTTCAGCATGTTCCCGCGCCTGAAGGAGCGGGAACACACCGAAGCCGGCGTGCTGTCGGGTGGTGAACAGCAAATGCTGACCCTGTGCCGGACACTGATGGGTGACCCCGACCTGATCATCATCGATGAGCCGACCGAAGGCTTGGCGCCCAAGATTGTCGAGTTGGTGGGGCAATTCCTGCAAAGCCTGAAAACACGCGGCGTGTCGGTGTTGTTGATCGAACAAAAACTCACCATCGCCATGAACATTTCGGACCGGGCTTTGGTGATGGGCCACGGCAGCATTGTTTTTGAGGGGACACCCGATGAACTTCGGGCCAACAGCTACATCCGCAAGGAGTGGCTGGAGGTCTGACGGCCCGATGCGTGCAGGTCTCAAGGGCGACAAAAATCTTTTTTTATAGTCCCTTTTTTGTCTACAATGCCGTAAAAACGAACGGTCGTTCTTTTTTAATTTTCTTGCAAAGGAACTCCAGCATGACTGCTGAATACAAAGTCCACGGTGATGTCGCGGTCATCACACTGATGAATCCGCCCGTCAACGGTCTAGGACTGTCCACCCGCGTGGCCATCACCGATGGTCTCCAAAAGGCCAACCTGGATCCCGCCGTCAAAGCCATCGTGATCACCGGCGCGGGCAAGGCCTTTTCCGGCGGTGCCGACATCCGCGAGTTTGGCTCTCCCAAGGCTTTGCAAGAACCGAATTTGCTGAGTGTGATTCGCGCCTGTGAAAACTCGGTCAAGCCGGTGGTGGCCGCCATCCACTCGGTGGCCATGGGGGGTGGACTGGAACTGGCCCTCGGTTGCCATTACCGCATCGCGGCCCCCGGCACCTCCATTGCTTTGCCCGAAGTCAAGTTGGGCCTGATCCCTGGCGCGGGCGGTACGCAACGTTTGCCGCGCGTGATTGGTGTGGAGCCCGCGCTCAACATGATTGTCAGTGGCGAGGCGATCAAGAGCGAGATGCTGGCCATGTTGCCCGGTCAGAAGTTGTTCGATGCCATGGCCCAGTCGGCTGAAAGCCTGCCCGAAGAAGCCTTGGCCATGGCCCGCAAAGTGGCGGCTGCCCATGCCGATGGCTCGCCGCTGCCCCTGGTGCGCAACCTGCCCTGCAAGCACCCGCAAGGCGATGCCTATTTCCAGTTTGCACGCAACATGGTCAAGGGCATGGCCAAAAACATGCCCGCGCCCGCCCAGTGCGTGGACGCGGTGGAAGCGGCCACCAAGAAGAAGTTTGAAGACGGCTTGGTCTTTGAGCGTGAAATTTTCATCAATCTGATGTGGACCCCGGAGTGCCGAGCACTGCGCCACATCTTCATGGCCGACCGCGCAGCCTCGAAGATTCCCGATGTGCCCGAGGACACGCCCAAGCGCGACATCCAGTCGGTCGCGGTCATCGGTGCCGGCACCATGGGCGGCGGCATTGCCATGAACTTCCTCAACGCCGGTGTCCCGGTCAAGATGCTGGAGATGAAGCAGGAAGCGCTGGACCGTGGCATCGCCACCATCCGCAAAAACTACGAAGCCCAGGTGAAGAAGGGCAAACTCAAACAGGACAAGTACGAAGAGCGCATGTCGCTGTTGTCCACCACGCTCAGCTATGACGACATCGGACAAGCCGATCTGGTGATCGAAGCGGTGTTCGAAGAAATGGGCGTCAAGGAAGCCGTGTTCAAGCAACTCGACAAGGTCATGAAGCCCGGTGCCATTCTGGCGTCCAACACCTCCACACTGGACGTCAACCAGATCGCCTCCTTCACCGGTCGTCCGCAAGACGTCGTGGGCATGCACTTCTTCAGCCCGGCCAACGTGATGAAGCTGCTCGAAGTGGTGCGTGGTGCACAAACCGCCAAGGACGTGCTGGCCACGGTGATGGCGATTGGCAAGAAGATCAAGAAAACTTCGGTGGTCTCGGGCGTGTGCGATGGCTTCATCGGCAACCGCATGATCGAGCAGTACAGCCGCCAGGCCGGTTTCCTGATCGAAGAAGGTTGCACCCCTGAGCAAGTGGACAAGGCGGTCGAGAATTTTGGCTTCGCCATGGGGCCCTTCCGCATGGGCGACCTGGCCGGCAACGACATCGGCTGGGCCATCCGCAAGCGCCGTTATGTGGAAAAGCCCGGTCTCAAGTACAGCAAGACCGCTGACCTGCTTTGTGAAATGGGCCGCTTTGGTCAAAAAACCGGGGCTGGCTGGTACGACTACCAGGCGGGCAAGCGCGATGCCATTCCCAGCCCCGTGGTGGTCGAGATGATCGAGAAGCACCGCACCACCTTGGGCATCACAGCGCGCAAGATTTCCGATGAAGAAATCGTGCAGCGCCTGGTGTTCTCGCTGGTCAACGAAGCCGCGCACATCCTTGAAGAAGGCATCGCCAGCAAGGCCAGCGACATCGACATGGTCTACCTGACCGGCTATGGCTTCCCGATCTGGCGAGGTGGCCCGATGAACTATGCCGACACCCTGGGCCTGTTCAATGTGGCAGAAGCGATGAAGCGCTTTGCCAGGAACCCGCACGACGACGCCCAATTCTGGCAACCCGCGCCCCTGCTGGCACGTCTGGTCGCCGAAGGCAAGACATTCAATTGATCATTTAAATTTTGGTGGGACAGATCACTCGCCCTGTCCCCCACAAGAAAGGTTCACCATCATGACGAATGCTGTCATCGTATCCACCGCACGTACCCCACTGGCCAAGAGCTGGAAGGGCGCCTTCAACATGACCCACGGAGCCACTTTGGGCGGCCATGTGGTGCAACATGCCGTGGCCCGCGCCGGCATTGATGCCGCCGAAGTCGAAGACGTGATCATGGGCTGTGCCTCTCCCGAAGGGGCCACCGGCGCCAACATCGCCCGACAAATCGCTCTCAAGGCCGGTTTGCCCATCTCGGTCTCGGGCATGACCGTGAACCGGTTTTGTTCGTCCGGACTGCAAACCATTGCCCTGGCCGCGCAACGCATCATCGCCGGCGAAGGCCAGGTGTATGTGGCCGGTGGGGTCGAAAGCATCTCTTGTGTCCAGCAAGAGATGAACACCCACATGATGCAGGACCTGGCTTTGGCCAAGATGAAGCCCGAGATTTACTGGAACATGCTGCAAACCGCCGAGCAGGTGGCCAAACGCTACAAAATCGGCCGTGACCGCATGGACGAATACGGCGCCGCCAGCCAGCAAAAGGCCTGTGCTGCCCAGGCTGCGGGATGGTTCAGCGACGAAATCGCGCCCATCACGGTGACCGCCGGTGTGGCCGACAAGGTGATGGGCCTGATGACCAAGCAAGTGACCGTCAGCGTGGACGAAGGCCTGCGCGAAGGCACTACAGTCGAAGCCATCAGCGGCCTGCGATCGGCTTTGCCTGGTGGCCTGGTGTCTGCCGGAAATGCCAGCCAGTTCTCGGACGGTGCAGGCGCCTGCGTGCTGATGGACGAAAAACTGGCCGAGCAGCGGGGGCTCAAACCCATGGGCCGTTTCCTGGGCTTTGCTGTGGCCGGTTGCGAGCCCGACGAGATGGGCATCGGCCCGGTCTACGCCGTGCCCAAGGCCTTGGCCCGCCTGGGTCTGACGGTCAATGACATCGACCTGTGGGAACTCAACGAAGCCTTTGCCGTGCAGGTGCTGTATTGCCGCGACAAGCTGGGCATCCCGGCCGATCGGCTCAATGTGAACGGCGGCGCCATCGCTGTGGGCCACCCCTATGGCGTGTCGGGCCAGCGCCTGACGGGCCACGCCCTGATCGAAGGCAAGCGCCGCGGCGCCAAGCGCGTGGCGGTGACCATGTGCATTGGTGGCGGCATGGGCGCCTGCGGCATCTTCGAGGTGCTGTGAGCGGGTCTGGCATCGGCTGTCGCCTGGATGGCTGATTTTCAATGGGGCAAGGGACATGATGTCCCTTGCCCTTTTTCATTTGCAAGAGACGAGACGACATGAGCCTGCGCCCGACCATTGATTTTTTGCTGCATGACTGGCTCAAGGTCGACAGCCTGCAAAGCCGTGAACGCTTTGCCGACCACTCGCGCGAAACCTTTGACGCGGTGCTCGACACCTGCGAGCGCATCGCCCGCGAAAAATACGCCCCCTTCAACCGACTGGTCGACACCCAAGAGCCCCAGTTTGACGGCGAAAAAGTGATCCTGCCCCAGGCCACGCACGACGCCTACAAGGCCTATGCCGAGTCGGGCATGCTCAGTGCCGCGCAGGACTACGAGATCGGCGGCATGCAACTGCCCTACACGGTGGAAGCCGCGGCCAATGCCTTTTTTGCCATGGCCTCGGTCAGCATCGGCTCGGGCATGCTCACCAGCGGCAACGCCAATTTGCTCATGGTGCACGGCAGCGCGCTGCAAAAACAGGTGTTCGCTGCCAACGAGTTTTCGGGCCGGTTTTCAGGGACCATGTGCCTGTCCGAGCCGCAAGCGGGATCGTCACTGAGCGACGTGATGACCCGCGCCACACCCGATGGCGCTGACTTTGCATCCGATCCGCTGGGCCCACGTTACCGCCTCAAGGGCAACAAGATGTGGATCTCCTCGGGCGAGCATGAGCTGTCTGAGAACATCATCCATTTGGTGCTGGCCAAGATCCCCGATGCCCACGGGCAACTGGTGCCCGGCGTCAAGGGCATCTCGCTGTTCATCGTGCCCAAAAAGCTGGTGGACACCCAAGGCCAGCTGACCGGTGAGCGCAACGACGTGGCGCTGGCCGGCCTGAACCACAAATGCGGCTGGCGCGGCACGACCAACACCCTGCTGAACTTTGGCGAGGGCAAGTACCCGGTGCGAGGCAGTGAAGGTGCTGTCGGCTACCTGGTCGGCGAGCCCGGCGCAGGCCTGCGCTGCATGTTCCACATGATGAACGAGGCCCGCATCGGCGTGGGCATGGCCGCCACCATGCTGGGCATGGCCGGTTACTACGCCAGCCTGGACTACGCCAAAAACCGCCCCCAAGGCCGACCCACCGGGGCAGGGGGCAAGGACGCCAGCCGCCCGCAGGTGCGCATCATCGAGCACGCCGACATCAAGCGCATGCTGCTGGCGCAAAAATCCTACAGCGAGGGCGCGCTGGCCCTGGCCCTTTACTGCGCCCGCTTGGTGGACGAGCAGCACACCGGAGCAACCGAAAACGCCGATGTGGCGCGCTTGCTGCTGGAAGTGCTCACGCCCATTGTCAAAAGCTTTCCCAGCGAATGGTGCCTGGAGGCCAACAGCCTGGCCATCCAGATCCATGGCGGCTACGGTTACACCCGCGACTTCCCGGTCGAGCAGTACTGGCGTGACAACCGCCTGAACATGATCCACGAGGGCACCCACGGCATCCAGGCCATGGACTTGCTCGGCCGCAAAGTGCTGATGGAAAACGGCCGCGGCCTGCAGCTGTTGGCCGAACGCATGCTGGCCACGGCGGCCAAAGCCGAGACGCATTGGGCGCCCGAAGCGGCGGCCTTGCGCGACGCGCTCCAGCAAATCGGTCAGGCCACACAACAAGCCTGGGCAGGCGCCGAGCCCGCGCAGGCGCTGGCCAACGCCGTGCCGTATTTGCAGGCCTTTGGCCACACCGTCATCGCCTGGATCTGGCTCGATGTGGCCTGCAGCGCGGCCTACAACAGCAGCCCTGCGGGCCAGGGACGCCGCGCCGCCTGCCGCTATTTTTTCCGCTATGAATTGCCCAAGATCGGTGCCTGGTTGAACGTGGTGCGCAGCCGCGACCCGACTTGCGCCGATTTGCCCGAGGAAGCATTTTGATGATCCGGCACATCGTGATGTGGCAACTGCACGCGCGGGCCGAGGGGGCTGACAAGGCGGCCAACCTCGACAAAGCCAAAGCCCTGTTGCTGTCGTGTGCGCAAATCGTGCCCGGCATCCGCACCTTTGAAGTGGCCACCGCCACCCCTGGCATGGACTGCACCAGCGACCTGGTGCTGCACATGCTGGTGGATGACGCGCAGGTGCTAGCGGCTTACCAAAATCACCCGCAACATGTGGCCATCAAACCCTTCATGAAAGCGGTGGTGCAAGAGCGCCGCTGCATGGATTTCACGGTGTGAGCTCACGCCATCCCATCACGTTCAGACCACAAGGATTTTTCTCATGGCACGCAGCATCCAGCAACTTTTTGACCTGACCGGCCAGGTCGCACTCGTGACCGGTGGCTCTCGCGGGCTGGGCCTGCAAATGGCCCACGCCCTGGGCGAGGCCGGCGCCAAGATCATGCTCAGCTCGCGCAAGGCGGCCGACCTGGAAGAGGCCGCTGCCGAGCTGCAGGCCGCAGGCATCGACGCCCGCTGGATCGCCGCCGACTGCGGCAAGGAAGAAGACATCCGCCGCCTGGCGTCTGAAACCATGGAACGCATGGGCCCCATCGACATTCTGGTCAACAACGCGGGCGCGACCTGGGGCGCGCCGGCCGAAGAGCACCCGGTCGAGGCCTGGGACAAGGTCATGAACCTCAATGTGCGTGGCTATTTCATCCTCTCGCAAGAGGTGGCCAAGCGCAGCTTCATCCCGCGCGGCAAGGGCCGCATCCTGAACGTGGCCTCGATTGCGGGCCTGGCCGGCAACCCGTCCGAGATGAAAACCATCGCCTACAACACCTCCAAGGGCGCAGTGATCAATTTCACCCGCGCCCTGGCGGGCGAGTGGGGCGCGCATGGCATCACCGTCAACGCCATCTGCCCGGGCTTTTTCCCCAGCAAAATGAGCAACGGCCTGCTCGAAAAACTCGGCGCCGACAAGTTGGCCCAAGGCGCGCCCCTGCGCCGCCTGGGCGACGACGAAGACCTCAAGGGCCTGGCCGTGCTGTTCGCATCGGACGCGGGCAAACACATCACCGGCCAATGGATGGCGGTCGACGGTGGTGTCAGCGCCATCATTGGCGGCTAAAGCGCTGGCGGACACGGCCATGAGCATCCCGTTCGGCGTCAAGATCCCCTTTGTTGACCATCTCGGATTCAGCCTGGAGAAATTCGAGGGTGGTCATTCCGAGCTGCTGTTTGCCCCGCGCCCCGAGCACTGCAACTCTTTCGATGTCACGCACGGTGGTGCGGTCATGACCTTTCTGGACGTGATCATGGCCACCGCAGCGCGCAGCGTCGAGCCCGACATGGGCGTGGTCACCATCGAGATGAAAACCACGTTCATGCGCCCGGCCAAAGCCTCGCCAGGGCAAGCCCTGGTGGGCCAGGGCCAGCTGCAACACCGCACGCGCAGCATGGCCTTCACCGAGGGCAGCGTGTTCGATGCCCAGGGCCAGCTGTGCGCCCGCGCGACGGGCACCTTCAAATATGTGAGCCGCCGCGAATCCCCTTCGATTTCGACCGATTAACCCCATTCCCACCCACTGGAGAGCTTCATGCCCATCAACCACCGCATCGTTCTGGACAACCGCCCGCAAGGCGAGGCCACTGTCAACAATTTCAAAATGGTCGAGCTGCCTGTGCCCGAACTGCAAGACGGGCAGGTGCTGGTTTGCCACCACTTCCTGAGCCTGGACCCCTATATGCGCGGCCGCATGAACGAAAGCAAGAGCTATGCGCAACCCCAGCCGCTGGGCGAAGTCATGATCGGCGGGACGGTGGGTGAGGTGGTGGACAGCCGCCATCCCAAATTCAAGGCGGGCGACCGGGTCGTCGGCATGGGCGGCTGGCAAGAATACAGCGTGGTCGATGCCAACCTGGTCGGCGCCCTGCGCAAGGTCGACACCACGCATGTGCCGCTGTCGCATTACCTGGGGGCCGTAGGCATGCCCGGCGTGACCGCTTGGTATGGCCTGGTCAAGATCATCGCCCCCAAGGCCGGCGAAACCGTCACCGTGAGCGCCGCCAGCGGTGCCGTGGGCAGCGCCTATGGCGCATTGGCCAAAGCCCGTGGTTGCCGCGTGGTGGGCATCGCCGGCGGCAAAGACAAGTGCGACTACGTGGTCAACGAACTGGGCTTTGACGCCTGCATCGACTACAAGGAACACTCGGATTACCTCAGCCTGTCCAAGGCCCTGCGACAAGCCTGTCCAAACGGCATCGACGGCCACTTCGAGAACGTGGGCGGCATGGTGCTCGACGCGGTGATGCTGCGCACCAACGCCTTTGCCCGCATTGCGGTGTGCGGCATGATCGCCGGCTACGATGGCGCGCCCCTGCCCATGGCCAACCCGGCGCTCATTCTGGTCAACCGCATGAAGATCGAGGGCTTCATCGTGAGCGAACACATGGAAGTCTGGCCCGAAGCCCTGCAGGAACTCGGTACCCTGGTGGGCACCGGCAAACTGCGCCCGCGCGAAACCGTGGCGCAGGGTCTGGCGGCCGCGCCTGGGGCCTTCCTGGGTTTGCTCAAGGGCAAGAACTTCGGCAAACAGCTGGTCAAGCTGAACTGAAGGCGACCCCATGACCGATCTGGTCCTGCACCACTACCCGAGCTCACCGTTTGCAGAAAAGATCCGGCTGATTCTGGGCCACAAGCGATTGGCTTGGCACAGCGTGTTCATCCCCATGATCATGCCCAAGCCCGATCTGACGGCACTGACCGGGGGCTACCGCAAAACGCCGGTGCTGCAGATCGGTGCTGACATCTATTGCGACACCGCACTCATCGTGGATGTGCTCGAGCAGATCAGCCCCACGCCCACGGTGTGTCCCCAAGCCCTGCAGGGCACGGCCCGCATCGTGGCGCAATGGGCCGACAGCGCCTTGTTCACGGCTTCGATGGCCTACAACTTTCAACCTGCCGGGGTGGCGCAGGTGTTCGAAGGGGTGCCCGCGCCAGCCGTGCAGGCCTTTGTGGCCGACCGAGCTGCCATGCGCGCCGGTGCACCGCGCATGGCATCTGCCGATGCCAGTGCCACCTACAAAACCTTTTTGCGCCGCATGGCCGACATGCTCCAAGGCCAGGACTTCCTGCTTGGCGCGCAACCCTGCGTGGCCGACTTTGCGGCCTACCACCCGCTGTGGTTCACGCAAGAGCGCACGCCTGCGCTGGCCACCATTTTGGACGCCACCCCCGAGGTCAAAGACTGGATGGCCCGCATCAAGGCCATTGGGCACGGCTCGTCAAGCCCCTTGAGCGCCGAACAAGCGCTGCTAGTGGCGCACCAAGCCACGCCCGCATCGGTGCAAGGCGAGGTGTTCCAAGATGAGCACGGCATCGCGCTGGGCAGCACCGTGCTGATTGCGGCCGACCACTTTGGGCTGGAGCCCACCGAGGGTGAACTGGTGGCAGCCACACGCACCCGCTACACCCTGCGCCGCACGGACGAGCGCGCGGGCACTGTCCATGTCCATTTCCCGCGCGTCGGGTTCACATTGAAAAAGGCTTCAGCATGATCAAGGACTTCCAAGGCAAAACCGCTGTATTGACCGGCGCCGGTTCGGGCTTCGGGCTGGAATGCGCCCGCATCGGGGCCAAATTGGGCATGAACCTGGTGTTGGTGGATGTGCAGCAAGATGCACTCGACAAAGCCGCGGGCGAAATGAGCGCCCAAGGCGCGCAGGTGCTGGCACGCCAGGTCGATGTGTCGAACGCCCAAGCCATGGAGCAACTCGCTGCCGACGTGAAAGCCCGCTTTGGCGCGCCGCACTTTGTCTTCAACAACGCAGGCGTGGGGGCCGGGGGCCTGGTCTGGGAAAACTCGGTGGCCGACTGGGAATGGGTGCTGGGCGTGAACCTGTGGGGCGTGGTGCACGGCGTGCGCCTGTTCACCCCCATGATGCTCGAGGCCGCCAAGGCCGACCCCGCCTACCAGGGCCACATCGTCAACACCGCCAGCATGGCCGGTTTGCTCACGCCCCCCAACATGGGCATCTACAACGTGAGCAAACACGCCGTGGTGTCGCTGACCGAAACGCTGTACCAGGACTTGCAGCTGGTGACCGAGCAGGTCAGTGCCAGTGTGCTGTGCCCGTACTTTGTGCCCACCGGCATCAGCCAGAGCCACCGCAACCGCCCCAGCGGTCTGGCCGCAGAAAAACCCACCGCCAGCCAGCTGATCGGTCAGGCGCAAAGCGACAAAGCGGTCAGCAGTGGCAAGGTCTCTGCCGCCGATGTGGCACAAAAGGTGTTTGACGCCGTGGCCAGTGGCCAGTTCTACATCTACAGCCACCCGCAAGCGCTGGGCAATGTGCAAAGCCGCATGGAGGCCATCGTGCAGGGCATCAACCCGCCCGACCCCTTTGCGGCGCGCCCCGATGTGGGCGAAGGTCTGCGCCAGGCCCTGCGCGGGCTTTGATCGGGCCGGGCCCCAAAACAAGCCGAGCGCCCACAGCGCTCGGTTTTTTTATTTGTGGAAGTGGCCTTCAAAGCAATGGCGCACTTCATGGCCCAGCGCCACATGCGTGGTCTGACTTCCCGTGACCACCACGCACTCCCTGTTGGGCACATGCCAAATCGCACACGCCAAAGGTGGGGTGATGAATGCCTGCTCCCGGCCCATGCCAATGGATTTGGCGCAGTACTGGGTCACATCCTCACGCACTTCCCAGCGCAGTTTGACTTCGTTCATGATGCGCTTTTCCACGGGTTGGGCCGTGAACACTTCGTAGTCAGAAGCCTGAATCACGCCGCCCAGCATGGCCTGACAAGCCGTCAGGGCCACCAGCACCAGGCCAACACCCGCCCATTGGACCCAGCGCAGCCAAGCCACCGGCGATTCCTGAACTTTTAAATCCATCACTCCCTCAAACTATTGATTGTTTTATCAATTTGAAGGCAGTTTAATCTTTAGAAGTTTCGATATCAATAGAATTGATAAGTTAAATGATAAATTTAAAAATTTGTTAATACAAAAAAATGAGATGGACAGCGGTGCATGGGACAAGGCCTGGCGGCCTGCTGGATGGACACTGGGTCAAGGTGGCTGCCTGTGTGCGCTGGGCCAGGTTGTCGCTTCAAAGCCATCGCGCAAAAGGCACGCAACTGCAGCACAAGAGTGAGCAGGCCAGCTCGGCTTTTCAGCATGGCGGACGCCGATGATCAGGAGGAAGTCAGGCCCGTGATTGGGGCCGGTTCAGAGGGTTGCTGGAGACGCAGAGCGGTGCGATGCTTGAAATGTCTGGTGGAACAAATTCGCACTCATTTCCGGCAACCACCAGGTCAAATGCAACAGAGACAACAAGTGGGCGAGCTTTGTTTTCTAGGTGCAGTCGCTCGATCGCAGCAAGACCTCTGTGTACCTGCACTCACGCACTTGAAGGTTCTACGCAGCCCTAAGTGACTCTGCCATAGAAATAATACAACTGATGAGGCCAAGGAGATAATTGATAATCAAACAACATATATCTGAATATTATTTAAAAAAATTAATCCAACAAGATTGAATTAGGAATATTTTAACTTAAAATTATTTAGCTAAAGTAAAAAATCCTTTAGATAAGTACGAAGACATATGGCAATCAAAAATATCTTGAGTAGAAGGATTGCTTAATCGAAAATCATAATAATGCTTATCCAACCAAAACCATTCAGGCGTAAGATAAACAAAGAAAAAAATATTTATAAAATTTCTTCTTTCTTCCTGTGATTTATGGTTAAAAACTAATCTTCTGTTCACATTAGATTCAGCATACATGTTTAATGGTGATAATCCGAGAACATAGGTTTCTTTGCCTAAAAGAATTGACTCAAAAGCTACTGAGGAATTTATAGTTAATAAGCGCTTGCATTTTATCAAAAAGGAATATGCTGAACTCGAATTATCTATGACACCGAATTCATCATTCCTGAGTTGAAATTTAGATAGTGGATGTTGCCTTATCAATATCAATTCTCTCGGGAAAACCCAAAGAGCTTTGAACAAGGCTTGCAAACTGGAAAATCCCTCTGAGTAAGAAATTAAATTTGTATCATCCTCTACCTGAAGAGCTACGCCTAGTTCATAATTTTCTTGTTCATTCTCAAATGACCTGCGATTACTGTAAAGAACTGTTTTAATTAATTCAGGCTCTAAAAAATTACTTTTATCAAGTTCTTTTATGGCTTTGGTATAAATAGGATCAAAGCTGTGTGCCCCGTTAATTCCTTTAAAGTCAAAAAAATAAGTCCCAAATGGAAAATCTGGTCTTCTAATTGGCCCGCCTTCTGAGAAAATGACAGGGATTCCAAGAGAACTGCATGAGGCTTCGAATGATTTATCATTTGCAAGAGAAAATCCTGCAGATAAGTGATTATCTTCCTGGATGGATTTAATAGCTTTACTTAGAAAATAAATATAATTAGAAAATAATGAAGTTGAAATTTCACGGAGAAAATTTAATCCATCCTGAGCTTCGTCATACAATTCCTCTAATATTTCAGCAGGCACTTCGATTTTATGTATCAATGACCATTCCTGATCTGTAATTAAGTGTACTTCATCTGATATCCATGCATTATGTCGCTGTAAAGATGGTGGGGCAAGCTGCGTTTTAGATCCAATAAGAACTATATTAGCTAGGCCCAACTTCTTTGCAGCTAGCGCTCCAATCCATGAATAAGATACAGGATTATTTCTTGCAAAATAAGGGAAAAGGTTTATTAGAAACATATTAGATTGATGTCACTTAAAATACAAGCGATTTGTTTGGAGATTCAATAACCCAGAGTATAAATTCAGCTCACCTAAGTCTTGATTCATTTTGGCTATACTTCCCGAGTTCCAATAAACCTCGGTAAAAGGTTTGTGTAACGTTGTTGCAATATTTGATTTGGTAACTTCATAGGGTTTATATTGATGTAAAATAGATCTGGTTTTTGTATTGAATAAATTATCGTCATGGCACCAGTGCTCGAAAAGTTTTAATTCATGTTCTGTTGGATGAAGCATTGCTCTCATCAATTTAAGAGAGACTATTTTTTTTATTTCTTCAGATTCTTCATGATTTCCTTTCACATGAATATGCTTCATATATTTTAAAACTCCAGCTTGAATTTGAGAGATATCGTCAAGTTGCGCTAAAGAGAGGCATGATTGATTTACCGAAGGTTTACCATCATCGTTGTAATCACTTACCGTTCCATGAGGTGGATTGCAGCATTGTTCCAATATCTCTAAATTTCTAGATAATGCACGATAAAAATCAAATGGCTCACCACCATCAACCAAATAGCCTTGGCTCACACTTTTACCTGGCACATCATATTCATCTGCAGCACCAGTTGTCATAAGATAGAAACCAAAGATCGAAGCATTAATATTTTCTAATTCCAAGCATTTGATTAATAATTTTTGAATCGTCGTATTCCATCCAAGGTCAAGCAGCGCAATTTTATGATTTCCTGATTTATAATCTTTTGCAAATAAGTGACGTAAAACCCTTTTTCTGAGAGATGCGGATCGCATGGCTATAGTTTTTTTGAGTTTAGAATCTGACAGCAAGTAATCAAATAATTCCTCCTCGGAAAGGCTCAAGATTTCAGGTCGCAAATCTGCCTTATTTAGATTTAAAAGAGCTAATTTTGATTCAATATCAGCATTTTTAATGGTTGAGAAAGCGAATTTCACATCTTCAATTTTAATATTCGACAGTGACGCGCAAAACAATATTTTGCGTGATATGTAGATATCTTTTTGATGACCTGGTATTGCCGGTAATGTTGAGAATATTTTATTAATCAAATAACCTTCTCTCATTGCAAAAAAGACTTTATCAAAGTTGCCTTCTGATATTTTTCGATGAGCCCATTGCACATAAGGGCCATAGATTGGACCCAGTACGTAAGCACCATAAGTAAAGTGATTCCACGGAGTGCTTAGAGAAGCATGATGGCTAATTTTGAGTTGCTGCGCAAAGAAACGTGACTGTATTTTTGAAGTGTCAATATTCATTCTTGACTGAATTAATTTTTCTTCTCTAGCTCTAATTTGATTGATTTCATTAACCCCATTTGGAAGAAGTAAGGCGGTCGCGCCTGATGATGTGCCAAATTCGACATCAGCTACATAGTTATCGCCAAAGTGCAAACATTTACTTGCTTGGTTACCAATTTTTTGGTGAACTATTGAATGAAGCGTTTGAGTCTTGCCAGATCTGTGGTCTGATGATGTAAAAATATAATCAAATAAAGAAGAGGTTTCTTTACCAAGCATTTGCTTAATATGATTTTTTCCAAGATATGTATCTGATATTATTGCTATTTTCTTGTTTATACTATGCGCAAGACGTACCAATTCGATCACGTCATGATTAATAATGGCGTGTTTGCACTCATTCTCGATTTCTATATCGATCGCTTGTGCGATATCTATATCGAAAATATAATTCTTCAATTCTTGGTAAATTTCCTGAATTGTACACTCCCTATTTATTGCATGATCTCGAGCTATTGACTCTGCTTTAATTCTGATTTTTTTAAATTTAAAAGGACTGATGTGATTTGGGATTATTTGCTTCTCAAGCATATCTTTAGCGGCACTGATAAATATATCTTTAGGATCATCTGAGGTACGATATATTATTGTGTCAAAAAAATCGAAAGTTACTACTTCAAAATGCGGATTTTTGATTAAAACGGCAGCGAGATCATAAAAAGAAATTGAAGGTGCTGTACTATTGATTATTTCGAATATTGATCGCAATAGTCCAAATATGCCCAAGGACTTATGTTGCGCTTTGAGAGCGTCTGGGATATCAATTTGTTGCTGTACCTGTTTATTTTCAAGATAAATTAAATGGTCATCAATAATTTGAGTTGTGTGCGATATAGATGATTTATTGAAAAGTTTTTGCACCAAAACAAATAGCAATTTTTCAGAAGATATTTGATTTGAAATATTTATTTTTTTAATGCACAAAGTGACCGAAATTTCGGTAAGTATTTGAAATTTTTTATCGAGATTATATTCAATCCACGGCGAGGGGAAGTTAAAGATTTCATCACGGATTGCCACATAGTATCTGCCATTGTCTTGCCAGCTGTTTAGATTGGTCTCGTCAATTAAATCATACGTATGTTTGCGCTTTAAATTTTCTTTTTTATCATCAATGATTTTTTGTAATTTAATTGTTGCAATGGTGTGGACACCATTAGCAATTTTTTTGTTTTGAATAATGTGAGTGAGTTGCTTTCTTAGTTCTTCGCTTTGTGTTTGCATGATGTATTTCATTTCTTGCTTTTCATTTTTAATCAGAGGTGCAAATATTTAAATATAATTTGATTTCGCTTTGTATGTGTATATCTTTTTGGTGTTTGAGATTCCAGGTGTATTACTGTAGAATTTTTGCATAAAATTGGATTTGCAACTCTCCTGCATAGGTCGATATCCTCTTGTCCGTTTATAAATATTGCGTTTAATCCTATTTTCAAACAGTAATTAACTGTTTTTATGACCATGCATGCCCCTGAAGTCGCGTCAATCTTGTTGTTTGAATCTGTGATTTTCAATATGGGTAGGCCTATATTCAATATCTTGTGGATATTTACTCCGACATTCTGTGTGAGTCCATTATTAGTTAACAAATGCGGTTGAATTAATGCCGTGTGATTGATTGTCAATAATTCAATTATTGGATTTAACCAAAATTGACATACAAACGCATCGTTGTTCAGTAATATTAAATATTCGCCCCGCGCCAGCGCAGCCCCACTGTTGCACCCATGCGCAAACTGGGTGTTTTGCGAATGCCGCAGCAGCCGCGCCTGGGGGTGGCGGGCCACCCAGTCGGCCATCAGGGCGGCGTGAGTGGGTTCGCTGCCGTTGTCCACCAAGATGATTTCGTAGGTGCCGGGCTCGGTGTGGCGCACCACCGATTCCAGGCACTGCAGCGTCATGGGGCCGTGGTTCAGGGCCGGGATGACGATGCTGGCCAGGCCTGGCACCTTGGGCGCCTTGGCCAGTTCGGTCCAGGGTATGGCGGCGCTCATGGCGCGGTAGGGCTGGGCGATCTGTATGGCCGGGTGTTGGCGCAGCGGGTGCAGTCCCCAGTGCCGGCCCACCAGCAGGTAGTGGCTGGGCAGGCAGGCGCCGGTGTTCGCCAGGGCGGGGTATTGCTGCAGGTAGTGTTCGGCATCAAAGCCGGCGGTGCGCTCCAGTTGCTGCAGCTGCGCGGGCAGATCGGCAGCGGCTTGCATCCAGGTGCGGCTGGTGCTGTGACTGATATGGGCACTCGGCGCGGCCAGCTGCAGCCCATAAGCGCCGGGCTGGGCCGGGCGGTGCAGCAGGCCCACCAGCGCGTGTGGCTGCTGGTGCGGCAAGTGGCCCAGGTAGCGTTCCAGCGCGTGGGCCCAGGTGCCGTCGCGTTGGCCGCTGAGGTGGTGCGGCTGGACGCTGGCCAGGTGGGCCACGGCCTGCGGTCGCAGCCACAGGCAGCTGCCTGCAAAAAAGCCCCAGTCGTGTTCCGGCAGGCTGGTGTTGTGGTGTTGCTGGAAGAGGTTTCCCAGCTCGGCGCGGTTGTTCAGCATGAGCCGCTGGGCCGACAGATACAGCTCGGCCGGGCCGGCGATGGTCAGGCACGGTTCAACGGCAAAGGCCTGCACCACTTTGGCAAAGGTGTCGGGGTGGCCAATCAGGGCGTCGAGCATGGCGCGGCGCCACAGGGCGCCTTGTTCGCCCTGGCCTTGTTTGGTGTGCAGCTTGCAAATGACCAAGTAGGGCTGGGCCAGCAGCGTGGGCAGGGCGGCCACCAGAGCAGCCATGTCGCTGTCGGCGTGGACGGCCAGCAGCTGCGCACCCGCAAAGCGCTGTTGAATGTCGGGGCCAAGTTGCTGGCACACGGAGTCTGGGGCGGTGACCACCAGGTCAAACGGGTGTTGCAGCTGGGCCAGACGGTCGGCGATGTCGGGCCAGATGTGGGGGTAGTGCGCGTGCACCAGCACGGCCACGCGGGGCTGCGTGGCTTGGGTGGGCTGGGTTGCAGGGCGGTTGTGGGTGTCTGCCCGGGTGGGCAGGGCCAGCAAGCCGTGGGCGGCTTGGCGCCACAGGGCGTTGGCCAGGCGCTGGGCTTCCAGTGGCAGCGCAGGGCTTGTGGTTTGTTGCCACAGCAGGCTCATGGCTTTGGCGTCGTCTGCTTGGATGGGCAGGTGCAAGCCGCCGTGGCGTTGCTGCAAGGCGGGTGTGCTGACGGTCAGCGCATCAAAGGCGGCGGCCACGCTCAGTGCCAGACTGGGCCAAGCAGGGTGTGTGGCATCCAGCAGCCGGGGTGTGCGCTCGTCGGTGAGCTGGTGCGTCAGCAAGTCGGTGACGGGGGCGTTGGCGGGTGTGTGACACAGGTCCACAAACACGCGAGAGCCCCAGATGGTTTGGTACAGCAAGGCGGCGGCAATGGCGGGGCCGTCGGGGTCGATCAGCTGCAGGGCGTGCAGCGGGTGTTGTCGCACATGGTCGGCCAGCTGTGTAAACCAAGGGCCGTTGGCGTCGGGCAAGGTCAGGTGGCTCAGCTTGGCCCACGGGCTGTGGGCAGCTTCAAGTTGTTGCAAGCGGGCGGTGTCGCGCGTTTGGTGGGCGCGCACCAGCGCCATGGTTGGGCGCTGCGTGCGTTGGGCATGCAGGCATTGACGGCGGGCTTTGAGGAGGTTCGCCGCCATCGTTTCATACACACCAAAAGGTCGCCCTTGACCCAACATGCCATTGGCATAAAGGGCAACGGCCAGCGCGGGCTGGCCAGAGCGCATGGCCTGATTGCCTGTTTTCAGGGGGCTGCTGGTGTGATCTGTGGCGGAGGTGGACATTGGCGCTGATTTATGGCCACTGAAGCGCTTGGGTCTGGGTGCTTTGGCGTTGTTGAATTTCTGCGATACCACTTTTCATGGGCATCACGGTGCGCAACGAAGCCGCAAAGTGCTGGTCTGCCCGTTCGGGCATGTCGGCCAGTGCGGCGGCCTTGCCCAGGGTGTTGTGCACCCCTGCAACGACCACTTGCCGCATCAACTGCGGGCTGCAGCCCCAAGCCTGGGCTTGGCGCAGGTAGTCGGCGCCGGTCTGGTTGCGGCCCAATTGCATATGGCCTGCGGCGGCCAGCAGGGCCAGTTTGGCCCGGTCGGGGTGGCCCTGCAGTTCGTCCAGCGTCTGGCCCGACAGGCTGGCCCAGTCGCCGCGCAGCCACAGCTCGCGGGCGGCGGGGAGCGCTTGGGTGTTGTAGGGCTGCAGGCTGCGCGCATCGCTGTTGCCGTCTGTGGCTTGGGGCGCCAACGGGCTGTGAGGGGTGTCCACCAGTTCGGCATGGGCGTTGAGCACCTGGCGGGGCATGCGGGGTGCGCGGCCCATGAATGCGGCCCAGGCCAGGCCAAGGCGACGCCACAGGCTGGGGCGCGGTTGCGGGTTGGGGGCGTGGGTGTTCATCGTTTCAGAGCGTCTGGTCGCGCAGCATCAGGTCTGTGATGAGCTTGATTTGCCCTTCGGCGCGCAACAGTTCTTGTTGCAGCAGCCCCAGGCGGTGGTGCAGCGCGTCGTTTTCGGCCTGCAGGGCATGGGTGTCGGGCTGCGTCGCAGCACTGGTTTGTGCGTGGGTGTGCGTGTTGTTGGTGGCGGCCTGCGACTGCCCTGCGATGGGCTGGCGCGCCAGCAGGGTGTAGCCCAGTGCCGGGTGGTGGGTTTCGGTGTGGCCCAGTGGCACAAATCCGTGCGGTGCCAGCTGGTCGATCAGGGCTTGTTGACCGGTGTCGGCCAGGGGGGACTCGCCGTCATTGGGAACCTGGCTGGTGCGGGCGCACACCACACGGGTGTGTGCGAGCAGCGAGCTGGCGCCGCGCAGCAGTTGGGCGGCAGGCAGGCAGTCGAGCAGCAGCCAGTGGTCAGGGGTGTTGTTGGTGGGGGGCTCATTTGGCGCTGGGCTGTCTGTGCCGGTCATCGCCATGAGCTGGTCCAAAGTTTGCGCGTGGCGGGCTTCGGCGGTCAGGGCGCTGAGCTGGGGCCACCAGGCTTTGAGATGTTCGGGCGGCAGCAGGCCGTCTTCTTGCGGGTTGCTGGCGCGGTGATAGGTGTGTGGCCCTTCGGTTGGGGCCACGGTGGCGTGCAGCACGCGCCAGGTGCTGGGGGTGTTTTGGCGGGCCCAGGTCAGGCGGGTGTCGTCGGCATCGATGAGGACGGCGCGGGGCAGGTTGGTCCATTGGCGCCACAGCACCAGCTCGCCCATGCCTTGGCCAATGCCCACATGCACCACGCATTGCGGTGGGTAAAGGGCACGCAGGGCCTGCAGCAAATGGGGCAGGGGGCTGCGGCTGCTGACATGAGGCGGCATGTGATGCGGCAAATGCTTGCTCATGCTTTGACCTTTTGACGCGTGCTCTTTGGCGCTGCGGCATGGGTTTTGGTTTTTGTTTTGGCTGGCAACCTGGATCGGGTTGACTTGGCGGCTGGCGCTTGGGTGCCAGGGCCAGCAGGGTTGTGGATGTTCTTGCGCATTTGCCGCAGTGTTTCGGCCCATGGTTTGAGTGCCGCTTTGTCGGCGCCGTTGTGCACCGCGTCCATGAGGGCCAGGGGCAGTGCTTCGAGCAGGCTGTGGATGCGTTGCAAGGGCGGCCCCTGCAAGGTCTCGGTTTGAGCGGGCAGCCAACCTTGGGCGTTGACTTGAAGCCGCAAGGTGTCTTCAGTCGGTATCCATGCATTGGGTGGAAAGACCAGCGTTTGGCTCCCCGCCTGGTTTTCCAGGGTGAGACTCAGCTGCGGGAGGCTGAGCGCATCCATGCTGGGTCTGTCGATTTGCAAGTCCAGCTGCTCGGCATTGGGGACACTCAGCAGATGCGCAGAGTCGAATCTGCAAAAGCTCAGGTAGGCCTTGGATTCGTCCAGATAGCGCTGCAGTCCACTTTGCAGCAGCATGTTTTGGGTGGGGTCGAGGTGGGGCACCCCGTGGTCCAGTGCCGCCAACAACAAGCGCGGCAGGTTTTGACTGATGAGCCAGTCGCTGCTCGTCAGCTGCAGGAATGCTGCGATGCGTGCTGGCGGCGTTTCGGCGCCTGATCCGGGGTGCAAGAGCAGGGATTCGCCCGGGGCGCAGAACGTGGGCCACCGTTGGAGCGGGCCGCTGTCGTTTTCAGGGCGTTGCAAGGTGATGCTCGCACAGCCATCGCCCTCGATGCGGACCGTGGCAGTCAGCTGCGGCAAGTATCGGCCACCCATGTGCAGCTGTTCGCACACCACGCTGAAGGCTGTGGGCTCTTCGGCGAGCGCCTCCAATTGCAGGCTTTCGACGGCATAGAGGTTGCGGTGGTTTTCAAACAATTCGGCCCAGCGTTTTTGCAGCTTGCCCAGCGCATGGGTGTGTTGCTCCAGTTCTTCGTTCTGGATGCAATAGCTTTCCAGCTCTTCTTGTGTTTCGTGCAGTTGCAACAGGAGGGTCTGAGCTTCTTCCTGGACCTCGGCGCTTTGCTGTTCAAGGCCTTGCAGCCTCTGTTGCGTGGCCTTGAGCTGTTCTTGGACCTTGGCCATTTCTGCCGCTTCGGCCTGGGCGGTCTGCAGTTGCTTGTCCGATGCCGCCAGTCGCTGTTGCAGCGCGCCAACTTCCTTGGCCGCTTCTCTGGCTTGTGCCAGTTGCAGGTCGAGCTCTTGGAGACGGGCCTGCAGGTCGTGCACCTGCGAACGCAGTGCTTTCTGTTGTTGCTGGCTTTGGTTCAGTTCGGCCTGGTATTGGGTCTGTTCCTTGTGCAGCAGCTGCAGATGCTCACTTTGGGCCTTGGCCTTTTCTTGGTGCAGGGCTGCCAGCAGTTCGGCCTGAGCCTTTTCATGGGCCTTTTTCAGGGCCAGCTGCAGTTCGGCTTGGGCTTTGTCGAGTTCTTTTTGGTGTGCAGACTGTTGCTCGGCGAGCAACTGATGGTGGGTGGCCTCTTTGTTGGCGGCTTCTTGCTGCGCGGCCTGAAGGCTGGCGATGGTTTGGGTGGTTTGCAGTTGGCTTTGCTGCAATTGTTCGGTGAGCTTGGGCACTTTTTGCGCTTGCTGTGCCTGGCTTTGCAGCAAGGCATAGCGCTCCAACAACTGAAGTGGCTGGGGTATTTCCAGGTGATCCCCATCGTCTATGGGTGCAACGCAGGCCTGCAGCTCCGCAAAAAATTGCTGGACTTCGGTGTGGTGCAAGCAGGCATGTTCAGCCAGGTGTGCCTCCAGGGCACATGGGTGGCCGTTCGAGGGCTTGTCTGGCGCATGGGGCTGCCAGTCCAGGGACCATTGCTGGCACAGGTGTTGTGCCACTTTTTGTGGCGAGAGCTCGATGCTTTGTCGCCAAACCAGCAGGCTGCGGTCCGGCTGGCGCAACCAGAAATGCATGAGTTTTTGCTGATCTTGGAGCCACTGCGCCAGGATGTCTGACGTGGTGGCTGTTTTTGTTTGAGCGATTTGTCGAAGAATGGCTTGACCGGGTGTTTCGGCGATGAGCAGAAAACGGATGCTGTTGTCCAAGCCGGCCCAAAAATCAAGCAGTTTGATGGATTGGGGCTCTGCCCAGGCCCATGTTTTTTGCTGGATGTTGGAGATGATCAGCTCGGCTGCAAGTTGCTCCCAAATGCGGCCGGGTGGGTTGTCACCTTGGGCCAGGGCCATGTCGTGCCAGCGCGCCATGGTGATGCTGGGGTCTCTTGCCAGCGCAGCGGCTTGGCCAAGCCCCAGGGTGTGGAGCACGTCCATCGCTCGGATGGGCACACCTTGGCTGCCTGTGATGCAGATCGGGGTCAATTGAACATCTCCAGGATTTGCGGGTGCTTCATGCGGGTGGGTAACCAGTGTTGTTTGCGTTGGGCAAAGGTTTTTTTGTCTTGCGGGTCGACGCTTTTGCGGTCTTTTTCCCAGTCGACTTCGATGAGGACGGCATTGGGGTCGTAGCTGTACTGCTGGTTGCCCATGGCCAGCGCGGTCAGTTCGGTATCGCCGTAGTGGTATTGGTATTGAGGGCAAAACAAGCTGGCGTCGGGGTAGTTGTTTTGCAGCCATTGCCTTCTGCCCAGTCCAAAGGCGGCGAGGCGGCCCGACCATTTGCCGTCATTGAAGCCCAGCAGACCGGTGTCTTGCGCCTGTATGGCGTGGTGGGCTTTTTGCAACCAGCTGCGTCCTGCGAAAGCGTCTTGAGCCACGTAGCCAAAGTAGGGGCTGCGTGTGGTCTTGAAGCATCGGTTGGCAATGCTGACGAATCCTTCTGACAGCGTGTCCTCTGCGATCAACAAGATCGCCTTGTCGAAATTGGCGCGCTCGACCATGAGCTTGGCGGCCCGGCGTGCTGCGGTCATGTCGGTGGCAGGCATGACCATGTAAATGTCCGCATCGAGGTGATGCGCTGGCAATTGGGGGATCTGAGAAGCCGCGATGGAGATGGCCTGCATGTTCATCTGGTGTTTGGCATTCAAAAGCTGAAATTTATATCTATTTATTTAATTTATTTTGATGTTACTACAAAGTTATGAATTTTTGAAGAGATTCATCCAGACATTCGTCAGTTGCCGGGTGTCTTGCCGGCGAGCGGCGTGTTGGCGCAGTTGGTGGCGGTCCACTTGCAGGGCGTGGCTGGGCAGGAAGTCCGGGTCGATGAGTTGCGCTTGGGGCAGGCCCAAGAACTGCTGGTGCGCATGGCTGTGTCGCTCGCAAAAAAGCTGGCCTTGGCTGTGGGTGTAGACGGGCACGCCCAGGCTGTGCGCTTCCAGGGTGGTCAGGCCGCCGCTGTAGGGCCAGGTGTCGAGCACGGCGTGGAGCTGGCCCAGTGCCTGCAGGTAGTGGGCATGGCTGTCGGGGCAGTCAAATTGCAGGCGAATGCCGGGCAGCTGCGTGCGCATGTGCTGCTGCAGGTGGGGGATTTGGTAGCGCTGGTCGATCAGGTGCAAGCGCAGGGGCAGGGGGCTTTGGGCTTGCCAGTGGGGCCAGTGTTCGCGCAGGTGTTGCAGGCAGGCCAAGGAGGCCTTGGCCGGGTT
>Ga0255125_1000112_pt1 | contig 28664 bp, 22 predicted proteins | sample Law_Cont_RepC_8d_FD_188557 | JGI IMG/M metagenome (GOLD analysis project Ga0255125, IMG submission 188557) | Freshwater microbial communities from St. Lawrence River, New York, United States - Law_Cont_RepC_8d | ecosystem: Environmental > Aquatic > Freshwater > River | place: USA: New York...
GCTCTGCCCCGGCCCTCCGCTTTTTAAGCCACACTCCCGGCTCACATCCTCAAAGCCGCCTCGGGTGCTGTTCCTAAAAACCTTGTGCGCCAGCCCGTCAAAATTTTTGGGCGGGCACACATCCGGTGTTTTACCGTCGTAATAGCAAAGAGGGTGCTTGCGCCACGACCAATCCACATACTGGCACACGTATAAATCTGGAAAACCATCACCGTCCAAATCGCCAAATGCCACGCTGGTTGCCCACTCAAACCCCTGCCCCAATCCAGCCTGGATTGTCACTTCCTCAAACCTACGCCCCTCGCCCGGCGCCAAAGGGTTAGTAGCAACATTTTTCAACAGCGCAACCGCTCCCCACCCCGTCACCAAAATGTCCGGCCACCCATCCCGGTCATAATCACCCACAGCCACACCATGGTTATAAAACCACGGTTTTTCACCCCCCAGTTGCCCCACACCAGTTTTGGCCGTCACATCCAAAAAAACACAATTTCCGGTGTTCTTGTATAGGGCGCAAGGCAAACCCTGAATCGTTTTCTTATCTGGCCCGCCAAATTCGCCTCCACCCGCCAAAAAAACATCCATCAGGCCATCCCGGTCAAAATCGATCACCCCAACGCCACCCCCCAGCGATTCCAAAATCGAAAAGTGGTTGGCTGTTGTTTCGCCATTTCTGTAAGTGAACGCGATTCGAGATTGCCCTGTCACATCTTCAAAAAGCGGCTGCTTCCACTCTAGGGGTTTGACCACCTCCTGAATGGCTAATTTTCCCTCACCGGTTTTTGCCGCATTTTTTCCAGCAGGCTGGCTTGATCCACCACAGCCAATCATTGCGCTAACCAAAAAAATTAAATTCAGAGGGTAAATAACTCTAAGCATTTCCCCTCCAAACTACGGATGAGCGTTAAAGAGTAGCTGCAATTATTTAGGCTGGTTCCCACCAGGCCCTCCAAGCCCCCTAACCGACTCCCGCCATTGTTGCGCCCAATCCGGCTTCCCTAACGCCTCGCATACCTTGGCCATTTCCAAACGGGGAGCCGCATCTAGTGGATTGGCATCCACCTTGGAATTCAATTCGGTTAAAAGCTTCAATCGCCCTTCCAGCACTGCCAAATCCGCCCTAACCCCCTTGGCCTTTTCAGGCTGACCCGCCCGATCCAGCGCCCGGGCAAGCAGGTGTCTGGCTTCTTGTGATTGTGGCTCAAGCCTTGCCGTCAATTCCAGCGGCCCAACTGCATCTTTCGCCCGGCCCAATCGCATCGCCATTTCACCCTGCCAACGCGCCAATGTGGCATCCTGCGGATTCTCACGCCCCAATGCCACCAGCAGGTCCAAGGCTTGGCTTTTTTCAGCTTCGTTTTCCGTCCGTGCCTCCATCAGCCACGCTTGCAAACCTTTCTCGCGTGTGGTGCCAGGCTGAAAGGCCTCCAGTCGCTTGGCCAAACCTTCCGCTTCTGCCACACGCCCATCAGCCAAATCCAACTCTAGTAATTGACCAATCACCTCCCGCGCCTGCCGTGGTGACAAAGCCCTCTCGACCGCCTGCTCCAATTTTTCCCGGCCGATTGCCCTCTCACCCAACTGTAGGTGCACGCTCCCCAGCAGGTGCAAGGCTCTGCCATCTTTGGGGTTAAGAGTGGCCGCCTTCTCAGCCGGCTCAAGGGCCCGGACCAGCGCCCCAAGGTCATACCAAACGGCCGCCAAACCCAGTAAAGCCCGCTCGTTATCTGGCTCGGTTTTTAAAACTTCTTGGAACCGCTCACCAGCAAATAGCGGCTGGCCCATCAGCAGCAGGGACTCACCAATTAGGCAGGTCGCACTGGTATGCGCAGGGTCAGAAGATGCAATCGATTCGGCCAACTGCAGGGCCAGTTGGGTATCTCCCTGACGAAGGGCAGCCCGGGCCTGCAGCAGCTTGGCCTCACCCACCAAACCCCGGCCCCGCAGGCTGCTTGCAAATGGGGCCACATCACCCCCCGCCGCCAACTTCTCCTCGGCTTCCCTGCGCAGGGATTCTACAGCGACAGGTGCCATAAAATACCAACCACCCGCGCCAACCACCAAAACAAGGCCACCAACGAAGGCGATCCTATTTAGAACCCCTGTATTGGCTGGTTCGCTCGGCTGATTCACCGCTTCGGTCTGCGTCTGGTTCATTCCCCCGCCTTTTCAGAGTCTTCAGTCTCGCCTACTTCCCCTTGCTTTCTTCCTTAGGGTCGCCTTTTTCGCCCTTTGATTCCCACTTGGGGGCGCCTTTACCACCCTTTGAAATGTCCATTCCCTTTTTGGGTGTCGGGTTTTTGTACTCGGCAACTCCCTTCAAAACAAAATCAACAGTTTTGTCCATACCCGGCTTAACCACCAACTCTAGTCCTGATTTTAAAGGGTCTTCCAAATTAGCAGGCAAAATATTGGACGGCGGTATGTTACCCAGGCCGGAAGCCTTGGCATCATCATATTCCTTGGTTCCCGGCCGCAACGACTGTGCGGAACGGCCCCCTTCATACTTGTTCACCCCAATCCCATAGGTGTTCGGGTAAAGCATCACCTTGCCCAAGCCGCTCCCCTCGCTTTGGCTCATCTCTGCGTTTTTGTTGTCTTTCGACAAAAAAGTGACCTGCACCTCATCCATAGGTTCGCCTTTTTCACTCAAAACCCTGAAAGTCACTTTCACTTTGGCCGGCTCACTCGAGCAACCAGCAAGACCCAGTATCAGGCCGAAAAAGCCGGCTACACCTGCCAAAAGCAAACAGTTCCAAGTCGTTTTTCCAGCCATCTTTCTCTCCCTGCAAAAAGTTTGAAAAGTCATTTCACCTGCCCACGCAACAATTGGACACGATACCATGCCTTGGGTGTCCAATCATGGATTTTTGGGTCTCTTCATTGCCCAATCCACACGACGCTTCGGGTACTGATTGATGGCAAATCCAAACCAAGCACAGCCTCAAACCACCCAATCACCGGCAAGCACCAAGTTGGGCACACTAAACCCCGTGGCCCGCAAATGGGTAGGATTGGCAGCACTTTTAACCATCGCAACCATGGGCTGGTGGACCACATCAGCGCTGCTAAACATGTGGCGGCTCGATAAAGCCCGCTCACTTTTGGCAACCAACCAACCCGCCGAGGCTTGGGCCTACCTAAGCCCCCTCGGGCCCTCCCGCACCGAATCTGGCGAGATTGCATTCCTTGGGGCCCAAGCGGCACGCTGTAACAAACAAACCACCATGGCCAAAGCCTGCCTGACCAACGCCCGCAAAAACGGTTGGCCGGCCGAGGCCGTGAACCTTGAACTGTCCCTGCTCGACCTTCAGTCAGGCATCTCCGGCCAGCAAATGGAGAATCTGATCGACAGCGTCCAAGGCGATTACCCCGAACGCCCAAGGGTTCTCGAAGCCTTGGCTCCTGCCCTTTTTCGTCAATTTGATCTCGACCGGGCCCAATATTGCGCCACTCTGTGGACTGAGTTGGAACCCCAAAACCCCCGGGCATGGGTCTGGCTGGGACGGGTGGAGGAAAAATTGCAAAACCGCCCCCCAGCCGAAGCTGCTTTCCAAAAAGCGCTCGACATAGCCCCCACCGACACCGAGGCCTTGGCCTGGATGGCTCGCCAGCTTCAAAAGCGCCGCCAACCAGCTGAGGCCATCGTCCTTTTAGAGCGCCTCAAGACCCTCGAGCCTAACCGTGAAGACATCCCCCTCATTGAAGGCAAATGCCTGCAAGACCTTGGCCGCGAAGACGAGGCCCGCGCCAACTTGCGAGAAGCCGTCAGGCGCCAGCCGGTCAGTGGCGAGGGCTGGCTTGAGCTCGGCCGTCTTGAACTGAACACCAACCATCCGGTCGAGGCCGAAGAGGCATTTGCCAGGGCCCTCAGGGTCAGCCCCGCCGACCGCGAAGCCCTTTTTAGCCTGGCCCAGGCCCTTGAAAAACAAGGCAAAAAACAAGAGGCGGAAAAGGTCCGCACCCGCCAAAACCAAGTGGAAAATGCACTCAAGGCAACCCGCGATGCCGCGCAGAAAATCCGCGAAAATCCCAAGGCGCCAGCCCCTCGCCTGGAGATCGCCGAACTGATGTTGCAAAATGGCCTGACCCAAGAAGGAGGCCGCTGGCTCGAAAGCGCCCTAATCCTCGACCCTGCCAATCCAAAGGCCCAAAGCTTGGCCAAACAATACGGGCTGCGCTAACTTATTGACCTACTTTTGGTTGAAATTAAACTTCAAAATGCATCTACTTTGTTTTACCGCCCGTACCAATTCTCATTAAATTTCTCGGAAAATGATTTTTTCATGAAATTAGCGCTTGCTTTTAGCCTTGGCTCAGACGAAAACCTTATTAGGTGAGAAATTCTGAGGCTTATATTCTCGGAGTCGGGAAAGCATCTTTTTTATCTGGCTGCCCCTTCTCCGCGTGTTTGCCCAAGAAATATCATTCAAATCCTTTGTTCATCTTTTTTCATTGCATGTTTCCATGCAGGAGGCTGTAACTATGCAACGCAACCTCTCCGGTTGGGTTGGAATGGCTCGGAGAATCCGGGCCTTCACATTGATTGAACTCTTGGTTGTGATCGCCATCATCGCTGTCCTCGTGGGCCTACTGGTTCCCGCAGTGCAGAAGGTGCGCGAGGCCGCTAACCGCATGAGCTGCTCCAACAACCTGAAGCAGTTCGGTCTTGCCATGCACAATTTTGCTGGCCGTAACAACCAAAAGTTGCCCTATGGCGGCAAAATGGGTGCCGGCGGTTGGGACTGGGGTGACGACCAAGGTAGCTGGTTGGTTTATTTGCTGCCCGATATCGAGCAAGAATCTCGCTTCAAAGTTATTAACTGGTCTGCCTACAACCCGGTCGGTTCGGTTTTGGGTAATGCGGCATTCAATGGTGGTAATGGTTTTAAAACCATGCACTGCCCATCTGATGGTGATGGCGCAGATATCGCCGTTACCAATTACTCTTACAGCCTTGGGCCACAATGCATTGCCGGCCAGTGCGGCTTCGAGCCCAATGCCAGCTGGTGCCGCCCAGCTGCTAGCCTGAATATGGGCTACGGCAACAGCCCAGACCACGGTAACTGCTGGAATATGAGCGAGGTTCGCGGCATCGGTGTGCGCACTGGTGGTGTGCAAACTAGTCTCAACAGCATGAATGATGGTACCTCCAACACCATCATGATTGGCGAAATGTTGCCTTTGCACCACGATCACTCCACGTGGGCTGGTTCTTGGGCACACTTTAATGGCGGCAACGCGCATCACGGCACTTTGCCCCCTATCAACACCAAAACTGACAAATTCGACTGCTCGATTCCCGGTCGCGCTGCCATCAACTGGAATGTCGCTTGGGGGTTCAAGTCTAACCACTCTGGTGGTGCTAACTTTGTCTTTGGCGACGGCTCGGTCCGTTTCCTTGCCCAAAGCATCGATCACCGCACCTACCAGTTGCTTGGCTGCCGTAACGACGACATGCCTGTCAGCATTCCCTGATGCTCCATTGGGAATGATTTGATTTCCACTGGGTGCCATGCATGCTATGCTTGGCACCCAGTTCTTTTTGGTTCTCGTTCATGTTTTTACCTAGGAGTTTAGATCATGCTTTTTGCCAAGTGGGCATCTGTTGCCATGGTGGCCGCCGGCTGCCTTGTTGCCTTGGGTTGTGGCGATGGGAAAAAAACCGTCAAAGTGAAAGTGACCAAGGATGGCTCACCTGCCGAAGGCGTGGCCTTGGTAATCTTCTCAGGCGGTGCGGCCTCTGAAGGTGGCGTCACAGGTCCAGATGGCACCGCATCCATCACCGCCCTGCCGGGCGAATACAAAGTCACCGCCAGTAAAAAACCAGTTAGCCAGCCCATGTCGCCCAAAGACATGTTCACCAAAATGGCACCCAAAAAAGGGGCCATGAATAAGGCCGTCACCGACAAATCCTCTGAAAAAGCAGAGGAACTGGCCGACGAATTCACCAAGCCAGAAAAAACCCCCCTGTCGCTGAAAATCCCAGCCGACAAGGAACCGGTGGAACTTTCTGTTAAAGGCAAGTAAGGCTTTCTCTAGTTTTCCAAACACAAATAGCCCGGCCATTCATGGCTGGGCTTTTTGCTTTGAAATATCAATACTTTCAAAACAAGGTAACCATCTGGCAAAAAAAGGGCCCTTTCACCTAAACAATCCGCCTAGCACTACCAGAAAAAAATTTCAAAAAATTAGCGATTGGATTTCCCTTGATTCAGACGAATAGAGCCTCAGGTGAAATTCTTATTGTTTATCCCCAGTGGTTTGGAAAGGGCCCGATCTAAATTTTGCTAGCACCCCAGCTATCTGACACTTTAACAATTTTACCTGATTTCATTTTTCCGTTTTAATTGCACAGTATGCAGGAGCCTTAATAAATGCATCGCAACTTTTCCGGCTGGGTCGGAATGGGCCGAAGAATTCGGGCTTTCACGCTGATTGAGCTTTTGGTGGTAATCGCTATCATCGCGGTTCTGGTTGGATTGTTGGTGCCTGCGGTACAAAAGGTGCGCGAAGCCGCTAACCGTATGAGCTGCTCCAACAACCTGAAGCAGTACGGCATCGCCATGCACAACTTTGCCGGCCGCAACAATCAAAAGTTGCCCCACGGCGGTAAAATGGGTGCCGGCGGGTGGGATTGGGGTGATGACCAAGGGACATGGATGGTTTATCTCCTGCCCGACATTGAAGAAGAAAACCGCTACAAAGTCATCAACTGGGCAGCATATAACCCGGTTGGAGCTGTTCTTGGCAATGCCGCATTCAATGGCGGCAACGGTTTCAAAACCCTGCACTGCCCATCCGATGGTGATGGCGCCAACATGGCTGTCAGCAACTATGCTTACAGCATCGGGCCACAGTGTAACCCCGGCCAGTGCGGGTACGAGCCTTTCGCCAGTTGGTGCCGTCCAGCAGCCAGCCTCAACATGGGCTACACCCAAAGCCCTGATGCCGGCAATTGCTGGAACATTAGCGAGGTCCGTGGTATCGGCTGTCGAACCGGTGGTGTGCAAACCAGCCTAAACAGCATGACTGACGGTACTTCCAACACCATCATGATCGGCGAAGTTCTCCCTCTGGAACATGACCACTCAACTTGGTCTGGCTCCTGGGCTCACTTCAATGGCGGCAGCGCCCATCACGGCACCTTACCTCCGATCAATTACAAAACCAACAAAACCGACTGCTCCGATCCTGCCCGCACCCGGGTCAACTGGCATGTGGCTTGGGGCTTCAAGTCAAACCACTCTGGTGGCGCAAACTTTGTCTTTGGCGATGGCTCGGTTCGGTTCCTTGCCCAAAGCATAGACACCCGCACCTACCAGTTGCTGGGTTGCCGTAACGATGATATGCCGGTTTCCATCCCATAATGGGCTAACCGGTTCTATTTGATTATTGCTGGGTGTCGGGCACGCAATGCCCAGCACCCAGTTCTTTTTTGGCCGTGGATCTCATTAAACTCTGACATACACAAAGAGCCCGGCCAAAATTGGCCGGGCTCTTTGCATGAAAACAACCATATCCGCCTCAAATCAGGCGAGCTCTTTCCTTTTGCTGGCAATCTGGGCCAACAGCTTCTTGAACGGGTCGGCAAACTTCGACAGGCCTTCCCGCATCAGCGTCTCTTCCAAAAGCTTCATGTCCACTTTCTGCTCAATCTCGCTCACCACGGCAGCGGGAGGAAGCTTGTCGACCTGACGGGTGAAAGACTTACCCGATTTCTCCACCGCATCGTTGGTGCCGGGAGGGTTGGTTTCAATGTCGCTACCCGCAAAGGCACCCACATATTTGGTGGGGTCATCTTTGGGATCTTTGGTGCCGGTGCTGGCGAAAATGATTTCCTGCTGCAGCGGCAGCTTCTTGTCAGCCCACCACTCCTGGTTCAGCTTCCAAATCTTTTTGGCATTCACAATGCCAGCCTGCCCCTGAGCCGCTTCCGACAGGGTTGGAACCTTTTCCTTGGTGTAAACATCCAACCGGCTCACAAAGATGCTGTAAACCGATTTGAAGGTGGTCAGTCCGCCCGGCCGGCGCTGAGCCCCCTTCCAAACATTTTCTCGGGCCGTGAAGTACTGCTCTTCGCTGAAAATCAGCGTCACATTCAGCGTGATCCCAGCGGCAGCCAACTCTTCCAAAGCAGCAAGGCCACCCGGGGTAGCCGGAACCTTGATCATGCGATTCTTGTGGCCCGCCGCCCATTTCTTGCCCAATTCCACATAGCGCTTGGCCTTGGCCGCAATATCCAGCGGGCAGGCTGCATCTTCCAACAGTGGATCGAGCTCAAAGCTCACCCAGCCGTCATTGCACTTGGTCTCTTCCCAAACGGGTTGAAAAACCGACATCGCCCCTTTCACCAACTCGTCGGTCATCGCCCAGGCCACCGCCTCATCATCATGCCCAGCCTGAATCAATTCCTTGATACGACCGTCGAATCGACCGGTCTTCAGCAGATCGGAAATGATGATCGGGTTCGAGGTTGCACCAGTCGCCCCAAGGGCCCGATTGGTTCGCACCAAATCTGGGTCAATCGAATCGAGCCAAAGCTTGGTGCCCGTGGCGACAAGAGACTTGAGCGATGACATGCTGTTTCCTAACCCTTCCCAAATACCTAATGATTTTGATCAAATTTCCATAAGCAAACCCACTGATAGTCTGCTAAAAATCACCCCAAAAACAAGCCCATGCCTTCAGCCAGCAGTTTTCACAGTCTTTTGCCTGCCGTTGTCACTAGGGCACAATCCCAGAAAAAACGGCACTGCCTGCCTAGCCCATGTCCCTGCGTCCGGATAAACATCTGCTTCCGCACCCCAAACCTCACGCAACATATCTGTCGCTATCACACCCGGATTCACTGGCACCGCCGCCATCCCTACAGGCAATTCCTGGGCTAGAGCCCCAGTCAGCCCCTCAATCGCGTACTTGCTCGCACAATAGGCCGACACCCCATGCGATGTGCTCCTACCCCAACCGCTGGAAAGCGTTGCAATCACCCCACGTTCTTGTTTCACCATCGCAGGAACAAAATGTCGAAGCATGTTAACCACACCCAGCACGTTGACCTCCATCACCTTTTTCCAAACATCTTCAGGAATTTCCCACAGGGGTTGGGCCGCGTGTATCACAGCAGCATTCGCTATCAACAAGTCTGGCACACCCAATGCCAGCTCACGCTCGGCCCATTCTGCCACCTGGGCATCTTTGGTCACATCCACCACGCTAAAGGGCATCTCTGTTCCATATTGTTCGTTCCATTCGGCAACCAAGTCGGTCCGGCTGCCACATCCCCGCACCTCATGGCCCAATGCCTTGAATCCCTGCGCCAGGGCCAAACCAAGTCCTCGGGTTGCGCCACTGATGACAATGCGTCTTGACTTCGTTAAGCCCTCTGCCTTGCCTTTTAACACCATTTCACTCTCCCTCCCCTTTGCAACCCACCGCTTCGTTTGAACCATTGCCGTTTTTTTGCAGGTTTGCCTCGCGAGCCCGCCAAACCAATTCGGCCACCGCCACAAAATGGGTCAGCGAAGCCGCTATCACCAACAGGTGAAACAATTCGTGATAGCCCATTAGACCAGGCAAAAGGTTGGGCCATCTAAATCCGTTGATCAGTGCGCCAACCGTAAAAATGATGCCTCCAAGCCACAGTTTCCCCAGTTCACTCCGGGTCAAACCCCGCATCAAGTACCCATGGCAGGTCAAGGAGCACCACCCCATCAAAAGATAAATGCTGGTGGCAGCAACCACGGGCACATGCCCCATTCCCACCCGTAAGCCTGATCCAATCAAGGCCAGCATCCAAATGGCCCCAAGGAACACCCCTGCCAACCGCAGGGGTAGCGCAATCAGGGCAAATGCGGTCCATGTTCCCGCAATAAACAAATGGATGCCCACATGATCCAGCGTTTGGGCAAAAGCCACCCGCTCCTCGCTACCAACAACCCCATGAAAATACCCGCTAGCTGCAAAGGAAAACAGCATCCCAAACGCATAAAGGGCCACCCCCACAACAGCACGGGGGTCAGGCCACGCCGCACGGGCCAAAACCGCAACCGGCGGAAGCATCACAATCGCCCAAAAACCATGGGTCAGGGCGTTGATCGGTTCCCGCAATTCCATGCCTTCCTCCGGTTCCTTCCACCGCCCAAATGCGATTCCAATGCCCAAACCGCACCCCATCAGGCTATCAATGATTTTGGGTGTACATTGGGAATGTAGCGGCAGTTCTTCCTCGGGCCAAATGGGCTCCAGGTTGATTTCACAAGCCAAGGCCAGAGGAAATTCGATGGGTTACCGCAACCTCACCGAATGCGTCACTGATCTCGAGCGCAACGGCATGTTGCGCAAAATCGACCTACCCATCGACCCAAACCTCGAAATGGCCGAAATTCAGCGCCGTGTCTACAGGGCGCAAGGCCCTGCTCTCCTTTTCACTCGTCCGTTGAATTGCAAATTCCCCATGGTGTCGAACCTGTTCGGCACGCTCGAGCGCACCCGTTTCCTGTTCCGCGACGCACTACCACGCCTGGAAAAACTGATGCGGCTCCAAGGCGACCCCGGCCTCGCCGCCAAAACCCCCTGGAAATTCTGGAACCTCCCCCGCTCCCTTTGGCACGCCTTACCGAAAATAACCAGCCGCGGCCCAATCCTCCAAAACCAATGCCAACTAGCTGATCTGCCGGCTCTCAAATGCTGGCCCATGGATGGCGGACCTTTTGTCACCCTCCCGGCGGTCTATAGCGAGTCACCCGACTCTCCCGGATGGATGCGCTCCAACCTCGGAATGTACCGAGTCCAATTGGCCGGCAACGACTTCGTGCCCAACCAAGAGGTGGGCCTGCACTATCAGATCCACAGGGGCATGGGCGTCCACCACGCTCAGGCCGTGGCAAAGGGCGAAAAACTGCGCGTTGCCGTTTGGGTGGGAGGGCCGCCAGCGTTGGCCGTTTCAGCCGTTATGCCGCTGCCCGAAAAAATCCCCGAGGTTGTTTTCGCTGGGGTTTTGGGTGGGCGCCGGCTGGCCATGGTTAGACCCCTTGCAGAACCCGGTTGCCCTGGCCGAATTGCCATGCCCGCTGAGGCCGATTTTTGTCTGGTGGGCACCGTTGATCCATCCCTGACAAAACCCGAGGGGCCCTTTGGTGATCACCTCGGCTATTACAGCCTCACCCATCCCTTCCCGTTCATCCAAATCGAAAAGGTCTTTCACCGCACCGGGGCCATTTGGCCCTTCACCGTCGTCGGCAGGCCACCCCAAGAAGACACAAGCTTTGGCGAGTTCATCCACGAACTAACAGCACCTGTGCTCCCAAGCGTTCTTACAGGGGTACGCGAGGTCCATGCGGTTGATGCTGCAGGTGTGCATCCTTTGCTTCTTGCCATCGGCAGTGAACGCTATGTTCCCTACGCTAGCCAACGCAAACCTCAGGAACTTCTTACCCAAGCCTGTGCCATCCTGGGCCAAGGCCAGCTCAGTCTGGCAAAATTCCTGCTTATGGTCGCCACCGAGGATGATCCATCTCTCAAAGCCAACGACATCCCTAATTTTTTCAAACACCTGCTCGTCAGGCTCGATCCCCGCACGGACATGCACTTCCTCACCCGCACCACCATCGACACCCTCGACTACTCGGGCGATGGCCTCAACTGCGGCTCCAAGGTCATCATCGCAGCAGCCGGCCCACCCCGCCGCCAACTGCCACACGCCGTGCCCGATTTGCCCGGACTCCCCGAAGGCTGGGGGAACCCAAGGGTCTGCATGCCTGGAGTTCTGGCCTTGCGTGGCCCCGCCTGGGAGAAGGCCTTCTCCACAGGTAAAGGAGATGCCAACCGTCTGGCAACCGCCCTCAAGCCAGATCACCCGATTAACCAATTTCCATGGGTACTGCTGGTTGATGACAGCCAATTTGCTTGCGCCCAACTCGAAAACTGGCTTTGGACCGCTTTCACCCGGGCCAATCCCGCCTCAGACCTGCATGGAGTTGGCAGCTTCACTGTTGACAAACATTGGGGCTGCGAGGGCTCGCTTTTGCTCGACGCGCGAATCAAACCCCACCATGCCCCACCACTCATCGAAGACCCGGCGGTTTCCCGCCGGGTGGACGACCTTGCAGCCAAGGGTGGCCCACTTGCAGGTCTTTTCTAGGGTTAAAACTTCAGAATCACATCGAACCCCAACATCAACTGTTCGGTTTTTGAACCATCGTTGTAGGGTTTCGCATCGCCATCATAAAAATCCCAACGCAGCTCCGGCCGAATCATCAGGTTCTCTGTGGGCAGATAGTTGGGCCCAACCGTCAGCGAGAAATAATTGCCAGGCAGCGAGGGCTTGTTCGGGTTGGCCGGGCGATTCAGCCCAACCCGTGTGCCATCGACATCGTTAAACCATTCAAATCGTGCCCCGGCTTTCCACTTCTCGCTCACAGAATAATAAAGGTACTGGTCAATACCCGCCCACAATGCGGTGCCGCCCAAGGGCGCACCATCAGCCTGTGTACCCAGCCATTGATGAAACACATACTCCCAGCGGTCAGTTGGCCGGGCCTCCAAAATCAGGCTAAACCGTGTGCGATTCGCCTTGCCATTGGCAACAGTCGGCAACCCGGCAACATTCGTGAATTGATCACCTGTGATAATCGCGAACGATGCCGCCAGACTGTTCGGATCATTTTGCACCCTGGCTTTTCCCAAAAAACTCACCGCGTTGGGAACGCCATCCAAAATGTTCCACCCATTCACCAGACCGCCATTCACCTCGAGGTTTTTATTTGGCCTCCATGATGCCAAACCACCCCACTCGGTGAACGGACCGGCAAATTGATAGCTATAGGATTTTGAATAGAAAAAATTGCCAACCGCCGGAACCCCTTCATAACCCACGATTGTGTAAAAATGCCCCAGCTTCATTGATAGTTCCCGGGTACCAAACTCCCCGTACAGTTGGGGCATCGCTAGGCCGTAATATTGTCCACTGTTCCAGTTGCCCTCTTTGCCCGGAAAAACCTCCCAACCCTGCGAAAGGGCAAGAAGGAAGTCCTCGCCGTACAGAAGGTCAGCCCTACCGCCCACGCCAAAAGTTCCATCCCCTGGCAGCACTCGCTCCGCAATCAGGTAGGCCTGGTTGAACATCGCCTCGTTGGCCCGATCCACCGCGTTATAGGGCCCGTTGAACTTGCTTCCAGGGTTGCCGGCGTTCCCCATAAAACCACCATCAAGCCAACCCCGCACACTGACCCGCTCTGTTTGCGGAAAAAGATACCAACCCTGCTGCCGGTAAATCACTCCAGTCATCACATCATCATTCAATACTGGGTCATCCCCCTCGAATCCACCAACCGAATTAGGAGCAACCTCGCCTCCTTCCGGCGGTTGGACGGGAATCACCACCGCCTCCATCCGCTGCCCCTGCCCTAGTGCTCCGCCATTCAATTGGGCAAGCATCAACCCCATGCAGGAAAGCAGGCCTACAACCCTTCTCAACTTTGGCATATCAGGCCACCTCCCGGTAAATGGGTGCAAACTGACCAACAGCATCCGGCCTTCCCGCTTGCTTACTCAAATGACTCGGTACAGTTTCATTCGTCCACCCGAGCGACCCGCCTTGCCCTCTTCAAAAACCCATCATGAACTTCCTAAATACAGAAACCCGAAACTTGGTCAACCCTTTCCCAACCGTCAAATATTGCCAACAAAAACCAAAATTTCGCCAATTCCGAAAACATTTAGCGACTTTAAAAATCAAAAATAGAGGCCTATAAAAAACAAGACGGTGCCGGGCCAATTGGGGCCCGGCACCGTCTTGTTTCGCTCTCAAATTTACCGCTTCACATGTCTCGGCGCGAGAACTGGGTCATCCCGATCACCGCGCTAATGCCCGCAACTCCCATCGCCCACCCCAGCACTTTTTTGAAGATCTCCAAATGAAACTGCCCGCGCAGCACAAATGGCAACTGTTCCAACGTCCACCCTGGTGAGTGCGCACCGTCTGGCAGGCTGCTCAGCAACATGCCACCGCCATATAAAATTACCCACAGCACAGCTATCGCCGCAAAAGAATTGGGTACCAGCGCGCTCACCATCACCCCAAGCGAGATCACCACCGCCAACATTGCCGCAGAGATTCCCAGCGCCGCCAAACCGCCGGCAATATGAATGTCTTCGTGCAAAAACATCTTGGCTGCCGCCAGCCCCACCAGGCCCAAGGCAACATGCGTCCCCAATATCGCAATCAAACGGCCGTGCCATTTACCCAAATAATACTGAAACCGGCTGATGCCACGGCTCAAAACGCTGTCCGCCAAACTGCCCCGCTCACCCGATATGCTGCTTGCGGACAGCACCGCGACCAAGGCCACGCTCACCAGCACAGTCCACTGCGTCAGGTCAGCCAAAAAGTGCGACGCGTGCTGAACCACACCCGTGACTTTGTACACACCCACACGGTACAGCAGGAATCCCGTTCCAGCCGCCACCATCACTAAAACCCACAGTCGGTATACCCAACTGTAAAACACCTGCACAACATCCGTCTCAAGTACTGCCAGATAGGGCAATAGAGGGTTGTAGGGCAATTCCGCTTCAGCCGGAGGTGGCTCAGGCTGGGCCTGCTGCCCGCCCCGGCTAGGCAGCTTGACGATAGATGCGGGTGAAGCCACGCTGCTCCTCCTTTTCCACCAAATCGAGGTAGGCTTCCTCGGTTTGTTGGCCTACGCTTCTCACCCCGACAAGGCCCACCTTAGCCTCGTCCACCGCCGACAGTACCATCGCCATCGCCGGAGCCGCCGCCACATCTTCCTGCAATTGCACCGTCATGCGTCGGTGTTGTAGCGAAGCATGTTTCACCTCGCCCAACCCCTTCACCCCTTGCAGGGCGCGGGCCACCGCCTTCTGGTCACCTTCCAGGTCCAATTCATAATGGTTCCGCCGCATCCGGCCCTTCAGGTCCTGCAGCGGGCCAGAGTAGATCAGGTGCCCGTTGCTCAACACCGCCGCGTGGTTGCAAACTTCGTCTATGTCACCAAGATTGTGGCTCGAGACTATCAGGGTTTTCTGCTTGCTCAGGTTCTTGATCAGGTCTAGCATGCTGCGCCGGGCTTCTGGATCAAGCCCATGGGTCGGCTCGTCCCAAATCAACAATTCCGGATCATTGATCAAGCTGGTCGCCACCGCCAAGCGAGCGGTCATGCCACTGCTGAAGGTGGATATTGGGCTCGCACTGGCACCAAGCAAATCCACTGCCCGAATCAACGATGCCAATCGCGGCTTCCGCACATTACGCGGCAACCCGAACAGTTTGGCCATGTAATCCAGATAAGTTATCGGCGTCATTCCTCGGGGAAACCGCGGGTTGGTTGGAATAAAACCAATCCGTCGCCGAAGGTCCGCCGTGTTGGGTCCCATGGCGCGACCAAACACTTTCACCGATCCCGCGGTGGGATGATGCAATCCAATAATGAGGCGCAAGAGGGTTGTCTTGCCCGCACCATTGCTACCCAACAAACCCAGAACGCAGCCGCGTTCTAGCTTGAGGGTCACATCATTCAGGGCGATCTGGCGGTTTTGATATATTTTCGTGAGTTGCTTAGTCTCAACCACCAGATCCTCCGCAGCGGTTTCCGCCACGGTGCGCCTCCCACGCCAAAGTTTGCAGCCCATAACTATGGACCGTCACCTCTTCATCTTCGACCTGTTTGCCCCTCCTCCATCACTATGCTTCTGGGTAGAAACTTCGTTTTCCTTGGAATCAGCCGGTTGACCGGTGGGGTTTACCTCGTCTACCCTCTTTTTCATGGAACCCGCAAATCCCACTCAGACTCCCTCAACCAACCTCTGGCTCCGGGGGGTAATCTGGCTATTCGCAGCGATTTTCCCAGCTATTTACGCCATTTGGCGCTTGGGAATCCACCAAACAGGCTGGATGGTCCCCGCCGTTCACGATGGCGACGGACTGATGATGCTCCAATGGATCGATGCCATTTCCCAAGGTTTCGGTTTCATCGGTGACCCACGCATGGGCTACCCCGGCTCACAAGATTTAAGTGCCTTCCCCCGGGCTGACTGGCTACATCTGGGAATTCTGTGGGTTTTAGCAAAAATAGGCTGTCCAGCCGTTATGGCTTACAACATTTATTTGGTGGCAGGTTTTTCGTTCTGTTCCATCAGTGCCACCCTCTTTTGGTACCTAGCTGGCAGCCAACTTCCCCGTGCCTGCCTGTTAGGGGTTTTATTCTCCTTGCTTCCCGGGCATTTCCAGCAGGTCCATCACCTGTTCCTGGCCGGTTACTTCCTCATTCCTTGGCAGGTGGCGCCTGCCATTCGCCTCGCAAGGGGCCAAGGCCTGCAAAACTGGCTCCCTGGCTGGGTCGAGCTGTTTTTTGCCCTCCTCGGTGGTTTGGCAGGTCTTTATTACGCATGGTTCGCCGCCTTCGTGGTGGTGGTGGCCGGCTTGAGAGCCACGTGGCTCTGCCAATCTGCCAAACCACTAAGCCAAGTTTTTATCCTCAGCCTTACGGCAGGCTTGGCAGCAGGGTCGGGGTGGCTCCCAGCATGGCTGGCTGGGCAAGATTCGGGCCAAAATGCTGCGGTGGGCGCCCGCATGGCTTTGGAAGCCGAACTATATTCCTTGCAGCCCCTGGCCCTTGCGCTGCCCCCCCAAGGCCATGCCTCAGGCTTGGGATTGTTTCGCGCCGAATACATGGGCCCCCACCGGGCTCTGCACGAGGCCGAGGCTGGTTACATCGGCCTCACCGCTGTAGCTGGCCTCATGGTCGCCTTGGTTGCCCTGATTGTCTCAAACCGCCAACAACCCGCCGAAGCCCTAGGCCTTTTGGCCCTTGCCGCTTTGACCTATGGAATCACTGGGGGCATGGGAGATTTGGTGGCTTGGCTGGTTCCAGGCATTCGGGTTCTTGGCCGCATCAGTTTCCTGCTGGCTTTTGTCGGCCTCAGTGTTTGGGCTTTTTGGGCCCCACCACAATTTTCTGGTTGGAAAACAATGGCCCTGGTCATCTCCTGGATGGCAGTCGGCTTGGTTGATCAAATGATCAAACCTGAAAGCGCCAGCCCCTCCAAGCGTCAAACAGAATGGGCCACAATGGCTGACTTCTGCCAAAACCTGCGACAGGCCTACCCACAAGGCGGCAAGCACTTCCAGCTCCCTTGGCTGGGTTACCCCGAAGGCACACCCCCAGGCACAATGGATGGCTATGCCCACTTCGCACCACTCTTGCACGCCCCCAACCATACCTTCAGCGCCGGCGGCATGATGAACACTCCAGCAGATGCCTGGCAGCGTTGGGCCAGCCACCTCGAACCCCAGCTCATGCTGGCCACCCTGAAACAGAAAGGCTTCGACGGCCTCTGGATCGACACCCGTGGTTACTCGCCAAACGACCTGACCGCCCTCCTCCAAGGCTTCAAAAAACACCTCAGTCCTCCCGTAGGCCCAACTCTAGACCGAATTTGGTTCAACTTGGCCACAGCCAAAGACCTACCGGCTCCCCCTCCAGCTTCCCCTCTGCTAATTCTGAAAAAAGGCCTCTTGCTTGATTCTCTCGATACTCCATCACGCCTCAGCTTCAGAATGCGTGGCACGGGAGCGGTTCGCATCCATAACCCAGGCCCCAAAAAACGCTTTCAGTTGCAACTGAAGGCTGAGGAAGGTGCCACTTTGCCAGGCGGCCTTATTCTTGAAGGGGCTGTATCCGATTCCGTATCGTTCCCCCCCAACCACAAACTGGAAAAAACCTACGAAATCGAACTTCCCGAAAATGCGGAGCTGGACCTGCGCCTCCGTACCACCCGAACTTGGCTTCGCCCGGCGCCCATGCCCTTACACGATGCCGCCATTTGGCTGGAAATTTCACCCACGCCTTAACTTTACCAACAACATTTTGCCGAAAAACCACCCCCCGCAGAACTTGCCGTAAACGCCTTGGGCGGCTAATATTGGGAAATCTGGCGACGTAGCTCAGGGGTTAGAGCAGGGTCTTCATAAGGCCAAGGTCGGTGGTTCAAATCCACCCGTCGCTATTACTATATTTCTAGCCAGTTCAAAACATATCATCAAGCAACACTTACATATCCAAAGTCCCTTCCCAATCAATCGTTTTTAATTCCCTTTCTTTTTTGCCAAATAATACTCTTATCGTTTCCAAGTACCCACTTTTCGGTCACCATGGGTTCATTGCTCATGAACCCAAATCGGAACCTCACCATGCCCCACCGCTTTCCGTGCGCTCTCCTAGTGGCCATGCTTGGGCTGATCGGCCAACCATGCGTTGCCCAGTCGTCCGATGATATTCGCGAACTCAAGCTCAAAGACTGGCAACCTAAATCCATGCTCAAGACCAAGGTCACCCGGGTTGAAAAGCCCATCTACCCGGTCATCGATGTCCACAACCACCTCGGTGGCGGCAAAGATCGCCTCAAACCGGAGCAGGTCGCCAAGTACCTCACCGAAATGAACGAGGCCGGCATCCGCACTGTGGTCAACCTCGATGGCGGTTGGGGTGAAAAACTCACAGAAACCATCGCCGCACTCGACCTCGCGCACCCCGGCCGTTTTCTCACCTACACCCTCATCAACTTCGACGATATCGACTCCCCCAACTGGGGCGAACGCGAGGCCGCCCGCTTGGAGGAAAGTTTCAAGGCGGGAGCCAAGGGCCTCAAGTTCCACAAAACCTTCGGTCTCCGTGTCCGCTTCAAGGATGGCAAACTGCTGCGGGTCGATGATCCCAAACTCGATCCCATTTGGCAGGCATGCGCCAAAAATGATCGACCGGTCACCATTCATGTGGCCGATCCCGCCGCATTCTTCACCCCACTCGACCGCTTCAACGAACGCTGGCACGAGTTAAACAAAAATCCTAACTGGCTCTTTTATGGCGGCGATAACCCCAACCGCCAGGATCTCCTCGACCAACTGCACCGTGTCATCGAAAAAAATCCGCAAACAACCTTCATCAATACCCACTTTGGCAACAACGCCGAAGACCTGGCAAGCGTGGCAGAAAAGCTCGATAAATACCCCAATATGTTTGTCGATTTCGATGCCCGCATTTCAGAACTAGGTCGCCAACCTCATACCGCCCGCAAGTTCTTTCTCAAATACCAAGACCGAATCCTTTTCGGAACCGATACTACCCCCCGCCGTGAAGCGTTCCGAATCTATTACCGCTTCCTCGAAACCGATGACGAGTATTTCGACTGCTCCGAAAGCCACCATCTACAAGGATTCTGGAACATTCATGGCATCAACCTGCCGCCCGATGTCCTGGAAAAAATCTACCGCAAAAATGCTGAACGCGTGCTCTTCGGCCTCAAATCTCCAGCACAACGCGCACTCATGCAGCCCTCCGTCACCACCGTCAAAAAAACCGCCGATTTCGATGTCACAGGCGACGGCTCCAACCCCGCCTGGGGCAAAACCAAATGGCTCGACCTCCACAAACGTGGTGGCGCAAACCATGACTATTCCACCCGAATCAAAATCCTCTATTCACCCACAGGCCTCTACACCCTGATGGAAGCCACCGACAAAAAGCTCACTGCCACCTTCGATAAAGACTTCGAAAACCTTTGGACCGAAGATGTCTTCGAGGCATTTCTCTGGCCCGAAGAGAAGGACCCGGTTTATTTTGAATACGAAATCTCGCCGCTCAACCGCGAGTTACCCATCGTCGTCCCCAACCTCGAGGGCAAATTCAAAGGCTGGCTGCCATGGCATTACGATGGTGATCGCAAAACCCGCAAGGCAACCTCCGTCTCGGACGGTGAAAAAAAATCCGGCAGCTCCATCAGCGGATGGAAAGCAGAGGTTTTCATCCCCTATGCGCTCATGGAACCCATGCGTAACGCCACCCCAGTATCCGGCACCAAATGGCGCGCCAATTTCTATCGCGTCGATCACGATGGCGGCAAATCCACCGGTTGGGACTGGGCCCGCGTCGGCCCAAGCTTCCACGATTTCCGCAATTTCGGCACTCTGATTTTTGAATAGCCCAAATCTTGCTTTCCCAGGAAAAAACCATGGAACTGGATTCTTTGATTTATTTCATCCTCATCGGACTGGTCGCCGGCTGGCTAGCTGGAATCCTCATGAAGGCCCCAGGTGGCGGGCTGGTCAACAACCTTATTGTGGGAGTCATCGGGGCATTACTCGGCGGTTTCCTGTCGCAATTGGTTGGCATTCACGCATCCGGCCTGCTGGGAAACCTTCTCGTTGCCACCGCCGGTGCCGCCACCTTCATTGCACTGCTTCGGCTGTTGAAAAAGCCAAATGACACCCCATAAAAACTATTTAGCTCAGGCCAATCAACTCAGCCTGGCCTTAGTGCCCAAGGCCTCCACTTAGCGGTTCTTTTCTGCCTCGGGTGTTGGGTGGGCCACCTTCGGCCACTTGCGGGCAAAGCCATCATTGGTCCAAGTCACATCATTTTCCATGTCGTGGCATGTTTGGCAAAACTGATCGGCCTTCAACACCCGGGCCTTCTTTAGCTCGGGCGTTTCACCTTCCTTGGCCTTCCATGGGTTCATCAGGTTCTGCCAAGTTGGGTCGCTACTGTTTTTCATGTGCTCACTGGCCGGCCCATGGCAACTCTCACAACCCACATTGATTAAGTTTGCACTTTTTTCTTGCGTTAAAAATCCGCCTTTATACCCATAACCAACGGTATGGCACACAATGCATTCCGGATCAAACTGCCTGCGCGACGGGTTCTCGGCGTCCACCAGCGTTTGGAAGGCATGGCCATGGCCCGATTCTTTCCAGATTTTGTAAGCCGACTGATGGCACCGCTCGCATTTGTCCGAACCGACATACCTGGGCGTGCTCTCCGGCTCCGCCGCCTGGAACGGGTGGTTCACCTGCGGATGCCTTTCCAAATACTTGTCCCGCTCCAATTCCTTGGTGTAGCGCTCCATCAACAAGGCCACCGGATTTTCCGCTTCTTTCCCCTCCGGGGTCAGGTACTCCTCACTCATCTGCACCAACTCATATTTGCTGCTGGGGCTTTTGGCGGTTTTGCCCTTCCACAGTCCCAGCACTCCCAGGTGCTTGCCCTTGTGACCCACCCGCACCACCACCGTTTCCCCGCCGTCTGCATGGGCAATTCGCACTGGCTGGCTCGAAGGCTCATCCTCCTCCGAAAGGGCCAAAATCACCTGAAATTCTGGAAAAGCCCTGGCAACAGCCTCCACTTCCCGCGGCTCCTGCCCTTTCTCCGCCTTGGTGTGGTAGCCCTCATACAGCAAAACCCGCAACTCAATTCCCGCCGCATCCATCTCAGCGCGCACTTTCCCAAGCGCATCAATCGCAGGCGTGAACTTCACTTGGGGGTCTTTTATGGCTCCGGAAACCCGCAGCCCCGTAACGCTGGTAACGCCCACTTTCCAAGGTTGTCCTTCCACAGCAACCTTTTCCCAAGCTGCAGTCTGCTCCGGAAAAAGGTCGGCGGCATCTTTTAAATTGGCGGTTATCACCTTGGGCTTCGTTTCGTTCAAGGCATATTCACCCAGCACCTTGAACAACCCCACACCCGCTTCATAGGTCCCAAATCCTACTGCATGAAAGCCCATCTCTTTCAGGGCCATCATGCTGTAGCGGTATTTGATCAACCCTTGCTCGTTACCAAGGTTGACTGGCCCGCCTTTTTGCGGAATATCACCCAAATCAAATGCCGCAACGGGCCAACCCCGGCTTTTCAGAGCCCGCAAAAAATTCTGCCGACGCTCCAATCCACCCACCTGCGGCTTTGAGCAGCCGCACGGCAAAATATAGCCATGCTGTTCACCAGTGAGCACCAAGGTCAGATCGGGCTTACCCCAAGCTTCCAAGTTGCCCGCCAGTTTGCCCCACGGTTCCACCGGCTTTGCCGCCACCGGCTGTTCACGCATCCACCGCGCCAAACAAGAACCACCAAGCCCGGCAAAAAGTGCCAATGCCGCCACCCCAACTAGTGTGGCAACTCGGCCAAACCATTTTCGCCCAGAGGATTCCATTCCCTCCACCATTGGTGATCCCCTCTCCCGGTTGCCTGCCTGACCGCCTACGAAACCAGTTGAAAAAACTCAGTTGTCTGCCCGGCCTGTGATCGGAATTCGAATCGTTCGGGGCTTTTCTCCGCCAATTTTCACAAATATAGCGCAATCCTTATAAACACCTTCCGAGCGCGGAAACTCGCCCGAAACCTTGCCAGGCAATACAACCGCTCGCAAATCCCAGCGAAACTTGTCTCCGAAGGGCTTCGGGCGTTTGTCCAATTCCACCTGCACAAAGGGGGCACTATTTTCCCGGTCCACTTCCAAAGAAAGGCCCGCATCGCGCGCCTCCAATTGCACCATCGCCCGGCTCCCATCCTGCCTCTCAAAACGGTGTAACAGCAAATAGCCCCGCTCGTCGGTCCCCAATACCTCGATATCACCCTCAACCCGGCAACCAATCCGCACCGGCAGGGCATCCCGCGCTTGCTCGGGAACATCCGTTTTTTTCAGACTCACCTCAAGCCGCCGTACTAGAGGGCCAATTTCAGGCTCTCCCCCACTAACAGGTGTCCAAGTGGCACCAATAGTCACAAAAAAGAGTGTGCGAATAGGGTTTTCGCTCTCCAGTTGCTTCTGTTTCAGTTGGGCCTCGCTCGCCTTCCTGATCTCTTTCACCACCAGGCATTCTTTGCCCACCGACCTCGCCGAAGTAAGGCGAACATTCAAATCAGCCACTTCAAGGTTCGATCGTGTTGGGCTTATAACCGTAATCTGGCGCTCCGCAGAAGGTTTGCCCGTGGAATTCAAAACACCAAGGTCAATGGCGGAATCAGAAATCATAAGCAAAGGGGCTGTGTTGATTCGGGCTTCCACCCGTACATATTGACGCAACTCAGGTTTTCCCATCCACATCGTGGCTGTCATGACATCTTTTTGAAGCTTCTCGTTTTTCCATGTCATCCGAACCAGGCCCACCTCGCCTGGAGCCATTTCCACCATACTTTGCTTGTCCGTCAGCTCAATTTGCTTGAGGGTTTTCTCCAATTCAGCAAACTTGGGACCGCCTTGGGCCTCCTGCAACAAAGTCATGTCCGGTTTGCCATTCTTTAAAAACCCTTTTCCGTCACCCTGCCACCACGCATGGTCGAGCGGCACCTTGAAGTAAAAAACCGAGGTGCAGGTGCACTTTTTCCCTTCCAGCCCAAACTTGATGGCAGTTGGGTTAGGGTTGGTCATCCAGTAGTCATGGTGTCCAGGTTTGTAATACTCTTGCAAAAGGGAATCAGTATCCCCTGGCGGAAACACCTTAGTGGCGAACTCCGGCTCCAGGCTGGTCTCCTCCGGGTTCACATTCGCGGCCGATTTGGTGGTCCGCTGGACAACCTTGCCCATTTCAGGGTCATAATTCGACATGAAGGTGATCCCAAAGACCACCCCAACCAGCAAAACAACCGCAGCCAGCCAACCCCAACTCTTCATGGTCTCGGCCCCTGAAAGTTTGTTCGTTTGGCCCACCAGTTCCCGCAAGAACCTTCAAGCCGGGCAAACCAATTCCCTTTTGAATGTCAGTTAGGGGAACTGGCCTTTTTGATCGTGATTCATCTCCAGTTTAGCAAAAACCTCCCAAGCCATTTTCCAGACAATCGCCAAATTAAAACCCCCGTTGCCTTCAGGCAGCGGGGGCTCAGTGCTTCAAAAGCCAAAAAACCTGAAATCAATCATCAATTCTCGGTTTCAACCGTGGTTTTGCCGGCTGAACCAACTTCTTGTCAATCAACTTCGCCTCCGCCTTCTTCAAAATTTCATTCATTTTCTCAACCGTGGCATCGCCAGGATTTAGGTCGAACCTGTCCACCAGCCGAAACCCTTTCACTATCAGCACGCTGGCTTCCGCTCCTTGGGGTATGGGGTAACGGCCCAGCAAGTCACCCGAATCCAAGCACACAGGGATATTGGGGAAAGGATCTTCCTTCGTGGTCCCCAAAAGGCTTTTCAGCTTATCCTGCAAGTCGCGCCGTTTATCAATGCTGGAAAGGGCCAACGGCTCCTTGAATGAGTCATCAATGAACACTGCCATTGCCCTCATTCCCAAGTCGTGCAGTTTGCCTTCAAAGCCATTCAGTGCCCCCAAATTGGCTTTCCATCCATCGGAAACATCCGTCCCCCGCACCAATAATATGACTGTTGGCCTTGAGCCAAAATCACTCAAAGGACAGTGGTATCGGTCCGCCAATTCCCCGTTCAACACCAGTGGATGAAAAGGCCCGGGTATGTTCTCCCCAACTTTTCCTTGGCCAAAGGCAACTGGGCAAATGGCCACCATGCCCCAAAGCCCAAAACCCGCTACCAATTTTTTCATGCCTACCATACATAACTCCGGCCAGAAGACGGTTACAGGCCTTTTTTTTAGGCAGGGACTACGCCGCTTCCACTAAGTATTTGGGTGCGCCGCAGGCTCTTAGAGTCTTGCCCCAAATTCAACCCCAGTCAAAGGGCCAATCGGGTCAAAACCCTTCCCAACCTTATAATCCTACGCCTTGTATGGGTGATGCAGGCAATTTTGCCTACCAATCCCACCACCGATTCAGCGGGTCCCTACCAAACGGACTAACCAAACCGGCTTTCCCTGTTGGTCCACTGTTTCCAAAACCACATCCGCATTGCTGCCAAAAAGTCCCTTCTCTTGCCCGGTAATCAGCCAAAATTCGATTTCCCCGCGCCCCCGAACATCCTGGTTCCGAACCACACTAAAGCCACGATCCGCCAGAGCCAAAAACAGCCCGTCATCCCGCAGCAGGCCAACTCCCAACTGTCGCCCATAACTGCTTTCCAAAGCACCTGAAATCTGATCCGCCACCCGCGTAGGTGCCATGGCACTGTCCGCCTCATGCCCCTTCATTGCCATCTGCCCGCCCTTCATTCCCAACCAAAGCAGCGCCCCCACCGTCAATACCCTCCACAAAACTTTCCCGACTGCTCCCTGCCTGTCTAGCAAACACCTTGCCAGCACCAGCCCAGCCAACGCTGAAATCGGGGCAATCACCCCTAGTGCATGCCTCGGTTTATGCCCGGGTACCAGGGTCCAAAACACCAGCGGAATCACCACAGCAAATCCCAAAACAATCACCCAATTATCGTGCAGAAGTTGTTTTTTCCCTCTCGGGGTCAGTAACCACCAAGTCCCCAACCAAAAGGCTCCGGGTAGACCCATCGCCAAAACCTGAAGGGGATAGGTCAACCATTCATGAAAGGGGTAAGCCCTGCCATGGTGGGCTGGCGATAGATGCTCCAAGCCCTCCCGGCGAACCACTGTTTGCCAAAAGGTTTCAAAACCTACTTCACGGGCCGCCACACAAACCCAGCCTCCCGCCAAAATCACAGCCAAGCCCGCCACACACCAAACAACCGGATTGAGTAATGTTTTCCACCTTTTAAACCAAAACAAAAGCCCAGCCAAAACCGGCAATAAATAGGCAGGTCCGGTCCATTTCTGCAAAAAACCACCCAGCAGACTAATACTGAGAACACACCAGCCCAAATTCTCCCATCCCTTTTCGCCACCAAACACCAAATCCAAACCCACCAACCCTCCAAACACCCAGGCACATAATGGCAAATCCAACTCTGCGCTGGGGGCTTGGGTCAACATTGCCAAACTGGCAGGCACCACTAAAAGTGCGCACCACGCGCCGACTGGCCCTATTTTTCGCCAAGCCTGCCAAGCTGCCAACCCTGCTATCACTAACCCCGCCAAAACTGATGGAAATCGCGACTCAAACACCCCAACCCGGCCGGTTAGCCGCCCAAGGCCTGCCACCATCCAATACTGTAGCGGCGGCTTGGTCAAAAGCGGTTCGCCCTCCAGTCGGGGCACCCACCAAGATTTATTCCCGGCCGGGTTGTGGGCCGCCATTTCAGCAGCCACCCTTGCCCGCAATCCCTCATTCCCCCAAAGCTCACCAAGCCCCCAACCCAAGGTCATCGAAAGTAGACAAAACACCATACACAAAACCCAAATCCACCCATTTGGGCCAGACGGCAAGGGGCATTCCAATTCCGAACAGGCTTGCTGCATTCCCCCATGGTGCCTCCAAACCCAAAACCGTGAAAAGCCCAAATGTAAAAATGGGCAAGATTTGCCGTTTTTCTAATTATCTGGACCATCGTGCCAGCCAAGAATCGCACCGCTGTCTCGAAGGCAAAGGAAACCGGCGCCTAGGCCAGGCTTCGCCCTCCCTTGGCGGCTCTAATCCCAACACGGTCATCCAAGCCAAATTCATAACAAGCAAGAAACATTTCGCCGGACTCAGAATGAATGAAGTTCAAGCCACGGGTCTTTCGGCTGGCCTAATTGCAGAGAAGCATTAACTCCGAAGTGCCTGTTAGTCAAAATAGCTAAGGCTTCGACCCCTCGACAATACAAATGATACCTCAAGCTATTTAATATAAATTTTAATTATATTAAAAACAGAAGTGACAAAACAATATATTAAAATTACTGCAAAAGCCCATGCGCTGCTTCTCAGGCCAAATCTTCATCAAAAGTTCACATATGGATAACCCTAGCCCCAATTGGCCTAAGTATGATGAAATTTGCAAAATGGCACTCAGGTTTTTCATCTTCCCCAATGGGTTTTTAGAATGCGCTCAGCTCTTTTTTGTGTGTTCGGTTTGACCGCCTTCTTGGCCATTGTTGGTTGCTCCGGTGGAAAATCAAAATCCGGCACCTCCGCCCAAGAAAATGACTCCAAGAGAGTGAAGCTGAGCGCTACCGGCTCAAGCTTTGTCCTCCGTCTCATGCAAGTTTGGGCCGAGAAGGCCCAGTCCACCGGTACTCGGGTCGATTACATCTCCACTGGCTCAACCAAGGGCATCCAAGACATGCTCAATGGTGAAACCGACTTCGGTTGCACCGATGCCCCCCTCACCGACGAACAAATGCAAAAGGCTGGTGGCAAAGACAAGGTCCTACACATCCCACTCGCCATGGGTGCGGTGGTGGCTGTTTATAACCTGCCTGATCTGGCCGACAAGCGCCTGAAACTCGATGGCAAAGTCTTGGCCGATGTCTACCTAGGCATCATCAAAAACTGGAATGACCAGGCCATCGCCGCGCTCAATCCCGATCTGAAGCTTCCTGATCTGCCCATCACTGTTTGCCGCCGCTCAGATGGCAGCGGCACCACCTACATTTTCACTAACTACCTTGCTGGAAATAGCGACACTTTCAAACAAAAAGTCGGCCCCGGAACGCAGCCCAACTGGCCTGCAGGGGTCGGGCAAGGTGGTCCCAAAAACGATGGCGTCGCTGCCTTGGTTGAAGGTACCCCCGGAGCAATTGGCTATATCGAACTCACCTATGCACTCGACAAGAAAAAACTCCGCATGGCACTTTTGAAGTCAGCCGATGGTGGCGAATTTGTCGAACCAACCATCGCGTCTGTCACCGCCGCCGCTGCTGGCCTTAAAATTCCCGAAGACCTCATCTTTTCACTGGTTAATATTCCAGGCAAAGGGGTATACCCCGCTTGTGGCGTGGTTTGGGCTGTAGCCAAGACCGACGCTAGCAAGGCTGATGGCATTCGTAACTTCCTCAAGTGGGCTCTCGGAAAGGCCGGCCAAGAACTCGCCACCCCAGAGCACTACGCTCCCTTGCCGGATTCTCTTGCCGCTAAGGCGGTCGAGTCTTTGGAAAAACTCAAGGGTAAATAACCGCCTTCACCGGGCTTGTTCATCGCGAGCAGCAAATGAGTGGTCCCTCTCCCTTTGAAATCAGCCCGCCAAGGCCCGCCTCCCGTGGAATAGCTTTTGGCGACCGTTTACTGCGCTGGTGCACCGCCTTGGGTGCCATCGTTTTCCCGGTGGCTGCGGGCATGCTCGCACTTGTACTGCTGCTCGAATCATGGGAGGCCATGAGGGTCTTGGGCCCGTCCTTCCTCCTTGGAAGCGACTGGGATGTCCAAGGACGCAAATTTGGCGCAGTGCCATTTATTTATGGCACTATTGTCACCAGCGTTTTGGCTATGGTTTTTGCCGTCCCCCTAGGGGTAGGGGCTGCCGCATTCTTGGCCGAAATCGCACCTGCTTGGTGGCGGCTGGGAGCAACCTTCCTCATTGAACTACTCGCCGCCATTCCCTCTGTGGTTTATGGCTTTTGGGGGGTCTTTTTTCTCGTCCCCGCACTGCATCCCCTTTTCACCTTCCTGGGGGCTGGAAGCGCGGGCGGTCGCGGGCTGTTCACTGCTGGTCTCTTGCTGGCGCTAATGATTGTCCCTTATATCACTGCCCTGAGTTACGATGCCATCCGCTCGGTTCCAAACGCCCAACGCCAAGCCAGCTTGGCACTAGGTGCAAGTCGCTGGCAAACCATTTGGGGCGTTATCCTTCCCAACGCCCGCTCTGGAATTTTGGGTGGCTGCTTGCTGGGCCTTGGTCGCGCGATCGGCGAAACCATGGCAGTTGCCATGGTCATAGGAAACGATCCCCGCATCGGTTCCATTTTCGGCCTCGGCTACTCAATCCCAAGCGTTCTCGCCAACCAAATGCCGGGCGAAAACAGCATGCACCGCAGCGCCTTGGTCGCCTTGGGCTTGGTCCTTTTCGCTATCAGCTTGGCCATCAATATCCTTGCCCGCTGGATTCTCCGGGGCGAAAAGCGTTCCATGCGCCGGACCGAAAAAGAC
>Ga0255125_1000114_pt1 | contig 28656 bp, 24 predicted proteins | sample Law_Cont_RepC_8d_FD_188557 | JGI IMG/M metagenome (GOLD analysis project Ga0255125, IMG submission 188557) | Freshwater microbial communities from St. Lawrence River, New York, United States - Law_Cont_RepC_8d | ecosystem: Environmental > Aquatic > Freshwater > River | place: USA: New York...
TGCCAATGCTCCTTGAGAGTGTGGAAGGCGGGGGAATTGAACCGACGCCGGGGTGGGGGTAGGAGAAAACAATGCCTTTAAAAAACAAACTTGCAGAATAGACGCATGATATTCCAGCAAGGCGGAGGCCACAAGCACCAGCCCGGGGGAAGTTCACCGATGCTTTTCAAACGGGGAGTCTGGCTGATTGGGGCATTTTTTGCCCTGTTTTTTTGCCAAAAGGGCAACGGGGAGGGCTATGAGTGGCTGCAACCCGAGGGGGGAAAGCCCGCGCGGTGGGGCCACGCTGAGGGGTTGTCGATCAGCCTGCACCCCACCCCAGGGCCCAGAGGCCTGATACGGATTCACGCCCCCTATTTGGGCCAAACCTACCCCCGGGTGATCAATTTTATCTCCATGGAGCCGGTGGCTCAGGGCAAGCGAAGCCAATCGGAACTGGAGCGCTCAGTAGATGGCAAGACAGGGTTGCACTTCACGAGCGGCGACACATTGGAGCATGCCCTTAAAGGTGACCCGGGCAAGCCTTGCAGAGGTGTGGTGGAGGCAAAACAAGGCACTGAAAGCCTGAGCCTGTTTATTGCCAGCGAGCGCATGGCCCATGGTGCACAGCCTGTGGTGGAGGTGCGATTTGATTCGCGAAAGCCCCACACGGTTTGGTTTAAAACCTATGCCGGGCCTGAATCAGCTCCCATGGAAAGTTTGGTGTTGAGCGCCACCATGGGGAACTATGCCCGGCTGCGGCAGGTTTGGCTTGCCGATGGGCCGGTTCATGCCAAAGACCTGTGGGGCGATTACCAGCCCGACCGATTGAATTTCGCGCCCTGGCATGGGTGGCCGGGCCAAAAATTGTTTCAGGCCAAGGGCTTGGCGCGAATCGCCTGGAGCAACGATGAGCAAGACCCTACCCAGGCCACCTACACCACAGGGGTAGCACGGCACTGGAGGTATGAGGGAAAAAAGGCCACCCAAATGTGGGAAACACAACTGGTGCCCAGATTGACAGCCCGGGTCAATGCCCGCAAATCGTATTGGGGCGAAAGCGGCCCCATTCCCGGTGGCATCTCATTCGAGAACTGCGAACTGGAGGCACCGTTTTTGCCGGGTGCCGAATTTGCCTTCACCGTCTCGCCTAAAACTCCGGCTGAGCTGGGGTTTGGCCCCCGCTGAAGGGTGGGTTGATCAATCGAAAATGACAGTCTTGCGGTCGTACACCAGAATCCGGTGGCTGAGGTGCCACCGAAGGCCACGGGACAGGACGATTTTTTCAAGATCACGGCCTTTTTCCAATAGGTCGGGCAGGTTGTCGCGGTGGGAGATACGCACGACATCCTGCTCGATGATCGGCCCCTCATCGAGCTCGTCGGTTACATAGTGGCTGGTGGCGCCAATTAGTTTGACGCCGCGCTCGAAGGCCCGGTGGTAGGGGCGGGCACCAATGAAGGCCGGCAGGAAGGAATGGTGCACATTGATAATTCGGCGCGGGTAGCGGGCCACAAAGTCAGGGGAGATCACCTGCATGTAGCGGGCCAGTACCACCAGGTCGATTTTGTGCTCGTCGAGCATGGCCAACTGTTTTTTTTCGGCGGCTGGTTTTTTGCCAGCTTCCACCGGGATCAGGTGGAACGGGATGTTGTAAAAATCGGCCCAGCGCCTGCCATCATCATGGTTGGCGATGATGAGTGGAATCTCGCAGGCCAGCTCCCCTGAATTGTGGCGATAAAGCAGGTCTACCAAACAATGCAGGTGCTGCGAGCAAAACAGGGCCACACGCAAGGGTTTGTCGGAGCTTTCCAGCTTCCAGCGCATGGCAAACCGGTCCGCAACGGCGGCAAAGCGCCTGGGGAATTCTTCGAGATCGAGCGTGAATCCTTCCAAATCCCATTCCACACGCATGAGAAAAAGATCGCGTTCGGCATCCTGATGCTGGTCGGCATGGAGGATATTGGCTTGGTGTCGGGCTAGAAAATCGGCCACTGCCGCCACGATGCCCCTTTGGTCGGGACAATCGATCAGCAAAATGGCGGTTCGGCGGGGCGGGATTGGGGTTTTGGTCTGGCTCATGGGGCTTGTGGGGTTAAGGTTGGCCTGTTTTACCGAGTTTACATTGCTGTCTTTAGCTTATCGGCATGGCCGGGAAATACCGGCTACTTTGGCAAACAGACCCTGTCGCCCAAGGCAAAACCCTGTGGTACTATCCGTATCGGCCTCATAACCCGCCCAAACTGTGCCCTGGCACGGTAATCCCCGGGTGGTTCGGAACTGTAAAACCCGCCTGTTGAGGTTTTGGCACTGTTTTTTAGGAGTCTTGTCGCATGCGCACCAGTTTCCTCGCCACCGGCCTGATGGCGGCCATGGCCTTTGTTTCACCCGCTTGGGCCCAAGAACTGAAGGTTCCTGAGGGTTTTCGCCCCCTGTTCAACGGGAAAGACCTAGCCGGTTGGCATGGTTGGGCCATCCATGACAAAGGGGCCAACCCTTATGAAATCGCCAAGGCCAGCCCTGATGAGGTGAAGGCCAAGGTGGCCAAGTGGACCGAAGACGCCAAAAAACACTGGAGTGTTGAGGCTGGCGACCTGGTGAACGACGGCAACGGTGCCTATCTGGCCACCGAGGAAGAGCTTGGCGATGTGGAGTTCCTGATCGACTACAAAACGGTCGCCAAAGCCGATAGCGGCATTTACCTTCGCGCCACGCCCCAGGTGCAGATTTGGGACTACACGAAGGAAGGCGGCAAGTGGAATCTGGGCGCCGACAAAGGCAGCGGTGGCCTGTGGAACAACTCAAAGGACGCGCCCGGCAAAGACCCCTCGGCACTGGCTGACAAGCCGCTTGGCGAGTGGAATAGCTTTCGTATCCGCCAAGTTGGCGAGCGCACATGGATCCACCTGAACGGCAAGCTGGTGGTCGACGGAGCCCGCATGGAGAATTTTTGGGACCGCAAGCTGCCCCTGCTGAAGAAGGGCAAGATCCTGCTGCAAACCCACGGTGGCGAGATTCGCTGGCGCAACATTTTCGTGCGCGACATTCCAGCCGCCGAGGCCGCCGAAATGCTTCGGGGCAAGGCCGAGGGATTCACCCGCTTGGACGGTTCTTCCCTCGAGGATTGGGCCGGGGCCGCGGCCAACTATGAAGTGAAGGATGGGGCCATCGTCTGCAAGCCAGGCAAGGGTGGCACACTGCACACCAAGGAGAAATACGCAGATTTTATCGCCCGCGTCGAGTACAAACTGCCTCCAGGTGGCAACAACGGCCTAGCTATCCGTTACCCAGGTAACGGTGACCCCGCCTATGTTGCCATGTGCGAACTGCAAATCCTGGACGACACCGCCGACATGTACGCCAAGCTGGATCCCCGCCAGTACAACCTTTCCGCCTATGGGATGACTGCGGTGAAGCGCGGGTATCTGCGCCCATTGGGTGAGTGGAATTATGCGGAAATCACCGTGAAGGGTTCCACCATTGTTGCCGAACTCAATGGCAACCGCGTACTGGACACCGACCTGTCGAAAGTGACCGACTACATGGCCAAAACCCCACACCCCGGCAAGGACAACAAGGAAGGCTTTTTCGGCTTCGCCGGCCATGGCGATGCAGTGTCCTTTAGGAATGTCAGCATCAAGCGCCTGCCCTGATTATTGACTCTACAATCCAACAACGAACAAGGGCCGCCCTATCAGGGGCGGCCCTTGTTCGTTGGAAAACTGCCAAGTGCCCGGTACTCTTGGCCAAAAGGCCATGGCAGGTTGAAAAGACTACCTTCCTGGCAGGAATTTAAACGGTTCGGCGGGTTCGAATTTGGCAGCCACATTGCCGGAGTGATTTTTGTCGGCAGCCACGGTGAGCTTTTTCACCGGCGAACCTTCTTTCAGGTCCAGTTCGTCCAGCGTCACCCAGAAAACATTGGGGCTGGTGGCAGAGTCGAAATAGAAAATCCGGTTTTTCTGGTCGTGCACGGTGCGCCAGATGGTGCTGGCAATATTGGGTTGCCCGGGAACGGAGATACCAATGGGCACCGAGACACTGCGAATGATGCTGAATACCTCGGCCACAGCCTTTTTGGCATCTTCGGTCTTGGGCACTGCATTGATGTAGAACGAGGCGCGGGCAAAACGGTCGGAGGCCCTGTTAGTTCCAGGAAGCATCACCAAGCCGCCTATCTGCTCCCAGTATTTGTTCAGGGCCAGTTGCTCGTCGAAGGTGGGAGAGTTGGTCATCACCTGATATTTGCGGCCATGGTGAATCACCAGTTTGCCAGCCACATATTCAAAGATTGCCGAATCGCCTGTAGGGTCAGACAGCGACAGATGCCCATGCCCTTTGGCCCCGTTAGGCAGGGTGGGAGCCAAAATGACAAATGGTTCCTTGCGAAGCGCCTCAACCGCCTCTGCCACCGAAGAGTAGCTGTCGAGGGCGTATTGTGCCCAGCCAGCTATGGACAGCAACGGTTTGCTGCCATCCGCCTGACCATAGTCGGACTCGACCAGGTACAGGGTGTTGGCGACCAAGCCTTTTTCGTTCATGCCGTCTACCGAGGCCACCTCATAAAACGCGCAGACCACGCTGCCATATTTGCTGGTCCACTCCAGCGAGCCTGGACCAGATGCGCCGTTGCGCTTCATGCCCTTGGGGAATGCGTAGAGGTTGGTGCCGGGGTCTTCGGCCCAATCCATCGATCTGGCAACCACGACGGTGTCTTTAGGCCCTAAATAAACGCAACGAGTGCATGCCTCGAGGGCTTTCGGAGCGCAGGCCAATGCGGCCGCTGCCAAACCCGTGCCCAGAAACACTTTTTTCCAGTTCAACCAAGACATACGACAAACCTCCTGAAATTTTTTCATGCAAAGCCATGGCATTATGGGGCTAAACGAGCGTGGCTCCAACCAATAGTCTAATGATTTGCTATAAAAGATGACATGGAACCACCTCTTCTGCTGCACCTGACCACCGGATTGATTGCCTGGGCTTTCCTTAGCCTTGGGGCTGCGGTGGCTGGCCTGTATTTCCCTGCCAAATGCAACCCGGCCAACACAGAGTGCTGGCGGGGTTTTTGGTTCATGATTGCCATCTGGGGCTTGGTTGATGGCATCATTGGCTGGGCCAACCTGCTTGGCGGGCCAGTGGAGATGGATTTTTTGCGCAATGTGCTACTAATCAACAGCGGGCTGGATCTTGCCTACATCACCGCTGGGATTGTCTTGGCTACCCGCCAAAAACCTTTGTTGAAAGGATTTGGCGCGGCTGTACTGATTCAGGGCGTCTTTTTGCTGTTGTTTGACCTGGCCTTCCTGTGGTTGGCCTATCGGGTTTGAAGTTGGCGGTTGGCTTGAGCTGTGCCGAAAAATTTGCCCGCATTGGCCCTTGGCCTAGGGTGATACACGGCTGCGTGAACAGTGCCACTAACAAGCTCGGCTTCCACACGGTGGAAGGCCGCACGGCTTGACGGACATCCATGCTGTGGTGCTGGGCCCTAAGCGACCGGACAACAACTTCGGCGCACCGAACTGCGCAATTTCCACCTGATTGGCATCTCCCCCCTCATCGGCGATACTGGGGCCTGACCGATTCCCCGGGAGGGTCCTCTTCATGCTCCACCCTGTACTGGCAGGCGCGACACGCAAGGTGGCGTGGCGCATCGTGCCCTTTTTGTGCTTGCTGTACATGTTCAATATTCTTGACCGGGCCAATGTGGGTTTCGCCCGCATTGGCATGACCAAGGATTTGGGCCTGACCGATGCGATCATCGACTGGGGATACGGTCTGTTCTATGTGGGCTACTTGGTATTTGAGGTCCCCAGCAACCTGCTGCTGCGCAAGTTTGGCGCACGGGTGTGGATCTCGCGCATCATGATCACCTGGGGTTTGGTGTCGATGCTAACCCTGGCTGTGGCCGGGCCGGTTAGCTACTACTGGGCGCGCGTGCTGCTGGGCATCGCCGAGGCAGGATTCTTCCCGGGCATCATCTTCTACCTGACAGCTTGGTTTCCCGCGGCGCAACGGGCCCGAGTGGTGGCTTGGTTCATGCTGGCTATCCCGGTGGCGAACATTCTTGGTAACCCAGTCTCGGGCCTAATCATGGACACATTTAAGGGTACTGCTGGCATGGCGGGCTGGCAGTGGTTGTTTTTGCTGGAAGGGTTACCCTCAGTGGCACTAGGGGTACTGGTGCTGTTCGTGCTGCCCGACCGGCCGCGCGACGCGCATTGGTTGAACGAAAACGAAAAGGCGGCACTGGAAAACCAGATTGAGCAAGAAGATGACCAAAGGCGTGCGGCAGGGGGCACCGACAAACTGGGTGCTATGGCCGACCCGCGGGTGTGGCTATTGGTGGGACTGTACTTCAGCGTGGCGGTGGGAACCAATGCCACGGGTGCCTACTTGCCCAAGCTGGTGAAGGGACATTTTGAGCCGCTGCTGCAGGAGCAGGCGGTCGCCGCCGGCAGGGACAAAGAGCAGATTCTGTGGCAGGTGGGGCTGCTCGCTGCCTTGCCCCATCTGGCATCGGTGGGTGCGATGCTATTGACCAGCTGGCTATCCGACCGTTGGCGGGTGCGCAGCTTGCTGGTGGCGGCGGCACTCATGGTAGCTGGGGCTGGCTGGGCTTTGGCCTGGGGCATGGAAAATGAGCGCATGCTTGCAGACGGGCAAAGCCTGATGCCTGGGGCTGGCTGGGCGCTAGCATGGGGCATGGAAAGCCCTTGGATTGCCATGGGCGGGCTTTGTTTGGCGCAGGCGGGCATGATGGCGGTTTTGCCGGTATTCTGGGCATTGCCCCCGTTGTTTTTGGGTGGGGCGGCGGCGGCGGCCGGTATTGCCCTGATCAACTCGGTGGCGAACATCGGCGGGATTTTTGCCCCGCGCATTGTAGGGTCGTGGGGAGTGGGGCCCATGGTGGCCTTCATGGCCTGGGGCACCATAGCTGCTGCCTTGGCCCGGGTGGTGGTGGAAAAGAAGCAAGTGGCGACCAGCAACAAGGAAGTGGCGGATGCTTGAAAGCCTGTTTCATTTGGGGGGCAAAGTGGCGGTGGTCTCAGGTGCGGCCAGCGGCCTGGGCCGGGCTAGCGCCATCGCTCTGGCAGCGCACGGGGCCACGGTGGTGCTGCTCGACAAAAATGCGGCAGGCATGCGGGAAACCGAGGAAAAGATCACCCAAGCCGGTGGCAAGGCGATCAGTCGGGTGCACGATACCAGCAGCACCGAGGCGGCACTGCAACTTTTCGAATGGATGGACGGTGAATTTGGCCGGGTGGATTTTTTGGCCAACATCGCTGGCGAAGGCCTTTTGGCCGACCCGGTGGCCATCAGCATGGGTCAGGTGCGGCAGGTGATGGAAAACTTGGTGGTGGGCCGGTTCGCCCACTGCCAGCAGGCTGGTATCCGCATGATCCGTCAAGGTGCCGGTTCGATCGTCAACATCGGCAGCCTGGCCAGTAGCACGGCGCTGGGGCGCGGGCATATCGCCTACAGCATGGCGATGGGGGCAGTGGCGCAAATGACCCGCGAGCTGAGCACCGAGTGGGCCGGCCGGGGCGTGCGCGTGAATGCCATTTTGCCAGCGCAGGTGGTCAACTCCTCGCTGGAGGAGCGAATGCGCCAGAACCCGGGTATTCAGGGGGTTTGGTTAGCGGGTATCCCTGCCGGGCGGCTGGGCAAACCGACCGACATCCAGGGGCTGATGGTGCTGCTGGCCTCCGACGCTAGCGCATGGATTACCGGCGCGCTAATCCCCATGGACGGTGGCAACATGGCGATGAACGCCGGCGGGACAATTGGCAATTAGGCTATCTAGCCGGGCGTTAACATTCCAAAATAAACAGGGTACTTCCCAGAGAACGGAGCAACAGGTGACGGCGCCCAGCAGGCAGGATTTGGCGGATTTGTACCGGACCATGCTGGTCATAAGGCACACCGAGGAAGAGCTCGCGCGCTGCCACCAGCGCGGGCTGGTCCATGGTGCCTGCCACACCTATGTGGGGCAGGAGGCAATCGCCACGGGTGTGTGCTCCCACCTGAATCCGCGCGATGTGGTGTTCAGCACCCATCGGGGGCACGGCCACGCTCTGGCCAAGGGAATGCCACCTTTTGAACTGATAGCCGAATTGTTCGGCAGGGTGCCAGGCTGCTCACGAGGCCGGGGTGGCAGCATGCACCTGTTCTCGCCCGAGATAGGCATGCTGGGCACCAGCGGTATTGTGGGGCCCTGTATTTTGCAGGCCACTGGCGGTGGCTATGCCTTCCAGTTGGCCCAGAACAATCAAGTGGCGGCGGCCTTCTTCGGTGACGGCGCAGTCAACAACGGCGCCTTCCACGAGGGGCTGAACATGGCGGCCATCTGGAAGCTGCCTGTGCTGTTCATCTGCGAGAACAACCAGTTTGCCACAGAGGTGCCCTTCAGTCAGGCTAGCGGCATTCCCGATGTGGGCCGCCGCGCGGCCAACTACGGGCTGCCAGGCGAGGAAGTGGATGGCAACGATGTGCTGGCCGTGTGGGAGGCGTCGCGCCGCGCGGTGGAGCGGGCACGCACCGGCGGTGGTGCCACGCTGATCGAATGCAAGACCTACCGCACCCGCTCGCACGCCGAGGGTATGGGTGATTTCACCTACCGCACCCGCGAAGAGGTGGAGGCGTGGAAGGCAAAATGCCCTATCGCCACGCTGAAAAATCGCCTGATAGGTGGGCATGGCTTCACTGCCGGCGAGCTAGACGCAATCGAGGCAAGTGTGGTGGTGCTGGTGCGAGAATCGCGCGAGAAGGCCGAGGCCGCCCCGCCGCCCCAGCCAAGTGATGCCAGTACCCATGTGTATGCCGAGCCAGCCCGGGTGGTGGCCGAAAAACCGGCTGACCCTAATGCCCGGCAGATCACCTTCAGCCAAGCAACGCTAGAGGCGCTGACCGAAGAGATGGCGGCCAACGAGCGGATTTTTGTGCTGGGAGAGGGAATCGGCGTGCGGGGCGGCAACTTCCGCACCACCGCGGGCCTGTTCGAAAAGCACGGTGCGCAGCGGCTGCGCGACACGCCTATCTCCGAGCGCGGTTTTGTGGGTTTGGCTTGTGGTGCGGCCATGGCTGGTGCACGGCCGGTGGTGGACTTCATGTTCGCCGACTTCGTGCTCGACGGCTGGGGCGAGATTGTCAATCAGATTGCCAAGATGCAGTTCATGTCGAGCGGGCGGCTGAAAATGCCGGTGTTGCTGCGCGGCTGTATTGGCATTGGGCACTCGGCAGCGACGCACCACTCGGGTAGCTATTACGGCATGCTGGCGCAGGTGCCAGGGTTGTGGGTGGCGGTGCCCTCCACCCCGCGCGATGCCAAAGGTCTGCTGAAGCACGCCTTGCGTTGCGACAACCCGGTGCTGTTTCTGGAGCACCGGGAAATTTTGCAGACGAAGGGGCCAGTGGACGAGGGCGATCTAGAAATCCCCTTCGGCAAAGCGCGCATCGCCCGGGCTGGCAGCCACGCCACAGTGGTGGCGGTGGGGCGCATGAACCACCTGTGTCTGGCGGCGGCCGAGGAACTGGCGAAGGAAGGCAAGCAGATTGAGGTGATCGACCCACGCACGGTGTCGCCTCTTGATAGCGAAACCATTGTGCAATCAGTGAGGAAGACCGGGCGACTTTTGGTGGTGGACGAGCCGGCGGGGCCGTGCGGCTTTGCCGCCGAGGTGGCCGCACTAGTAGTGGACCGGGCGTTTGATCACCTCGATGCTCCGGTGCGGCGCATCACGGGGGTGGCGGCACCAACGCCTTATAGCCCGGTGCTGGAGCAAACCGTGCTGTCCGACCAGGCGCATATCACGCAAGCGCTGCGCGCGCTGGTGGAGGAATAGCCATGGCCGTGGAGATCCGTATCCCCCGGCTGGGCTGGTCGATGGAGGAGGGCACCTTTGCGGGCTGGCTGAAACAGCCAGGCGACGCGGTGCGGCCCAACGAACCGCTGTTCACGCTGGAAGGTGAAAAAGCCACTCAAGAGATTGAATCAATAGGGGAAGGGCTGCTGCACCTTGCACCCGATAGCCCCCGTCCCGGACAGGTGGTGCTGGTGGGGCGGCTGATCGGCCAATTGTGCGCCGGTGGCGAAATGCCGGTGTGGAGTGAAACCGCGCCCCCACCACCAGGTCCGAAACCGCCAGAGCCGGTGGCCCGTGGCATCACCCATACAGCATCCCTGCCGCCGCTCTCGGCGGCGGTGGTGGCATCGCCCTCAGTGCGGCGGCTGGCCCGGCAGATGGGTATCGACCTGAATCAGTTGACACCCGCATGGCCGGGTGGGCGGGTGATGGAACATGATTTGGTGGCCGGGGCCCCCATTGCGGCTAGCGTGAGCGGGCGGTTGGTGGCGACACCCCGGGCGCGACGGATTGCCCGGGAGCAAAATATAGATCTGGGCCAGGTGCGGGGCGGTGGGCCGGGCGGTCGCATTCGCGAGCGTGACCTTTTAACGAACGCACCTGCTGCCACACCGCCAACAGAAATACCCCACAATGCGGTTCCGGTAACACCCAGAAGGCGCGCCATTGCCAAGGCGATGGTGAAAAGCCGTCAGGAGACTGTGCCAGTCACGCTCACCACACGGGCAGACGCGACAGCGCTTTTGGCATTGCGGGCGCGGCTGAAAAAAGAGACTCCCAAAAACGAGATCGCCCCCACCTTCAACGACATGCTGTTGAAAATCATCGCTGAGCTTCTGGTGGAGCACCCAATTCTGGGCAGCCGGTGGGAAGAGACGCACATCTTGCCGCCGGGCGAAACCATCGACTTGGGTCTGGCGGTGGATGCGCCCACGGGTCTGGTGGTGCCTGTGGTGCGGGATGTGCGCCAGCGCAGCTTGGCGGAGGTCGCCGCCGATAGTCATGGGCTGGTGGAGAAAGGCCGGCTGGGCCGGCTGTCCGCCGACGAGATGCGAGGTGCCCTGTTCACGCTGACCAGTCTGGGGCCCTACGGCGTGGAGTTCTTCAATCCGGTGATCCCGTGGCCCCAGGTGGCGATACTGGGTATGGGAACCATCAAGCCCCAACCTGTGCCACTACCCAGCGACCAAGAGGGCTACACCTTCCGCAAGGAATTGCCCCTAAGCCTCACCTTCGACCACCGGGTGGTGGACGGTGCCCCAGCCGCGCGATTCTTGCGAGACCTCGTGGAACGGGTCGAAGTGATTGGGTGAGAGGTCACCAATCTTCGCTGGAGAAAGGGGAAGCTGGCAAGCCATCGCGGTTGTAGAGATTGGCCCCGGCAGGGTTGATGGAAACGGCATAGCGGATTGCGATGGGATTGGGCACATCGGGGTGGGTGCAAACCACTGATTTGCCATCGATCACAGCGTTAGCCCAATGCCATTTTCCCTCTTTGCCACGCATGGCGAATTTTTTCAAGGGCGCTGCTGGGTCTTCGGTGACCGGTTTGGTCCCGCTTTTTTTGCCGACCATCAGGCCGCCACCCACATGGTCAAAAGTGATAACTGCCCGGTTGCCATCGATTTTCAATTCCTTGAAAAGCGGGCCTGAGAAAACCATTGGACGGCCGTAGTTTTTGGCAAGGGCCCAGCGGGCCAGGCGCTCGCCAACATCGGCCTTGTTGCGGGGGTGGATGTCATTGGCGTCGCCAATGTCGATAGCGACGGCCATGCCAGCGGTGGGGATAGCCGCCAAACTTTTGCGTTGGGCTTCGCGCAGCATGCCCCAACTGTCGAACAGGGCTGGATCTTCCGACGGGTTGCCCCAAGCGGCTAACTGAACCTGGTAAAAGGGCAGTTCACCCGCCGTGAAATAGCGGGCCCAGTCAGTCACAAGTGCCTTTTGTTCCTCAACATACAGTTTGGCCGCCTCGGGCCCGTTGGCGTTGCTCTCGCCTTGGTACCAGAGGGCTCCCTTGATCTGGTAAGGGATCAACGGCTCTATCATGCCATTGTGCAGTGTGACGCAGCGTGGCCTGGCGATACGCTCGCCGAAAGGAAACTCCGGCCATGCTGGTGGACGGGGCGACATGCGGCCGCCATCTGTGGCTTGCCGGGTCTCCCTTGCCCAAGCCTCGATGTCGGGCAGATTCTTTTTAAGGTCTGCATCGTACTGTTTTAGCGAGTCGCGCATGGTTTTGGCGTAGGTGGCCAAGGCGGGGGTTTCGAGCAGCGTTTTTTCACCCAGCCACAGCTCAATATTGGTGCCACCCACGCAGCTTTGCAAGATGCCGATGGGGATGTCCGTTTCCTGATGGATACGGCGGGCAAAGTGGTAGCCCACCGCACTGACGAAAGGTGCCAAGTTACGGGTGAGTGGTTGCCAGTTGCCGCGGGTCTCCTTCAGGGGGTGGCTGGAAAAATTCAGCGTGGCGCTGAAATGACGGATGAGCGGATGGTTGGCGGCATCGACAGTTGGCTGGTCATCACAACCACCCAAACCCCACTCCATGTTCGACTGGCCACCGCACAGCCAGACATCGCCCACCACCACATTTTTCAGGGTTTTGCTTTCACTGCCGGCAACTACTACCAGGTCGGTCCCTTCACGGTTTATTGCCAAGGGTTTCAGGTCCACCCGCCAGGAGCCATCTGCCTTGGCGGTAGTCTCACTGACTTGGCCCGCGAAACGCACCACGACCTTTTGCCCGGGCTTGGCCCAGCCCCAAATAGGTACCGGGGTCTCGCGTTGAAGCACTCCATGGTCAGTGAACAGCGATGCCAAGCGGAAATCCTGACCAAAAACCATGGAGCCTGCCATTGCCCATGCAAGCATAATGCGAAAAATCATGGGAGGCCCCTCAAGGCGAAAACTAAACGGTGAACATGCTTTCAACAGTCTGGCTGACCCGGTCGATCAATCCTTCCAGCACAGGTTGGCTGGCAATCTCCACCAACTTGGGATGCCCCTGCCAGGCGGCGCGGATGCGTTGGTCCACCTGGCAGGCCAGGTCGGGGCCCTCCAGCAGGGTTGGGTCATTGCGCCGGCCGTAGAGGTGCGGCTGACTCACTGCCAGCGATTCCAGGCAGACCACGCTGTGGTAGCGAGCCATCGCCTGCTCAAGCGTGAGGCCATGCGTGCGCAGATAGTGCTCCCGATCCTCGGGCCAGTAAGCGGCACCGTCAAGCAACCCGCGGTCGCACAGCACCAGTTCGATGCCGGCCTGCTGTGCCAAATGCAGCACCTCGGCCTCGAGGTGCTGCTGCAGCGCGATCAGCCGCGACTGAAACAGCATGCGCCACTGTCCAGCAGCCATACCCTTGGGATCGACCGACGGCTTGGGCACACCAGTTTCTAAAAGCAGCGTCGAGGCCTCACGCACCACAGCCACCCGTCCAGCAAACCGGCCAACCAACGCCTTCAAGCACGAGGTTTTACCCGCGCAAGGGCCGCCTGTGATAACCACTTTTTTGGGTAGCCTGTGATGGCTCACCTGAAAACCCCGATCAGTTTTTGGGCAGCACCCAAATGTTGCGGAAACGGACGGGATCGCCATGATTCTGCAACGCGAACGGGCCGGGTTCAGCAGTTTCCTTGCCCTCGCCACCGGGGGTGTGCTTGGGCAGTTCCAGTTTGTCGTGGATGACGATGCCATTGTGGCGAATGGTGAGGAGTGCATTCTTCACCTTCTTGCCTTCGGCGTCAAAGCGGGGGGCGGTGAAGTCGATGTCGTAGGTCTGCCATGCCAAGGGCGGCAGGCAAGCATTTAACTTTGGACGACTGATCTGATAGATGCCACCGCATTCGTTATCGAGCCCTTCCAGCCCGAAGCTGTCGAGCACTTGCAGTTCGTAGCGGTTTTGCAAATACAGGCCGCTGTTGCCGCGCCCTTGGCCGCGTGCGGTGGGCATGAAAGGCGTGCGGAACTCGAGGTGCAGCGTGAAGTCGTTGAACTTTTTCTTGGAGACCACACCTTCCATCAGCAGCTTTTCGGCATCAATGCGGCCACCGTTCCATGCATCGGCGGAGGTGCCGTCGAACAGCACGATGGCACCCTCGGGTGCTTTCTTTCCCAAGGTAGGGCTTTTGCGTTCGGTCTTTTCCAGGGTCACTTTCGCGGGGCCGCCATCCACCACCTGGGCCAAGCCGCCGGCCACCTCGACAAAGCGCTTGGCCTTGCCGCGTAAAATGACAGCGTCGTTGAACTCGCCCCCGGCGATCTTGTAGGGGGGCTTACCGTCCCAGCCGGCACCGGGCAGGCCGCCCTCGTACAGCACGCCTTCATATTTGCCAGCACCCAGTGCGATAATTTGCAGGCCGAGCTTTTCACCAGCATATTCACCCTGCAGCATGAAGGCGACGCCCGCCTCGTCACCTTTCAGGTAGGCCTTGGGAGGCTCGGGTTTTTTGGCAGCCTCTTGGGCCAAAGACTGGGAACCCCATACCAGTGACACACCAGTAGCCCATGCCAACATCCAACGAGATTGCTCTTTGCGCTTGTTCATTTGCTGCTCCAGAGAGGTTTTATTGACATTAAAAAGCACTAGACCCCGGCAAGCCCCATCAGGCGAACCAGCGAGACCAGCCCATCGCAGGCACTTTCAGAGTTGTCGTTGTCGCCATCCACCACCAACCATCCGGTGTATCCTGTATCGCGCAGGTTTTCCAGCATGGTTAACCAGTCGATCTCGCCTGCACCCACACTAAGGCGCTCGGCGGAGCGGCCAGCCCGGGCGCGGCGGCCATCGGCAGCCACAACCAGCGCCAGATGGTTGGCAAGGTCGGCCAAGTCACCCGTGGGCGCGAAGCCGCCGGTTATTTGAGCCGCGGGGTCGAATGCGGCACCGACCCCTTCGGAATCAATCTTTTCAAGCAGTGCGGCCAGGTCAGCGCCCGATTCCAGACCGGTGGGTAGCGCCAACACCACACCTCGCTTCACCGCCACACTCGCCAGATCAGCAAGCAGTCCGGCCAGGTGGGAGCACTCTTCAGATTGGGGATCACCCACCGGGCCCGCTTCCAACACCACACGGTTGGTACCCAAATCTGTGGCTAAATCAATGACTTGGCGCACATGGTCCATCCGCCTCTCCAGATCGTCCGGATGGGCCAAGCCCCGGCGTAAGCCACAAGCGATACCGGCGATTTCCAACTGGCGCGAGCGGGCAAGCGCCGCCAACTCACGACGGCCAGTGCCTGAGAGTTTTGCAGGTGTTAATTCACCCCGGGCCTCGAACAGGATAGCACGGGCACCCAAAGGCCCTGCCCGTTCCAAAGCCTGACGGATGGGCAAAGCCAAGGCTTCAAGGCGAACCGCAGGACGCATGCGATTGAGACCGGGAACAAGCCCCGCAGAAAGACCACTCACCGGCTAGCTCCGTTGCTTGCAACTTGGGTAAAGCCCTGTTGGACCTGTTCGAAACCAGGAATCTGACTCAGCGGCTTGACCACCCTGCGTGCCGCACGGACTGGCAAATCAACCGTTGCCCACGACCGGCTGCGGACACGCATGTTTTGGCGAAACTCCTGAAGCTGCGCACAACGAAACAGGTAGCGTCGGCCATCGTGCTGGAAAAGATCCGGTGCGGCGGGCATAAACCAGCTGTCATCCAGCCAATAAGTGAACAAAAAGAGCCCGTCCCACCCCGGCCCCAGCCGGGCCGACCAGCGGGCAAGCCCGTCGAGATCATCGAGGGTAACCCAGCACTCCCAGGTGCCGCCAGTTTTCAGGCGAGGCGCCGGTTCAAGATGCCAAGGACCCGGAATGACCGAATTCACACGCTCTGAAGCTTGAGCTGTAGCCGAGCCAGAGGGGTAACGCCTGCCCTTCACATCGACCACCAAAGAGGTGCCCCCACGGCCCAACAGGAGAAAATCGGGGCTTTTAACCGTGGAAGTATCTTCGGCGGTGCCCCCTTTGGCATTCTCTGCAGAGCCAAGGCTGGCCCGATGGCGTTCATGCACTGGCACGAATGCAAGCCCGGCCGACCTGAGCCAGGCGGCGGCCGCGCGCTCGTAGTGATTGTGCTCCAGCATGAAAAAGCCCCTGTGAACCCTGATGGCCGGTCAGGCCCGCCCCAGCTTTGCCAAGGCTACCGCCGCCAGTTCGGCCTCGGGCACCAGTTGCTCTTCGCGGTTGGAAAGATCTTTCAGTTTCCACAGCCCCTTTTCGCGCTCGTCCGGGCCAGCAAATGCAGCTAGACGGAAGCCGCGCTTTTCCGCATTTTGCAACTGTTGGCCCAGCTTGCGGGCCTCGGGGAAAACCTCTGCCCCTACACCCGCAGCATGCAGTTGGCGCGCCAACCCATAGCAAGAGCCCAAATGTCCATTCTCGAATTGTAGCACCAGCAGGTCGGCAGTCAGGGCCTTGCCTGCCAGCAAGCCCAGCTCTTCCAGCGCTGCCAGCAAGCGGTCAACGCCCAGCGAGGCACCCACCCCTGGCAGCGTCTGTTTGGTATAAAGACCAGCCAAGTCGTCGTAGCGGCCGCCAGAGCAGACACTACCAATGCCGGGCAGCTTGTCGAGGAACGATTCGAAGATGAGGCCGGTGTAATAATCAAGGCCGCGGGCGATGGAAAGGTCGAGCGAGACCCGGCCGGGGGCAACGCCCGCCTGGCTGGCGACTGCGAGCACCTCGCGCAGGCGGGTCAAGCCTTCCATACCACGGGGGCTACCCTCCAGTTCTTTCGCAAGGCGGTTGAGGATCTCGGTGGGATCGCCCTCCAGTCCAGCCAGGGTGAGAATGGCCTCGGCCTGGGTGGTGCTGGCCTGGGCTGTGGCTGCCATTTCGGCGATCACCCCATCGCGGCCCACCTTGGGCAACTTATCCAATGCCCGGAGCACTTCCACCGACTTGGCAGCCAAGCCCTGCTTTTCCAACAGGCCATTGAGCACTTGGCGGTGGTTAATACGGATGGAGAAGCCGCCCACCCCCAAGGCGTCGAGCAGATCGTGAATCACCAGCAGCGTCTCGGCATCGCTAGCGACAGAGACGGTGCCGATGGTGTCAAAATCGCACTGCCAAAACTCGCGATAGCGCCCGTGGCCGGTGTTCTCGCCGCGCCAGACAGGGCCCATGGCATAGCGCTTGAACGGCGTGCCCAACTGGCCGGCATGCTGGGCTGCAAAGCGGGCAAAGGGCACGGTGAGATCGAACCGCAGCGCCACATCGCGGCCGCCGTGATCGGTGAACCGGTAAACCAGTTTGTCAGACTCGGCACCACCCTTGCCTAGCAGGATCTCGGCGTACTCCAGGGCGGGGGTGTCGATGGGCAAAAAACCGTAGCGTCGGTAAACGGTGCGCGCGGTTTGCAGCAGGTGTTCGCGGGGGATCATCAGCACGGGCAGATAGTCACGAAAGCCCTTCAATGTGCGGGGTTCGATCTTCGCTCCGTTGGACATTTCAGTAAACACCTTTCAGCACCGGCCATAAACTAGTTGTGGAGGGAGGGGGAGGAATCCAAAAGCCTCTCCTTGGAACCCGGCGATAACAGCCCATGTTTCACCAGGCAACTTCGACAATTTAGCCACGCGGTTCCGATTGTCGTTCGCGGCAGCGGTTGGCAAATAGCTCCATGAAGCCGCGCTCTTCCTTCGAGAGGCTATCGCGCCCCATGCGGTGGAGCTTTTCAAGCAGGCCGTCCATGCGCTCTTCGTCGAGGCGGCGGGTCTGGGCCTCGCGTTCGAGGCGCCTCGCAGAGACGCGCTCGCGGTAGCGCTCCCACCAGGACCGAACCGGCTGTCGGGGAACCATGTCCAAGCTGGTGGAAGGGGCGTAGCCGCCAGGATTGCCAAACAGGTCGGTCTCGCCCGATTCCATCCGCAGCATGCGTTGGCGCGCAGATATCCAGATGACCAGCGCCAGCACCAGCCCCAACACATCGTTCAAGGCCACAGCGGCAATGACGCAAATCAGCAGCGAGCACAGGCTGGCCTTGACCGCCGCCACCACCCCGGCCCGCTCGCCCGCCCGGCCGGAGAACACCACCAGCAGCGCCTCGCCGCAATCGAGCGGCAGGGCAGGCACAAAAGAGTTAAATAGAAAAAGAATCCAGTTGACCCAAAATAATTGCGCCAAAAATCGCACAGGCGCCGCCACGCCAGAAGGGCCGCCAAGCGGGTCCCAAAAAAGGTCTAAAGGCGGGGTACGGCCCGCGGCCAGCAGCACCGCGGCGCAAATCAGGCAAATGACCAAGTTGGCAAGCGGGCCCGCCGCCGCAACCGCCAACCGCGGGCGAACAGCGCTTTCCTCGCCCGGTTCGTGGCTTATCAGTCCGCCCAGAGGCCACAGAAGCATTTGGGCGGGGTCGTGTCCCAGCAAGCGGGCCGCAAAAACATGCGCCCACTCGTGGATAAAAACAGATGCAAAAAGGAGTACCTGAATAGCCAAAGCCGACAGCCAAATATCCGGCTCACCAGGCGATGCAACCGCCGCCCGCACTACCAAGCCAATAGCCACCACCAAAAACAAGGCATGAACCCGGATGCGAACACCCAACAGGCTACCCAAAGGAACAGACCAGCCATTTGGCTCGTCGAGAGCAGGATATGCCATGCCCGCCTCCCCCCTCTGGAAAGCAAAATAATGCTCTTTTATTACCAGCTCATTTTTGGCTCAGCTCGCCAAATGGCCAGTGGTTTGCCAAATAGTATCATACCAGCCATTCCCATCTGACACGAGGTCCCCCCAACGAGCACAAAACCAAGCCTGCAATGCCCATCTTTTCCAAAATGCCTTGTCAGCCCGGAGGGCCAGCCTCGGCCTGACGAATCCGCTCCAAGGCGTCCCGGGCCTGCCAGACCAGTGGGTTACCCTCAAAACCCTCCACCTCCCGGAAGTGCTTGCGGGCCTGACGGTACTGACCCAAGCCTTCGTGGGCCTGACCCAGTTTGAATAAAGTATTGGCCCCCGACCGGGACGATTTGCGAAAATCTTCCAGACAATCAATGCTATCTTGGTACCGCCCCAATTCGAGGTAGGCCTCGCCCAGGGCTTGATTGGTCCGCTGCCAGGCGTCGTCAGACTCTCCTTCCACCCAGTTGGCAGGCTTGTTCGCCCGAACCAGTTCCCATTGGGCCACCGCCTCGTCGCGGTTTCCCATTCTGGCCAAAGCTCTTCCCAAAAGGTGCCGGCTGGGAAGGTGGTCAGGGCGGGCGATTAGGGCCAGCCGCAAAAGATGATCTGCAAAGCGCAGCCATTCGGGGTCTGCCTGCGTTGAGTCGAGAGCTTTTCTGGCGCGGTCGACGCAGAAACCGGGGTCGATGATACCCTTGAAAGTTTCGGGCGACGCCTCTACCTGCTCAGGAGTAATCGACCACAGGTAACGCTCGCGCCGGGCAAGTAGGTCGGCATCTTTAGCCGAGTAAAGCAAAGCCTTTTCCACCGCACGCAAAGCTTGGCTGGGATCGCCCAGCCGTTCGTTCAGGTCGGCCAGTTTGCGCAGTGTTTCAAGGCCGCTTCGGTCGTATTCAGAGTACAGGGACCAAAGTTTGGCGGCATCGGGCCAGTTTTCAACATGTTCAGCCACCTCGGCAAGGTATTTCACCGCGCGAAAAAACAGTTCCCGGTCTGCTGCGGCCAAATTGGCGGGCCCCTGCCTTTGGCCAAGGGCCACAGCCATGCGGAAGTGCTCCAAGCCCGCCTGCTCATCGCCGCCGGCCTGCAAGGATTTGGCCACCGCGATAAGCGAGGCCGGCGAAGTGCCCGGGTTGGCCTGAGCCGCAAGGCGAACTAACTCTGCGCCCCTCAGACGCTTGTTGGCATCTTCCAGCATGCCCACACCCAGTCCCTCGACACGCCGCCAGTCCACTTTCAGACTGCCATGTCCAACAAGGGGCCCGTGAGTGGACTCGCATAAAGATTCCACCAGCGATCGCCACGAGGCCCGAAGGCGCGTGTTTTCAGGATCGGCATCCAAGGCCTCTTCAATGGCTTCCCATGCTTCAAGTAAGGCGCTGGGGTTGTCTTGGATCAACGGCTTGGCAACCTCTGCGCGCAATCGGTCATGCCAGGCATGTGTCAATAACCAGGCCTGCTGCCGGGCCTGCTTCAAAGCGGCGGTGTCACCTTCAGGGTGGCCACCAGTTGCCAAAATGGCTTGGACACGCCGGGCGGCCTGATCGGTCTGGTCGGCATGCAGGTCGGAAACCACCCGCCAATAACCTGCAAGGGGAGTGAGTGGTGGATCAAGTTTTTCCACCAGATTGAGCATCCGCTCGCATTCTTCAAGGCCAGCGGGGCCGGGGTTGCTTCCCAACCGCCTGCCCACCCAATCGAGGCAGCGTTCTGCCCGAACCAGCGACCTGGCGTTGCTATCGGCCAGCAACTCGTCGGTGTCGAGCTTCGAGGTGAGCCGCCAGAAATCTGAAAGGGCCCTTGGGTTGCCCGGATCAATTCCCAGCGCCCGCGAGGAGCAACCCAATGCCTTGCGCCAGTTGCCGATAGACATGTTGAGTTTGGCACGGGTGAGCAATTTACTTAGCCGCAAACGGGTGGCGATTCCCTCGCCCAAAAGCAGGTAGGCAAGGCTTGGGACCAGCAGACCCAAGCCAAATCCCCACCCTGCAGCACCCGAGGCCAAAAACACCCCAAGGCCTGCTAGCACCAAGGTGAGGCAACTGATTTCCGTTTCCGTTTCCGGTTCAATGCTGCTGAAAACAAGAGCCGCATAAAACAGTGCTATGACTAGCAGCCAAATGCCTGCGACCACACAACCCGGGGGCCGGGCCCGGGTCAGGCCTTCAGACCCCCACAAGCCAAGGGCAAGCCCCATCCCGCCAACAATGAGCACCCCTAAAACCGCACCCGTTGCCAGTCTGCCTGCGCTGTTGGTGATCCCCTGCAAAATGGCAAACAAGAATCCCAGCATGGCCCCAGCACCCACTAACCCGATGAGCCATCCAGCAACATCCTCGCCACCTAGCGGGTGCAAAAATGTAACAATCCCAATCGACAAACCGGCCATCAGCCCTGCATGGGCCAGCCAGCCGTCTTCCAGCAATCCAAGCACCAAGCGGCTGGCAAACGCGCCACCCCTTTTGCGACTCATGGCGGCTAGGGAGCCAAGCGCAAGACCACCGGCCGCGCAGGCCAGCGTCAGGCCAAGCTCACGCCAGCAGGCGTGGTCCGCAAGACCCAAAATGCGGGCGGCATGGAGTGCCAGACCCAGAAAAACGCCCTTCACTAACACTTCGGTTGAAAGCATGCGGTCTACATCCCAAGCCATCGCATCAAGGCGGGAGCGATGTCATAAAAACAGAAAAGCCTGACACGCCGGGCACACTTTGCCCAAGGGCGTGGTTCAATCTTGATTGTACTTGTTCCCGACTTCAACGGGGCAGTTACCTTCCGTCCCACTACCTTAAAAGACAACAGGCTTTGGGGAATGGACGGGGAGGGCGGGGGGCAAAATGGCAAAGAAACTGAAGCTGGGTGTGCTGCTTTCGGGGGGTGGGACCACGCTACTGAACCTGCTCGAAAGGCAAAAAGCAGGCAAACTGGCGGGTGAGGTGGTCTGTGTGGCCTCCGATCGGCCCGGAGTCTTGGGCTTGGAAAGGCCGCGCCAAGCCGGTTTTCCCGGTTTGCCAACACGGGTAGCCGAGCCACCCAAAGAAATGACCCAGCGCGCCGCATGGGGAGCTGATTTGCTGGGTTGGTGTGGTAGTCACAATGCTGATGTAGTGCTCATGTGCGGTTTTTTGCGCCTATTGCCCCTGCCCGATGGGTGGGTTGGGCGTGTGCTAAACATCCATCCATCGTTGTTGCCGGCGTTTGGCGGCAAAGGTTTCCATGGCGAAAAGGTGCATCAAGCGGCTTTGGATGCGGGGGTGAAACTCAGCGGGTGCACCGTTCACTTTGCCGAACAAGTCTATGATCGGGGGCCCATTTTAGTGCAAAAAGCAGTTTTGGTGCGGGATGACGACACCTCAAAAACCCTGGCTGCAAGGGTTTTTGAGGCCGAGTGTGAGGCATACCCCGAAGCTATCGCCCTGCTGGCTGCAGGGCGTGTTCGGCTGCAGGGTGGCCGGGCGCGAATCACACCTGCCTGAAATCAGTGGGCCAATGCGCTTTTTTCGGTGTTTTTGATGCGGCCGGTGCCATTTTGCAAACGGGACAACAGTACCGAGCAAGGGGCTTCCGCCAACACAAGGCGGGCCACATGCCCCAGAGATTCACTCTCAATGTAAGAACGCCCATGGGTGCCCATCACGATCACATCGGCACCAATTTCATCGGTCAAACGCAGAATTTCTTCAGCGGGCTCGCCTTCCAACAACACATGGCGCACATCGATGCCTTTATCCACCGGACGAATCTGCTCGAGTTGCGCCTTCCAGTGCCTGCGCTCGCTGGCCATCAGCTCAACCTGCCGACGGATGGACGGATCAGGCTGGTAAACATGGCAAATGGTCAGGCTAGCCTCGTGGCAAGAGGCAAGCTGAACCGCATGGAAATAGGCCTGAGTGCAGTGAGGCGAAAAGTCGGTAGCGTATAAAACCTTCGAAATATGCAACATCCCTGTGTCTCCAGAGGGGCCCTCTCTGGGGCCCGGAGAATGCGGTCAGCCTTGGACTTGATCCCCAAGTGCGGGGGTACCGTTTGGCCAAAACCAGATTCATAGATCCATACTAGGACAAATTTTACCAAAAATACAGCCTGAAGCTTAATTTTTTGTAATTTTGTGGCGATTCATCGAAACTTCGCAGGGCCCAGCCAAACTATTTGTCGCACCCAGGGCGAACGACCCTGCCATCGCGGGCCGAAGCGTAGATAGCCTCGATCAACTCGACAGACCGCCGGCCCTCTTTGCCATCGACCAGAGGCTTGCCATGGCTGTTGAGGGCGCGGACAAAATCGGCCAGTTGGCGCGCGTGGGGCAGGTGCGAGATGGCTGCAGGGTCGCTGGAACCGCCCGAAGCCCCGGTTTTTTTAGCAAACCGGTCGCGGATTTCGGCATCCCGTTCGTTTTCCTGCAAAAAGTCCCAGCGAACTAGATCGTCCTGCTCAATCACCACGGTTCCTTTGTCGCCGTGCACAGCCAAGGTGCGTGGCAAGCCAGGGTAAACGCTCGTGGCAGCATGGATCACACCCAGCGCCCCAGACCGAAAACGCAGGGCCGCAACAGCGGTGTCCTCCACCTCAATACGCTCGTGGGCCAAAATGCCCGTGAAGGCACAAACGCTTTCCACCGGTCCCATCATCCACAGCAGCAAGTCAACCACATGGATGGCCTGGTTCATCAGCGCACCGCCGCCGTCGAGGGCTTGGGTGCCCTTCCAACCACCGTTGTCGTAATACTCTTGGCTGCGCCACCACTTGCAGGCAGCCTCCGCCAGAGTTAGTCGGCCAAACCGGCCGCTATCGACCGCAATCTTCAACTCGCGATTGGCGTCGCCAAATCGGGCCCCGAATATGGTCGCCAATTTCACGCCATGTTTCTGGCAGGCGTTGATAATTTGGTCGCAGCGCTGGGCACTGATTTCCAGCGGCTTTTCCACCACCACATGCTTGCCTGCCTGGGCGGCCAGAAGAGCCGGGTCAAGGTGGGCGCCACTAGGCGTGGTGATGATCACTGCGTCCACATCGGGTCGGGCCAACGCCTCGGCAAGACTGGCCGTTGCAAAAGCGTTGCGTCCGTTGGGTTGTTTGTCGAGAAATGCCCGAGCTTTGGCCGTGTCGCGGCTGACAACCGCCACCAGTCGGGCTTCCGGCACATCCGCCAAAGCGCGGGCATGAAAACCAGCGATCATGCCGGTGCCAACCAAGGCAAATCCCACGGTTTTGCCAGATCCGGAATTGTCCTCGGCCATCGCGCGCTCATCCCTTTGGGATAATGAGGATAAAATGCAACTGAAAAGGCACCTTAGCCAAGCCGGGCGGGCAGGCGCAGTAACGCCATTTTAACCAGATAATGCAAACCGCTGCCGATGGTCGCAAGCGCCATGGCCCACATCGACACATCGCGCAGCTTGTTCCACAGCAAGGTTTCCAGGCCCCAAAGCGAATCGCGTTGGCGCGCCTCCTCGGCAACCAGCGCCAAGCAGATGGCCAGGCATTGCAGCACCATTTTTAATTTCCCGGGCCAATCGGCCCCGAAGGCGATGCCCTTACGCTCCATCAATTCGCGAATACTGGTGATGATGAGCTCCCGCCCCACCACCACCGCCACCATCCAGGGTGGTAGCCATGTTTCGCCATGGACTGCGGCGACGGGCAACAGGAAAATAAACACGCCGCTGATAAGTACCTTGTCAACTAGCGGGTCCAGCATTCTCCCAAGCGAGCTGACCAAGCCCTGCAAACGGGCCAGATAGCCGTCCAACCAGTCGGTGATTGAGGCAAACAGCATGATGACCAGCCCCGTCAGCCACCACTCCCAGGCGATGGCCGCGCACAGGAAAAAGGCCAGCACCAGACGGATCATGGTGAGCAAATTAGGCAGGTTCCAAGGAGATACCTCAGGGCGGTCCTCGCGGACGGTCCTGTTGAACGCCTGGGGTGCAGCCACTGAATCTGTCATGGGTTTGCGTGCTTCCGCCACCATTGTTTCGATTGGGACCATCTTATCTTACCTGAAATTCATCTCGTAGAGTCAGGTCCTTGCGCCTGAACTGTCAGGTGGCCTTGGCGAGTTTTGCCACGAGGTCGTATCCATCAGAACCTGTCACATCCACCAAAGCAAACTCGCCCGGCTCCAAGGCCTTGGCGGCCTTCGACCTTCCCGCCTTGATCCTTACAACCGGGTCGATTTCCGCTGCGTCACCCGAACTGCGGGCCAACACCCAACCCGGCATTTCCCAATCGGGCCCGTCGATAATCACCTTGATCCGTTTGCCCACCTGGTTTTGGGCATGGCGGAAGGCGACTTCTTGCTGCACCTCCATCAGCCGGTCCCGCCGGCCAGTTTTCACATCTTCCGGCAAATGCCCCTCCAAGCGGCTCGAAGGAGTGGTCTCCTCAAAGCTGTAGGGGAAAACACCCAAACGCTCGATCCCGGCCCGGGCGACCCACTCGCAAAGCTCTTCAAATTCGGCTTCCGTCTCGCCCGGAAAGCCGACGAGAAAGGTGGAGCGCATCACCAGACCGGGAATCCCGGCCCGTAGTCGCGCCAAAATGTCGTCGGTCGCGGCGCGGGTGGTTTTGCGGTTCATCCGTTTCAGGACGCGGTCGTTGATGTGCTGGAGGGGCATGTCAATATAGGGCAGAATCCGGCCACCTTCCCCAAGTACCTGCACCAGATCATCGGTCACATAAGCGGGATACAGGTAATGCAGGCGAATCCATTCAATGCCCTCCACCTCGCGAAGTTCGCGTAGCAATCGGGCCAGACTGGGTTCGCCGTATATGTCCAGCCCGTACCAAGTGGTGTCCTGAGCCACCACCATCAATTCCTTCACCCCGTCAGCGGCTAGTTCCCGTGCCTCGCGAATGACCTCCTCAATCGGTTTGCTCACATGCTTGCCGCGCATCTGTGGGATGGCACAAAAGGTGCACAAACGATCACAGCCTTCTGAGATTTTTAAATATGCATAATGCCTTGGGGTGGCCCGCAAGCGAGCTGTGTCGTCCTGGGCCTTGACCGGGGCCGGACGGAAAAGAGTTCGTTGCTCGTCGGCCAATTCAACCCGTTTCCGCTTGCTCACAGCAGATTTGACACGCTCCAGCGACAGACTCACAGCCGAGGTGATCTCCTCGCGCCCGTGAACACCCACCACCTGATCCAATCCCGGAACCTGGTCAAACAAAGAGCCCTTGTCACGCTCCGCCAAGCATCCCGCGGCCACCACAGCCCGCAGTTGCCCGTTTTCTTTCAGTTTCACCAACTCCCGAAGAACACCCAGGCTTTCCAGGCGAGCCGGCTCAATGAAGCCGCAGGTGTTCACCACCACCACATCCGCGTCAGAGGCGTCCGAGACGATCTGGTGGCCAGCCATCACCAGCTTGCCCAGCATGCGTTCAGAATCGACGGTATTTTTGGGACAACCTAGGCTGACAAATGCCAGACGCGAACTTGGCGCCGGTTCTTGGTCCAATTCATGCTCCAAGACAGGCTCGCCCTGACCGGAAGATTTGGAACCTTTAGTTTTTCCGCCAGCCATGTGACCGTCCCGGTTGGAAAGGAATTTAATATTATATAATAAAATATCAGTGTGTATCAAAAATGCCCTGTTTGGCCTGCATCCACAAACCATCAAAAAGCCAGAAACCCCTCCCTCCACCATAACGGCCAAAGTCGCTTTTCCCAATCTCCCAAACAAGGGCCGGGTGCACAAAGACAAATAAAGCCATTACAATTGAAAGGGTAGGGTCAACTTCTTCTACTTTATTGGATGCCATCCCGCTCCCAAGGTGCATGGATGCGGTGTTTACCGTTTCTCGCCCGGGGCTGGAGATCCACTGGACCTGAAAAGACATGAGCGGCCAGGCCCCCACAACTACCGAATCCGGCGCTAGCCGCATTCTCATTTTTGACACCACACTCCGCGATGGCGAACAATCGCCCGGGGCCAGCATGAACCTGGCCGAGAAGCTTCAGGTCGCCCACGCCCTGAAAGAACTCGGTGTCGATATCATCGAGGCAGGTTTTCCCATCGCCAGCCCAGGCGACTTTGAAGCCGTTCAGGCGATTGCCAAAGAGGTGCACGGCCCCACCATTTGTGGTCTGGCCCGCTGTAACTTTGCCGATATCGACCGCGCGGGTGAGGCTCTTAAAGGTAACCCCAACTCCCGGATTCATGTTTTCCTTGCCACCAGCGCCATTCATCGCGAATTCAAGCTGAAAATGGCCAAGGATGAGATCATCAAGCGCGCGGTAGACGGCGTCAAACGCGCCCTGACCCATGTGAAAGATGTTGAATTCTCCCCAGAAGATGCTGCCCGCACCGAGCTCGATTTCCTCACCGAAGTTGTCCAGGCTGTGGTCGATGCGGGAGCCCGTACCATCAATATCCCCGACACCGTCGGCTATGCGGTCCCCGAGCAATACGCTGCCTGCATCGCCCACCTCCGCAAGCATGTGAAGGGTGTTGAGAATGTGGTCCTTAGCGTCCACTGCCACAACGACCTCGGCCTGGCAGTCGCCAACAGCTTGGCCGCTGTGCGGGAAGGTGCCCGGCAAATCGAGTGCACCATCAATGGCTTGGGCGAAAGGGCAGGCAACTGCGCCCTAGAGGAAGTGGTCATGGCGCTGCGCACCCGCCACGACTATTACAACCTGGAAACAGGCATACAAACCCGAAGGCTTTACGCTGCCAGCCGTTTGGTGAGCCATGTCACAGGCATCGCTGTGCAGCGCAACAAGGCCATTGTGGGCCAGAACGCCTTCGCGCACGAGGCAGGCATTCACCAAGACGGCATGCTCAAAGAACGCTCCACTTACGAGATCATGCGACCCGAGGATGTGGGAGTGCCCCAAACCGAACTGGTCCTGGGCAAGCACTCAGGCCGGGCAGCCCTGAAAGACAGGGTCAGCACTATGGGTTATCACCTAACAGATGACGGGTTGGAAAAGGTTTATGAGGGCTTCAAAGTCCTTGCCGATCGCAAGAAAGTGATCTACGACGCCGATATAGAGGCGCTTTGCGAGCAGCAAGTCCATCAGGTTCAGGTGCAAAACGCTTGGACGCTGGAAGCGGTCACCTGCAATGCGGGCAGCGCCACCATCCCTTCTGCGGTGATTTGCCTGTGGGACCGCGATGGCGTTGTCCACCGCGACAGCGCTTTGGGTGACGGCCCTGTCGATGCTGTTTTCAAGGCCATTGAGCGCATCACCGGAATCAATGTGGTTTTGAAGGACTACCGTATTCGCTCTGTCACCGTGGGAGAGGATGCACAGGGTGAGGCGCTGGTCGAAGTCGAGTACGAAGGCAAGAGCCTCACCGGCCGCGCCTACAGCACCGATGTGATCGAGGCCAGTGCTCTGGCTTTCCTGCAGGTGATCAACCGCCTCACGCTGCAATCGGCAGCCGAGAAACGCATCCGTCCCACCGAAAATCCGGTCTGATCGCCATGGATTTTTCCTTTGCGGCCAAAGACCAGGTGCGGTTGCTAGATGGCGGCATTGGCACTTGGCTAGCCTCACAGGACGAAGCGCATGCAGTGGCCCCTCACCAGGCATGCATAAAAAATCCGTCCCTTGTTTCCAGCCTGCACCAAGCCTATGCCCGGGCCGGCGCACAGGCCCTGCAAGCCAACGCTTGGCTAGCGTTGCATTTGAAGGAAGCCGAGGCCGAAAGGACTGTTCGCGCCGCGGCCGATTGCCTCGATTTTGCGCTTGAGAATAGCGAAGGTCAACCAGCCCCCGCCCGATTGCTAAGCATGGCCCCAGGCCTGGGCACGCCTCCTTCGGGTAAAGTGGCTCTCTTAGATCAGTTAAGCCGGTTTGATGCCCTGGTTTTGGAAACCCTGATCGACCCTTGGCAATTGGCATGGGTGGCATGGCTTGCCGAATGGGCCACGATTCCAGTTGCCGTCACGCTGGTTCCGGACAACCGGCCGGGAAGCTGGGATCCAGCCGATTTTGCCAGGCGGTCCCAGCGGTCCGGTGCCAAAGCGGTTGGCATCAATTGCGGTTACGAAGATGCACCTTTAGCTGCTGCCCAAGCGGTGGCTGCCATGCGTCAGGTAGTTCCCGGTATGATCCTTATGGCCCGACCGGCCCTATGGGACAGACCAGCGTGGTTAGCGGCGGCCAAAGACTGTGTTGCTGCGGGTGCAAATTGGGTGGGCGGTTGTTGCGGCTGCGCGCCCGAAGATATTGAACAGTTGGCA
>Ga0255125_1000120_pt1 | contig 27743 bp, 20 predicted proteins | sample Law_Cont_RepC_8d_FD_188557 | JGI IMG/M metagenome (GOLD analysis project Ga0255125, IMG submission 188557) | Freshwater microbial communities from St. Lawrence River, New York, United States - Law_Cont_RepC_8d | ecosystem: Environmental > Aquatic > Freshwater > River | place: USA: New York...
CGGTGCTAGTGTTTTGCTCCACGCCAAACAGGCTGGTATCCATACCAATGCCTTGGTCGTCCGTGAACCACATGCCTAACTGGCCACGGGCACCCGAAAGAACATCGTTGTTCACCGTTGATGGGCTCACCACCACCGGACTTTCAAAACTATTGGTCCCGGTATTATAAGGCCCCTGGATGGCTAATGGAGGCAGGCTGTCTCCCTGCAAGCCCCAAGCAATATATTCCAAGTTGCCCCAGAATCGGTTGCGGTGCAGGTTGTGCTTATCTTCGCCAAAACATTCCAAACCACATGCCTCGCCACCAATCAACTTGGCCTTGGTGCGGTTCCACCAGGTCGCCGTAGGGTCTGACCCGGAAATGATATTGCCATTCTCATCGATCACCGTGCCTGCTGGTAGCCCAGATATATTCCCAGGCACGCTCGCCCCACCTGAAAGCGGCATCGAATTCACCGGCCCATCCATAATGGTTGGCCCGTTGACAATATCCCCCGGCTGGATCGGGCGAACCGTTCCGCCACGGGTCGCCGCAGAATACATGCCAGCACCTGTGCTGGCCCCGCTGAACACCCTAGTACCAGTCTTGGGCTGCTCCACCATCATTCCCCGCGGCAGCGGCTGCTCGACAATTTCATTGGGCAAGGGTTGACGCATTGTCCCCATGGGGCCCATCGGGTTCGTCGTCATTCCAGGCTGGCTGGTTCCCAAAGGGGTGCTAAGTGCCCTCGGCATCGGTGCCGTTCCCATGGGAATGGGCGCACTCCCAGACATTGGTGGCATATCAACCATCGGCTTGCTTGTTGCCAACGGCTTCGGCTGGTCTTGTCCAAACCAGTTCAAGAAACCCGAGGCAGGCATGATCGCTGGGTCAACCTGCGGTTGGCTCACACCTGGCGTGTCGGGCAAAATGCGCGGCTCGCCCAAACTCACCACTGGCATACCCAATTTGGCAATAGGGGCCCGGTTTACCACCGCATAATGGCTGGATGGCTGCGTGAACACGGGCGCAGCTCCGGAACGGGCGATGGGTTGGATAGGTTCTGCCCCTTGAGCCATCGGAATGACTACAAGGCTGAAGGTCCAACCAGCCAATACACGCTTCCATGCGCGATTCATCCGGTACTCTCCATCCATAGGTCGGGGTGCGAATCTCGTTGCTGGTTCAATGCTGGGCTCGGCAAATCCTCTGCCGATAATTCTGGTGCCCGTAAAGGCACCTAGCTCTCCCCTTCTCCTAAGTTCGACCACCCTTCCCAATTCCGGCCACCAAGACAAACGCTTCCCCCAAACTTCCACCGAATTCCGCATCATCCATCCGGATTTGTCCGCAAGTTCCGCGCAATCCGACTTTTTTCCCTAATTGATAAGTCCACTCTTTGATAAATTTCATTTAGACTCAAGTTTCCCTAACATCCCAAAACGGAACCAATCATGTGTCATGCCATCCTCACTGGCTGGGCCCTCACTGTGGCGCTCTGCGCCACTTCCGCCGATTGGCCCGAATTCCGTGGCCAAGGCGCCTCAGGAATTGCACCGGGAAAACTACCCGCCCAAAATGGCAATCTTCCCCCAGCCCAATGGTTTGTGCCTATTGAAGGCCAAGGCTGGTCCTCTCCCGTTATCCGCCAAGACTTGCTAGTTCTCACCGCGGCAATTCCCGATGCCGAGCCTGCCAAAAATTGGAAGTTCATGGTTTTGGGCCTCGACCCCACTACCGGCCGCGAACGGTTCAAAACCGTGGTGTTCGAACGCAAGGCAGACACCTTGCCAAAAATTCATTCCAAAAATAGCCACGCCAGCCCCACACCTGTCCTCACAGACAAAGGCATCGTCGCCCACTTCGGCCATGTCGGAACATGCCTCGTCGACAACTCCGGCAAAATAGTCTGGAAAAAAGAGGGCCTCTATCAAAAACCAGTTCACGGCGGCGGCGCAAGCCCCGTGGTGGTAGCAGGCAAAGTTATCATCCCCTGCGATGCAACAGATCTCCAAGCCCTTCTCGCCTTCGACCTCAACTCGGGAACCGAAGTCTGGCGTCTGCAACGCAACGCCAACCCGCCACGCCCCTTTTCCTTTTGCACCGTATGCCCAAGCCAGGAAAACGATGGCACCAAGCTTCTCAGCGCCGCTAGCGATATTCTCCAACAGGTCGATGCCAACTCCGGCAAAGAACTATGGCGCATGCCCTACACCGGGTATTCAGTCGTCCCCCGCCCCGTTCAGGTGAATGCCAATTTGGCCGTCTTCAGCACCGGCTACGACAAACCCAGTCTCTTGGGGGTCCGCTTGGGAGATTTGAAGGCCGGCGAAGAGCGCCTCGCCTGGACTGTTGAAAAAAATGCCCCGCTCACACCCACACCCTTGGTCTCGGCGGGTCGCCTTCTCATTCTTGCCGATAACGGTGTTTTCAGTGCGCTAAAACCAGAAAACGGCGAGCAAATTTGGCAGGAGCGCCTTTCAGGGGCCTACTCAGCCTCCCCCATCGTCGTTGGCGACCAAATCCTCACCGTGAGTGAGACCGGACGAGTGACATCTTTCACAGCCGGCGAAAAATTTGGCAAAATAGCCAGCCTAGACCTCAAGGAAAGGTCTCTGGCAAGTCCCGCTGTAGCCAATGGTTGGCTTTACATCCGCACCGAGAAGGGGCTTAGGGCTTGGAAGCTGCCCTCTTAATAAAAAGCTGCCTTCATTAAAGGCCTCGCTAAAAAATCACTCGGCGGATGAACCTTCGTCGAGTGCTTTCTCCAAAAGCCGAATCGTGCTCACTATCCCATCCATATGTGGGTTGATCCGGTGCGCTGCCCGAAAAGCCCTCAATGCAGCCGCATGGCGACGCATGTGCATATAAGCCTGAGCCATCCCCGCTTGCGCTCCAAAATGCCACGGATTCAGTTGCAGGGTCTTCTCGCAGTCGTGAATCGCTTCCTCAAACCGCTTTGCCTTGAAATTCAAAATAGCGCGTTGGTTCCAGGCCTCGGCAAAATCCGGTGCCTCCACAATCAGCGTGTTCAGCCCTTCCATTGCCTTCCGGCGGTCGCGCAAACGCACAATCCGTCTCAGCTCTAGGCTGTGCCTAGGCTCATGGGAACGAAACCAAAGGCTCCACATAGCCTCTGCGGCCATCTGGCGAATTCCCTCATCAGCATCTTTTAGCGCCGCCGCTAAATGCGGGTTCGAGTCCCAAGTACCCAAAATGCCCAAGCAAAACGCCGCCGCATCTTTCGCCACCGGCTCGCCATTGGCAAGCAAACGCTGCAAAGTACATTCCGCATAGCGCGAAGTCACTTGGTTTTGAAACTGCTCAATCGCCTTCTTGTGGTTCTTGAACCAAGAGGGAAAGCTTTCCCGGGTGCGGGGTCTGGGTATCTCCTGATACCACTGCACCAATAAAGCGCAAGCCATGCCTCACCCCACCCAGAAATGAAAAACAGCAAAAGGACGACGAAATTTGCTTTCCGCTGGCACACCTGCCTTGGGCAAACACCATCTTTCCACACACATATGCTACGGATAACACGGCCCTTCCGCCAAGGCAGGCAACCCCCTGCACCCCCTACAAACCTCTACCCCTGCCAGATTGAGAAGACCGACCGGGCTTTTTTATTCATTTTTCCCATTTTAACCGTCAGCATCCTTGGGAATGCTCCACGGCCCTTCTACACTGCATCAAGCAGCTTTGAACGATTTCCCAAAGCCCAACCAACGCCTAACCCCGCTGCGGGGTTATTCCTCTGTGGCCTTGGTAGGCCGGTAGGTGTGAGGTGCCTTGTGAACCCAGGGAACTTTCCTACTGAGCCTGGTCACCCCGACGACACCCAGCTGGTCTTGGCTGCCCAGTCAGGAGATCGTGCCGCCTTCGGCGCTCTCGTCGAACGCCACGGCGACCCACTCTTCCGCTGGCTGTGGCACCTCACAAGGCGCCACGATCTGGCCGAAGACCTCACTCAGGAATCCCTTTTGCGCGCCTTCACCAGACTAGACCAGTTCGAGGCCGGAACCAATTTCCGCGGCTGGCTCTTCCGCATCGGCCACAACGCCCACGCCAACTGGTGCCGCTCAAAAGCCCGCAGGCGCGAAGAGACGCTGCCCCCTGGTACCGAGGGCAGGTCCCCGGGCAACCACAAGTCAGACCCCAGAACCATGGACCCCTCGTCCACCCTCGAAGATGACGACACTCGCCAACATCTACTCGGCCTGCTCCAGGGCATGCCCGAAGATTACCGCCAAGCACTTCTCTTAAGGGTTGAAGGCGAGCTGTCTTTCAAGGAAATCGCCGAGCTGTCGGGTGTTTCAGAGGAGACAGCCCGCTGGAGAGTCTTCAAAGGTCGCCGCTGGCTGGAAGATCGCGCGAAACTTGTAGGCGAACCAGCCCCCCAATAAACACTATGGCTGCTATCAAATTAAAAAATTGCTTTTGGCCCGGAGCTTCACATGAACGATTCAACCTCTGATACCGAAATGGGCCTGGCGCCCGACTGCTTGCAAACGCGCCTCGGCTTTGGGGCTAACTCCTCCATCGCTACCCGCCACCTCCTCGATTGCCCGGCTTGCGCCGAATGGGCACTCCGCACCAATACCCTCCACCAAGCCATTCGCTCCCTGCCACCCAAGGGTGCGCCCGATCGCCTCCTCAAAGTTCTCGCCCGCGCCCAAGGCCGCCAAACCGGTTGGCCCTTCCGGATCGACCAGCCACACTTAACAGGTCCAGATCCCCTGCATCAAGGCATCAGCCGCCGCGCCAAGGGCCGAATCCAGGCTGTCCGAAAAATCTCCGTCGCTGCCGGCATTTTGGCCGCTCTGCTCCTCGTTTCGGTGGGCATGTGGTTTGGCCGTCACCAGGCCATGGCGCTCCGGGGCAACCAACCGGTTCTCGATGCCCCTGCCCGTTTGGCAGCCCTGCTCGAACTCACCCGTTCTTGCAGTGATGAAGTTGAAAAACTGGTTCGCACAGGCCCGACAGACAACCTCAATAGATTTGTTTTGGAAAGGCTGCCAATCAACCGTACAGCGGCCGAACTCGAACGCCTCGCCATCGCACTGAAAATGCTTGCTCCCAGACTTCTCGATGCCGCAAGGGCCCTCCCCGAAGAACGCCGCAAAGAATCCCTCGCCAGCTTGGCCTCCGATTGGCAAAGACAGGAAAGCCTCTACCTTCGACTCGCCTCAGATCACAACGGCCCCAAAAACCAGCTTCAAGATCTCGCCCGCATCGCCAAAGCCGCGCGCGAAGAAGCCCTGCGAGAACACGCCCTTATTTGATCCAATAGCCAAACCACCAATATAGGGGGCACCAAGGTTTGCCAACCCAAGTGCCTCCCTGCACCGAAAACTCCTGTCAGGCTGCTTTTCCCGTAGATTTCCTCCGCCCCCGATTTGACTTACCAAATACCTTACTTCCCTTCAGCGACTCCAAGACCAGTCGCCACAAACCATTCAAAATCATCATATTGCGGCAATTGTCCACAGGGCCGCTTCCATCTCTTCCCCTTCGACCCACTAGTTGATCAGCCCGCTTCCCACAGACTTTTGCTTTAAAACCAAACCGGTCCACCCCCTTTTCATCCAATCCCGCAGGGCCGGCTTAACCGGCTTCACAGGCTGGGAAATGTAGGCCATTTCAACCTTTTACCCAAACCCACTGTGGTGGTTACCCTCCTACTTTCGGTAGAATAACCATCTAGCGCTCAGGGTTGCTCAGCTCAACCTGAACAATTCAAGCCAACAAAAGGGCGCGCGCATGAGTTTCCATGGAGCCTACCGACTGATGGACACTACCGAGTCGGGGGCTACTTCACCCTTAAACGCCAGTTCCTTGCTGCCCCAAACCCAACTCGGCGGGTTGAACAAGGAAGACCTCTACCTCTTCAATGAGGGGCGACAGTTCAGGCTTCACCAACATTTGGGGGCCCACCCGGGCTCTGTCGGTGGCGTTCCAGGAACACGCTTTGCCGTCTGGGCACCCCATGCCGCATCCGTTTCCGTTATTGGCGATTTCAACGGCTGGAACCGCGTGGCTCACCCTCTCACCCATTTGGGCGCCTCAGGAGTTTGGGCTGGCTTCATTCCAGGCGTGGGCCCCGGTGCCAACTACAAATATCACATCGTCTCCCACAACTCCGGTTATGCCGTAGACAAGGCAGACCCGATTTCATTCCGTATGGAATGCCCGCCACGCACTGCCAGCGTGGTTTGGGACCTCTCCTACAAATGGAACGATAGCTCCTGGCTGGCCGAACGCGGCCAGCGCCAAAAATTAGATGCCCCTTGGAGCATCTATGAAGTCCATCTGGGCAGTTGGATGCGCTCCCCTGATGACCCGGGCCATGTTCTGGGCTACCGCGAGCTGGCCCCGCGGCTGGTCGAATATGTCCGCAACCTGGGCTTCACCCATATCGAACTACTCCCCATCATGGAGCATCCTTTTTACGGATCATGGGGCTATCAGGTCACCGGTTTCTTCGCACCCACCAGCCGCCATGGCACCCCTCAAGACTTCATGTTCCTGATCGATTCGCTCCACCAGGCTGGCATTGGCGTCATCCTCGACTGGGTCCCCAGCCACTTCCCCTCCGATGAGCACGGCCTCGCCTACTTCGATGGCACACACCTGTACGAGCATGCCGACCCTCGCCAGGGCCATCATCCCGACTGGAACTCCTGCATCTTCAACTATGGCCGCCACGAGGTCCGCAGTTTCCTAATCTCCAGCGCGCTATTCTGGCTCGAGACCTTCCATATCGACGCCCTTCGCGTCGATGCCGTCGCAAGCATGCTCTACCTCGACTACTCCAGGCGCGAGGGCGAATGGATTCCAAACCAATTCGGCGGTCGCGAAAATCTCGAGGCCATCGATTTCCTGCGCCAGCTCAACCAAGAGGTTTACCTCTCCTTCCCCGACACCCAAACCATCGCCGAGGAATCCACCTCATGGCCCAAAGTTACCCGCCCGGTGTGGGATGGCGGCCTCGGCTTCGGCTTCAAGTGGGATATGGGCTGGATGCACGACTCCCTTAGCCACATGCAACGCGACCCCGTCCATCGTCGCTGGCACCATCGCGAACTGACTTTCCGCGGCCTCTACCAAAACTCCGAAAACTTTGTCCTGCCCCTCTCGCACGATGAGGTCGTGCACATGAAGGGTTCCCTCTTTGGAAAAATGTTCGGCGACCACCCGAGCAAATTCGCGCAGTTGCGCCTCCTCTTCGGCTGGCAGTTCGGCCAAGCTGGTAAAAAACTCGTTTTCATGGGCGACGAATGGGGCCAATGCGGCGAGTGGCAACACGAACGCAGCCTCGACTGGCACGAAACTCGCGACTCCACCCACGCTGGCGTCCTCCGCTGGGTCGGCCACTTGGCCGCCTTCATGCGCTCAGAACCAGCACTGCACGAGGGCGATTGCGAGCCCTGGGGCTCCTGGTGGATCGAGCCCGACGATTGCGACAACGGTCTCATTATCTTTGCCCGCCGCGACAGGGCTGACAATTCCGTCGTTGTGGTGGCCTGCAACTTCACACCAATACCACACTCAGGTTGGCGCATCGGCTTCCCTTGGGCAGGTTCCTGGCAAGAGCGGCTCAATTCAGACTCCTTCGAATATGGTGGCACAGGCATGTCAAACAATGGCGGTATTCAGGCCGAACCAATGCCATGGCAGGGCCAGGCTGCAAGTGCCGAAGTGAATCTGCCACCCTTCAGCGTGGTTTTTTTCCACGCCGCCAAAAACCCCGTTGCGAAAGGATCCAGGTAAGGCCAGCTATGCGGGTTCTCCTTGCTGCATCCGAGGTTGTGGGTTTCGCTAAAACCGGCGGGCTGGCTGATGTGGCCGGGGCCCTGCCCAGGGCGCTCGCCAGACTAGGTGTCGATTGTCAGGTCGTCATGCCCTTGTTCGAAAGCTGTCGCCGCACTGGCCGCTGTGAGCAAACCAATCTGCGCTGTCGCGTCCCCGTCGGCCCCGGCGATGGCGTCAAGGTCGAATTCTGGCGCTCCACCCTGCCAGGTTCCGCCGTGCCTATCTGGTTCATAAGTGCCGGCGACATGTTCAACCGCGACCAGCCCGAATTTGGCAGGGGTCTCTACCAATTCTCCGGCACAGATGGTTCAAGGCGCGACTACCCCGATAACGGTGCCCGCTTTGCGCTTTTCGCCCGCGCCGCACTCGAACTTCCGCGCATGCTCAATTGGTGGCCCGATGTCATCCACGCCAACGATTGGCAAACCGGCCTTCTCCCCGTCTACCTGCGCGAGCATCTCGATAACCACCCTGATCCTTCCATTGCAGCCCATTCAAAAAATATCTCCACCCTCTTCACCATCCACAACATCGCCTACCAAGGCGCCTTCCCTCCTCCCATGATGGAATGGGCCCGGCTCGATTGGCGACTCTACAACCCGTTGCAACTCGAGTTTTACGGCCAACTCAACTTCCTCAAGTCAGGCGTTGTCTTCTCCGACCAAATCTCCACAGTCAGCCCAACCTACGCCCGCGAAATCCAGACTCCCTGGTTCGGCTGCGGCATGCAGGGCGTCCTCGTCGAACGCGCTTCAAAACTTTCAGGCATCGTCAATGGCGTCGATTACGATGATTGGAATCCCTCCGTCGACCGCTTGCTGCCCGCCCGTTACGATCACACCAACTACCTCACCCACAAACCCCGATCCAAAGCTGCACTCCAGGTCCGCATGGGCCTGCCCGGCCTCGCTGATCGCCCCGTCCTGGGAATGATCGCGCGTCTGGTTGAACAAAAAGGCTTCGATATCCTACGACCTGCCGCCCAGGCCTTCCTCAGCCAGGGTGCTCAGCTTGTCGTCTTGGGTGAGGGCGATGCCAGGCATAGACAAATGCTCCGCGGCCTCGCCGAACAATACCCTAACCAGGTTGGCATCTACCTTGGCTTCGATGAAACTCTCGCCCACCTCATCGAGGCCGGTTCCGATGCCTACCTCATGCCCAGCCAATACGAGCCATCCGGCCTCAATCAGCTCTATTCCCTCAAATACGGCACCCCGCCTATCGTCCGTAGTACCGGAGGCTTGGCAGACACCGTCACCGACACCACTGAGGATACTTTGCAAAATGGCACCGCCACTGGCTTCGTCTTCCAAGACTACTCACCCGAGGCTCTACGCGATGCAGGCCTCCGCGCCATGAACCTCTGGCGCAACCAACCAGAAAAATGGCAATCCGTTATCCAAAACGGCATGCGCCAAGACTGGTCCTGGTCCCGCAGTGCCACCAGCTACCTCAACCTCTTCAACACCATGCGCCACGGCCACTGATCCAAGCCAGCTCCAACCTTAGAACCCGGTTTGCCCCACCCTGCCAATGCGGGCTTACACCGCCGCTGCAATTTGGCATACTGGGTTAGGGCTCAAGCGACCTGCTCGCCCAATCATATCGAAAAACCAGAGTCTAAATTCCATGCGTGTGGCGGTGATTGGCGGGGGCATCAATGGCGTCATGTCCGCTTGGGAGCTGGCAAAAACCGGCCACCAAGTCACCCTCTTTGAACGCCATACACTCATGGGAGCCACCAGCTCCGCTTCCACTAAATTGCTCCACGGTGGCCTCCGCTACCTCGAGCAAGGTTCCCTACTGCTGGTACGCGAATCGCTCCGCGAGCGCTCTTGGTGGCTACAACAAGCACCCGCCTTGTGTCACCCTCTCCAAATTCTTCTACCCCACTACCAAGGCCGCGGCCGCCACCGCTGGATGCTCGCCATCGGGCTCTTCCTCTACCGCCTCTTGGCAGGTAGCGCCAATATCGCTCCCCACAAGTGGCTAAATCCCCAACAAGCCCTCCAAATGTCCCCCCACCTTAAGCCAGAAGGCCTTCTGGGTGCCTACGCCTTTTGGGACGGCCAAATGGACGACTACAAACTCGGCCTCTGGGCCGCTGATCAAGCCCGCGCAGCAGGCGTTACCTGCAAAGAACATGCATCGGTAAATACCATCTCACAAGATGGCGATCTGGTCACCTCTGCGGGCATCCTGCACTTCGACGCCATCGTCAATGTCGCCGGCCCTTGGGCCCGCCAGTTGCTCGACGCTAGTGGCATCCCCTCTAAGCACCAACTCGATCTGGTACGCGGCAGCCACCTCCTGGTCAACCGCCCCTGCCCTGCCGCAATTCTGGCCGAGGTTCCCGCTAGCAAACGCATCGCCTTCATCCTTCCCTACCAGGGTAAAACCCTGGTGGGAACCACCGAAGAGCGCCAAAGTCTCACAGACCCAATCAACTGTTCTGACCAAGAAAAGCACTACTTGGTCCGTTTCCACGACAGCCTCATGACTAATCCCTTGCGCCCCGACGAAATAAGCTCCACCTTCGCCGGCATTCGACCCCTACTCTATTCAAACGATGACCCGCGCCAGGCTTCCCGCGAATACGCTATCGAACAGCAGGGCAAAGTGATCACCGTCTTCGGCGGCAAATGGACAACCGCCCGCTCTCTGTGCCAAAAAGTTGCCAAGGTTGTCGCCAAGTTGGCATAGGTTAAACTGTCCATAGCCCAGCAAACGAGACATCGCCATGCTCCACCTCAACCGCCGGACTTTTCTAAAAACTTCAGCCGGCTGCGTCGCAGGATCAATCATGGGAACCCCTGCAATGACCACCTCCACCAAACTCCGCCTCAAACACTCCGTGGTAGGCTGGTGCTTCCAAAGCCATGGCGAAAAATGGGATACCGAGACTCTCTGCCAAAAAGCCAAAGCAGCCGGCTGCTCGTCAGTCGAACTGGTCGACCCTTCAGACTGGCCCACCCTTAAAAAGCACGGCCTCGCCTGCGCCATTGCCTCTGCGGGCACAGAAGGTGTATTCACCCGTGCTTGGAACAACAGTGCCTTCCACCCCGAATTGTTCGATCAATCAAAAGCAGCCATCGAAAAATGCGGCACCCAAGGCGTCGAACGGGTGATTGCTTTTGTGGGCATGCGCTGGCGCGATCCCTCCAAACCAGGCATCAACGAAATCCCCCGTGACGAGGCTGCAGCCTCTTGCCTCAAAGGCTGGAAAGAATTGGCCAAACTGGGCGAAAAACACAAAGTCACAGTTTGCGTCGAGCATCTCAATAGCCGGGTGGCCGACCACCCCATGAAAGGCCACCCCGGCTACCAGGGTGATGACCTCGACTGGGTCACAGGCCTTATTCGACAAGTCGATTCGCCCCGCCTCAAGCTGCTGTTCGATGTTTACCATGTGCAAATCATGCACGGTGACATCCTGCGCCGGCTCGAAGAATGTAAAGATGTTATCGGCCACATCCACACCGCAGGTAACCCCGGCAGAGCCGAGTTGGACAACTTGCAAGAAATCCATTACCCCGCCGTTGGCGCAAAATTGCACCAAATGGGCTACACAGGCTTTGTCGGCCACGAGTTCATCCCTACCCGCAATCCTGCAGCCGGCATTTCCGAAGCCATCCAGGCTTGCGAGGGTTTCTGACCTGACAGGAATATCACTGCGCGAAATATTTCACGCTTCCATCACGAATATCACTCCGCTCCCTCTTGGGCTCTCTGCTTCGATGAATGATTAATCGCTCGTCGACCACAACAGTTCACTTTGCCTTGAGAATCAACATGCTCAGCCGATTCATCGCCGGGGCCTTGGCACTGCTTGTCATGGTCGCCTTGGTTATCGCCACTCGCGCTACCTTCGTTGCTGATTTCACCACCCCCCAGGCCCAGTGGAAATTTGATTCTAAACAATTTGCCAACAACAAATTGGCTCCAACAGAAGGCACATGGGCCCTCACCATCCAAGGTCAGCCCAAATGGGACCCGCAAACAAAATCAGCACATTTCTCAGGCGGCATGGACCAAGCAGTTTTGCTAGTGCCAAAAGACCAATCCGCTCCCTCTTTCGGTCCCGAAGCCGTCTCGCTCGAAGCCTGGGCACGGCTCGACTGTGGCAGCCGCAAAGGCGGCCTGATCGGCCAAATCGATGACAACCGCTATGGGGGCCAAGGCCTGTCCCTGGGCTACGACGAAGACCGCTTCCGATTCGGCTTGGCAAGTGAAGGAGCCCGCAAAGGTGATGGCATCCTCACCTGGATCCGCTCCCGCTCACCCATCAAGCCTGGTATCTGGACCCATCTGGTTGCCACCTACGATGGCACCACCATGCGGCTCTATGTCAACGGTACTCTTGAGGCCCAATCCACCCAACAGCAGGGAAATATCATCAATGCCTCCGCCCCATTTGTTGTGGGTGGCTACATCGATGACGATGAGCGAGTCCCCATGGTCGGCGCCCTCCACGCCGCCGCCTTATTCAACACCGCCCTAACTCCCGAAGCCATTATCACACGCTATCAAGAAGGCAAAGATCAAGAAGGCAAAGCCCTGGCCTTTTTGCCTATCGTAGCCGCTGCCCCCTACTTCCTGGTTAGCCCCTACCTCCAATACCCCACAACCGATTCCATCCGCATAGGTTTCGAAACCTCCGAAGAGTCAACCGGCCTAGTCGAATACAGCGAAAACTCTCCCCTAGCCGACAAGGTCGAAACCCCAATCGGCACCATGCACCATGCCACAATCACCGGGCTCAAACCTTCCACCAGCTACTTTTACAAAGTCACCGCCACCACTAAAGCCGGCGACAAAATCGTCGGTCCTCTCTTATCCTTCAAGACCGCCGCTCTCCCCGGCGAGTCTTTCAACTTTGCCGTTTTCGGCGATTCCCAGCGCAACCGCCGTCTCACCGGACAGGTCGCCACAAGAGCTTATGAAAATCGCCCATCATTTGTCTTGCACTTAGGCGATGTGGTCGATGATGGTTCTGACAAGTCACAATGGCTCAATGATCTCTTCCGCCCCTGCCAAGAGTTGTTCGGCCGCGTCGCCATGATGCCCACCATCGGCAATCACGAGCGCGATCACCCCTTCTACTACCAATACTTCAACCTGCCCGAGCCCGAATTCCACTACAAGTTCACCTGGGCCGATGCCGATTTCTTTGCGATCGACTCGAACAAGCCACTCGAACTGGGCAAGGGCCAGATGGCTTGGCTCGAAAAAGAACTCGCCGCTTCAAAGGCGAAGTGGAAATTTTGCTTCCACCACCATCCCTGCTACTCCAGCGACAGCGACGACTATGGCGACACCTTCAATGGCAAACAGTCTACATTTGGCACCGACAAAATGCAAAAAATTACTTCGCTGTACGAAAAGTACAAAGTCGATTTCGTGCTCAACGGCCACATCCACGCCTACGAGCGAACTTTCCCCATCAAAAACAACAAAGTCGACAATGATGGCGTGGTTTACCTCACCAGCGGCGGCTTTGGTGGCGGCCTCGAAAACTTCACCCCCACCCCTGCCTACTTCAAAGCGGCCAACAGGGTCGACTACCATATGGTCCTCTTCACAATCACCAACAACAGCCTGCAACTCCGCGCCTATGACAAAGACGGCCAACTATTCGACACCTGGACCAAATCAAAATAAAGCGGGCTTTTGCTTAAATATCCTGCATCATTTCATAAAACGAATTAATAAATCCGTAACCCTGTTCATCAAATAGCCCAAAGGCGGGCCGTGAAAATAGTTCTGGATTGAATGATTGATTGGTTCTATTTTTCCGTTTAAAATTTGTCTCACGCCTGCTTGAGAAAATACGATGAAAAAACGCATCTCGACCAGTTTGTTGCTGTTGATGCTCTTCACATTGCCGTTACTGTCTTTGCTGGGCGCTCAAAAAGAGGCCCAAGACAAGTCCGACAAGAATCAGCCGGCTGCGAAAGAATTACCCGACAGGGATCTTTTCGGCCTGACCAAGGTTTGGCAATTCCACCTCGAATTGACCACAAATGCCTTCGAAAAGATGCAACCGACCGGTGGCATGCGTTCCCCCGGCGGCTTTGGCCCCAAGAAGTCTGATAACAAAACCGCCGGCAAACCAGCCGATGTGCACAAAGGCAGCGGTTTCGGCCTTGAGTTTCCCTATGTCCCCGCCGATCTTTCTGCCGAGGGCAAAAAATACAAAGAGTCGGCCTGCGCTACAAAGGTAACGCCAGCTACGGCACCACTTCCCGTGGACTAAAACGCAACTTTGTTGCCGACATGGATCATTATAAGAATGACCTGCGTTTTCACGGTCTCAAATCCGTCGTACTCAACGCCGGTGGTCTGGATCCCTCTCGCGGACGGGAGACTTTCTCCTTTGCCGTGTTCCGGGCAATGGGCGTCCCGGCACCCCGCACAGCTTTTGCCGAAGTCTATATCTCCATGCCCGGCAAGTACGACAACGAGTTTGTCGGGCTGTATACATGCATCGAACATGTCGACAAGACCTTCCTCAAAGATCGCTTCCAGAACAATAAGGGCCTACTCATGAAGCCCGAGGGGCTGGGTGATATCCGGTACCTAGGCGAGGATTGGAAACGTTACGAACCACAATATCGCCCCAAGCACAATCCAACCGACAAGGAAAAGCGCCGGGTCATTGAGTTCGCCAAACTGGTTGACAAAGGCAGCAACGAAGAATTCCAAAACCAGATCGCCTCTTACCTGGACATGGATCAATTCCTGCGTTTTGTCGCAGCAAACGCCTACCTGGCCACGATCGACAACTTTTTTACCGGGCACAACTTCTTTATTTACCTCAATCCGCAAACGAACAAGTTTGTTTTCATCCCTTGGGACATGGATGTGTCGCTGGCCGGGGTGCCGTTTGTCGGCACGGCAGAAGAACGGATGGACCTGAGTCTGATGCATCCCCACATTGGAAAGTACAAGCTATTCGACCGGCTCATGGCCATAAAAGACATCAACGAACAGTATCAAAAGCTGTTGAAAGAGTTGGCCATTACCGAATTCTCAAAGGAACGCTTACTCGCATTAGTTGATGCCATTGAAAGCGTCACCAAGGAACGCCTGCACCGCGAAAAGATAGCCACGGAGGCCCGCAAGGAAGGCGCAGGTGGCCCTGGCTTCGGTTTTGCGCAAAGGATCGGCATGTTCGGACAAGGGCCTTCCCTGCGAACCTTCATCGAAAAACGGACAGCTTCAGTCGCTGCCCAACTGGCTGGCGAGAAAACGGGTTGGGTCCCCACAGGCAAATTCGGTGCTCCTGGCGGCGGCTCGGGCGAGGGCCTGGATGGTCTGGGAGCGCGCTTCATCATTTTCCGCGACAAAGTTCAGGATGAGCTCAAACTCAACGACGACCAAAAGAAACAACTGCAAAAGCTGCTCGAGGCTACTAGCACCCAAGCCCAAGAGTTCTTCCAAAAAGCCCAAGATCTCAAGCCCGAAGAGCGCGGCCCAAGGATGGAAGAATTTAAAATGAAGGCCAACCAGCAACTCAATGCTTTCCTGAAAAACACCTTGAAAGACGAACAACTCAAGCGACTGCGCGAACTGGTACTGCAGCGTGAGAGAATTTTCGCCGCCATGCAGCCAGAAGTGGCTAATGAACTGAAAATCAAGATGGATCAACAAAAGCAGTTCATGGGCATCGTTCAGGAAATGCAAAAGAAGTTCGAACCCCTAATGAAAGAAGTCCAGTCCGGCGGAAATCCCCAAGAGATCAGGCCCAAACTGATGAAAATCCGCATGGATCACGAAGGCCAGATCGAGGCTATCCTGAGCGATTCCCAGAAAAAGCAGTGGAAGGAAATGCTCGGCAAATCATTCGATATGGATGATTGAGCCTGCCTTATTAAAGAACAGGTTTAAATCCCTTTCCCCATACCACCTGCAAATTAGTGGCCACTATGATTGGCTTATCCAAATCCCGGCAGCGTGTAAGCTGCATGTGCGCGTTTTGTTCAGGAATTTTAACCAATCACTTTTGGAGCCAGTACCATGCGTATTTTTTTTCTCAGCTTGTCGTTTTTTGCTTTGGTCGCGTGCACACCCCAAAGCCGTGCCCAAGCCCCTGAGAATAAAGAGCTGCTCGCCAAGCTAACCAAGCTTGAGAAGGATAGTTGGGTAGCCACGCAAAAGCGGGGTGGGGAGTTTTTTCGCACCTACATGGCACCCGAGTTCCTTGGTTTTTTTGCCGACGGAACCAGCGCCGATCGAGCTGCATTCATTCGCAACCTCGATGATTTTGAGCTGACAGAATTCCAGATGGGCAAGGCAACCATGCTGCAGATCAATGCCGATGCCGTGATGATTCTTTATCGCTTGAATTATCAGGGCAAGCATAAAGGCAAAGTGATAAAAATGGAGAATATTGAGTCATCTTCTCTTTACACACGCCGTGATGGCAAATGGCTGGAGATTTTTTACCAAGAAACGCTCCCGCCCAAGTCTTGAGGTCCGGTCTGGATTTCCTAATACGCCTAGTTGGGTATGCCCTGATAGAATCGGGGCAGGAATATTCTGCCCGTGAGCAGGGCCGGGAGAATCAAATGGCGACCAATCGTAGTGCCATGACGGCCCTTGTCTTTCTCATCGCATCAGCCAGTCACAATTGGCAATCAGCCCAAGCCGATGAGAAGGCCACACCGCCACCACAACCCGGCCTCAGCACCCATGTTCTGAACACAGCGACAGGCAAGCCTGCCTTGGGCGTCACCGTCATCCTGCAAAAGCAAAAGATGGAAGGGTGGGAAGAAATGAGCAGGGCCGAAACAGACGCCCAGGGCCGTGTGAAAGAGTTGCAGCCAGCCGGCAAGAAATTGCCCGCAGGCACTTACCGACTGGTTTTCGAAACAGGTGCCTACTTCAAAGGCCAGGGTGCAAAATCCTTTTTTCCCCGTGTCGACATTATTTTCTCAACAGAAAGCCCCGACGAGCACTACCATGTCCCTCTGCTTCTCAGCCCGTTTGGCTATTCCACCTACCGCGGAAGCTGATTGCTTAGCCTGAGTCAAAGGCAATGCGTCGCTGGCCCCAAGGCCACCCCGGTTTCAGTCCGGTACCACTTCGCCGCCAGCCTTGGTGGTCAAAATTCCAATCGTGCGCGCACTTATACCCTCGCTTGTAAACCGCACCGATCCATCGGCAAAAAGTAGGTTTGCACCCCCGGCATGCAGCGATGAGTACAGGTAGCCCCACTCGTTGGAGCCGTTAAGTTTCAAGGGCAAGGGTGGAAGGCTAGGTACCGCCCCGCCGTTGCACCAATTGATCGCCTGCCCAATCTCGTAGGGACCATCGTTGGTTGCCCAGGCCCCACCACGGGCCCTGGCGCAATTGGCCGCCGCGGAGTTGGCCACAGACACGGACAGCAGCCTGCCGTTGCGGTAGACATCTTCTCGGCCTGCGTTTTCACCCACCAAGATGGTGTTGGAACTACCATCCTGGATGTCGGTGAACCGGCTGCTGGGCCGGGGATCAGTGGCAAGGACCCATGGCGCCAAGACTCCCTGGCGGGGGCCCGTCAACTGGCTGGCGCCGGTCAAGGCCGCATTGGTATTGAAACTGGCGGCGATACCCTCGGGGGCGAAATAGTCGGTGCATGCCCCGATCTTGTTGGGCGGTGTTGGCTCCGTCTTGTTCTGAAGGCGATCCGCATTGGGGGTGGTAGGACATTTCAGCAGTTTGATCTGAGTTTGGGCGAGGGTGCCGTTGCGGCTGGTGGCGTTGTCAATCCACCAGTTTTCATTCAGATTCCAAGCCGCAAGTATGGCACCCTGTTCAATAAACGGTAGTGTGTCTGGTATCCAACTCCGTTGCGCCGTCTCTAAAATCCCGCTCGCTTTGAATCCCCGACGGGACATCGGAAATTCACCCCGGCTATCGTGATAATTGTGCAAGGCCAAACCAAGCTGTTTCATGTTGTTCGAACAGCTCATCCGATTGGCGGCTTCCCGAACCTTCTGTACCGCCGGAACCAGTAGACCCACCAATATTGCAATGATGGCTATCACCACCAGCAACTCAATTAGCGTAAATCCCAAGCGTTTGCCTGAACAGGCCTTCATAGAGTAATACCCGCAAATTTCTGCCAAACCTGTTTCCATGTATAACAATATGGCAAAAATCATCCGCACACAGCTTTAATTTTTGCCAAAAAACCATCTCGCAATCCAATAGCAGCCCAGCAAAATAATTCCTGAGAAAAGAGTTAAACGCAGAGGGGTAACCATCAGCCAAAATCTCTGTCCCTTTCTTGGTAATCGCCGGGTTTTGCCCTCCAACCAACGCAAAATCCGCTTGGGAGAAGGGCTTCGGCAAAGCCACCAAGCCAAATCCTCCGCCAACTCACTCCCAGTCCCATGCTTCAACGCCACTTCCCGCATGGCTTCAAATCGGCAACCAGCCTCGGGAAGGGTCCCTGTTGCCAACTTCCATGCACACACGCCCAAACTGTGCCAATCCGTATGCGGGCCAGGCTCAGGTCTATCGGGATGGCCAAAACCGTGCGTGATTCCAATCGCACCACCCTCCACACCCGCCCAGCCTGCTTTTCCAATTCTTTGCGCCAAACCCAAATCAGCTAGCCAAACCTGCCGGCCTAAAGAATCTAGAAGAATATTGCCCGGCGTCACATCTCCATGAATCACACCCATACCATGCAATTGATTCAATGTTCTGGCTACAGAAGCCAATACGGCCCTCAACCGTTCCCAAGGCTCCCCGGTCAATTCCTCCAGCGATTGGGGGTACCAAGGAAATACCATCACCGTTTCGCCATTCCATTGAGCCACATCAAGAAGTGCCACCAATCCAACAACGCCCTCCCGGGTCAATTCGGCAAAAAGCAGCGCCTCTTTCTCAAATCGGTCCAACGGAAATCCCGATTCCGCATCACGCTTCTTTATGGCCACTGCCAAACCGTCCGACCGCTTTGCTCGCCATATTTGGCCATGGCTGCCCCGCTTGGCCATTCCCTCCAGCCGATAACTGAATAGGTGACTCCCAAGGAGCTCCAAGCCAGCTTGCTCAATATTGATGTTTGTAGCTCCTGCCTAAAAAATCTAATCTTCCTTTAGATTATCGCAACCAAATCTTCCAATTGCTCATGAATCCAAAAAATGAAATGAAAACTCCAAAGCCCTTTTATGTGGCGGCCACTGCTCGATGTTTGTGCGCCCCTGTTAAATTACCACCAAGGGAAATCTGCCTGTATAAAAATTCAAAAAAATAAACCCCTCAATTTCCAAGCTATTTCCTAACCCCAACAGCTTTTCCCCCTATTCACATTGGGCTTTCCGCTCCTCATGGCACGATCCTTGCAAAAACCCTGCCGGATCAGTTTTGCACGCCCGGGAGGATTGCACTCATGCGCTCAAGGTTTTTATTAAGTCTGGTACCTTGCCTGCTGTTGGCAGGTATGAATCCGAACTTGGGATGGGCCCAAGAGACCAAGGATAAGCCAGCCGCCGCCGCCCCTGTTGATGCCAAGGCGATAGACGCTGTGACTAAGCTCACCACGCAAATTAACGACCTCGAAAAAGTTCTAAAAACCATGGCCGACGATGCCACCGCCAAAAAAGGCGAAATCGATACCGCCATTACCGATGCGAAAGTCAAAGCCGATACTGCTTGGATGCTGGTCTCCAGTGCCCTGGTAATGCTTATGGTTCCAGGCTTGGCACTCTTCTACGGCGGCATGGTTCGACGCAAAAATGTCTTGGCCACAATGATGCAAAGCATGGCTTGCTTGGCACTGGTGGGCCTGTACTGGGTGGCTATTGGCTATTCACTAGCCTTTGGCAAATCAGTAGGTGGTTATGGCATCATTGGCTGGAGCCCCGACTTGATTTTCCTTCAGGGGATTGAGGCGGACCAATTGCTCCCCGGCCTCAATATTTCAGTCTACGCCCATGTCATGTTTCAAGGCATGTTCGCAATCATCACTCCAGCCCTTATTTCTGGTGCACTGGCAGAGCGCATCCGCTTCTGGCCATTTATGGCTTTCAGCCTGCTTTGGATAACTTTTGTTTACTGCCCACTGGCCCATATGGTTTGGGCTTTTGACTGGTTCTACGCCATACCTGTAGACAAAGTTAAAGGTGTGGGTGCTTCCGCAGTTGGCCTTATCGGCCAAATGGGTGCTCTCGATTTCGCAGGCGGCACAGTGGTTCACATCGCAGCCGGTGCTGCGGCCTTGGCCTGCATCCTTGTCCTGCGCAAACGAACCGGATACCCTGAACAACCCGTTCAGCCCAACAGCTTGGTTCTCACCCTGCTGGGTGCCGGTCTTCTTTGGTTCGGATGGTTCGGTTTCAACGGCGGTAGCGCAGGTGGGTCCGGAACCCTTGCCACCTCTGCTTTTGCCTCCACTCAAGCTGCAGCCGCTGCAGCAGGCCTTAGCTGGATGCTGGTCGAACTTCTCCACAAAGGTAAGGCAACCGCCCTTGGCCTGGCATCGGGCATTGTTGCTGGCCTCGTAGCCGTCACCCCTGCTGCGGGTTACATTTACATTTCCGGCGGCGTTGCCATCGGTATCCTTGCCGGCATCGTTTGCTACGGTGCGGTTGCCTTAAAAAGCTCGCTTGGCTACGACGATAGCCTTGACGCCTTTGGTGTCCACGGTGTGGGTGGCTTCTTGGGTGCTGTCCTTACCGGTGTCTTCTGCCATGGTGCTGTGAACTCTGCAGGCGGTTATGGTTACACCGCCTTCATGAACATGGAAACCACCATTTCGGGCCTCAAGGCCGAAACCAAGTTGGGCTCGATTGACGAGATTTCGAAAAAACTACCTTCCTTACAAGAGGCCGCTAATAAAGCGTCCGACGCTTTGTCCTCAGCCAAGGAGGCCATGTCCAAGGCTGAAAAAGACGAGGACAAGAAAATCGCTGAAGGCCCTCTCGATAAGGCTTTCGTCGAAAACTCGCAAGCTTCCGGCCTCTTGGGAAATGCTAAGTTGCTCGAGAAGCTGCTGCTAAAGGAAGAGGAACTGAAGAAGGGCGAAAAATCCCACTCCAGTCAGGTGGTTATTCAGTTCAAGGCTGCAGCCCTGTCGGGAATCTTTGCCTTTGGTATCAGTGCCATCTTGGCGATTGCTGTCCAAGGAGCCACCGGTGGCAACTTCACAACAGACCTGCAATCCGAAATGGAAGGCCTCGACGCCACCGAACATGGCGAGATTGGCTTCGACTACGGCCCGTCCCTTCTTACCTCGGTCGATCGCCCAGGGCCTATGCCTCGCGCTGCGGTTGCACCACCCTCGGGTGGCAAGCGATTCGTACTGATAGTTGATGGCCCTTCCAAGGAGGCTGTACTCAGCGCTTGGTCCGGCTATTGCCAAGAGGGCCCCGGCGCCCCATCGGCTGACTTCCTTGCGGTTTATCCCTACCTGACCACTGTCTCTGAGAACAAGTTCCGTTTCTCAGGCGGCGATCAGGCCAAGTCGAAAGAAGCCCTGACGCGACTGTTACAAAAATCCTTCGGCCAGTCGGTAAAAGTCACCACCGAAGGCTGATGATTTGTCATCAACCTTCAGGCGGCTTTCCCGGTATGCCAACCATATAACATTCAGTTAGACAGATTCAAACACACGATTTTGCGATAAGTAAAGGAAAAAAGTCATGAAACTGATAACGGCCATCATCAAGCCCGAAAGACTGGAGGCGGTCCAGATCTCCCTCAGTCAGATCGATGTCTATCTGATGACGGTTTCCGAAGTGCGCGGCTGCGGCCGCCAACGCGGTCACACCGAGGTGTACCGCGGCTCCGAGGTGCAACCCCGACTGTTGCCCAAACTGAAAATCGAAATCGCTGTCAATGAACCATTCATTGAAGCCACCATCGAAGCCTTGGTCCACGCGTCCCGCACTCCGCCCACCGGCAAGATTGGAGATGGCAAAATCTTCATCCAGCCTCTTGAAGATTGTGTTCGCATCCGAACCGGCGAGCGCGGAACCATCGCCATCGGCCCATGATCCATTGGTTGGCGCGATCCATTGCGTGGGTCCGCCGCCTTTAACGTCCCTCCGGTAACGCCCAAACCGGAGTTTTGCCCCGGGGTCCCAAATGCCCCGGGGCATTCGTTTACATGGGGCTATTTTGGGCTATTCCTGATTGTCCGCAACGCCTGTAACGGTTGCACTAGCAGCTGCACAATTGGGCAACGCTTTTAACTGCCAATACGCCTTTTCCCATCGTGCCAACTTGGCAAACATGGAGAAATGGGCACTTTGCGTTAAAAACGAATTATTTGCGGCCAAGCGAAACCCATGAGCGAACTCGACGAGGCAACGCGTGAATTTCTGATCGAGGGCCAAGAAGGATTGGCCCAGTTGGAGAAATTGTTTCTCGAAGTTGAAGCGGTGGCCCCAACACCTGAAAACCTAACCGCCGCATTCCGCTTACTGCACAGCCTCAAAGGGTCTGCCGGCTTTTTGAACTTTCCCAATCTTGAACAAATCACTCACGCAGCCGAATCGTTGCTGGCCAAACTGCGTTCAGGGGATTTGCCCTTCAATGCCACCGTTGGCAATCTGCTCCTGCGCGTGGTCGATGCGCTGCGCGAGATTTTCTCCTTTATCTCCCAAGCCAGTGGAGATAATCCTCCCTCGCTCGATAGTGAAGGCTTGATCCGCCTTCTGACTGCCTCTTCCACTCCAAGTACTTCAGCCTCGGTATCCAAACCAGCAGCCCCGGCCCCTCGCCCAGACCTCGACACTCTAAAACCCGTTGCGCCACCCCCTGCTGGCTTGTCCCAGTTGGGCTCCTCCCAACAATCCCTACAGGGCAGCGAATCTGTAATTCTAGGACGAACCGGCCCTGGCAAAGGCGACAAGGAAAATTCGGTTCGCATTGACCTCGAATTAGTCGACCGCCTGATGGCACTTGCCGGCGAAATGGTTCTGGCGCGCAATCGGATCATCCAGCAAGTAGGCCAAATCAACCACCCCGCGCTCTCAGCAGCCTCCCGCCAGCTCAATCAGGTGACCACCGAGATGCAGGAGGCGGTCATGAAAATGCGCATGTACCCCATCTCCAATTTATGGTCCAGACTGCCGCGCATTGTTCGCGATTTGGCACAGCAAATCGGCAAAAAATGCCGGCTGGAAATGGAAGGCGGCTCGACGGAACTCGATAAAAACCTGATTGAGGCAATCAAGGATCCGCTCACCCATCTGGTTCGTAATGCCGTCGACCACGGCATCGAATCTCCAGGCGATAGGCTGAAAGCCGGCAAACCAACCGAGGGAAAGCTTGCCCTGCGCGCCCGCCACGAATCAGGCCAAGTTATCATTGAGCTTCAAGATGATGGCAAAGGCATGGACCCCGATTCCATACGCTCCAAAGCTGTCGAGCGCGGCATAGCCACAAGAGATTTTGTAGATCGTCAAAAAGATCAGGATGTTTTCGCTTATGTCTTCCTGCCTGGTTTTTCAACCGCCCGGGCGGTGACACAGGTCTCCGGCCGAGGTATCGGCATGGATGTCGTGAAAACCAATATCGAAAGTCTGGGCGGTGGCATCGATATCGACAGCCTGCCCGGCAAAGGAACCACGGTCCGCCTAAGAATCCCCCTCACCTTGGCAATCGTTAACGCTTTGGTGGTGGTCTCAGGCGATTCCTACCTGGCGTTGCCTCAGTCAGGAATTGTCGAACTGCTCAGGCTCCAAGGCCAAAGGCTGAAAACCCTGGTGGAAACATCCGCCGGAACCAAGGTGCTGCGCTTCCGGGGCCGTTTGCTGCCGCTACTCGATTTGCGAACCATCCTGAACCCTGCCCAAGACAAGCCCATCGAAGACGAAGACAGCGCCATTTCAATCGTGGTCGTCAGGGGCGAAGGCCGAATCTTTGCGTTGTCAGTCGACCGAATACTCGATGCCCAAGAAATCGTCGTCAAGCCATTGCCCGCCCCGCTGCGCCATCTGGCGGTTTATGGCGGCACCACCCTGCTGGGTGATGGCAGTGTGGCGCTCATTCTCGATATTCCAGGCTTGGCTGACGCGGGAGGGGTTTCCGGGGAAGCAGGTGCTTCCACTGATATTCCACCAGCCCAAGCTTCGGCTGAACAGGTTCGCCCGCTGCTCTTGGTCGAATTGGTTGCGGGAAGGCGCCATGGATTCTTGCTCGATCGCGTCGAGCGTTTGGAAGAAATCGAAAGTTCAAAAATCGAAATTACTAGTCGCGGAATGGTCACCCCGTACAGGGGCGGGCTACTGCCCCTGATCAATCTCCCCGAATTGTTCGGCGGTAACTCCGTCCCTGGACGAGAAAATATCCACCCGGTTGTTGTCCATAGTCAAAAATCTGGTCTGTATGGACTCATGGTTCGCCAAATCCTCAACACTGTGGAAGAACCCTGGACCATTGCTACGGGAGGCGTTTCACCCGGAATCGCCGCTTTGGCATTAGTGAGGGGAAGACCCACCGAAATTCTGGATCCCTCCTACTGGTGTGATCAAGGGGTTCACCATGGTTGAAACCCCTGCCACCCCAATGGCCACCATTAACCGTAGCCAGAACATCAGGGTCTGCGTCTTTCGTTTGGCCGGACTGAGGTTGGGCCTGGATGTCCGTTATGTTCAGGAAGTCCTCAGGCCATTGGCTGTCACGCCGGTGCCTTTGTCGCCTGCCACTATGGACGGACTGGTCAACCTGCGTGGCCAGATTGTCCTGGCATTTAATATGCGTAAGCGTCTTGACCTGCCCGATTCGGCCTGGGAAAGACCTTTGCAAGTGGTTTGCCTTCATTTGGGCGATCTCGTCAGTTTTCTGGTGGACTCTTTGGAAGAGGTTCAGGAAATTGAACTCGGCAAGGTAGTCTTTACACCCGCCAACTTGCCCAAGCGCTTGCGCGAGGCACTTTCCGGCGTCGTGGATGATCATGGTGAATTGCTCATGATTCTTGACCCGGCCCGCATTTTGGGCCTGGGCTCAAGTGATTTGGAAAAGTCAACGACCGGCATCTGACGCAAGCGTTTGCCTGTGACGGTCAAGTGGATCAGGAGAAGGGTGAATTACCATGGAAGCCAGCTTCTGGTTGGATTGGTTGACAGGCAGGCGGGTTGCCGCCCGTTTGGTTTGGATTGCCATTAGCTTCCTTCTCCCCTTGATGGTTTTGCTTTGGATTTACTGGAATTCGGTGAGTGGCCAGATTGATTTTGCCCGAAAGGAAATCACTGGCTTAAGTGCCAATCGCGTTCTTTTCGACGCCTTGGTCGCTTTGGAAAGGTACCAGTCACTTGTCGCCCTGAAGGCCGACGCAAGCGAGCGAGCCACCGCGGCTGACGCATTCGAGCGTTCTCTGGACCGGATTGATCGCATGGTGGCACAAATTGGCAAGACTATCGGCCTGGATGATGAAGGGTTCAAGGCGCGAAAAAGAGCGTGGGCAACACCTGAGGAATTGCGCAGAGTCTGGCGATCACCCGACCCAACGGTTCAGGCAAAGGCAGAAACGATCCTTTTTGAGCAAATTGCCCATGTCGGCGATACTTCCAATCTGGTGCTTGATCCGGATCTTGACAGCTTCTATTTGATGGATTGCTGCGTGGTTGCCCTGCCCGGCATAACTCAAAGACTATCATCCATGTCTCAAGCAGTGGCCAAAGGCGAAGCTTTAGGAACTATTGACCTTGGAATCGCCAGCCGGAGACTAAGGGAAGACAATCTGAACCGCTTCACCAAAAATGTGGAAATTGCTTTGGCTGAAGATTTCAACTTTTATGGTGAAACTTTGGATTCTGACCGTTTAACCCAAGTTGCCAACCTGATTCGCAGGGATATCACCGGATTGGCCGACCAGGCTGACAGTATCGTGTCAAAAAGCTCAAAATGGGATTCGAATCTCGGTTTGGGCAAGAAAATAATAGCTACTTTTGAGATTTGCCATGAAGCTTTTACACGTTGCGACGAAAGCCTCGAAAAGGCGCTGTTAAATCGGGTCAATCTGTTCAACCGCTCCCGATTGACAGGTGTTTCATTGACCGGCTTGGCGCTGTTCATTGCCTTGGCCTTGGTTTTCTGGATTGGCATAGGCTTGGTTCGGCCTATTTCCGCAACCAGAAAGCGGTTGCGTCAACTGGCCGATGGCGACCTGGCTCAAAAAGTAGAGGTGATAGGCAGGGGGGAATTGAAGGACATGACCTCAGCCCTCGAAGGGGCCGTGGACGGAATGAGGCGAGCCGTCACCCCTATCCGTGAAGGGGCGGGCCAACTGGCCGATTCCGTCAAACAGCAGGCAAGCCTATTGCACAGCATGGCCAGTAACGCCGAGGAAACCTCCGCACAGATGCATGTGGTTTCCTCAGCCGCCGAGCAAGTTAGCACCAATGTGCGCAGCGTGGCTGCCGCCGCTGAGGAAATGGAGGCCACCATCCGCGAAATCTCCAGCCAAGCCCATCAAGCTGCCAGGGTTGCTGGTGAGGCTGTAGGCCTTGCAGAATCCACAGGCAATCTCGTCAACAGGCTCGCTGAAAGCGGGTCCATGATCGGCGGCGTGGTGAAAACCATCACCAGTATCGCCGAACAGACTAACCTGCTGGCGCTCAACGCCACGATTGAAGCGGCACGCGCCGGGGAAGTTGGCAAAGGTTTTGCCGTAGTGGCAAACGAGGTGAAGGAACTCGCCAAAGAGACCGCGCGAGCCACGGAAGATATCGGCGGCAAGATCGGCGCGATCCAGCAAGACACCCGCCAGGCGATTGAGGCGATTCGTCAGATTCAAGCCATTATTACAAGGATCAACGAGATCCAAACCTCCATCGCCTCAGCCGTAGAGGAGCAGTCCGCCACCACCAGGGAAATCGGACGCAATGTGACAGAGGCAGCCAAAGGAACCGGGGAAATAGCGGCTAACATCACCAGCGTTGCTGATGCCGCCAGCAGCACCAGCAAGCAGGCGCAGGAGGCCAGTCTGGACACCGAATCGCTTCGCGAGTTGAGCGTTCGGCTTGAAGAACTTGTTCGCGGTTTTCAGACCTGACCCGTTGGCGCCACGCAAATTTTAATTTTAACCGGATGTTTGAAACATTTATTTGGCTTTTCTTGGGGGGTGGATGATGGCTGACGGTTCTTGGATGGACTGGTTTCTCGGGAGGCGGATCACCGCTCGCCTCACCTGGATTTCCGCCAGTTTTTTATTGCCTTTGTCGGTTCTGATGTGGATTTACTGGAATTCTGTTAGCCGCCAAATTGATTTCACCACCAAGGAGATCAAGGGCGTGATCGTCCAGCGGGCACAGTTTGAATTGCTTACAGCGCTGGCCCGCCACCAGATCCTCGTAGCCATGAAGGCCGAGGCCAACGAGTTGGCATCGGCCGTCGATAATGTTGAGAGAAACCTGGAAAGACTTGAAAAGGTTGCCTCGCCTTTGGCAGCGGAACTCAGTCTGAACGAGGAGGGCTTCAGGTTTCGCAAGAGGGCTTGGGCTTCTCCCGAGGAGCTTCGCAAGGCATGGCGCTCAGGCGAATCTTCCGCCCGGGATCGATGCGTCAGCATAGTTGCAGAGCAGATTTCCCATGTCTTGGACACCTCCAATCTTATCCTTGATCCCGACATGGACAGCTTTTACCTGATGGATTCCAGCACGGTGGCACTACCCGCATTGACCCAGGGCCTAGGAGTGTTGGGAAGCCTGTTGGGTAAAGCTGACAGCTCCCAAACTATGGCCCTCGGTATCGCCAACAATCGGCTGCGTGAGGACGCGCTCACAAAGTTCTGCCGTGGCATCGAAAACGCCGTGATTGAAGACGGGAATTTCAATGGCTCATTGTTGGAGGTGGACCGGCTTAACCTTGTGGCTGAAAACATGCGAAGAGACATCGGTGCCATCGCCAGTCAAGTTGATACGATTTTGGCGGCCAAGCCCAAGACTGGAAAATGGGAATCTGCTCCCGTCGCAAAGCGTTCAGTCGTGGTTATGGAGACTTGCCTCG
>Ga0255125_1000131_pt1 | contig 26299 bp, 21 predicted proteins | sample Law_Cont_RepC_8d_FD_188557 | JGI IMG/M metagenome (GOLD analysis project Ga0255125, IMG submission 188557) | Freshwater microbial communities from St. Lawrence River, New York, United States - Law_Cont_RepC_8d | ecosystem: Environmental > Aquatic > Freshwater > River | place: USA: New York...
ACATTCGGCAGCGGGCCAGAGCGGTCGCATCGCATAGGTCCGTTGCGAATCCAGCCCTGCGGAATGCCTTGGGCAGGTTAATCCCATCGTGGAGAGTAGCCTTGATAGTCTCGTGCCCACCGGCCTTGAAATATTCTTCGCGCCTGGCAAGAAACAGTTGGCCGCAACCGGAGGCAAAGGCGGGGCTATTGCTTAGTCGCATACGGTCTAAAGGCAGGAAGCCAAGCAAGACAAAATGGATAAGCGGAATTAGTAATTGCTCTAAAAAAGTGCCGGTGATTTGTCGTGGCACACCCGAGACCAGCGGGGCCTTGCTGGAGTCCAGAAATCCGATTAGCCGCCGCAGGCTCCCCGTTTCAAGGCGCACATCAGCGTCTATCCACAACAGAAGCCCGTGTCGGGCCTGTTTAGCCAGCTGCCAACAGGCATGTTGTTTGCCACACCATCCCTTGGGCAGTGGGGGAGCCAATTCAAGGCGTACTCTGTTGTCTCGGGTTGACCATTCCCTAACAATTTCGGCAGTGCGGTCGGTGGAGTGGTCATCAAGCACCACCACTTCCACTTCAACCTGCAAACAACCCGCGGCCAAAGCAGACTCGATGGCTTCCCCAATGGCGTTTTCCTCATCACGCGCCGGGATCAGGATCGAAAGGGCAACCTTATCAAGGGAATCACGCGATGGTGGCGGGAGATAGGCCTTTAGGTTCTTGAAAAACATCAAAAATGGCAACAACCCAGCAATCACGGCTGCAATCGCCAAACAAGTTAGCGTGGTAAGCATCATGGATTTGGTTGCTCTTTGGTTTTCCCCAAGGCGGCGGCATGGCTGCCATCGAACTTTCGCATAACGGTTCCAGAGGTGAGGCGGCGAATGCGGTCGTACATCCCCCCCACCCCGGCTTTACCCATCTGCAAGGTTTCAAAAAGGTGTTCATCGCGTTTTTGGGCGGCAATCGCTAGCTCATCCATCGTCAATTCAAGGCGATTCGAAAGCAGGTCTGTCCATTCAGGTTCGCCACGAATGGTTTCCATGGAGACAGGAATGGGGCGGCCAAAATGGGCAAGAGCTTCCGGTAATTTTTCGTCCCAAAAGGGGTATTCCATGGCCAGAGGGAATACCGTTGCCGGGCTTTTTAAACGAGCAAGCACGCGACCCAGACCTGGCATCAGGCGGACGGGCCGTTGTCGGGGGTCGGTAAACTTTCCTTGAGCGGTGATCCACAAAATAGTGTCAGGTTCTTGCAGCACCTTATCAGCCAATTTCAGGAAGGTCGCAGCGCCGCGAGCCGTACCCTGTTCAACTCCGAAAAAGCCCATATTTTTGAAGAACCGGTAGGTTTTTAAAGCTTTTGCGTCAATGGGGGCGAAAATGCGACGATCAGGGTAGCGATAAGTCAACAGGGCGCAGATGATCGGATCCCACCACGAGGGGTGGTTGGCCACTACCACCAATGGCCCCGGTGGGTTGAGATCGGTTGTTTCAACGGGAAGCAGCAACCGCAGGGCGCGAAAGTGCGGCGGAAAATAGTAGCGTTTGCAATACCAGCGAAACCAGGAAACTATGTGGGGTGACCATCGGGGCAGGAGTTCATTTCCTGTCCGGGTCATGGCAAAACTCCAATCGATTGGTCTTAAGGAATGGTATCAGAATGCTGCGGGTATAGGGCCGTTGACATCCTGATCGACGGTATCCCCGGCGATCCATCCGCTCATCAGGGCCATTGGCATGCCTGCGCCAGGGTGTGCCGAGCCGCCTGCAAAATAAAGCCCGGGTACATCCGGGCTGCGGTTGGCAGGTTTAAAGGCCCCAAACAAGCGGCCATGACTGGCCAAACCATAAATGGCGCCATTGAGCACCCGGTAGCGGTCGTGAATGCCTTGGGGTGTGAGTGTTCCCTCAAACACAATGCGGTCGCGTATTCCCTTCATGCCGCCGGTGGTTTCCAGTTTGTCCAGAATCACCTCGCGGTATTTTGGTAGCATCTCGGCCCAGTTGTGGTGAGGCCGCAAGTAAGGGGTATGCACCAAAACATACAGCGCTTCGCCACCGGGCGGGGCAACTGATGGATCGGTTGAGGAAGGGGCGCAAACATAGCACGTGGGATCAGGTGCGGGCTCGCCACGATTATAGATGTGGTCGAACTCCTCGTGGGCATCACGGGAGAAAACAAAATCATGATGCGCGATATGGTCGTAGCGTTTGTTTAAGCCAAGATAAAGCACCACACCTGAGCAAGCCGGCTCATAGCCACGCCGTGCCTCGAAATTGTCGGGCGCGCGACCAGGGGCAAGCAACTCGCGGTGAGTGCGTACGGTGTCGGAATTCGAAACCACAATTTCAAAGGAATGCTTGGCACCACCAGCCTCCACCACACCGGAGGCGTGGCCAGTGCTATCCTGTTCGATGCGGGTTACTTCGATTCCTCTATGAATCTTCACCCCCAATTCGCCAGCCAGCTTGGCAAGTGCTTTGGGAACCTCGCGGGTTCCTCCCATGGGATACCAAATACCTTCGTCAGTCTGCATGTGGGCAATGCCACAGAGTACTGCCGGTGAACCGTAGGGAGAGGAGCCGACATACTGTGTGAAATGGTCGAGCATCTGAGCCACGCGCTCGTCGGGTACAAACTTGCGCACGGTATCCGCCACGGTGCTGGTAGGCCGCATGGCCATCACATCACCCAGCGTGGATAGATTGACACTTTCCTTGAAGTTGAACATGTCCCAAATGGAGCCTATCGACTTCCAAAAGAAGAACTTATGACTGATTTTGTTCAGGCGAAGGGAAAGTTCTTGGAATTTTTTGTATCCGTCAGCACTTTTTGGGTCGATCGTTCGCAGTTTTTCCACCATGACCTGCACATTTTCCATCAGGTCGAGGTGTGAGCCGTCCTGATAAAAGCAGCGCCATTGGGGGTCGAGTCGAACAAGATTGAGGCGGTCTTCGAGCTTGTGGCCAGCTTCGCCGAAGATGCGTTTGAGAACTGAAGGCAGCGTGAGGATTGTAGGGCCCATGTCAAAGCGAAAACCGTTGCCCTCGAGCACGGCAGCTTTGCCGCCGATCCAATCGTTTTTGTCGAACAGGGTCACTTCGTGGCCGCGAGCTGCCAAGGTGCAAGCGGATGCGAGACCCCCCAGCCCTCCGCCAATGATTCCGATACGCTTTTTGGTTCTGGCAACCATGCTTGCTTGCTCCGTGGCCCGGGGCCTCGATTTGAATAGGTTATGTTTATCTAATTCGTTATGTTTGGTCAGCGCAAGTCAAACGGTCAGTTTTTCTGAGGCAACCGATTTGGTTTTACCCCCGGTTGGCCACCATCTCGAGGTGCGCTCGGTCCCTTCGTCGCGGGGCACACAGTGGTCGTAAGGGTGCCCCATGTCTTTCAAAAGAAGTCTCGAACTGATGCGGGCCGATTCATATATCACAGGTAATCCACTGCCAGGGTGGGTGCCACCGCCGGTCAGGTAGACGCCCTCCAGGTCTTCAAAGCGGTTGCGCGGCCTCAAGTGCAACATTTGGCCCAAATTATGGGCCAAATTAAATACTGCGCCTTTGTGGATGGCATATTGTTGTTCCCAATCGTCTGGGGTGAGCATTTTTTCATGGCGTATTAGCGGGCGCAGGTCAGGCAAGCCGAGCCGGCGAACCTGGTTGAGGGCCAACTCCCGGAAACGCGGCGCTTCAGCTTTCCAGTCGATGTTTTGGTGCTGATGAGAAACCGGAACCAAAAGATAGAGAGAGCTGTGACCCCTTGGGGCCATGGATGGGTCGAGGCGGCTGGGATTGTGTATGTAAAAAGAAGGGTCGGCAGACAGCATGTGACGCGAGTCGATATCGGTAAGATTGCCCTCGTAATCACCACTCATGTAAATGGTGTGGTGCTCTAGTTCCGGGAAAGTGCCCTCAACACCCAAATAAAGCATGAAGGTTGAACAGGAGAACTTCTTGCGTTCAATGCGATCGTTCGTCCAACGTTTGCGCAGGCTGTCGGGTACCAATTTGCGCATAGCGTGGCAAAAGTCGGCATTGACGAGCATCGAATCACAAGCGAATCGTTCCCCTCCTGCAATGGCGGCCTTGACCCGCTTGCCTTGGAATTCGAGCCCTGACACCTCGTGGCCGGTAATGATTCGAACACCCATGGAACGGGCGACTTTGGCCATGGCCTCGCTGATTGAGCCGCAGCCGCCCATGGGGTGCCACACGCCGTGTTCGTATTCGAGAAAACTGAGAATGGAAAACAGGCTTGGGCACTTGAAAGGCGACATGCCCAAGTACTTGCTTTGGAATGAGAATGCCAAACGGATGCGGGGGTCGTCGAAGTAGCGTGCCAATTCGCGTTCAAGGGAAAGAGCCGGTCGCAAAGTGGGCAGCAACTTCAACATGGGCCAAGTCACAACATCCGCAAGACTTTGGAAGGGTTGCTCCAAGACCGGGCGGAACAGTCGCATTTTTTTACGGTTGTCATCCATGAAACGCTGGAACTGATTGGCATCGTGTTCACTGACAGACGCGATTTGTTCACGCATTCGCGCCAGTTCGGGGGTTGCCCGAATTTCGCCGCCGTTGCCAAAAATTAAATGGTATTGAGGATCAAGGCGACGAAGATCCACATGTTTGTGGAGGTCTGACCCGACAGCTTTAAAAATGCTTTCCAGCACCCTTGGGTAAAGAAAAAAAGTGGGTCCAAGGTCGAACCTAAAATCACCAACAGGGCTGTTGGCCGAAATGGTACTCGTACGGCCACCAACATTGGGCAGACGCTCGAGAATAGTTACATCAACCCCAGCCTTTGCCAGAAGCATGGCCGAAGCAAGGCCTCCTGGGCCTGCACCAATGATCACAACCCGTGCCATTCGAATTCTCCGGGCCTGATCCTACAGAAAAGCCGCAGTTGGGAGCATAACCCTTAACCACAGTAACACTTGTAAGTGCCCCGGGCCTTCCGCGTCCACTTCAACTCCCCTTGATTTGCCGGAAGAGGTAGTTAATGCTTTCGCCGCGTTGCTATTCGTCCTCCCGGATGACGGCGTTGTTTGGTTTTTCAAGGAAATGAGTTGTTTTGACGCAACTCTAATGATGGAAATAACTTGTGACACCAGCAGCCCCCGTTCTCTCCCTGGATGGTGTATCCCTTAGGTGGGGAACCAAGTGTGTTGTTTCTGGATTGAACCTTCAGGTTCAGGCCGGACAGATTCTTGGTTTTCTTGGCCCTAATGGTTCAGGCAAGAGCACTACCTTGTCAGCTATCAGCAGTCATAAGCAGGTTGATTCTGGTGAAATTAAGATAAATGGTGTTTCTTACGCCGAGGCACCTGAGTTGTACCGCCAGCGTTTGGGCTATGTTCCGCAGGATTTGGCTTTTTATGAGGAATTGTCAGCACGCGATAACCTGCTCTTTTTTGGCAGAATGTATGGGATTCATGGCCGTTTGTTGCGCGAAAGGGTGATGGATGCGCTGGATTTTGTCCAGTTAGTGAACCAAGCCGATCGGAAGCCGAACTCTTTTTCAGGGGGCATGCAGCGTCGGTTAAACCTGGCGTGTTCATTGTTGCATGATCCAACCCTCCTGTTACTAGATGAGCCAACCGTAGGCTTGGATGTGGCATCACGCGAGGCCATATATGACCTGCTGGGCCATTTGCGCCGGCGTGGACGGGCTATCGTTCTGACAACCCATTTGCTGGAAGAAGCTGCTACCCTGTGCGACCAGATAGCCATACTCAATGAAGGCAAGCTGATGGCCCATGGCAGCTTGGAGGATGTATGCGCGCACCTCAGTCCACAGGGTTTGGGCTATTTTTCTACTACAGGCGAACCAAAAGCGACGCTTCCCTTCAAACGGCGGCGTGGTTTGGCAAATACTGGTGAGGACGAACAAGCCCCGGTTTCGGGATCACTAGCCAGCATGATCGCCAATTTGGCAGCCCAAGGTGCGGCACGACGCAAGGTGGTTGCCGATGGCTCGGTAGTGGTGGAATCGGCAGAAACCCCAAGCTTTGGAAAAGTAGCCTGATGTTCAACCAGATTCGACTGGCTTGGGAAGTTTGCAGGAAGGACCTGCGCCTGTTTTGGGTAGACAGGCGCGGCGTGCTTCTCTGCTTCATGGTGCCAATCATTTTGGCCTCGTTGTTTGGTCTTATTTTTCGAAATACCAGCAAAGGTGAGATTGAGAGTTTTCAAGCCGCACTGGTGATCGAATCTGAAACCGATCTGGCAAAAGCGGTTGTGGCTTCGCTTGAGGCGCAAAATATTTTGACACTACGCAGAACGGATTTGACCAAAGCCAATCGGTTGGTGGCAGAACGGGAGGTTCCGGTGGCGCTGGTGCTGCCGGAGAATTTTGGTGAGGGATCTACGGATGGTTTAGATAATAAAAACTCTGGAAATGTTGTGAGGCCTGTTGTGCTTTATGCCAGTGGGAACGAAATGGAAGCAAGGCTTGCTGAGGGGATTTTGGCCGAAGCAGTGGCTCGTCGGAGCGCTGACCGATTTCTGGATAACTTGCGCCGCGTGGGAGTCCCTGGTGTTCAGGCTATTGCCGACAAATTTCAGGACTTGGGTCGGGTGGAGCGGGTGTGCGCTTCAACCTCCGGGCGAGACAAAGCGGTCTTTGGTCATAGTTTTTGCGGCATGACGCTACAGTATTTGCTGTTTTTGGGAATGGACTGCGGCCTGCTACTGTTGCGGGAGCGGCGGTTGGGAATTTGGCGCAGGCTGACAACCACTCCGGCCTTTCCCGCCACGCTTATGGCAGGCCGGGCTATGGCAACCACAATAATTGCGTTGGCACAGCTTTCGGTGAGTTTTGGATTTGCATGGGTGGTTTTTGGAGTTTCAATTGAGGGATCTGTTGTGGGCTTTGTTGCCATGGCTTTAGCAGTGGCATTCATGGCGGCTAGTACCGGGCTATTGGTGGCAGCAATTGGCGGCAGTGAGTCGCGGGCCCGTAGTGTTGCCATATTGGTGATTTTGGCGTTGAGCATGCTGGGAGGTTTGTGGCTGCCGCCTTTCTTGATGCCGAGCTGGTTGCGCTCGTTTGGAGTATTGCTGCCAACCTCGTGGGCCTTGGCTGGATTGGAGGCCGCTACATGGCAGGGTGGAGATATGAAAACAGCACTCGCCAGCGCAGGTGTCGTGGTGCTTTTCAGCGCAGGTTTTCTTGTTTTGGCAGTGTTGGGTTTTCAGCGGGCACAAGCTCGCGCAAGCTTGAAGGGGGGGCTGGGATGATTAGCTTTGCGACTATTTTTGTAACGGCAATGGTTTTTGGCCAAGGTACAGCTCAACCGGCAAATACCGCTTCACCCCAAGCTCAGGTGGTCAAACTGAAGGCCCAAAAGGCTCCTGCGTTTGTGATGGGAGACCAGTTTGAGAAAGAACACCGCTGCCAAGAGTGCCAAGGCGATGTGCTGGTGCTTATTTATGGTGACCGTGAGAGTTCTGAATTCAACAAGCAATTGGGAGAGATGATCCACTTGGCGTTTCATCCAACCGCCAAGAATTTGGCGCCAGAAAAGGCCCGTCTTGCGGCCCCTTCTCCATTGCCAGGTCAACCTGCAGGCGGCCGCGTGCCAGATGTGAAAGCTGTGCCAGTGGCAATTATTGGCAAAGCCCCCAACTTGGTGAAAACGATCATTCGCAACGAATTCCGCAAGGCTTGCCCGGATTGCCCGGTATGGATGGATTTTAATGGAACCATGCAGCAAAGTTTTGGCATGGCGGCAGGAGTGCCCAACTTGGTGGTGATTGACACCGCAGGGCAAGTACGCATGGCAGCCGGCGGCAAGCTGACGCGTGATCATCTGCAAGAGTTGGTCGACGGAATTCAGCAACTTCGCCAAGAAGCGGTGAAACCCTAGTGGTTTCGTGTGTACCCTGAATGTCGCATCACCTAGGATGCGATTTACATGACACTACCAGACCAGCCAGTTCGCACCAATAACTCCAGACGGATCGCCCCCGAGTGGTTTTTAATCGGGGTGGTGGTTGTCTGGAGTTTGTCGTTCTCCTTGATGAAGCGATGGCACGATGCTGCTGAAGATTGGGCGGGAGATGATTTTCTACTGCAGTCACAAGCTTCTTTCGCCTTGATGACGGTTCGGATGGGTCTGGCCTCAATTTGTTTGGCTTTGTTCAATCCCAAGGTTGCGCTGGTTGCCGACAAAAAAGCATGGATAGCCGGCACCTGTGTCGGCTTGTGCATGTGGTCGGGCTTGGCGCTCCAACTGTTGGGATTGGCGCTAACTACCCCGGCCATGTCGGCATTTTTCACCTCATTGGCTAGTTTTTTCGCACCATTAATTCTGTTGGTGCTGGGGATAAGGCAGTCCAAGTGGCTATGGGCTGGGCTTGCCTTCGCACTCTTGGGCGGGGTGGTGATGGTGGAAGGAGGCTGGAAGTTCGGCCCCGGCGAAGGACTAACAGTGCTTTCTGCAATCTTTTTTGGATCTCAAGTGGTAATCCTCGACCGGATGGGGGGCGGGCTGGTTGCAAGCCGGCTGACATTGGCCTTTTTCACGGTTAACACGGTTTTTTCAGCATTATCATTGATAATTTTGGTCGTTTGGCGGGGCAATGGTGTGGAGTTTGTGGCTTGGCTTGCGGGAATGCTGGCCCAGCCGGGCGTGTTGTTTGACCTGCTGCTTTTATTGATTTTCCCAACCTTAATAGGTTTTGGATGGATGAACCGGTACCAGCCGTTGGTGGGTGCTGGCCGGGCAGGCCTGATCTATTTGTTGGAGCCGGTTTTTGCCACAGCTTTTTCGGTAGCTTACCAGCACGAAGCCCTGACTTGGCACTTGCTTTTTGGCGGCTTGCTGGTTCTGGGTGGCAACTGGATGGGGGAGTTGGGGAGAGGTGCGGGTGAATCGAAAAACTAAATGGTTACATGCCGTTATTGGGCCTACAGGCTATTTTTGGTCATGGTGAAAGGTTGGGTGGCGCACACAGAGGACCGGGCAAGGGGAAGAACGAAGGATGCTTTCGGCCACACTGCCAAGCAGTAAATGGGCTAAGCCAGTTCGGCCATGAGTGCCAACCACAAGAAGATCGGCTTTGCCTTTTTTAGCTGCATCGATGAGGCATTCCAGAGGGTCGCCTATCAGCACTAGGGGTTTGACAGTCAGTCCGCGGCCCCGGAGTTCGTCAGCGTGGTGTTCGAGCTGGGCCCGAGCTTCGACTTCCATCAATTCCTGACGGCCAAGCAACCCAGGCGTGATGAGCGGGCCACCTGGCGATGCTAGCGAAGAAGTGGCTTGAACAACATGGATCAAGTCGATGGACGCGCCGAACTTGGCGGCGATCATTTCGGCATGGTCCATTGCGTTTCGCGATGAATCGGAAAAATCGTCGGCCACCAAAACTTTTTTGACTTGTGGCATGGGGCTGGCTTCCGGTTGGATTCAGGAACGAACAAGGTTGTGGTACGCCTCGCGCAGTCGTGCAGTGATGGGGCCGGGCTTGCCAGATCCAATAGGCCGGGCATCCACCTTGGTCACTGGCACTATTTCCGCACCTGTGCCAGTCAGGAACATCTCGTCAGCGGTGAATAGGTCGTAGCGAGTGAGTGTGTCTTCGTGGTTTGGAATTTCTAATTTGCCTGCCAGCTCAAGGACTGTGCGGCGAGTGATGCCATCGAGGATGCCACAATGGCGTGCAGGGGTGAGTAAAACTCCATGCTTGATAATGAAAATATTGTCAGCCGTGCACTCTGCTACCTGCCCCAAATGATTGAGCATAATTGCCTCGGGCACCCCTGCCCGGTTGGCTTCCAGTTTGGCAAGGATGTTGTTGAGGTAATTGAGAGACTTAACTCGCGGGTCGAGGGCATCTGGGTGATTGCGAATAGTGGCGGCTGTCACCACCTCCATGCCCTGCTCGTACATTTCAGATGGGTAGAGCTTGATACTGTCAGCGATGATGATGACGGTTGGGTTTGGGCAGGAGCGGGGATCAAGCCCCAGATTGCCCTCGCCCCGTGTGATGACCAGACGGATATAACCATCTGTCATGGCCGAATCGGCAACGCATGCCAGAGTATGAGCTGAAAGTGATTCGATGGATTGGGGAATAGAGAGGGCTATGTGGCGGGCACTATCGTAAAGCCGGTCGAGGTGCTCGCGGAGCTTGAAGATCTTGCGGTTATAAAAGCGCAGCCCTTCAAAGACACCATCGCCATAGAGGAAACCGTGGTCATAAACGCTGACAACAGCTTTTTCACGGTCGACGAGCTTACCATTGATGTAAATGGCGGCCATCACGGCCTCCCACGAGTTGGCAGGCGATGCCCAAACGGGTGTTCGCCAAGGACTGGATATGGATATCAGTTTAGCGCAAGGGTGGGAATTATCCTACCCCTCCAGCCAAGAAGGATCAGCCCACTCCCCGGTATGCCAACTCCATGGTGTTGGGTTCAATATGCCGGGGTAAGTGAGTGCCTTGTGGAGTTATGGATCGGGAACTATCAATTCGGCCAGAAGCCAGACGTACCATCCGGTCGGTATTGGCGGCCATTTCCATGTTGTGGGTGACCATGAGCACCGTGAGGTTATCGGTGCGGTTCAATTCCTTAAGCAGGTTCATGATCTCGCCGCCGGCGGTTTCGTCGAGGTTGCCGGTGGGTTCGTCGGCAAACAGAACCTTAGGGCGCGTCATGACGGCCCGCGCGATGGCGGTGCGCTGCATTTCACCACCCGACATTTCACAAGGGCGGTGATGGCGCCGGTGGCTCAAACCCATGCGTTCGAGAAGCGCCTCGGCTCGCTTGGTGGCAGCTTTCTTGCGGAACGGCCATTGCCACACGGTGCTTGCCACAAGCTCGGGAGCAAGGACATTTTCAACGGCAGTGAGTTCGGGTAACAGGTGGTAGAACTGGAAGATGAAGCCGAAGGTGCCGTTGCGCAGTCTATCACGGTCACGGCCAGGCAGGCTATCAATCCGCTTGTCCCCAAGCCAGATACCGCCATTGTCAGGTGAATCGAGAGTTCCCATCAGGTGCAGGAGGGTACTTTTGCCCGAGCCCGAGGCGCCAACAATGCTAACAAATTCGCCAGCATGAACGGCGAAATCAACGCCCTTGAGGACCTCCGTTGAAATGCCATTTCTTCGGTAGGTCTTGCGGACATTCTCGGCCCTGAGGATGGGCGGAGAGTCAATGCCGCTGCTGGAATCGGTGTAGCCTGTTTGCATCGATCAATCCCTGTTGGTTCTGACTGAAAGCCCGGCTGGCGGCTCAAACCGCCCATCTAGTGTCACTCGAAGCGGAGCGCGCGCACCGGGTGTAGCATCGAGGCCCGCAGGGCAGGGAGAATGCTAAACAGTACCGCAATGCCAACCGCGCCAAGATTGACCAGAAGGATGGCCATGGGCTGAATATCGGTGGGGATGCGGTCGAAATAGTAAACATCGCGCGGGAAGATGTCTTGTCCGGTGGCCTTGGCGAGAAGGTGCTCAATTTCGTTGATATTGGCGGTGATAGCCAAGCCAAGAAGCGAGCCAAGCCCGCCGCCCACCACGCCCAAAAGCAGGCCGTAGCCGAGGAAAATTTGCATCACCCCCCAATTGGAAGCACCCAAGCTTTTCAGAATGCCAATGTCGCGTGTTTTTTCGCCAACAATCATGGAGAAGATGGCCAAAATGCCAAAGCCGGCAACGCCAATAATCATGAACAGCAAGATGTTGAGAATGCCTTTCTCGGTCCGGATGGCGGCCAAAACATTCCCCTGCTTGTCCTCCCAAGTTTGGACATCGACCGGTTGGCGGCGGAACATCTCCTTGAGCCGGGCTACCACTTTGGGAGCCTCATCATAATTTTTCAAGCGAATCTGTATGGAGGTTACCTTGCCTTCCATGGTGCGCAATTTTTGTAGATGCTCTAGGGGCACAAACACATACTGCGAGTCGTATTCGCTCATCTCAGATTTGAAATAATCAGCGATGACAAAACGGTCGAACACAGGTGCCATTTTTGCGCTTGAAACAGTCGTGAGCACGACCTCGTCGCCCGGTTGCAGCGTGCGGCGGTCATGCAGGGTGCCATCTTCATCACGAGCCTCGCGGTCGCGGAAATGAGCGATGGCATAACCCAAAATGGCGCTGACTGGTTGGTGGGGTTTGCTGTCCACCGGGTCGGGTGGTGGTGCCTCATCGGGCTTTAATATGGGCTGGAAAACCAATGGCTCAGGCCTTTTGGTCTGTTCGAGGCGGGCCTTGGCGGTATCGTCCAGGTCAAAGGTGGGATTTGTTCGCCTCTTCGGATCAACCAGGTGCTCGGCAAAGCCGCCCACAACCGCCCGCTCCGCCGGATTGATACCCACCAAACGGATGGGTTTGGTGATGGGCATATCACGGTAAGAGAACTGCAGCATGGCAAAGATTTCAAGGGTGGGCGTCATGGCCTCAACCTGTTCCGACAAGTAGGGATCCTTGCGGATCGCGGCCATTTTGCCCTCAGGGTCGGCAAAGCCGTCGTAGTCATAGGCTTCGATCATCACATCTGACAAAAGACCATGAAGTCGGTCACGCAGCTTGGCACTGAAGCCGCCCATCACGCTGTTGACGACGATGAGGGTTGCGACGCCCAGCATGACGCTGACAACGCACACGAGCGCGAGGTAGCGAGTCTTTAAATATCGCCAGCAAAGGACCAACTTGTACATGGATGAGGCCCCTTAGGCTTGTTTGTCTTGGGTTGGTTCTGCCGGGCTATCGCCAGAACTGGTTGGCTTGTGATGGTGCGGCCGTAGGAGCGGGAAAAGAATTACATCACGGATACTTGTTGTGTCTGTAAGTAGCATGGCGAGCCTGTCGATTCCCACACCCAAACCGCCGGCTGGAGGCATGCCATGGCTCAAGGCGGTGATGAAATCCTCATCCATCCGGGCCATCGACTCATCGGCTGGCAATCCGGCCAGTTGTTGCCGGAAGGTTTGTTCCTGCAGGATGGGGTCGCTGAGTTCGGTGTAAGCGTTGGCCAGTTCCATCTTGCGAATGTAGAGTTCGAAACGCTCGGCCACCTTGGGGTTACCGCGCTTGCGCTTGGTGAGCGGGCAAAGGCTTGCCGGGTAATCATGCACAAAAATCGGGCCCTCCAGGTGGGGCTCGCAGACATTCTCGAAAAGGTCTTGGGCAATCACATCGGGATCTTTGCCTTTGGTGGGCAAACGGTGCCGTTCCGCTGCAGCCCGGAGCGAATCGGGGTCGTCCATATCCGCACCCGCGTGTTCCTTCAGAAGCTCCGCGTAGGTGACCCGTCGCCAAGGCGGGGTAAAGTCGATGACGCCACCGGCATAAGGAACCTGGGTGTCGCCATGTAATTCCTTGGCGCAAGCGCAGACCATGCCCTCGACCAAGTCCATCATGCCGCGGTAGTCGGAATAAGCCTGGTACAACTCCATCATCGTGAATTCAGGGTTGTGTCGCTGGCTTATTCCCTCGTTGCGGAAGACACGACCAATCTCGTAAACCTTTTCCATGCCACCTACCAGCAAACGCTTGAGGGGAAGCTCAAGCGCAATGCGCAGTACCAACGGAATGTCGAGTGCCTTGTGGTGGGTTTCGAACGGTTTGGCGGCGGCACCACCTGCAACTGAATGGAGTGTGGGGGTCTCCACTTCCAGAAAGCCGTGGCCCTCAAAATAGTGCCGTATGGTGCGGATCATGCGCACGCGCTTTTGGGCCCGATCCATCACCTCAGGGTGGTAGGTGAGATCCAGATAACGGTGGCGCAGTCGAAATTCAGTGTCCACCATGCCCGAGTGTTTGTCGGGGTGGGGAAGAATGGACTTGCCTAAAATGGTGATTGCGGTGGCAAAAACCGTCTTTTCACCCGTCTTGGTCAATCCAAAAGCCCCGTCGATCCCAAGTAGGTCGCCGAGGTCGAGCAGGCCCGCCAACTTCCAGCCAATTTCGCCCACCTGTTTTTTGCCGATCATCACCTGCACTCGGCCGGTGGCATCCAGTATGTCGAGAAAATGCACATTGCCCATGACGCGACGCAGCACGATGCGGCCGGCGATGCGGGTTGGGTGGCGATGCTCGGGATTGGCGGGATCGACCGGAAGGTTGCGCACCTTGTCAATTGGGTGATGATTATCGAAGCGCTCTCCCCAGGGATCGATTCCCAAAGCCTCGATTGCCCGCAATTTTTCCCTGCGGACCGCTTCCAGACTGTCGCCTTGATCGCTCACGCCGTGCTTCCTGACCGTGCGGGTTGAATTATTCTTTGGGCAAAACCGGCCACAAAATTGGCCAGCAAGCTCCATAGAGGGTCAAGGGTAAGGCCCCCGCAAGAGGGGTGTCAACGGCAAGGAGGTAACGGTTGGGCCCTTCCAGTAAAACCTGCAAAAAGCAGGGTTTGGGTAATTTAAGGCGTGATCATTGGGGCTGAATGAGCGTTTGCTCGAGACAAAGCCCGGGTAGCATAAAGCAATGCCTACATTTGAACACTGGTGGTTTCTTTTGCTTCTCCCTCTAGCGCCTTGGCCGGCAACGATCCGGTTGGAAAGGCCGAGGTTGCGAGTTGTTTTACCGCTTAGTCCGGACATCCAATTGGAGAATGAGCGGAAGCCAGCTTCCTTTTGGTGGTGGACCGCTTCTGTTTGCCTTTTTTTGATCGCACTGGCAGGGCCCAAGCCCCAAGTTTATGCGGTGAACCGTTCCGGTACCCTTTTGGTGGTTCTAGATTCCTCCGGAAGTATGCAAGACCACCTGGCTGCTGAGGGAATGGAACTAAATGCCGACCATGGGGCTACCCGATGGTCGACCGCCACGCATTCAATTGGGCAGGTAATGGACAGGCTAGACGCTTTGCCAAACCACCGTAGCTGGGGCACCGGATTGGTTTTATTTGCCCGGCAAGCCAACTGGGTGTTACCAGCAGGCACTTCTCCGGGTGCCCTGATCGATACCCTTGGAGGGTTGAAGCCCAGTCAGATTTCTGGAGACACCTCGACCCACTTGGGAGATGCCTTGGTGGTGGGTTTGGAAGCTTTTGCCGACTCCAAGGATACCGGTCAGCAAGATGCGAACCGGGTTTTAATGCTGGTGACTGACGGTGAACACAACGCTATCGCCACTGGGGAGGCTGGCGATTTTACTCCTCGACAGGCCGCGCAAATGGCTGCAGGCTTGGGGGTGAAGTTAGTGGTTTTGCGGGTGCCAGGTACACGGTCACCCTTAGCCACTCGCCAAGCGGCCGGACAATTACTGGAAGATTTGGCAGGGCGCACTGGTGGCTATTTGATAGATACCCCTTTGGATGAAAGAGCAGCCGAAACACTTTTGCTGGAACTAGGGGCGCCCCCCAAAGGATTAATGGAACGAGTATGGATGCTGCCTTGGCGAAATACTTTGACAATGATGGCTTTGGCCTGCGCAGGGATAGCCCTTTGGCGGGAGAAGTGTGGGGGATAAAAGAATTGAATTGTAAAAAGCAAAAGCCCCGCTCTTTTCAGAGTGGGGCATTTGCTTTTTATTGAGGCTATTAACTGATTAGTGGCCGATGTGCTCCTGCTTGTAGCCGCCCGTGGCGCGGAAATAAAGCAACAACAGAAGGTAGCCAATCGCCATGGTGGCAGGCACCAGAGCGGTGACCAGGAGAGCGTTTTGGCCGCCAGCCATGCGAGCCTTTACGACATCCTTCAGGTCTGTTGCTGCATGGGGTTTTTCTTCATTGTTCCACCAGTCATTGAGCTTGGTGAGTTCGTCCACCAATCCTTTGTTCTTTTCCTGATCTTTTTGGCTCTTGGCAAGCTCGAGGTCGGCCTCAATGCCCAGCTTGGCATCTTGTTTCTTTTCGAAATCTTCCAGAACTGCCACTTTGGAACCATCTAGGCCGGCGATAGCAGGAAGGAAGGAATAAGGCGCACCCGGCTTGGCAGCTTTAAAGCGGCCATATGCCTCCTGGTTAGATTTTTCCAGATTCTGGCTGGCGTAGTAATCCTGGTTGTAGCCAATGATTGGGCCACCAAGAAGGCCAGCGGAAAGCATGCCCACGCCACCCATGATGCCCAGTACCAGAGCACCTCCCTTGGGAAAACGCTCGCTGGCGACTCCCAGCATGGTGGGCCAGTAAAAGGTTTTGCCCAATCCATAAATGGTTGCGGCAATCACGCACATGGCGAGGGAAGTGGTGGTTCCCAGAAGGTAGAGGCCAATGGTGCCGCAGATGGCACTAATGAAGAGCAGGCCCAATGGGTTGATGCGGTGAACAATCGGGCCAGCGAAGAAGCGCAAAACAAACATCAGGCCCGAAGTCCAAATGAACAGCCAAAGCCCGGCGCTTTTGCTCTCAAGAATGCGGCCGGTGATATTGGTGATCCAGCTATCGGTACCCAGTTCCACATAGCCAACCAGTGCATGCAGGAAGACGAGGAACAGAAGGACAGGAGCAGCAAATTGTGCGAGCATCGTGCCGATTTCCACACCCGAAACACTGGCTTCGGATTTGGGGAATTTTTTGCCCAGCATGAGGGCGCCATAAATAATTGTGGGTACGAGGAAGGTTGCCAGTTGAATTTCCCAGCGCACGCCACCAATGCCTTCAAAAACGAGACCAAGTAAGGCACCCAAGATGAGGCCGCCCGGCCAGCCAGCGTGCAGGATGTTCAGCCAATGAGTTTTGTTCTTAGGGAATAGGGTCGCAGTGAGGGGATTGATCACCGCCTCGCAGGTACCATTGCCTAAAGCGAATAGCCAGGTGCTTATATTCAGACACCAATAAGTGCCATCTTTGCCGTATTGGTCAAAAATAGGTGTGGCCAAGAAGGTGACGAGGGCGCTGGACAGATGAAACAGAAAACCAAGGACCATCAATGGGCCGTAGCCGATTTTGTCGGCAACGAAAGAAAGCACGATAATGGTGACACCGAAGCCAGCCAGACCGCCACCTGTGATGGTTCCTAGCTCGGATTGGGTGAAGCCGTATTGCTGGGCCCAGTTGCCTAAAATGGCACCTCGCACCGAGAAGCCAATGCCAGCGGCGATTAGTGCCATGAAACTGGCGATAAACAAGCTCCAGTCGTTGGAGCTGACGGCATCCTTGCCGGATGTCGCTTGCGCGTCTGCATGAGAGGTCATGGATGACTCCGTAAATTTTTCAACAAGGCCAAGACAATGCCCGGCTCGCCTGGGAGGGCTAGGACAGGTCAGCGGACCGTCCCTTCGGGTGATCGAACTGCCATGCTAGCCTTGGACTTGCGTTCAGTCCAAGGAAATTCGGCAAGAAATAATGCTATTGGTTTGGAAACTGCAAAAAAAGAAGGCCACCCTACATAGGGTGGCCTTGAATGACAGTGAATAAGGCAAAAATTAGGAGGCTTTTTGGTTAGGCCAGAACAGCCCTTAGTTTGTCGAGAGCCCGAGCCTGGACTTGACGAACACGCTCTTTGGACAGGCCCAACTTTTTGCCAACCTGCTCCAAGGTTCCCGGAATTTGCTTTTCGTCGAGGCAAAAGCGCTGGATCAGTACTAATTTCTCGCGTGGGGAGAGAATGGTACAGCCATCGCCCAAAAACTCTTCTAGGCGGAGCGAGGAAGCGGCGTCTGGGTCCATGCTAAAAGGATCGAACTGGGTGCCAGCGAGCGTCTCAAGGGGCACACTACGGTTGAGCTTGTCGGCTTGCATTTTCTGGGAAAGGCGCGAAAGGGCTCGCATAAGGCAGGTGTAAGCGTAAGTGCTGAAGCGAATTCCCATCCAAGGGTTGTAGGCCGCTACAGACTGGATGAGAACGATTTGGCAATCGCTGGTCATGTCGTCGGCAAAGCTTGCGGGTGGCATCCAGCGGCGAATAGCCCGAAAAACCAGCTTGCGATTTCCCAAAACCACTTGGTCACGCATGTTGAGGTAGTGGCTTTTCCAGTAGGACATCGAAGCCTGGTCTTTGCAGCGACTCATGCGCCATGCTGCAAAATGCATGCGGCGCGAGAAGTCTCTGGTCACCTCGTCGGGCATGTAGGAACCAGACCAATCTGGCAGTTCTGCCTCTGGGCCATAGATGCGGACCGCATTCGATTTACTGAAACTTGGATGGATGACGAAGTAGATACCCCCGGCAATCTCGCGCTGCTGAGGGGTTGGCTTGGTGGTGATAGGCTTGGGCGGGACCTGCTGAACCATGGTGCCATTTCTCCGATTGAAATTGAAGATGTTCGGAATTTTCCGATAAGGCCTTGCTGGACGAAAAAGTCGTTTAAACGAGCTTTAATCCATACCCATAGTGAACGAAATGAACGATTCGCTGTCAAGTGGCTTAAGTGATTTCGAGGTGATTTAGTTTTTTTGGGCTTAAAAATGGTCGTTTTGAATGATTTAATTTCGTTCATTATTTGGCCGGAACGATTTACTAATATGAAAGAAGGATTTGCAAAGGGGGTGTCCATGCCTGAATCAATCTATTTATCACCGCTCCAAGCTGCGGACATTTTGCAGGTACACCAATCCACCGTGAAACGATGGGTGGATGATGGAACGATTCCAGCATCGAAAACCCCTGGTGGGCATAGGAAAATTGCGCTGAGTGATTTGGTTCGTTTGGTTCGCGAGAAAAAGCTTCCCAAGGTGGTGTTGAATACGAGCCTTTTAGCGCGGTTGGCACCCGGGGTTGATTTATTAGAGCAGCCGCTTGAGGCGCTAAGGGCAAACCTTGTTAAAGCAATCGATAGCAGCAATCCAATGCGAGTTCATCAGACAATTTTACGCTGTTTTCATTCGGGTATGCCCGTTGAGTGTCTGGGCGATAGTGTTATTTTTCCGGTCATGGAAGAAGTTGGCAAGTCTTGGAATGCAGGCCAGATGGATGTAGGAATCGAGCATTTGGCAACTTCCTATATCTACGGTGCGTTAGTTGAATTACGTAATCGCTTGCTTCCAATAGATGGAATTGTCCGACCTGTTGCTATTGCAGCCTGCCCCGAGGGGGATTTTTATCAACTGGGCAACATTCTGGTCGAAACGCTGCTTCTGCAGAATGGCTGGCAAGTGATTAATATTGGTGCCAATACGCCGACTTCGACTTTGGAACAGTTGGTAGAGCGCCATAACCCGATGCTAGTTTGCCTTACTTGCAACCACCTTCCAAATGTGGAGAAATTTGTCACAGAATTGAATGGGTTATACGTAATGGCTGACGAGCGAGGTGTGGATTTGTTTTTGGGCGGCCAAGCGCTGACAATTGATATCAGGAAGCGGTTGAATTATCACTGGATTGGTGAGTCCTTGGGGCAATTCAAGATTGCAGCCAGCAGATTGATGCAAATAACCGAACAGCAATTCAGTGAAAACCAATCAGGCGTGGCGGGCTGAGGATCAAAAAAAAACGGTTAGTTGTTCATGTTTTTGACGCAAGCCGTTATTTCATAATTGTTTGCGTTTAATTGATTTAGATTTGTTCCCTGTATTGATTCCCTTGAACTCTGTCGGTATTAACCGCAAATCTCAGGGGCACGGGTGCGCCGTGCCTTGGGGGTTGGTTTTCCCTGACGCAGGTGGGTTTCAGCCATGGAATTACCCATGGATTTAAGCACGGGCAATCAAAATAGGCTGGCCCCAGCAAGAATCTGTGCGCTCACGGTGGTGATTCTCTGCCTGCTGGCGGGGTGCAAATCTTCGTCAGCCTCGGCGGGTTTGGCATCAGGTCAAGCAGCTCAAATTCGTGAGCAAATTGCCCGTTTGGGCCAAGCCCGAGATTTGCCAGCTGCTGGGGCTATTGCCAGATTGGGAGCGATTGACGGGACGCAACCAACTGCGGAGGAACTCGATCAGGAGGGGAACACCGCACGCGGGCAAGAACCGGAAGGTGGGCCAGTGGCGCCAGCGGGTTCAGCCCCGCCACCGTTGTCCTTGCCTCCACCTCCAGCGCGACTTGGAATGCCGAATAATTTGGCTACCCCAAAGCCTCCCAAGGAAGGTGCCGGAGTAGCCAAATTGCGAAACCCGGAAGGCTTGAACATAGGCAGGCCTTTGTCAGGTGGAGTGGTTGTGGCCCAGGTGAACGGGCAGGCCATTTTGGAGGAAGAGGTGCGGGTTGCGATGGTGCAGGGTGGGCTAGGCGAAGGGCAATCCATGGCAGAGCAGCGTCGTTTGGCGCTGGAAACACTGATTGACCGGGAGATGGTGGTGCAAGATTGCACCATGCGACTTAGCAAGAGCCCACAAGCGCAAAAATACTTGGACAAGATGAAGGAAATGGCTGGGAAGGAATTTGAGCGCTATCTCAAGCAAATTAAAGGCAAAAACAAGATCGAGAGCGACGAGGAGTTTGAAAAAATCCTTGAAGCGCAAGGTATGCCCATCGAGTTGATGCGGCGCCAACAGGAACGCAACTTTATCGCGATGAATTACCTGCAGCAGCGGGTGATGACTGCTGTAGACCGGATTTCCCGGGCGGACTTGGAAGAGTATTACCGAACCCGTCCGGACGAATTCAAGGTGCGTGATTCGGTACGTTGGCGGCACATGTTCATTGCCAAGGCGCGCTATAACACTCCCGAAGAGGCGCAGCGGGAGGCCGAATCGCTGGCAGCCCGGGTACGGGCGGGGGAAGATTTTGTCGAGCTTTCGCGCAAGTTTTGTCATGGTGACAGTGCCCTTCGGGGAGGCGATGGGGTAGGCCGCCAACGGGGTGAGATCAAGCCTGTGGAACTTGAGGAGCGGTTGTTCAGGATGCGTCCGGGTGAGGTTGGGCCGGTGATTGAATTGCGAACCGGCTACCACATTTTTCAATTGGTTGATCGTGAGTATGAAGGGCAAAAGCCCTTTGACGAGAAGGTGCAGAAGCAGATCAAGTCCCGGTTGAGAGACCAGTCTTCGCAGCGGGAAATGAAGGCTGTGATCACGGAATTGAAGCGAACTGCGGTGATTGAATATTCGGAACAATAAAACTTGTCCAAATCGTTAAGCCGCTGCAAGCGTGTGAGTCTGGAAGCGTGCTAGAATACAATTGTGACTAGAATTGCAACTCAAGCCGTTTTGGGAGATATAAAGCCCATGTCTGGAATTATGCAAGAAACGAGCAACCCCGCTTGGCGCGGCATTGAAAATACCGGTCAATATGCCGGCAACCCCGCCAATGCCATGACGATGTCTGGAGCGGTGGGCAAAACTGGGGTTCTTCTTGGCCTTTTGCTGGCCACTGGGATCACCTCGTTTGGCTATTGCTCAGACGCGCTCACCGCAGGTGCCCAAGGCCACATGGGGCTGATTTTTGGTGGCATGATCGGTGCGTTGGTGGTGGGCTTGGTTTTGGCCTTCAAGCCATCGTTTGCGCCGTTCTTGGCCCCGGTTTATGCAGTGCTCGAGGGTGCGGCGCTGGGTGGAGTGACAGCATTTGTTGAAACAATAAAGCCTGGTATTGGTGTTGAGGCCATAACCCTGACACTGGGCATTTTGGGCGGAATGTTGTTTCTTTATTACAACGGGGCCCTGCGTGCGACACCATTTTTGACCAAGATTTTGGGTGCATCGATGATGGGGATTTTGGTGGCTTATTTAGCCACCTGGATTGGCCATATGTTTGGCTATGAGATTCCGTATATTCATGGAAATGGTGTGATCGGCATTGGTTTCTCGCTGTTTGTGGTGGGTGTTGCCTCCTTTTCGTTTATTTTGGATTTCGCCCAGATTGAACGGCATGTTCTGGATCAGTCGCCCAAGTACATGGAATGGTACTGCGGCTATTGCCTGATGGTGACTGTGGTTTGGTTGTACATGGAGTTAGTGAAGCTGTTGATGAAGCTGAACCAAAGGGATTAATGTTTTTGGGTTTTTAGTTTGGGAAAAGAAAAGAGGCAGCCGGAAACGGCTGCCTCTTTTGCGTTAGGCGATTCTTAGGCTTATGAAGAGCCCAAGAGTTGGCGAAGGACATAGGGCAGAATGCCACCGTGACGGTAGTATTCTGCCTCTTGGGGGGTATCAATACGCACCAGCGCTTGGAAGGTTTTTAGTGAACCATCGGCACCCTTGGCCTTAACAGTGACTTTTTTGCCGGCACCCACGCCTGAGGCGAGCAGGGCAGGAAGCCCTTCAACGGCAAAGACTTCTTCGCCTGAAAGGGCATGAGAGGTGCGGTTTTCACCGGGCAGGTACTGCAGGGGCAGAATGCCCATACCCACGAGATTGCTACGGTGAATGCGCTCAAAGCTTTCAGCGAGAACCACCCGAATGCCAAGGAGTTTAGGCCCCTTGGCAGCCCAGTCGCGGCTTGAGCCTGAACCATATTCTTTGCCGGCCAGAATCATTAGGGGCACTTTTTCGCCAGCGTATTTTGCGGAGGCGTCGTAGATGCTCATGCCTTCACCGGAGGGAAGGTGGCGTGTCACACCGCCTTCGGTATCGGGGGCCAGCAGGTTTTTGAGGCGGATGTTGGCGAAGGTGCCACGAACCATGACTTCGTGATTGCCGCGGCGGGCGCCGTAGCTGTTGAAGTCGATGGGTTGTACGCCATTTTCCACCAAATATTTACCCGCTGGGCTGTCTTTTTTAATGTTGCCTGCGGGGCTGATGTGGTCGGTTGTGATGCTATCACCTAGGACAGCAAGGCAACGCAGACCAGAAGGATCAATGACGGCGCCGGGCTGACGGGCCATGCCCTCGAAGTACGGTGGGTGTTTGACATAGGTGCTTTTATCATCCCATGCAAAGCGTTCGCCTGTAGGGGTTGGCAGGGAGCGCCAAGCATCGTCCCCTTCAAAAACCGCCCCATATTCTTTGGTGAACATGGAGGGCAGGACGCACTTGTCGACAGCGTTCGTAATTTCGGCCTGGGTAGGCCAAATGTCTTTCAGGAAGACGGGTTTGCCATCAGATCCTGTGCCCAAAGGTTCGGTTGTCATGTCGATATCGACACGGCCCGCAAGGGCATAAGCAACTACCAAGGGGGGACTTGCGAGGTAATTGGCCCGGATTTCAGCATGAACACGGCCTTCAAAATTGCGATTGCCAGAGAGCACAGAGGCGACCACCAGCTTTCCGGCCTCGATGCCCCCGCTGACGGAAGCGGGCAGTGGCCCGGAGTTGCCGATGCAGGTGGTGCAGCCGTAGCCGACCAGATTGAAGCGGAGCTTGTTGAGGTCCTCGAGTACGCCTGCCTCGACTAGATAATCGGTCACCACCTTACTGCCGGGAGCAAGGCTGGTTTTGACCCAAGGCTTGGATTGAAGACCTTTTGCGACGGCCTTTTTGGCAACCAACCCGGCGGCCAGCATGACATAAGGATTGGAGGTGTTGGTGCAACTGGTGATGGCGGCGATGACCACGGAACCGTGGTGCAGGCTGGCCTCCTGCCCATCTATCTGGATTGCAGCTATGGCATCGAGGTTGGCTGGTGCCGCGACTTGGCCGGCCTTGGGTTTCGCCTTGGCGAGCAGGTCGGGCAGAGCCTTTGCGAAGCTGCCTTTCACATCCGTGAGTGGCACGCGATCTTGCGGGCGGGAAGGGCCTGCAAGGCTGGGGACAACAGTGGCGAGGTCGAGACCAACGGTGTCGGTGAAAACAGGTTCTGGAGCGCCGGGCTCGACAAACATGCCTTGCTCGCGGGCGTAAGCCTCAACCAGTTTAACCTGGTCGGCATCACGACCGCTGAAGGTGAGGAAGCGGATGGTTTCGGCATCGATGGGGAAAATGCCGCAGGTGGCACCATATTCGGGAGCCATGTTGGCTATGGTGGCACGGTCTGCCAAAGGCAGTTGGGCCAAGCCTTCGCCGTAGAACTCAACAAACTTGCCGACCACGCCCTTGGCACGGAGCATCTGGGTAACGGTGAGCACTAGATCGGTGGCTGTGGCTCCTTCGGGCAGTTTGCCATGCAGTTTGAAACCGATGACTTCGGGAACCAGCATGCTGACTGGTTGGCCGAGCATAGCGGCTTCGGCCTCGATTCCGCCCACGCCCCACCCAAGCACCCCCAGACCATTGATCATGGTGGTGTGGCTATCGGTACCTACCAAAGTGTCGGGGTAGGCCCAGGGTTCTTTTCCGTCGGTGGCAGGCCGGGTGAAGATGACGCGGGCCAGGTATTCGAGGTTCACTTGGTGGACGATGCCGGTTTCTGGTGGAACCACTGCGAAGTCGCGCAGTGCTTTTTGGCCCCAGCGAAGGAAGGTGTAACGCTCCTGATTACGCTGGTATTCGAGATCGGAGTTATTTTTAAAAGCGAGGTTGGTGCCGAAATCATCGACCTGCACAGAGTGGTCGATGACCAGTTCAGCGGGGCACAGGGGGTTGATCTTGTTGGCATCGCCACCCATTTTTGCCATGGCGTCGCGCATGGCAGCGAGATCGACTACAGCGGGAACGCCGGTGAAGTCTTGCAGCAAGACGCGGGCGGGGGTGAAGGCGATTTCGTTACTGGGGGCAGCCTTGGGATTCCAAGTGGCCAGAGCCTTGATTTCATCGGCCCGGACCGAGAGGCCGTCTTCGGTGCGAAGGAGGTTTTCGAGAAGGATTTTCAGAGAAAAAGGAAGCTTACGGGCATGCGGGAAGGTGTCGTAAATCGGGGCGAGGCGATGGATGCGGTAGCTGACGGCACCGCTTTTCCAGGTAGCCAAGGAGTTAAAACTGTTGGAAGTCTTTGCCATTGAAGGAGATCCGTTCAATTGATTCCAAAGGAAAAAGGGCCCGGCGTTTGCCGGCCCCCATGGGTTGAGCTTTAAATATCTTCGCAAAGTCAGGCCCTGTGGGCAACGCCCAAGCAGGTTAGATTGTGGCCAAAAAGTTTAAGATTAGGCCGTGCCTTCCCTTGGAAGGGCAAAATTGCATACATTGCCGGATATACATTTTCAGCATTGCTGGAGTATCTGCCATGTTGAACCGGTTGTTGAAGTGCATGCGCTGGGTTTTTGTTGCGGGCTTTTTTGCCGTGTTTTTGCCTGAAACGGGCTTCAGCCAAGAGAACTGGCCTGGGTTTAGGGGCGGCAACTTGGCGGGAGTGGGGCAGGGGGTTGACCTGACGCAAGGGGACCAATCGGTCCGCTTCAAAGTGGCTTTGCCCGGGAAGGGATGGTCTAGTCCGGTCGTGTGGGGGGACAAGATTTTTGTCACCACCTCGGTTGTGGATCGGGAAGGGCCGGAGAGCCGTAAGGGCTTATACATTCAAGATTTGCAGGGGAAGGTGCAAGCTGGAAAGCGGAGCTGGGAGGTGCTGTGCCTCGATTTTGTCACTGGCAAACAGTTATGGCGCACCTCAGTTTTTGACGGTGAGGCACGCGGCACCATCCACATCAAGAACTCCTATGCCTCTGAAACTCCCTGCTGTGATGAAAAAGTGGTTGTGGCAATGTTTGGTAACCGGGGGATCTGCGCACTGGACCATGACGGCAAAGTGATTTGGAAGCAGGAGATCGGGGCGCGGAAAACAGAAATGGGATGGGGGCCGGCTGCCTCGCCGGTACTGCATGAAGGCGTGATTTACCAAACGATGGATAACGACGAAGAGTCGCATCTTTGGGCGCTGGATTCGGCAACTGGCAAAACCAAATGGAAGACTCAGCGCAAAGAAAAAAGTAACTGGGCTACGCCGTTTGTTTGGGAACATTCCAAGGGAACTGAGATCATCACCCCTGGCAAGGGCAAGGTGCGAGGCTATTCACTGGAGGGGGAACAGCTCTGGGAGTTGGGAGGCATGTCGAGCATTGCCATTCCCACGCCCTCGGCAGGTAAATTTGGCGACAATGAATTGGTTTTTGTGAGTTCTGGTTACATCATGGACATCAAAAAGCCTGTCTTTGCGCTCAGGCCTGGAAGCCGGGGCGATATCACACCCGGTTTGTTGGGAGGCCTTGGGGATCAGATCGCTTGGAAGCAAGGTATGGGTGGTTCCTATCACCCGTCGCCAGTGTTGTTAGGCGATAAACTCCATGTGTTGCTGGATCGTGGGACGCTGTCGTGCTTCGAGGGGGCAAGTGGCAAGCCGGTTTGGGAGAAGAAATCACTTGGCAAGGGAGGCATGGGCTTCACTGCCAGCCCGGTGGCCGCCGGTGACCGTTTGTTGTGCGCCTCAGAAGAGGGTGAATTGTTTGAGGTGATGTTGAACGATACTCCTGAGCTGGTGCGCCGGATCAAGCTGGATGAGATGCTGATGGCAACGCCAGCATTGGTGAAGCGGTCAGTTTTGGTGCGCGGCGAGAAGCATCTGTTCAGGTTGGGCGGCCAAGATAAGTAAAAGTTGTGTGGGAAGCAGGCAGGTCTACACGGCCAAAGGTCAGATCATGGAAATTTGAGAATTATTAAAGAATCTAAATATGATTGCTTGCTTTGGATGAAAAAAGAACCTAGAGGTGTATAAGGGCCCTTGGTCTCTGCAATTT
>Ga0255125_1000136_pt1 | contig 25798 bp, 14 predicted proteins | sample Law_Cont_RepC_8d_FD_188557 | JGI IMG/M metagenome (GOLD analysis project Ga0255125, IMG submission 188557) | Freshwater microbial communities from St. Lawrence River, New York, United States - Law_Cont_RepC_8d | ecosystem: Environmental > Aquatic > Freshwater > River | place: USA: New York...
GATATCCGGATTGAAAAGTTTTAATTTTAGACTTTTCAAAGACAATATCAGATTCAGTAATAGGAGATCTTAAAACATCCTTAGTAATATCAAAAGGATTATTCTTATTATAATTTACTTCAAATCCTCCAGTAGGAACTGCTGGTATACTTACATCTTCATTATAAGGAACTAATGGTGCACCGGGTGGTAATGAATTCATACCATCTACAAATACCATATCTGGTCCTTGTAATGAATTAGGTATACCGGTTTCTATACCTGGAGGTGGTAAAATGTTTTCAAAATCTGCCATTATAATTATTATTCAGTAATCTGATCAAACCTACTAAGGAGATTATTAAAGTATATAGAATTCATATTATCCTGAATAAAAGGATCTACTCTTCCAGTTGCTGAATTAAATGCTGTTCCTGATGCAGAAATACTACCGTCATTATTCTGAGTAAATGTAATATCAATATTACTAATAGGATTCTTATATCTATAAGAACCACTGTTATTTAAAATCATTTGCCTATCAGATGTCTCTAATCTAGTAGCAATAGGATTTGTAACTATCTCTCTTGGAATAACTGCTGTAATACCTCTAGCAATAATTTTATTATATTGATCTACGCTAATAATACCAGATTCTTTTAAAGCTTTTAATTCTTTATCAGCAGAGCTAGGTCTTACAGTTAATGAATGATAACTATTATTACCTAAAGCTCTTCCTGCATAATCATATGCAATAGCTGTTTTATCTACAGCCATCTTAGAACGCAAGTTATTAAAGTAAGCTTTCAATGCAGGTAATGATTCCATATCTGCAAATATGCCTTGACTCTGTTCTGTAATATCAGCAGCGTTACCAGCTCCTACTTTAACTATTGGATTATTTACATCATTCATAACACCAATAAATCCAATGGTAGTTGGTGACATAAACTTCTTAGGATCTGCAACACCGGTTACATAGTTAGAAATATACTGACCATCTCCTCCTGCACCTACAGGTCTGTACCCTGCTTTATTCTGAGCTAGATTTACATATTTAGCTTTATACTCTTCAGAAATATCTGCATAGTTCTCAGCAAAATTTTCAAATGACATAGGATAACCAGAACTAGCTAATGCTTTATATGCAGAATTAACATCTCTTAATGATCCTTCTTTGCTAAACATAGCTCCTAAAATATTTGGATTAAACTCATTGCTAGCAATCATATTACTAACTACTACTTTATTATTACTTGCTACTACAGAAGAATTAGTATAAGCTAATTGCTTTCTATCATTTACAGCAATTAATAAAGGCGCCATCTTATTACTCAAGTTAGGATCAGCAGCTAGCATATTCTCTATTCTTTGCTGAATCTTATTAAGTCCACTCAAACCAATTTTACCTTGTTTAAGTGCAGTCATATTAAATCCAGCACCAGATACTGCAGACTCAATAGCACTCTGTAACTTAGGATCATTAGTATTATAAATACTTTGTGCTAGTGCAGAAACACTTTTTGAGTATTGTTGCCAGCTAGTATTAAACTCTTGTCTATCTGCAGCAAGTGGATCACCAGAAACACCAGCTTGATAGCTTGTAGAACCTGCCATAAACTGATCTTGTGCACCGGCTGCCATTGCCATCTTCTCTCTTTCAAAATCTTGTCTAATCTTTTCTTTCTTTGTCCAAGTAGAAAACTCTAAACTATTTTTAAATGCTTCAAGTCTATAAGGATCAGCCTCTCTTTTAACAGAGTAATTTTTATAGGCTTCTGTTTCAGAAGCTTTAGCTAATTGATCAGAAATAAAACTTGTAGCTTTAGAAGCTTGAAAAGCTCTACCTAATAAATCTACATCTTGTGTTTCAACAGCTGTAGTAATCTGTTTGATTCTATCTTCTAGATTAGTAACTATTTGATCACCAGTAGCTTTTTCTTTTGCTAATGCCTGATACTGCGCTTGCTCTTTTTGAGAGAGTCTATCACCCCTATTTATTCTAGACTCATATACGCTTAACTTACTAGATGTTTCAGATACACTTTCTTTAATATCTTCTAATCTAGACATATCATTTTCTAAAGCTACGTCAGCATTATTAATATAATACTCTTGCTTAGCAGCATTAATATCACCGTTATATTTTTGATTTGCTAATGCAGTTATATCATTCATTGATCTAACATATGCATCTTCCTGAGCATAAGCTCTAACGTTAGGATCAGCTCCTAATGCCATACTTAAATACTGCCTGATTACATTTATAGACTTTGGCCCACCAGTAGTAGTAATATTATATCCACCTTTTAGTTCTTCAACAGATATGTTTTTAAAATCATCACCAATTAATTCATGAGCCATCTTTGCAATATTTACAGCTGGCACATACTTAGGTAAAGGCATTTTATATGCTTTATCTTGAGGTGCTGTTCTAAATTCCATCTGTTTATACTCTAGCGCTTGTACTCCAACTGGAGACCATTTGGCTTGTGTTTCTTCATCACCGGCAATCCTATATGCTTCTGCTTCAGTTTCACCTTGCCTTTTAGCTTTAGTAAACATGATATCATACTGCATCTTCTTGTCATCTACAAAAGGTTGAAATACTTGCTGTGCTAACTGTACATTAGCTGGATCTGAAAGATCTAAAGATGTAATTTGTTGAATAGCTTTCTCAGAGTTCTTCAAGAAGTTATCTCTTGCTTCTCTATTATCATCTCTTGTAAGATCAGCATATACAATACTACCATATGCACCACTTAATTTATTAAGTGCGCTATCATACCTAGCCTGTCTTGTTGCTAAAACCGTATTAAGAAAATCAAAATTGGGTTTATAAGGCTCAGCCTTTGGTATATAATCGGTAAGACCTTGAATGTAACTAGCCATTATCTATATTATAAATATAACAAATATAAAGTTAAACTATTAAACCTCTAATATTTAAGAGCCCTTAGTTTTCCTTCTGTTAGACATTGCAGATTGTGCTGCTAAAATATTACCACGCTCATCTACATCTATATCTCCGAATATACTTTTAACCATAGCAGCCTGAACTGTAGGATTCTTAGTATCAATTCCCATTTCAGTTAAGTATTTTGCTAAATCTTTACCCTTTTGTCCAGGTGGAAGTTTTTGAGCTGGTGTATAATAAGTTTTAAGAGCAGCAGGATCAACAAAGAAATTAGGATATAAACTGTTCATTTGATCTGTTATAAATCTATTTTCTAATGCAGCATTTACATAATCAACAGCCTCTCTTCTACCAGCTCTTCTAGCGTTATCATATTGTTGATTAGTAGCAACAGTCTTATCATAGAAGTCATTAGCAGCTAATTGATTTCTAAAGTTAGCTTCATTGATTAATTGCTTATTAGCTTGCTCAAACTGATTAGCTACACCAACATTTAAGTTATTATATCTACCTAAGATATTAGCAGCATTAGCTAAACCTTTACCTTGTACTTCAGAGAACCTTGTATTGAAAGCTTGTGGTCCAGTAAACTGAGCCAAGTTTGCACCAGCAATATTAGCCATCTCAGCATTTGCTGCTAACTCTCTATTAGGATCATAGAATGTAGGCTCCATAGGCTCTGCAGTAAACTGTGCCATTCTAGGATAGTATCTATTGATACTAGCTAAGTCACCAACAGCAGCTGCAGTATTTAATACATCTTGAGGATAGAAACCAATAGGTGGTCTTTTTGGAACCGGTGGAGGATTTAATTGTCCTGGCTCAAGAGGATCTCTTGGGGTATTTGGAGTATTTGGAGTATTTGGAGTCTCTGGAGTTTCATCATCAAAATAGTTTGGAACAGAATAAGTTACTCTACCAAATTTTACATCTCTTTGATAAGGATCTTTACTATTAGGATCTTTTGGTTTAAAGTAAGCTTTACCTGTGGCTTTAATAGATTTTTCATTAACCTTATCTTGGAACCATCCTGCAGCTTTATTACCAACAGTTTCTAAATTTTTTAATCTATCTGGATCATTGTCTACAGTTTCTAAATCTTGTTTAAATTTATTAAATCCTCCTGGATATTCTTTTTCAATCCAATCACCATGTCTGTCTTGAAAATCTTTCCACTCTGCAGAACTTAAAGTTCCTTCAGTTCTAGCTGAAGCTTCAGCACTTGGTAAATAAATACCTGTATTTTTTACACGAGGTTGATTAGCAAACTGTCCTGCAGGAATTCTGGTATAGATAACTTTATTACCTTTTCTAACTCTCTCATCAATTGCAGTTCCAATTTCTGGAGAACCATATTGTGTAAACTTTGTATCTTCTGCGGTTCTGACTTTTCTAGTTCCTGGTATTTCATTACCTGCCTCATCAACAAGATATTTTTGATCACCTTCATAATACAGATAAGCTTTCTTTCCTGTTGTTTTACTAGTTCTTTCTTCAATAAAAACTTTAGCATATGGATTTGGCTTTGCTACTTCTTGAGGAGTTTCTCCTGCAGTTTGATACTGTGGAATATTACCACCATATTCATAATCGCCCCATTCTGAACTTACAGGATCTGTACTGGGTTTAGCTACATTAACTTTAGGCTTTGGTGTTTGAGCAGCAGGTTTAGCTTTTTGTGTTACAACCGGTTGTTTAACTGGTGCTGGAGGAATTGTATCCATTTGTTGTTTAGCAAACGGTTGATTAAGAGTATTTAAAAACTCTTGTCTTCCTTTATCTACTCTTTCAATGTAAGATGGAATACCACTAGATTTAATAACTAAATCAATTGCAGCTTCTGGATTATTAAATGTATAATCTTGAAATCTCTGAGGAGACATATTTTGTGAAGATACGCTATATGGTGCAGCTTGCATATTAGCTGTAGGTTTAACTTGCCATCTACCATCTTTATATTCTATATCCTGAGCTGTATATGGTGTTGTTCTATTAACTGGAACATTTGGTGTTGCTCTCTGAGTAATTCCAGTATTTGGATTACCAGCATAGTAATTTCTTTTTAATTTTTCAAACTCTGCCATACCATCCATTCTAGTAATACCATTTTGAGCTTTAGGAATACCACCATACATAGCCATTGCCATACCTTCTTCAGGAGATGGTGGTAAGAACTGTGCTGGATCTAATCCTACTTTATCCATATATGGTACGGCAATTTGTGGAACACCTTGAGGAAATCCTTTCTGTGATTCTTGTACAAGAGCTAACTTACCTAAGTTAGAGATATAGTTATCAGCCATCATAACAGCTGTCTTTTTACGTAAGGGATCAGTCTCAGAATATAAGCCTTCACGCAACTCTTTATTATTAAGATCAAACTTCTTAGAAATTTTAGCTGGAGTATAACCGCCTTTCTTAGCAGCAAACCCAAAAGATTCTAATATAGCGGGATCTTTAATCTTCATAGCCTTTGTATCTGAATAAATAAAACTATCTGGAGTAGCTTTATCTCCAGCTAATGGAGTACCACCTTCTGAGTGACGCTTACCACCAATCTTAAAGAACTCAGGAATTGTACTATTAGTACCTTTACGTACTAGAGTCTCTCCCTTCTCTGCTTCTAATACAGAGATAGATCTAGGATCCGGTCCTAATGTCTGACCATATTGTTCTTGTGGTTCACCTTCAGTAGCACCATTAAACATGTTCATCATGTAAGCTGAGTTACCGTATAACTGATTAACAGCTTTAGCATCTTGAGTACCACCATATCCAGCTTGTGGTAAACTTGTAATTTTTACTTTTCTTTTCATTTCTCCACCCATTTGGGCAATTTTATTATACATACCGTATACATAATCGTCTGGTCTAAAGCTAGGACCAAAACCAAATTCATTAAAATTATAATCTCCTCTATTACCAGAGTAATCTTCCGGTCTAACATTATATAAGTTATCAGCTAAAAACTGATCTCTAAAATCTTCTTCAGTACTTCTATCTTGAATTTTTCTAGCAACAGAACTAAATATATCTGTACCAGCTAATAACATAGGACCCACATAAGGATTACCTTTTTGATTAGGTTTTTTAATAAGATCTGAAGGCATTGCTGTACCAGGAGCATAACCAAAATCTTTATCAAATCTGGTACCAGCTGGAGAAGCAATATTTTGTTGGGCTAAGTTTGCATAATAATCATCTGCACCAATAGGACCCATACCTGGAGATTTTACAAACTCACCAGATGTAGCAGGTCTCTTAGTATTATAAATAAAATTAGGATCACTAAGAGAAAAAGGATTATCAAAAGGAGTTGTGTTTTTATTAAAAAATAAAGGTTCTCCAACACTAGTTTTTGGTTTATCAAAATATAATGGTGTTCCTTTTTTAGTTTGAAAAAACTCTGGCATACCTACATTAAAAGATCCTGTAGTATTAGGATCTCCTTGATATACATCAGCATAAAATGAAGGATTAGTATTTAAATTAAACGCAGGCATTCCTACATTAAAGTTACCACTAGTATTATTAATACCAGAATAAACATCTGCAGAAATTGCTCCAGAGGTTGGTGCACTTCCAAAAGACGGATAGGGATTATTTTTTTGCCAGGTGGCTAAATAATCTGGACGTAGCACATTAGGTGCAGGTAAGTTATTAAATCCGTATTGAGCTTTAGGTAAGCTCTTAACCCTTACTTTCTTTTTCATTGTATTAGTCTAAATACTCAATACCATATCCCTGATCAATCAATGCTTGAATCTCATCAGGATGTAATTCTAATTCAGCACCTTCAGTCATACCACCAAATTGTTTCTTCCAACCTGCAGCATTTCTAGCAAAGTTAGCTCTTTTAACTTGTGTTGCACTATAGTCCTCTTTATTTGCAAGTACCTTTCTAGCAAACTCTTGCACACCCATACCTGCTCTATTAGCTGACTCAGTAAACTTGCCTTTGTTAGCAGGATTAATATAGATACCACCATTCTTCATTTGACCAGCTTGTGCTTCTTGAATAGCCTGCATAATCTTTTGAATAGCTTCTTGTTGTTCTAAAGGTGGTAAAGATTGTAACTGTGCCATAAGTTGTTCAGGATCTGTTTGAGTCATTTGTGCATACATCTGAATAGCTTGCATAACTTCATCTTGTTGACCACCCTGTTGATATACTTTACCTCCACACTCATAACAAGGTTGACCACCTTTCATCATGTTGTACATAGCATCTATATCCATTTCACCACCATACATGTCAGTATCACCACCATACATTCTTCTACCCATTTTACGGAGTTCTTTATTTGATGGAGTTTGACCAGTGCCTAGTCTTGGATCATTAGAATTCATAAACTCCTGATAACCTCTTTGCTTACGACCAGCTCTAATTTCAGAGGCAATAATACCAGCGGCAGTTCCAATACCTAAACCAATACCAGCTATTGTATCATTACGTTTCTTTTTCTTAGCAGCAGCTTCTGCAGCGGCAGCTTTTTGCTCTTCTGTTAAAGCTGGACCACCTTCTTGAAATCTACGGGCTTGTTGATCAAATGCAGACTTCTCTAAATTAGTACCTTGATTTAATACTTTACCAGTATTAGGATCTACAGCTTGACTAAATGTAGTTGAACTAGAAATACTTCCTGGTGCAGAATTAAATATCATACGTCCTGTCTGATCTACAGCTGATTGAGGATTAGAGGACTGATAGTAAGAATAAATATCATTACGTGATGGTACTTGTTTTACACCAGCTTTATTAAATTGCTGAAGTTGTTGATTATAATATTGTTCAAACTTAGGATCATTACCTGTACCTGGAGACATAAAGGTATTAATAGGGGCAGAACCATAAGTTCCTCCTTCTGCCATATTAGATAATATCTTAGCTTGTACATAAGGAGGTAATGCTTGGAATCCAGCATTAGTTGGTTGACCACCTTTAGCATAACCATAGTCATCTAACATATCTAAGTTACCAGCAGCGGCAAAGCGAGCACGTGCAATTTCAGGAGGCATCATCTCACCACCATTAGCCCAAGTACCAAAACGTTTGTGCCAGTATAAAGGAGAGAATGGATCTGTAGCCTTACTTGAATCTTTACCACCCATTCTATTCCAGAAATTCTTTTTACGCTTTTGAGAACCATGCTGGCTAAAGTCTTTCATACCAACATAACCACCATGTACAATTTTATACTTGTCACCTTTCTTAGCTAGTACCATCCATTTCTTACCAGCTCTATCAGATTTTCTTTTAGCACCTACTTTAGTAAAACCTCTATTCTTATAACGCTGAGGAATACCACCCATCTTCATCTCTTCCATCTCACCCATGTTCATGTCAATATCTTCTTCCTCTTCCTCTCCTTCTTCAGAACCTTCATTAAATTGCATATAGTCAGCAACAGATGTAAGATAATCATCAGCTAATGTTAACTTACTAGCTACCCAAGGTTCAACTTCTGATTGAGCATTAATGAAGTTTTGCAATCTAGCAATCTTATCATTCATAGCCATTATCTGACCCATTGCCATTTCACCACCTTCATCATAATAGTTATCACGCATCATCATACCTACACCACCCATTTGCATAGCCGGCATACCCATAACATTCATAGCTAATTTTGCCATTTGCATTTTATCTTGACCATCTCCTTCTGCATTATCCATAGCAGTTCCTGCAGCCATTGCACCATTAACCATAAAGTCACCAATAGCACTCATAGGATTATTAGCTCTATCTTCATTCATCTTATTATAATAAGAAGCCATGTTACCATCATAGTTAGGATATTGGAATATTTGTTGTTGCTCCATACCACCACCGGTTTGAGCTTTTCTATATCCACCACCACGATTCTTGTAAGTCTTAACAAGCCATGCAGAACCATAAGCTGAAGGCCAGGTATCAAATTTAGCTTTAGCCTCGGATTTAACACGAGAATATAATCCAGGATTAGTGGGTACATTACCACCTTTCTTCATTTCTCTGGCTTCAGGATAAGCTTGAAAGAATGCTTCTTCTGTAGGAAACATAGAATAGAATTCTTCCTCAGAATTAACACCAGCCATTTGTAAAAATTTATCTTTCATTTTAGTTATTTGTATTTGTTAAGCCAACCTATTTGACCACCTTCTTTGCGGTATGTTGGTGTAGTATTATTTAATAAATCGTAATAGTTTTTAATTCTTCTAGTATAAACACTATCTCCTTGTGCATCTCCTGATTTTAAAGTATTAGGTGATTGCCAGGCATAACCAATTCTTTCAGCAACACTTAAATCAGCATTACCTTTTGTTTTCATTGTAACTACCAAGCTACCATTTTTAACAGATACTTTATATTTATCTGCTGCACCTGCTGTTTTATTAAGTAATTTTTGTGCAGCTACAGGATCTGGAGAACTTAACATACCACCTTCAAAAGGAGATAGATCAATTCTTTTATTAGCTTCTTCTACAAAAAATCCATCAGCATTATATTTAGATGTATTAGATCTAAGTGCATCTTTTATAATATTAGAATTTTTTGTAAAGCTTCTATCTTTTGGTACTTTACCTTCATTATAATATCTCTCTGAATCTTTATCTAATTTAGATAGATATATCATAGTAGCAACAGCTGATCCAGATGGTGTCTTAATAAGTTCAGGTTTTAAAATGTTATTACCACCATCATTTAAAATATATGGTTTGCTTGCAGCCTTTTTTAATTTATCATCTTTAAATATATTGTCAGGATTTAATTGTGTCATACCAATAGTACTACCATCAATTACACCTAATGCTCCACCACCCTCACTTTCTTGAGCAGAAATAGCTAAAGCAACTTTAGCTAATTCATCATACTTTTCAGAACTTATATTTAAGTTACGCATTAATTCACCTTTATTATTCATTAAAGCTGAATTAAATTCTGTCATCATTTGTTTATTAAATCTAGGAGCTCTCTTTGCTGATCCTTCTGGTATTTGTGCCCAAGGTTGATTAGCTGCAGCTAAGATTTTATTAGGATTAACATTAGTAGGAGGAATATAATTAAGTAATATACCTTGACTTCTAAGATTATCTTGTGTATTATTTAATATAGACTTTGGTGCAGATATATTTTCTAACTCATAACTAAGAGAACTTCCAATATTTGCTTTAGCTTCTGTTAAAGTCATATACTTCTTTAAGAAACCATCATATACTATTGGTTCTCCAGTTTCACTATATCCAGTAACCATAGTACTATGATGACTTGGTTGCATACCAAACTGTTTATTATAACCTTTACTTCTACCACTATAGCTAGAATCTTTTTTATTTGCAGGACCCCAACCAATTACAGCTCCAACAGGTATTTGTTTGTAATCAATTGGAGTTGGATTATTAATATTAAATAAATTCTTACCACCATTTGCAACAATTACACCATGAATATCCCAGCTATCTACCGTGCCTGAACCTGAGTCTCCAGCAAAATAAGGATACTGTTTAATATCATTAGCAGTTGGTGTTCCTTTTTTACTATGTATCTTTAAATCATTACTCCAAATGTCAGAGCTTGTAGGAATACCTTGTATTCTTCCAGGAAGCATATCATAAGCATTTCTTGTAGTCTCTAAACAATTACCCTTAGGACAATATTCTTCAACTTTATTTAAATAAGCTAAATCAGCTTTGGTAATAGTAAGATCAGCTAAGTTAACAATATCATTTTTTGCTACTACTTTTCTTACAGCAGGTCTGGTTATTGCTCTTGGAGCATTACCTATAGGAACTAAAGGTGTATCAGCAGCTACTGGTTTTGGTTTAATAGGTGCAACAGGTTTTGGTTTCTCTGTCATTACCCTTTTAAACTCTGGATCTGATTCTAAAATTTCTGAGTAAGAAGGTGTTTTAACTGAAGGAATAGCAGACTCACTCATTGCTTGTTCCATTAAATCCTCTTGATCGTAATATACCTTATCTCTTAATATTCTTTGTTTTTGTTCTGGAAGAATTACAGGACTAACATTTTTAATATTAGCTAACTGTGCATTTGATAAAGATCCTTTTTGAGAATTTATTTCTGCTAATCTTCTAGAATTAATATTACTTAAATCCGGTCCACTTTGTAAAATACTACTTTCATCACCAGACTTTAAATAATACTTATATGTATCATCTTCAGGATCCTGGTAGATACCATATTTCTCACTTAAAGGATTCTTATAGAAGTTAGCAATATCTATTTTAGAATTTAATTCTGGAAGATTCTCTCCATCATCTTGATAGTTATTAAGCCAACCACCATTCTTTTGTTCTGGTAATTGAGATACTGCAGCTGCTCCCACAGCTAACGGAGCTACAGCAGGAAGTTTATTAAGAATATCAGAAAGTAATTTACTATTACTTTGATTAGGAGCCATAAAATCAAGAATTCTAGTACTACTTAAAAAGTTACCAGTATTCTTGTTATAAGTACCCATGGGTTTTGTTTTAAAATATTTATATGCATCTTGTATTTGCTGTTGTGAAATAGGAGAATAGTAATCAGGAATTATTCCTGATTGTAACATACTCTCTCTTAATTCATTTGCAAATGCTGATGGCTCCTGACGATGACTTCCTTTGCTAAAATACTCATATGCATGTTTCTGATCTCTAGTCAATTCTTTTTTAGGTACAATATTTCTTAATTGATCATCTACATTTAGTCTTCTTCCTCTTTGTAAAGAATGTGCTATTTCATGCATTTCAATTGGTTTATTACCTACATAATTATAACCTATACCAATTTCACCAGGAACAGATTTACTATAATTTGGTGTAGCTTTAACTAAATTAATACCTTGTCTTTTAGATAGCATGTTTGATAAAACATCATCATAGCCTGCTCCACGAAAAGCATTATCATATAATTGACTAGTTTCTACAAACCTATTTGGTATACCAGCATTTAAAAAATTAGTACTAGCAAACTCAGCAGCTTCTTTATTTAAATTAGTTGTATTTTTTAATTCATCAATTCTTGCTCTAGCATTAATTTTGGCTACTCGTTCTAAAGCATCTTCTTCTAAATCACTATTATAAAATAGATAATCTTTTTCTTGTTCAACAAGTCTTCTAAATCCTTCTTCAGATTCTAAATCTGCAACTCTTTTCTTTAAAGAATTATCTAAACTACCAGCTCCTTTTTCTAATTGTTTAAAAAAAGCACCTTCTGATATAGTATTAGGTTTAATTTTATTAAAATTAGGAACCGAAGATACATCTCCATATCGTATTCCAGAAACTGTATTAACATTATCTAAACTAATAGGTCTACCTCTTTGTAAACTTAAAGCTAATCTAGGATTTTTATTTATCTGGGATTGTGCTAATTTAGATGCATAACTAACTGCTTGTGAAATTGCTTTTTCAGGATTGTTTGCAAATTGTTGTGCAACTTTATATTGTCCAGGAGTAAGTCTTGCAAATTTAGATAAGGGTTTTACAATACCTTTAAATTCCGCAGCAGCTGGTATAATTTGAAGTGCATTAAGACCAGCACCTAATAAATCACTACCTGCTTCAGCAAAGTTACCTTGTGCAGTATTAGATACAGCTGATCCAAGATTATTACTTAGATCAACTCCAGCAAATCCAATTGCAGCTGGGTTAAACACATCCAATACATAGTCTAATGGATCTGCAGAACCTTTACGTCTTTCTGCTTGAGATATGAATGAACTAGCTTCTCTTGCTTTTTCATAAGCAGATTTAGCTTCTCCTTGACTAACACTACCTACACGTTTAGCATACTCTGCAGCTTCTGCTGCTTTTCTATTAGCTGCACTAACGTTTGTATTTTGATTAACTACTCTAGTATTATCTGAGTATCCAGTATTACCAGCAGGACTAGTTCTCATATAGGGCTTACCTACATTAGGTGTCCAACTAGCCCAACCACCTGTTTGATATTCATCTAACCATCCTGTCTCACCACCATCTTCTCTACGTTTATGATTATAGTCTATGCGCTTACCAGATGTTTTCTCTCTTTTAAACTTAGCTTTTTCTGATGATGACATTTCTGATGTAGTCTTAGGAGTTGTTTCATTTACCCGTTTGCTTGGTCTACATGCAGGATATGGTCTAGAGTTTTTATCTTTACCTGATCTACCACATGCCTTACCTGTCTTAACATCTACCCATTTTTCATCAAACCACTGTCTTAAACCGCCTTTACCCATCTGGGGTATCTCACTTACATAGTCACCGGGGAATGTATAATCCTGACCGGGCATCATCATTTGCTGATTACCTAAATCATCTATACCTAATACAGGATAGTTAACTCCCTTCATTGTTATATTAGAAGAGGGTATAATTGTAACCTCACCGGGATATGCCCACTGACCTAAAGGAGATATGATAGGTTTTTTTCTAGCCATTTTATTACCTAAATGAAGCTAACAATTTGTTATTACTGAGCTTCAATAAGAACTTAGATGAGCCAGAAACAAGTTTTTTCAATATAACCTTGTTAAGGTAGTGTCTAAATTTCTTTCTTTGTGTAGCTCCCTTATTATAATTTACATAAGTTGCGTTAATATTCCTAATATAACCGTTGGCTTCAGTGACCCACATGGGTGCAAATGTCCCGGTAAATTCACCACGGTCATTAGTAATATCCCAGAACTGATTAAACCTATACTTCTGTTCTTCTTTAGAGAATAAGATATCAATGTTATTGACATTTACTAAAGGATAGTTATTAATTAAGTAAGGATTATTCTTAGGAGATAAGTTTAATCTTAAGTCCCCAGAGATCTGTTCTGTATTATATACAATAGCCCGATCAAAGTTCTCATCTAATAGATGATGATAATCTAAACAGTTAGGAGAGTATCTATAGCATTCTAAGATGTATTCTACTGATCTGGTTGTTGTAACGGTTTGACCTTGGTTCTGTACATACTCTATCTCAAATGGATAGTTAACACCATAGTAGTTACAATAAGAATCACATACTAAGTTATGCTTCCAGATACCATTATCCTTTACTGTCATATAGTAAGTCTTACTAGACATTACTAAGTTGGGATGCCAGTCATGGAATGATATAAAAGCTTTAGCTTTAGGATCATAGCTTACTGTCCAGGATGCATCTTCAAAGTAGGTAGGATCACCTAGATCAAACTGATATCCGGGGAAGTCTACGTGCCCAAACTTATTACTGAATAGATAGATTACCTTACCCTTGTACTGTGGCTTAAGTTTAAAGTCACGCTTACAGAAGAATACAATCTCGTTAATGTTATCATATGTAGTTTGACAACCTACACCAATGATTGTGTTATCTAGAATATTAGATTCTATATCTGGGAAGTCTAGTAACAAAGCATAAGGACTATACTGTGAGAACCACCACTTCATACCAGACTTAGATACATCTTGTAGTCCTTGACCATAGGAGAATACTTTACCCTGGTTTTGACTCATGTAGAATAATCCGGCTGGTGTATTGATTACAGAGAATCTATTTTGACAGCTACCGTATTCAAACTCAGGATCAGCATTTACTAAATTCTGTAAGGGTTGTGCATTAAACAACTGACCATCACCAATAGATAATTTAGTACCACCGTTAAGATCTAATGTTTCTACACCCTGAAATAAAATAGGAGACTCACCACTTAACATGATAATAGCACCAGTTCTTCCAACAGCACGCATGCTAACTACTTTAGAATCAAAGTCATAGTAATTATTAGCTAAGAACTGTCTCCAGTTATCTTTACTTAATTCAAACTGTTGTTGCAAAGAATAGATTACCCTTGTATCATATGTTGTGTAACATGATGTATTAGAGGGATCATAAATCCTAGATTGTAAGTTACCCCATGATGCAAAGTTTGAGAAGTGCTTACTAATGCTTAAAGCATAATCATACTTCTGATAGTTAGTATCTTTGATATATGGAGTCCGGAACATTTCCTCATAATCCGTGTAGGTAGTAAAGTCATAATGTCTCTTACCTGGATCATCTCCATAATCTCTATATGCTAAGTTAATCTCTGATTCTACATAGAAGTCCCGGATACCAGAGTTAAACAAATACATGTATGCAAACCTTACCATGAATAAGCCAGATACAATCCTTCTATCTAAATGGTGAAAGTCATTAGGTAATGCTTGATCACCACCGAATATACCACCCAATAAATCAGCGGCATTATACTTAGTAGTATCCATCCAATATCTTGGATAAGGAAGCATGTTATATAATCTATAATCCCACTCAGTATTATCTGGCAGATCTTGCATCCACTGAGAAAAATAAAAGAATGTAGATTTCTCAGTATAGCGGTTAACATACATGTCACCACCAAAGATTACAGCTGATGTTGATCTAGCATTAGGTAAATAACCAGATGTCCATAAATTAATACAACCAACCGGTACTTGTCTGATATTATCTAACTGACCATACTGATTATCATTCTTAACCTTTAATGCAGCATAGTGAGCAGATGTAACTGAAGACTGAGTAAAGCTTTCTGGTTTTCTCCAGATGTCTCTTGCTGTAACAGTTTGAGGTTCAGCAGGAGCAGTAACATCATTTAAACCATAAGAGCTAGGAGCAGGTCTTCCATTCTCTCCTCTAGCCATTTGACCAATAGTAAATAATGTATTATCTACAACTGTAGGATCTGCAATAGGAGAGTTTAAAGATACACTTACAGTGCTAGCCCGGAACAAGTTATTAATCCTGTAACTAGTATCATAATCCTGAATAACAGGATCAATGTATAAAGACTTAATAATCTCTCTTCTTCTATTACCTATAAGTGAAGAAGCAAAGTTTCTATAGAAACCATGTGATACATATTGATAAGCAAACTGTCTTTTACCACCAGCTGCTTCAAGTCCTTCAATTATATTTTGTGTTGATTCAATATAGTAATAAGAGAATAAGATTGCATAACCAACAAAACTAGCTAAGAATCCAGTAACAGCTCCAACAATAGGACCAGCAGAAGTACCAGTTGCTGCACCAAAAGATGCAAATGTTCCTGTAATCATTGCCACCTTTGTTGCAGCTTCAACAGCATTACCACCAAGTACTGTAGATACTGCAGCTGCAGATCCTATACCAAGACCGGCTATATTAGCAATAACAGCAGAAACATCAGTGATGAACTTATCTTTAGGATGATTATCTACAGGTCTAAATCTACCTTCTACATCTCCCCATACTTGACCATATACTTTTAATTCTGTAGCTGATAAGAAAGGATTCCGGAATGTGGTTTCAGGTGAGTGAAAAGAAAAGATATCTCTCTTAACTCCATCAAACAATTGTACATCTACAGCAGCAGAATTTCCGGTATGATACTTATCATCATCCATAGTACCACCACGAGTCTGTCTTATTTTAGGTAATCTCTTTTTATCTCTACCTAAGAAAGAATCATGATCTAAGAAGTTGTACGGATAGTTTACGTATAATCCAGTAATATTACTATCTATAATATCATAAGACCTCATGTTATTAATGAGACCCTTTGCAATAATAGATCTATTAGCTTCTCTTGATCCTCTTAAGATCTCATAACCAATAATACTTCTAATAAGATTACCAGCAGAATCTTTTGGAAACTCAATATTAGAGAACTCTACACCTAAAGAAACAATAGTATCATTAGTTGTATTGTAGTTAGGAATAATAATGTCATCCGGAAACTTGTGGTGTCTGATTTCTTGACCACATAAGATGTCCCATACATCTGGCTTATTATCAGGATACTTTTCAGTAGACTGCCAGTAGGCCATCTCACCTTTAAATACAATTGTACCACCATCATCAGTAGTACCGGTTGCTGGTACTTTAGTAGCAGTGTTGTTTACTTGCCAGTTTTGTTCTGGACCAAAGTTTACGATGTGATCCAGACCAGAGTTATTACTAAGCTCTCCGGGTTTTGATGCACGTCCTGGTATATGGTAGCTAGATGACTTAGCACCTGTGTCATATATCCATCGTATAAAAAAGCTATATACTTCATCTCTTAAAAATGTTGGTTTGTTTCCGCCTTTATAATAATAGTCAGCGGGATATTCTACTCCTACCCAACTAGTAGTAATCTTATTAGCTAACGGTTGGTAGTTAAAATCTTCATAGGTAGTTGGAGCAATACGGATAAGGTATTCATTTACATTATACATACCCTGTGATTTCTCATAAGCCGGGGTACGTAATGGTATCTGCTCCAAAGGAATTGTGGGTAATGTAGGATCTACAGCATCTAATGATACAGTGCTAGTCTGAGTAGAATAGTAACCAATTCTTCTGGCTACAGCTTGCTGATTAACAAAGCCTATAACTACTAACTCAAACTCATCATACTCTGTATCTAAACCATTGATAAAAATATCTAATGACCCGTTTACATTATCATGTGTCCACAAAGCTTGTACGTTAGAAATAGCTAGGTAATCAGATACTCTAACTCCATTAACAGAATAAGCAATTGTGGCTTGGTATGATCCATTAAGTAATGTACCTAAACCATTACCTTTCTTTACTTGAATACAAGGGGTTTTAGCATATGCTGCTAATCTTAGTTTATCACAATCAATAGTACCAGTAGATACTTCATCTTTACATGGGCCAGGAAGAATATCTGTAGTAAGATAAGGAACACCCTGCCAGTTACCTACTGGATAAGGCCATGAGTCCTGCTTACCAATATTCATAGTGCGGGATACATTGTATCCATCATCCCAATATAACTGCCATGAACAATCAGAGTTATATTTAGATACACCAATTACCGGGTAATCTTTAAAAAAATTAAAGCACTTATTAAAAGGATCATTATAGATAGTATTATACTCACAAGTCTCCTCATGAAATAATCCAATCTCAGAAGCAAAGTTATTACTAGAATAAATAGCCCAGTAACCATCACCAATATACACTGTACCAATAATAGTATATGGGGCTCTAGTACATAATATGTTACTAGGCTCATTACCCAATACCCCAACGTCTCCAGAAGGAGAGTTGTTTACAGCATTTCTAGCATGCGTCCAATAACCTTCACCTACGTATGTATCATTTACATCTTTCAGTAAACCTTTATTGTATATCTCGGTGTGTATTAAACTGGTCTTGCCATCCATTATCTCCAACTATTAAAGTTATAGCTCTTGAACATATCGTAATATTTGCCATATTGAGCCTTGCGGTTCATCTCCCACATCTTATACATCTCTGCAAAGTTTGGAGTATTAACTAATGACAAAGCATTATTACGGGCTGCTCTTAATCTCTGTTCAACTAAATTAAGTTTCTGTACTACATCCTCACCATTCATGTATAAGTTCTCAAGCAATCTCTGCTTAACAGCATACTCATAGTATTCATTTACATAAGGATTATCTAACACCATCAAGTTACCCTCTTCATCTTCCATAGTACCCTGGTAATTAACATATACTTTACCATGCTCTAGGTTAAGATAGATGAAGTTATTTTTAAGTTGGCCTTTGTATGGAGATTTCCAGGTAAGATTAGGACAATCACAAGAGATGGTTTTAGAGTTATTATCTAAAGAGATAACTGTACTAATCTCATATGTCCGGGTCTCAAACTGTGTAGTCTGGATTACTTGTAATAAATCACCACACTGGGTTAAGCATGTATTTGTAGGAGTACAAGGATCTAATGGTCCGGGAACAAATGGTACTACTACATCCTCTCTATGTGTACCAGAAATAACTGGCTGTGTAACAGTATAACCACCACACAACATAGCGTAGTTTAATACATAGAAATCATCCGGAAGTCTTACTTTGCTATTAACAATATCAAGTACAACCTCTTTAGTCATATTAATCCGGAGACCTAAATCATAATTAACTCTCTGTACAACCTTAATAAGTTGCTGTGGCTCTATCATATTCTCTAGAGCATACATAGAGAAATCAACACTTACATCTTCAAGTAATTGATTGAATGTACGGTATTTTAATTCTGTAAGCATTATCTGTTAGGATTAATATTATCATCACTAAGATCTGTAGGAATAGATAACCTAGATCCCAAATCTTTAATTACCATAGCTTCAATTTCTGCTAATAAAAACTCAGGTACATTGATACCCAAATCTTGTTTTTTGGTACAAGCATTACCATCAGTTGTATCCTCTGTAAAGATTGCCTCTACTTTGATAGCATCCCAGTCAAGATTAGGCATGTACAAGTATCCGTTTAAGTACCAGAAGTATTTAAACTTGTTGTACCTAAATCCGGTTGTCTTAGTCATAGATGTAAACTGACCAGGAGTAGTTGCATATAACTCCTCAGATGCATCAATAGAGCTCACTGTACGGATCAAAGGACCCCAGTAACCCTCTAGCATGACTGGAAGCTTTTCTTTTGTTCTACGGATAGTACAACCAGATTTAATTCCTGCACAACATGCTTCTATCTTATCTACTTCAATTAACTCTAAACAATCTAGAGTTCTCCAAATAGAATTAAACTTCATTAATTTGTTCTGAGAGTCTTGTCTTCTCATCAGAAGCTGTGAGTATTTTACAACTACACTGTAAACATACCTATCAGTTAGGAAAGCATCTTGCCTTACTCCTTTTACCTGATTCTTTACCCGTGATATTACGGTGCCAATAGTTACCATTTTTATTAAAATTCAAATTCATCATATAACTTTAGCACCTCTTGATCTTGTTTTTTACCACCCTCTTTTCTCATGGCTTTAGAAAACATCTCAGACACTTTTTTATATGAATCTACAACAATGTATTTCTGCCAAGATACAGGATACTCTTTAGCTACTGATCTCTTGAATTGTCTAATAGCTTGGAAACCCCATAACTCACGGTTTGCAAACTTATACTTGGTCTGATAGTTTGTATAGAAAATCTTAGCTAACTTAGAATCTGATTCTAGATTCCTGTTCTTTATCTCTTTACCGTATTTAACTGATAGACCATAATTTACATTAGTGTCCCGGTTAAATGTACAGGTACCTATGAACAGATATCCCAGACTTTCTGGTAACTCAACTCCATCCCTATACGCAATTACCTCTTTCCAAATATTTTCATTAAATGTCATCACTATCTTCTTGATAGTTTTGTCATCTAATGTAGAAAACTCAGGATGCTTCTCTTTGAACTCTTCCAGGAAATCTTTTGACAAGATTCTTTTGGGTTTTATTCTCAGCCTTGAAGCATGTAAATCAGGTGCTTTATATCCTCTCATACCTTGACTACATTAATAAGATACAAAATTTAATCCAGATTAAATACAGTTATAAACAAACTCTCCAATCTTACCATTTTCATAGTCATGAACCTCAATAAGGGCGGCTCTCTTACTACCAATAAACTTATTATGGTAGTGCCAGTAGTCTGTTTTAGATAGACTAGGAATGATCTTAATAGAGAAACCGGTTACTTCATCCTCTGTAATATACTCTATAGTTTTCTTCTTGTGATAGTGCCCGGTATACAAAGTTCTAAATTTAGTATTACCCCAGGGCTCTGAGAATTCAGTAGCATAAACTAGTAATGAGTTCTTAGTATTTACATCTCCGTGCTCAAATGCAAAGAAGTTATTATTAAACGTAAGTACTTTTCTCTCTGCATAATCAGCATGCCATACTATACCATCCTCTTGTACAGCTTTAGAGAGAGCGTGTACTAGATGATAAGATGATAGTCTATCATGATTACCTGGTATAAACATTATATGTAATGTCTCACATCTCTCCTTTAAAAAACGAATGCCCCGGTATAGGGCATCAAAAGCTTCAGCATATACTTTATAGGCTTTATCAGAATTCTCTACTGGAGTACCTGATGTAGTAGTACCACTAAATGTATCCATGTTTAATATATCACCACCTACAACGTACACTAGATCATCTATAAAGTAATTATTAGATACACTTTCTGTAAGTTGTTCTAATGATGCAAAGTACTGTTCTATGATATCATCATTACCATCCTTACCAATATGCATATCTTGCATAGATAGTACGCAGCTTACATATCTATGCCTCTTTTGCTTCTTTATTACTACTGGTTTATAATCCGGTTTAAAGTTTTCTATAATGTCTTTTAGATAATCTTCTTTAGTCTTTACTACTTTAGTTACTAAAGCTGATACTAACCACTTATCACTCTTTTCTTTATTCCAGTATTGAGATAACTTCCACTCTGTAGTATCTATACCCAAGATATCTATAATCTCTTCAGGGGTTTTAGGATTAACTGATACTAACTTCTCTATCTTACCTGTGCCTCTTTCTAAATCATAGGACTCAGAATTAACTTTTTCTGTATTGTGTTCAGAATTATACTTTAATTTTTTAGATTTAAATCCCAGGGACTTCTTAATCTTTAAATATTCATCCAAAGTAATACCAATTCTTCTTGCACACTCAATATTAGATAGCTTCCATCCTTTACTTTTAGCTACCTTATCTTTTAATTCTTGTGAATACATGTGGTAATTGTTTTATCAAATGTAGTAAAAATAGTTTATAATCAAGTTATTATAAAATAAACCCCGGCTTTTTACACCGGGGTCTAATCAGAGGGATAAACCAACAAACCCTCTTAGTACTTATACAATATTAATATACTGTAGATGGTTTAATAAAACAAGTTATGCGGATAAAATTTCTACAGTTCCTTCTCCTGTAACTTCTTCAATCTTAACTTTACACTTCTCGTGAATCAAGTTAGCTAAAGCAGATCCCCAGAACTCTTCTGAAGTCAACTCAGTTTGTACTTGATTAGGTAAAGAAGAAACATTTAAGGGAGACTTTCCAGCAACCCAGTCTTCTTCAGACTTAAAGTAAGACAAGTTCACCCAGTTAGACTGAGGAGCAAGAATGAAAATGTTCAAGTAACCAAAGGCATTTGATACCTCAAAGCCTTCATCGGTTGTAATTGTTGTGTTAATAGACAATGCCATAATTTTATATTTTATATTTATTTTGTTAAGGATTAATATGCTACTTCTACAAGTTCAACTTTTGCTACTACTCTACAAGTAACAGAGCCACCACCAGTAAAGGTAGGTGCTGTAAAAGTCAATGCCAATTCTTGAGAAGCCCCTGCTGTAGGTACTAAAGAAGCAGAAGCCATAGATGCGTCTTGTTGTGCTGTAGAGAAAACACCACCACCAAGTAAAGAAGAAACACCGCCTACTTTTTTAAATCCAATTTCTATATTTTGAGATTTAGTATCTCCAACAGTAACACCTGTAGCAGTTCCTGTAATAGTAGTAACCACAGCAACAAATTTTATTGTTACATTCCACATACGATTATTACCACTTGGAATAATTAAGTTAGTTGTACCCGTTCCATCTAAAGAAAGCACAGTTGTTCCTCCTGTAGTAAGTGTGTCTAATTTATATGGATTTAATTCTGAAAACTGGCAATTTCCTTGAACTGCAGCACCTATAAAGTTTCCACTATGTGCTTTTTGACCATATAAATAGGCATTTGAAAAATAACCTGTACATAGTGAATTTCTACCACTTGCAACAGTATCATTACCAATAGATACAGAAGAAATACCACTTGCTGTAGTTTGATTTCCAGCACCCGCAGAAATAGCAACAGCACCCGTAGCATTTGCAACAGCAGATGTACCTAACGAGATAGTCCTATTACCACTCGCAGTAGATGATTGCCCACCACTTATACCCCACTGACCACTACTCGTATTACTCTGCCCACCTACAACCGTAGCATGAGTGTTTGTAGATGCTGTGTTTGATTGTCCGCCTGAGATTGTGGAGTAATCGCTGGAAACTATGTTTGATAGTCCGCCACCAATAGAACCATACGTTCCACCATTATTTCTATTTGCACTACCACCAGCAATTACTGAATAATTACCACTCGCTACTTGATTGGCATTACCTCTAATCATTTGCAAATCTACAGCATCATCACCCCTTGCGTTACCACCTGTAGCCGTTCCGTCAGGAATACTTGCTATCAAAGCCCCTGTACCATTTGGTGCTATAACTAAACTTGCGTTAGTTGTATCGGCCACAATAACCGCAGATGTTTGTGTACTGACATTAGGGTCAGATGTAATTCTTAATCTTGAAAATAATCTTGTAAATGCTCCCATAATTTTTATTTATTAAAATGCTACTTCTACTAATGCTACTTTTGCTACTACCCTCATAGTTACAGAACCACCGCCTGCAAATGTAGGGCCTGTAAATGTAAGTGCCATCTCTTGAGATGCACCAGCAGTTACTACTAATGCACAAGTATCCATAATAGCGTTATCTGATGATTGTGTTTCATTCATGATTGGCCCCATTGTTGATGTACCAGCCAATTTTTTAAACCCGAAATTTTCTTCCCCGTAAACAGTGTCTCCTACAATTAATCCCGTAGCAGTTCCTGTAATAGTAGTGATAGTACCTACATACTCTACTTTTACTTTCCACATACGATTTGTACCTGTAGGGATAATTAAGTTAGTTGTTCCTGTTCCGTCCAAAGAAAGTACAGTAGTTCCACCTGTAGTAAGTGTGGCTAATCTTGTAGCCATTACTTTAGAATATTGATATGCTCCTTCAGGATTTGTATAACTAATTCCTCCTCCAGTCTGTTGACCAAATAAATATGCAACTGTTCCCCATCCTGTTGCCAATGAATAAGGAGCAGTAGATTTAACTGTATTATCTCTATTTATAGCAAAAGCATATATACCAGCATTATTATTATCTTGACCACCAATAATAGCAGAAAAATTGGCTGTAGCATTATTTCTAAAACCTCCTAAATTTATTGAATTTCCAGTGGCAGTATTTTGACTTCCACCAGCAATAGCATACTGACCAGCCGCAGTACTGCTCTGACCACCCACTACCGTAGCGTGTGTGCCTGTAGATGCTGTGTTTGATTGTCCGCCTGATACTACGCTAAAAGCGGAAGTAGCATTATTACTAAGTCCGCCTAATGAATTACTAAACTCTGCGGTTGCTGCATTTGCTAAACCAAAAGCAACGGCTGCTCTACCACTTGCAGTAGCCCCTAACCCTCCGCCTTGTTCACCACCTATGGCAACACTACCACTACCACTTGCAAAACAACTACCACCTAACGCAACTGCGTTTGTTCCACTTGCAGTTGCTGAACCACCTGCAAGAGAATATGCTCCTGACGCAGTAGACACATTACCTCCAATAACAGCACTATAATCACCTGACGCTACTTGTGTTTGAGCAGTTCTACCACCCGGTTTCAAATCCACAGCATATTGACCCCTTGCGTTACCACCACCTGTTGGCGTTCCATCTGGAATACTTGCTATCAAAGCACCTGTACCATTAGGAGCAATTACTAAATTTGCATTAGTTGTGGTTGCTTGGATTACAGAAGATGTTTGAGTTGTTACTGAAGAATCTGAAGTAATACCTACTCTTCTTGTAGAAATATATAAAGGAGATCCGGTACCAAGACCATCTTGTACTTGTCTTAATGTTGTATCTAATACAGTACCTACTGGTAACTGAAGATTATTAGTACCTCCACCTCCTCCACCTACTGAAAAGAATTTAGCATATCTAGCCATGATTTTATTTTTTTATTTTTTTTTATCCTACTCTATCTACTGTTAATATAACAGAGGGTATTGCTGGTAATCCTAAAGGTGCAGCATTATTATGTAATTCAATATGTTGATCTGTTGCATACCATACAATCTCTAAGTATTGTCCGGCAGTCATAGACTCCATAAAATTCCAAGCTGGAACAATTAAGTCATTATTGTTTGCTAATGTAATAGCTGTATTACTATCTGGTACATCTACACCATTCTTTCTAAACCAGATATATAATGTTTGTTTAGATCCACCGGATGTTTTCCAAACTTGTGCTGAGAACTGAAAGTTATATATTCCGGAATTTGCTACAGTAATTCTAGAGGCTTTACCTCCAGAGGTTACTACAGATACACCACTTGAAAGAGTAGTGTTGTTAAATGTCATTACTTCAGCTGTACTTCCTAATGTAGTTTGAGTAGCATCAGAATAAAAACTACCGTAGTAGTTTGTTACACCACCACCTGAACCGGTAGAACCAAACTGAAAGTACTTAAAGTAACGCATTACTTACTTACTATATATGATAATGTTCCAGCTCCAGATACAGAGATAGAAGCAGGATCAATTGTATCTATAGTTACACCGGCCTTATCTGGAATAATAATAGATGCTCCACCATTTATAGATAGATTCACATTACTACCGGTTGTATTAATGATAGTTACATATACTGCTGATTCAGAAGTTAATGGGGTTAAAGTACCAGTTAAAACTACTGACCGGGTAATATCATTACCACGTCTTACTGCATTGTATAATCTCTCAATGAGAGAACGGGTCCAAACTTCAAAACTTTTAGTTAACATCGTTTTATTATTTTAAATTATTATGGGGTACAGGGTGATCCTGTAATTACTGTTAATCCGCCTGTATTAGTATAAGGTCCACCAAAGCCATTACTTAAACATAATGGTCCTTCTGTATCACCATTAGGTACACTGATAGTAACTGTATTAGTTGGATCACTACATAGTCTGTAGATTAATGGTTGTGCACTACCGGTTGAGTTAGTAAATGTATACTCTTGGCAATCATTAGGATCTGACTGCACTTCATTACCGGCAGCATATACACCATCACCACAGTAAGATTGTACTTCTACATCATATGTAACACCGCTAGTTAATCCAGTAATACTGAATTCTTCAGGTGATAATCCTGTAGTAGGTACTATTAATTCTGTAAAACTAATAGCAGTACTTTCTTTATACCGGATTTTATATTGAACCGGTGCAGGAAATGGAGGATTGAAGGTTATAAATAAAG
>Ga0255125_1000142_pt1 | contig 25088 bp, 19 predicted proteins | sample Law_Cont_RepC_8d_FD_188557 | JGI IMG/M metagenome (GOLD analysis project Ga0255125, IMG submission 188557) | Freshwater microbial communities from St. Lawrence River, New York, United States - Law_Cont_RepC_8d | ecosystem: Environmental > Aquatic > Freshwater > River | place: USA: New York...
GGGCGACAAGCCCATGCCCGGTCAGGGCGACAAGCCTATGCCCGGTCAGGGCGACAAGCCTATGCCCGGTCAGGGCGACAAGCCTATGCCCGGTCAGGGCGACAAGCCTATGCCCGGTCAGGGCGACAAGCCCATGCCTGGTCAGGGCGACAAGCCCATGCCTGGTCAGGGCGACAAGCCTATGCCTGGTCAGGGCGACAAGCCTATGCCTGGTCAGGGCGACAAGCCTATGCCTGGTCAGGGCGACAAGCCTATGCCTGGTCAGGGCGACAAGCCCATGCCCGGTCAGGGCGACAAGCCTATGCCTGGTCAGGGCGACAAGCCTATGCCCGGTCAGGGCGACAAGCCTATGCCTGGTCAGGGCGACAAGCCTATGCCTGGTCAGGGCGACAAGCCTATGCCTGGTCAGGGCGATAAGCCTATGCCCGGCCAAGGAGAAAAACCCGGGGAAGATGCAGATCCGAATGCCCCACCGGGTAAGGGGCAGGGAACCGCCCCACGCGTTGGGCCCGGTGGTAAAGATGGAGATGGAGCAGAGGGCGTTAGCAAATCAGGCAGTCGCAATAAAGCCGACGCCCCAGATGCCGAATCTAAAAAAGCCGCTTTGGCACAAATTGAGAGTTTGGAAGACCAGATTCGCAAGAATAAGAATAAACTGAAGCAAAATGGCATGTCCGATGAAGAGATCGCCAAGTATCAGCAACTGTTGCGCGACCGCAAAGACCAGATTGAAAGGCCCAAATCAGGTGATGATCAGGTGGCACCTCAATCGGCAGGCACACTAGGCAGCGTGGGCGCCCGTCAGGCCACCAGCAGGCCTTCGGGTACAGGGCAGATTCAAGGTGAAAACCGTCCAGACCCTCCAGCCGAATATCGTGATGCGTGGCGAGAATTCAGTCGTAAACGAAAAACAGGGGTTATAGCTCCGGGTTCAGGAATCAGCCCACCCCGGTAAACGACCTTTTCTTCTGAGACAACCAAAGGCCTCTCCATGTTCCCCCCGGCAGCACCGCGTCATTTGGTGCAATTCAATCCCAAGAAGGCATTGCACGCTTTCACCGATGTATTGGTCTTAGGGGGTGGCATAGCCGGCTTACGGGCTGCTTTGGCGGTCTCGCCCGGGCAAAGGGTTGTTGTCATTTCGAAAGAAAAAGTCGAGATCAGCAACAGCGCTTGGGCCCAAGGTGGAATAGCCGGGGTGCTGTCCCCAGAAGACAGTTTCCAAGACCATGTGAACGACACGCTAATCGCCGGCGACGGACTTTGTGATGAAGCGGTGGTCAAAATGGTTGTGGAGGAGGCCCCTCACCAGATCAGCGACCTGATCCAGATGGGTGTGCAGTTCGACCACCACAATGGTCACCTGGCGTTAACGACCGAGGGAGGCCACCGCCATGCACGCATTGTTCACGCACTAGGAGACGCAACCGGCCACGAGGTGATGCGTGGCATGATTGCCCGTGCCCGCAGCGCACCTAACATCGAGATCAAAGAACGCACTTTCACCTTGGACCTCCTGACACACGAGTCGCGGTGTGTGGGCGTTTTGGTTGCCACTTCACGCGGGGAACGACTGGCCATTTGGGCCAAGGCAACAATCTTGGCATCTGGCGGAGCAGCCAGAATTTATCGCGAAACCACCAACAGTTCCGTCGCCACCGGCGATGGTATGGCTGCCGCTTACAGGGCCGGGGCGCTGCTGCGCGACATGGAATTCATGCAGTTCCACCCCACCCTACTCTATGTGGCCGGCTCCAGCCGGTCGCTGATCAGCGAGGCGCTCCGGGGCGAGGGTGCCTTCCTGCGCGACAAAGACGGCACACGCTTCATGGTGGGCGAAGACCCCCGTGAGGAACGAGCCACACGCGATATTGTTGCCCGGGCCATCATGCGCGCCATGGCCCGCACACGGCACTCGTGCGTCTACCTCGATTTGTCTCATCTCAACTCTGAAAAAGTAAGATCGCGGTTTCCCGCCATAGGTCGGGCCTGTGCCGAGTTCGGATTGGATTTGACAAAAGACCTCATCCCTGTCCGTCCAGGTGCCCACTACACCATTGGTGGCGTGAATACAGACCTTCAGGGCCGAACCAGCCTCGCAGGCCTCTACGCCGCAGGCGAAGTCTCCTCCACCGGCCTACATGGTGCCAACCGACTAGCCAGCAACAGCCTCATCGAAGGGCTGGTTTTTGGCAAAATTTGTGGCGATGCAGCAGGTTGGGAAGCTGCCAACCAGCCCGACACCTTCCAAGTACCCCCGATAAGCGACGAAGCCCGCCGGGAAACGGGCCCCGAATTGGACCTGCAAGACATTCTCAACTCGCTACGGTCACTCATGGGGCGCACTGCAGGGATTGAGCGGGATGGCACCGAGATGGCCGAATCTCTGGAACAACTGCGCTTTTGGTGTAGCTATGTTTTGCGACGGGAGTTCAACCAACAAGAAGGCTGGGAACTGTCCAACCTTCTCACGATAAGCTCACTGATGCTGGGTAGCGCAAAGGTGCGCGAGGAGTCCCGCGGAACCCACTTCCGCAGAGACTTCCCCAAACGGGATGATTTCCATTGGCGCAAAAGGGTCACTTGCAAACCGGGCGGCAATATTTGCGCCGATGCTTAAAGGCCCAAACTTTCAAAATCAGTTTCCTAAAGCCTGTTTCAATTACAGCTGCAAACAAGTTTTGCCCTTCGCCTGCCTAGAAGTTTCGCCCATCTTCAGCTATGATGCGTCTTTGTCTTGGCGGCACCAAAATCCGGTTTTATTGCCGGAAACGGAGCCCTAATTAGTGGTGGTGGATCATCATGGCCCGGGTGGACCTGTACGACACAACCCTGCGCGATGGTAGCCAGGGAGAGGGAGTCAACTTTTCCGTGCAGGACAAGTTGGCAATTCTTCGCAGGCTCGATGACTTGGGTATCGATTTCATTGAGGGTGGCTACCCCCTGTCTAACCCCAAAGATGCCGAGTTTTTCAAAGCACTTCGCTCTGTGCCTCTAAAAAACGCCAAGGTTGCCGCCTTTGGCATGACTCGAAAAAAAAGCATCAGCGCTGCCGATGATACAGGCCTGAAAGCCCTGCTTGCCGCAGAAACCGCCCTGATCACCATCGTGGGCAAAACTTGGGATTTGCATGTTCTTGAGGTTATTGGCACCACTCTCGATGAAAACCTCGCCATGATCGCCGAATCGGTGGCTTTTTGCAAAAGCCAGGGCCGAGAAGTTTTTTACGATGCGGAACACTTTTTCGACGGCTTCAAGGCTAACCCAGACTATGCATTGGCAACACTTCAATCCGCCGCCAAAGCAGGTGCATCAACCGTCATTTTGTGCGACACCAACGGGGGCAGTCTGCCCCACGAGGTTTCTGTCGGGGTGAAAGCCGCTCTGAAAGCCTGTCCGGGCGTGTGCCTGGGGATACACTGCCACAACGATTGCGAATTGGCTGTTGCCAACAGTATTGCTGCGGTTGAAGCCGGTGCTCTTCAGGTGCAGGGCACTATCAATGGTATTGGTGAGCGGTGCGGCAATGCCGATCTGATCAGCGTTGGTGCAGTTCTTGGGCTAAAGATGGGCCACGAGTTACTGCTTCCAGGCAGCATGGGGCGCCTGACCGAAGTCTCGCGCTTTGTCTACGAAACCGCAAATATGAATTTCCGGCCAGGCCAACCTTTCGTGGGCATGAGCGCTTTCGCCCATAAAGGCGGAATGCACACGCACGCTGTCAGCAAGCTTGCCCGCAGCTACGAGCACATTAACCCCGCCTCTGTGGGCAATGAGCGACGCATCCTGGTTAGTGAGCTTTCCGGTCAATCAACCATCATCACCAAAACTGCCAAACTGGATATGGCACACGACCGTGAACTGATGCGGCGCATCCTTGAGCGAATCCAGGATTTGGAGCACGCAGGCTACGAGTTCGAGGCAGCCGAGGCTTCATTTGAGCTTCTGGTGCGCAAAACCGCAGGCACCCATAATCCGCTGTTCGATCTGGTCAGCTACCGCGTGAATGTCGAGCACGGCCCCAATTCATCCGGCGTCAGCGAAGCGACAGTGAAATTAGTTTCGCGAAGCGAGACGATTCACACAGTGGCAGAGGGTGACGGCCCAGTGAACGCGCTCGACGCAGCACTGCGCAAAGCTCTGGTTCCTGTTTACCCACGTTTGGCCGAAATGGCGCTAGTCGACTACAAGGTACGGGTGGTCAATGGCCGCGACGGTACCGCCGCTCGCGTGCGGGTTGTACTGGAAAGCAAAGATTCAGCGTCAATCTGGTCAACCGTGGGCGTGAGCGAGAATATCATTGAGGCCAGTTGGCTGGCCTTGGTGGACAGCATCGACTACAAGGTGATAAAAGATGGCGAATTAAGCCATAACTCCTAAGACAAAAACCGACAAAAATAGCACTTATTTCGTTTGCGAGGATTCGATGGCCACCGAATTGCCCAAGGCATTTGAACCGCGGGAAGCTCAAAAAAGCTGTCTGGAACTATGGACCAAGTTGGACATTTTCACGGCCAAGCCCAGCCAAGGCAAGCCGCCATTCAGCATGGTCATCCCCCCGCCCAATGTTACAGGTGCCCTGCACTTGGGCCATGCTCTCAACAACACCCTGCAGGATATTTTGGCCCGCCAGCACCGGGCGCGCGGCTTTGATACCTGCTGGATCCCGGGCACCGACCATGCGGGTATAGCAACTCAGGCAGTGGTGGAGAAGCGGGTACGCGATCTGGAAGGTAAAACTCGCCACGACTTGGGGCGCGAGGAACTGGTCAAAAGGATTTGGGAATGGAAAGACCAATACGGCTCGCGCATCCTTGAGCAGTTGCGGGGCATGGGCTGCTCCTGCGACTGGTCACGCACCCGTTTCACGCTCGATTCAACTTGCGCCGCCGCCGTGCGCCGGACTTTCTTCAACCTCTTTAAAGATGGTCACATTTACCGGGGCAAGCGCCTGGTCAATTGGGACACACAGTTGCAGACTTCCGTCGCCGATGATGAAACATTTGTCGAGACAGTGAAGGGCGGTTTTTGGACCTTCTGTTATCCGCTAGTAGATGGCTCGGGCCACATCCGCTTCTCCACAACACGCCCCGAAACGATGCTTGGCGATGTGGCCATCGCGGTGCATCCCGAAGACGAACGCTACAAATCATGGATTGGCAAGCTTGTGAAGGTGCCTCTAGCCGGGCGCGAAATCCCCATCATCGCCGACGCTTTGCTAGTGGACCCGAAATTGGGCACAGGCGCAGTCAAGGTAACCCCCGCCCACGACCGGAACGATCACGCCTGCGGCCAGCGCAACAACCTGCCGATGCTGAACATACTGAACCCGGATGGAACCCTGAACAACCTGTGCGGCAAATACGGCGGTCTTGACCGCTATGTGGCTCGGGAAAAGGTTGTTGAGGACATGGAGGCCTTGGGATTTTTCGAGGGCCGGGAAGACCGCGACATTGAACTGGCCCACTCCGATCGCAGCAAAAGCCCCATCGAACCCCTTCTGTCGGATCAGTGGTTCATAAATATGGCTGAACTGGCCGAAAAAGCGATGGATGCGGTGCGTGATGGCCGCGTGAAGATCGCACCCACCAGGTATGCGACTACCTATTTGGATTGGCTGGGAGAAAAGCGCGACTGGTGCATCAGTCGCCAGTTGTGGTGGGGCCACCAGATTCCAGTCTGGCATGTCAGGTGTGACAAGGCTCTCATGGAAGCCAAACTAGCAGGGCGAGCTGACATTTTCTGGCGCGAGGCGCCAGAAGGTGGCTTCCACCTTTGCGGCATTGAGGATTTGGACGAGAACATTCTGGGTCCGCAACACCCGTTGGTTCGCGACGGCGATGTGTTGGACACATGGTTCAGCTCGGCATTATGGCCAGAAAGCACATTGGGATGGCCCGAAAAAACCGATGATTTAGGTAAATACTACCCCACAAGCGTCCTTTCCACCTCGCGCGACATCATCACCCTCTGGGTGGCGCGAATGGTGATTTGCGGGCTGTACAACACCGGCCACATCCCATTCCATCAGGTCTACATTCACCCAAAAATCACCGACGGCTTCGGCGAGACCATGAGCAAAAGCAAGGGCAACGGCGTTGACCCCCTCGACATCATCGAGCGGTACGGCCCCGACGCCCTGCGGTTCCAGATGGCGATGATGGCCACCGAAACCCAAGATGCCCGCATGCCTGTGTCGAATGTCTGCCCGCACTGCGATGCGCTGGTGCCAGTGAAGCAAGAACACATGTACATGCGTACAAAAAAGCTGGCCTGCCCTGGCTGCAAAAAAACCTTCCGGCCCGGTGGGCCATGGCCGGCCGCCGATGCCGAACTGATCACCGCCAAACAAGCAAGCGACCGGTTTGAGCAGGGGCGCAATTTCGCCACCAAAGTCTGGAACGCCACCAGGTTTTGCCTGATCAACCTCGAGGGCTACACGCACGGGGAATTGAAGCAGGCAGATTTGGCGTTGGAAGACCGCTGGATTCTCAGCCGCCTGGCCGGCGCCATCCAAGGGATTGACCAAGCCTTGGCCCAGTTCCGCTTCAGCGAGACAATCAAGCTGCTTTACGATTACACATGGTCAGATTTTTGCGACTGGTATCTGGAGTTGGCTAAGGGCCGGCTCAGGCACGAGGCAACTCGACTAACCGCACAACGGGTGCTACTGGCTGTTTTGGACCAGCTTGCCCGGCTACTTCAACCCTTCATGCCGTTCTTGGCCGAAACCATCTGGCAAGCGCTGAACGACTCTGCCCCGCAGCGCGGTCTTGGCCCTGCATGCAAACCGGAGCCCAGCGTCTGCGTCGCTCCTTGGCCTTTGGCCGATGCTATCTGGCGCGATGAGGCGGTTGAAAAGGTCTTCGAACGCATGCAGCGGCTCATCCGCTTGGTGCGTGAAACCCGTAACCGCTACCAGATTGAAAACCGCACCCCTTTGATTTTGCGTGTCAGGGCCAGTGCGGAAGTGGCCAAGGGGCTGCATCCCTTGCTGACGGTTATGAAAGATCTGGCTGGGCTAGAAGAGCTAGCCATCGACCCGGGTATGGAAAGGCCCAAGTTGGCCGCCAGCGCAGTTGATAGCGACTTCGAGGCCTTCGTTTTGCTGGAGGGGATCATTGATCCCGCTGCGGAGCGGCAGCGCCTGGTAAAACAACGCCTGGACAAGGAAAAATCAATTGCTGGAATCCAGTCCAAACTTGGAAATGCTTCATTTGTCGAGCGCGCCCCGGTTGAGGTGGTTGAGCAACAGCGGGCAACACTCGCTGAGCTTGAAGAACAGATCAGGTCGATAGACCAAAACTTGGCCAGCCTACCGGGTTGAGCCACAAATCAGGATGAAAGAGGCCCAGGATGGGCGTTATTTGGCAAACTACAGGTTTATGGTTCTGTCAAACCTCTTCATGACTTTTACCTGATGCGGGCACCTCAAAGGCTTGGCTGATAAACCTTGGATCATTGCCGCCCTCATCTCCTGGGGGTGGCCCTGCTTGAATATTTAATGCAAGTTCCTGCCAATCGGATTGGCAACACCCAGTTCAAGGTGTGTCAGTTGAAGATATTGCAGGAGGCCATAAAGCCCTGGCGGTTTTTGGGCCTTTTTCCGTTTGGTACTTGGGCGAACCCCTGGGTTGGAAATACATTTTTGCCTGTGGTTTCATTCTGGCAGCGGTTTGGTGCGTGTTTTCCTTGTAGCTGAATCCTCTTGACCTGGGCTACCAAAATGATATCATAAAAGTATCAGCCCAAGCGGAAACACTTGCCTGGCAAGGAGTGAATCATGATCCAAGATCGCGTAACATCTGGCCGTTCCGGTTATGTCCCGCTTTTGGTAGGCCTAATCCTCCTTTTGGCAGGCCCCCTAAGCCTGACTATTACTGGCCCTTATTTCAAAAATTGGCCGGCCTTGCTCATTGTCACCTCGCTGGGATTGGCCCTGTTTTTAATCATCGCCGGCATCCTCACCCTTTGCGGTCTGGCAGTTGTGTATCCCAACCAATCAAGAGTGCTTACCCTGTTCGGCAAATATGTTGGCACCCTGAAAGAGGCTGGTTTTTATTGGGTAAACCCCTTCTACCTGAAGCGACTGGTCTCCCTGCGCATACGCACTTTCGAAACAGGTAGCCAAGCCGAATCTTCCACGACCAAAGATGCCGCAGGCAATGTGACAACCGCCTCAGGCCCCAAGCGTCGTCACCCCGCCAAGGTGAATGATTTAGATGGCAACCCGATCGAAATCGCAGCCGTGGTGGTTTGGCGGGTTATAGACAGCGCCCGAGTCCTTTTTGATGTGGACAATTACGAGGAATATGTCCACATCCAAAGTGAATCAGCCTTGCGCAACTTGGCAAGCAAACATCCCTACGATAGCCATGATGATGCGCGAATCAGTTTGCGCGGCAATCCTGAAAAAGTGGGCATTGAACTTCAAACCGAATTGCGGGAGCGACTCGTTGCGGCGGGCGTGGAAGTGATCGAAGCGCGGATTAGCATTCTGGCCTACGCATCGGAAATTGCCGCCGTCATGCTGCGGCGACAGCAAGCCAGCGCGATTCTTGCGGCAAGAAGGATCATTGTCGATGGCGCTGTGAGCATGGTGGAATTGGCATTGGATCGCTTAGATGCCGAAGGCAAAGTAAAATTGGATGACGAACGCCGGGCGGCGATGGTGTGCAACCTTTTAGTTGTGCTTTGCGGCGACAAAGACCCGCAACCGGTGCTTAATACCGGTTCACTTTACACTGGATAATTAAGGGGTTTTCCAGTTGGCTGAGCGCAAAGCTTTTCTATTACGACTGAATCCCGAGGTCCACGCCGCCATGGAGCGTTGGGCCCGCGATGATTTGCGTTCACTCAACGCACAGGTGGAGTTCGCCCTGCGAATGGCGCTTGAAAAAGCTGGCCGCAAGGCCGCTAATCCCCAAGCAGGGGCATCTGCAGAAGATACAAACCAAGGCGGCGACACATGATTAACGCGGTGGAATTGAATCAGGCAACCAAACGATTTGGCGCCAAAGTGGCAGTTTATGCGCTTGATTTGCAAGTAAAATCCGGCTCGATCACCGGTTTCCTTGGGCCCAATGGCTCGGGCAAAACAACTACCTTGCGCCTGATCACCCGCCTCTACGAACCAGATGAAGGCACAGTGGAGGTGCTGGGCTCCACCACGGAAAAATGCGCCAGTAACCGGCTAGGCTATCTCCCTGAAGAAAGGGGCCTCTACCGGTCGATGAAGGTGCATGAAATCCTCTGCTTTTTTGCCCGGCTCAAAGGGGTGCGCTCCCCAGATTCCAGGGTGCGGGAGTGGCTTGCTCGCCTCGATCTGGCTGATGCCGGAAAGTTGAAGGTGGAAGCACTATCAAAAGGGATGGCCCAGCGGGTTCAATTCATCAGCGCAGTAGTCCACAATCCGGAGTTGGTCATTCTCGACGAGCCCTTTAGCGGCCTCGATCCGGTCCATGCCGCGCAGATCAGCGATGCGATTCGCGATTTGAAAGCCGGCGGTTCAACCATCATCCTTTCCACGCATGACATGGATGTGGCCGAGCGTATGTGCGATGGTTTGGTGCTGATCCACGAAGGGCATAAGGTACTCGACGGAACTTGGGCCGAGGTGCGGCAGCGCCACGGACGGTTGATAGTCCGGGCAAGGCTGGCTGGCGGGGCCATCGACACCTCTCGCCTGCCCGGCGTGGAGCGATCGGTGGATTTGGGGGCCGAGACATCCATCACCCTCTCCCCCGATGGTGATTCGCAGGAACTTTTGCGGGCCCTGCAAGAACAGGGACCGGTCACCCGATTCGATCTGGGTGAATCTAGCCTCCGAGAAATTTTTCTGGATCTGGTTGGCGCGAGCCGAATGGAGGAGGCGGCAGCCTGAAAAACTATGGACAAAATTCTCGTTATTGCCTCCCGAGAATTCCGGGCAGCTGTATTGAACAAAGCATTCCTGGTCAGTCTAGTGCTGATGCCAGTACTGATCCTGATCAGTTCAAACGCATCACGCGTGGCCCAGGGGTGGAAAAGCCAAAAAAAACGGGCCATTGCCATCATCGACCGAACGCCCAGCAAAGGTGTCGATGCTGTCCAAACCCTTGAACTGCTGCGGGAAAAAGAATTAGGCCGATTGAATGAACTGGCCAAATCTGAAAATGCCGCCGGTGGTAGTGCAGAAATCCTCACCGGCCAGCTCGGGCTTTTAACCTTCGAAATGATTGCCCCTCCCAAAGACAACTCTGAAGCTCTTAAAATGCGGTATGAGCTTGGCCGCAGGGTGGCCTCGGGCGAGCTTGCGGCCTTCTTTGATATCGGGCCTGCAGCCCTAGATGCCAAGCCCACAATCCCTGACGAATCAGCCGTATCCTATTACACCGACAAAGCCCTCGACCGCGACATTTTACTAGGAGTTGGGGTAAAGCTGATGACAATTGTTCAGCTTCAGCGCTCAGCCGCCCAAAATCCGCTGCTCCTCATGCGCAAAGAAAGACGCTATTCACCCGAAGAAATAACCTCACTTGTGGAGGCTGCCGGCAAAACCGTGGGCAAAGGTTTGGTCCAGCGGGACCTGCCAACCCTTGACGATTCGGGAAAGGTCCAGGATGGCAAAGAGGTTCAGTCTGGCCTGCGTCCTTTGGTACCCATGTTCGCCTCGATCACCCTATTCATGATCGTGCTCATTGGCGCCTCCCCTCAACTTCAGGGTGTGATTGAGGAAAAAATGAACCGGATTGGCGAAGTGCTTCTAGGCAGCGCCAGCTCTTTTCAGGTTCTGTCGGGCAAACTTCTGGGAATGACAGCCACAGGGTTGGTCCTGAGTATCGTCTACATGGGTGGCGGTTTGTTGGCTGCCAGACATTGGAACTTGGCGGGTGATTTGCGCTGGGACCTGCCCTTTTGGTTTTTACTGTTTCAGGGTTTGGCCCTATTGTTTTACGGCTCCCTGTTTATTGCTGTTGGTAGTGCTTGCTCGGACATGAAGCAGGCCCAAAGCTTGCTGATGCCTGTCACACTATCTCTTTCCCTTCCCCTGATGTTCTTGCTACCAGTGATGGAAGACCCAACCGGGGCCTTGGCGCGCACTTTGTCGTTCATTCCGCTGGCAACCCCAACCATCATGCTGTGCAGGCTTGTTGCTGCACCCAATTTGCCGCTGTGGGAACCCCTTCTTGGTGCAGCTTTGGTAATCCTAGCCACGGTTGTGGCCATTTGGGTAGCCGGCCGGATTTTCCGCATTGGATACCTGACGACTGGCAAGGCCCCAAGCTTTGTCGAGTTGACCCGCTGGGTCTTTAGCCGTTCCTGAATATCCACCGATTTGTCGACCATATAAATGGACCGAGCTCACACACTCCAACCGCGCAACCGGCAGGTCCGTCACCTTCCAACAGGATTGTTTTCGAATTCACTTCCCGAACCAGCCTGGCCCGATACCTCAGTCTGATTTGTGCCGATTTCCCTCCTAGTGCAAGGCATTGGGGAGGGTAGAGGTGGATCTGCTTGATTTTGAAGACGACCAACGCTTCATCCAAGCCAACCCCATGGTTTTGGAACTTTTGGCTTTTTACACCGTGGGTGGGAAGCCCGCCTGGCTACCCAAACGAAAACTGGAAACAGTCACCCCCAAGGAAGAAACACGCCTACACACGCTTGCCTTAGGGGCCTGCTGGTTGGAACCGGGGGCGGGTAACCCCGAATTGCCGCACGAATTAAGCCAACAGGCTTGCTACCGTTTGACGCGGTCAGGCAGGGCCATCCTGCAAGAAGCACTCGCCGCCTCACCATGAATGACCAAAACAGGCACAGATAAAAATTCTTGGCAATAGTGGCTATAAGCCGCCCATGCCTTTTGGCACGCGCAGCGAAAAACCCAGTGATTTTTTCCACGGAAAACCAAGCCAGCCCCGGCCATATTCTATCTCTGCCGTATTTAATTGTTTGTTTTCGATTTGGTTGAAAATGGCATGGTCAATCTCGACAGACCCCACCAAGCGTCCACCAATTGGGGCATCCAAAACAGCGTAGTAATTGGTGATGCTTCTGTTTTTATGCCAATAAACATTCTTGACTGGCAACTGCGCCTGGACAGATGCCTGGCTATCGAGCCAACCGTTCAGGGTGAAAAAAACCGGGTATTCCGCTATCGCCAGTAGCACCACAATCACACCAAACCAAATTGCAAGCGTTGAGTGCCCCTTGGGTGAGAACCTGAAAAAAAACCAGGCAGGTAGCAAAAATACCAGAAGGGCAACACAAATCCATGCCGCTCCATCCAGCCAACTTCCAGCTAAGGGCTGGTAAAGTTGACTAACCATATAAAAACCGACAACAATGCAAACAGACAAGGCTGCCATCCACAAATTGCACCATGCCAATCCCAAGGTGCGGCGGGCCGACCAATCCGGTGGCCCTCCGGCCTCAAGCCCAGCCCCAGCAAAAGCCAAAATTTCCAGGGTACTCGCCGAATCAGCCACAATCTGCACATCGGTTTCGCCATCAGGTTGAAAGCCAACCCAGTCAGACTGAATCGTTTTTTGTCCGACTGACCAAACCAAGCTGCCAAATCCCAACGCAAGCAAATCAAGGATGGCCTGCCGCACCTGAGGCTTTGCCAGCAGATCCAAGGCAAATGCCTCATTGGTGGCCTCGACATAGACCTTCTCATCGAAAACGATTTCACCGGTGACCACAGTTCGCGCCAGCCCCAAGCGCAAGCCCAACCTGTCTTTCCAGTTGATCTGTCGAATAACTAAGTCGCAAAGAACACCAGCCTTGACTGCTACCGATAATTTCGAGGGTGTAGTGTGCTTTCCCTGCCTTTTTTCAGGCACGTACAAAAATTGCGGACCTTGCTGATCTGTCAAGCAACTCTGCCAGACGCCCGAGGGCAAATCCATAAAACCCTGTAACGCCTCGGCTTTCGCCTTGTTTTCTCCAGCCCTTCTAAACAGTAACCAACCGCCCAAAAAAACAAGGGTCATCACCACGGGCATAAGTGGCAGAATAAAATTCATGGCAACACCCCGCGTCTAAAGTTCTAGCTAAAAAGGCTTTAGCCCTCTCCTCATGAATGTCCAGACAATCTGTTTTCAGCCAGTTGCCATTCTTTCACAGCAACACCACTCACCAGATGCTGCTGAACCAAATGCGATACACGGTCAGCGGTAATTTCGCCGTACCAAACTCCTTCTGGGTAGACCAAGGCGACAGGCCCCTGCTGGCATAGCCTAAGGCAACCCACCTTGGTCCGAAAACAGATCTCCTCCCCCTGCCCCAAGCCGCTACTGGCGATTTCGGCCTTTACCGCCTCCCAAGCCTTTTGGCCAACCGATTCGTCGCAGCACTTGGGCCCTGTACACAGTAAAAGGTGACGGGTGATTTTGCCCACACCCAATTTCTTGAGCACCTCGCTCGCTTCAGCCATTTCTTTCACCCCCAAAGCCAACATCAAGAACGCAAGCGGGTACCCCAGATCAACCGTATTCTGCGCACCATTTCACCAAATGGCAAAACGCTTGCAGTGGCGCACCCAATCCACAACCATTCCCAACCCAGCGGCGTGGTGTTGAAGATTGTTCCACCAAGATTCACTATCAACACTTGCCCCAGAACGATTGCCACCACAATCCCTAAAAACCACGGGTTGGCACCGACTCCGCGCAGCCCACTACTGAAAGGATCAAGCGACCGGCAGTTGAACAGGTTCCACACCTGAAATAGCACATAGGCTGTGAAAAACAGGGTGGCCTGACGCAAAGTGAAATGGGTTTTCACCGGCTCACCTCCTTCGCCTAAGACCCAGCCTTCACCAGCTTGCACAAGCTCCTTGGCCTCAACGGGAAAAACCTTCCCTGCCGCCTCACCCATCCAAGGGCCATCTCCCGCAAACCAGCCGGGCTGGGCAGGGTCCCCGCGCATCAGCAGCAACAGGCAAGTCAAAGTAACAACATAAAACAAGGCAGTCGACAGAATTGAAACCGCCATCCCCGAGGTGACAATACTCTCATCCCGCCGCTTGGGCTTTTTCTGCATCAATCCATCACCAGGCTGTTCGCTGCAAAGCGCGATCGCCGCAAATGTGTCCATAATCACATTGATCCACAACAACTGGAGCACCGTAAACGGTGGTCTAATTCCATAAAGTGGCCCAAGAAATGCAATCACCAACGCGCTCAGGTTAATGGTCAACTGAAACTGGATAAAGCGCTGGATATTTTCGTAAAGCGCCCTGCCCCAATGCACAGCCTTCACAATGGTTGAAAATGCGTCATCCAAAAGAACGATCTTGCTGGCTTCCTTCGCCACTTCCGTGCCCGCCACACCCATGGCAAGACCGACATCAGCCCGCTTCAGGGCGGGAGCATCGTTGGTCCCATCACCCGTGACAGCCACGACCTCACCCTGCGACTGCAAAAGACGCACCAAACGCAATTTGTCGAGGGGCTGGGCACGGGCCAGCACGACAAGGCGAGGCAACATCTTTTTGGCCTGGTCATCCGAAAGGGCATTAAACTCCTTGCTAGTCCACAATAGGGAATCTTCGCCCTGAATCAGGCCTATCTCCCGTGCAATGGCGCGGGCGGTCTCAGGGTTGTCGCCCGTTACCATCTTGACACCAATGCCAGCCTCCGCACACCGCGCAATAGCCTCCGGAACATCCTCTCGTACCGGATCCTGAATGGCCATGAATCCGATGAACACCAGACCGCCCTCCAGACTATCCCTGCGCCCGTGAAGGGTGTCCAAATCCGTGGGGTTCTTCGGATCGTTGTCCGGTATAAAATTGCAGGCAAAGGCAATGGTCCGCATCGCCTCGGCTGCTTGGTCCACAATTCTCGACCTCCAGCCTTCGCGACTCGCGCTATCCATTGGCTGAATCGACCCATCCGCCAGCATTAGACTCGTGCAATGATCCAGCACAAGTTCGCCTGCGCCTTTCATCAGCACCGCCAACTCCACCTTGGCTCCGGGCCTGTGGATGATCGTGGTCATCCGCTTCCGTTCACTGGTGAAATGCCATTGAACCAAAGGGGGGTGCGCCTTGCGAATGGACCGGTAATCCGCCCCCTGGCCGGCCAACCAATGGAGCAACGCCCCCTCGGTGCCCGACCCCACCAACACATGCTTGCCAGCCTTTTCTTCCAGTTGCGCGGTTGAATCGACAGCAGAGGTCAACGCCAGCCAGTCGAGCGGCGAAACGGGCGATTGCCCACCACCCATCAGGGCCGGCACCTGGACCGCATTCCAGCCTGATTTACCAATTTCCAGATCCACTCCCTCGCCAAGCACACCCACCACGGTCATCCGGTTACGCGTGAGGGTTCCGGTCTTGTCGGAGCAAATCACCGTGGCGGAGCCAATCGTCTCGCAGGCCACCATCTGCCGCACCAGACTGTTAGCCCGGGTCATCTTGCGCATGGCCAAAGCCAACGACACCGTCACGCTCATAGGCAAACCTTCCGGTACGGCAACCACCACGATGATCACCGCATACACCAAGGCCGACAGCAAGGCGCCAAAAAATGGCAACACTCCAGCCGAAAGTTCGCCATCCAACCATGCCCGCCCCATCACCACCAGAAAAATCGCCAAGGCCGCAATATAACCAGCCATGCTGATCAAGTCGGCAAGGCCTTTCAGCTTCAACTGCAGCGGCGTTTCGCGTCTGGAAATGGAAAGCTTGTCGCGAACCCGATCGTGCTCTTGTCGAGTCTCCTCAGCAACATCACCTTCAGGTTCTTCATGCGCCAAACTGCGCGCTATTTGGCCCACCATGGTGCCATCACCCACTGCGACCACACGCAGGCTGCCCGTGCCACGAACCACCTGCGTGCCTCGAAAGGCGCACCCAGCATGATCGGTCCCAACACCCAAATCATCCGACCGGCACAGCGCCTTCCCTACCGGTTCCGATTCGCCTGTCAACAAGGATTGGTCAACAGACAATTCAACTGCTGTCACCACCCGCCCATCGGCAGGAACCTCATCTCCAGCCTCCAGATAGACCAGATCCCCCGCTACCACCTCATCCAAATGGATGGTCTGAAACCGCCCATCCCGGTTCACCTTCACGCGAATGGAAGCCCGCGTGCTGTTTAGCGACTCGAACTCTTTGTCAGACTGGTATTCGCTGGCAAAGGCAACACCCGTTGCCAGCATCACCGCCACCATCACGGCCAATCCTTCAAATGAAGGATGGTCGCCAACCGCCGATAGGACAAACAGCCCTAGCGCCGCCAGCATCATGAGGGATGGCAACCAGCGTCGCCAAGTAGGCCGAACCAATCCAGGGCCCACCACAATGGCCAACACTGCCAAACCACTCACGCCCAGCCACACGCCACCCTTAAACAAGTCAACCACGGTTGAAAGCAAGGCCGCCGCCAAAAGGATGCCAATGATGGGCTCATCAAACTTGTCCAAAAAACGGCGCCAAAGGGGTTCGCGCACTGGAGGTGTCAGTGCGTTCATGCCCAATTTCGAGCGACTCTCCCTCACCTGGTCTGTCGTCAGCCCACCGTCGGTGGGCAAATCACGAAAGAAGTCGTGGATTTGACGAAGGCTTTTCATCAGGACAGTGCTCCGGCTTGCTTGGGGCCCTTCCGGGCCGGCTGCAGTCTATTACTTACAAGGCAAAAGCGCCGCGGTTCGCCCGCGACGCTTGAAGAAGATCAGGATTTTCACACCAATCAATTCTCTTGAATCTCTTTTGACTTCTTTTCGGCCAACTCTCCCACACGGTCTTCAAACTTCTTCAAAAGACCCTGCATTTCGTCTTTCGACTTGGTTTGCTCGTCTTCGGTCAAATGGCCATCCTTCTGGGCGGTATCGATATGCTTGTTGCCATCGCGACGAATATTGCGGCAAGAAACCTTGGTTTCCTCAGCCGACTTCTTCACCCTGGCAACCAGCTTGTTGCGTTGGTCACCGCTCATGGGCGGAACATTCAGGCGAATCACCTTTCCGTCGTTGGCCGGGGCCAAACCAAGGTCTGAGGCGCGAATCGCCTTTTCAATATCCTTCAGGGTTCCCGCGTCGAACGCCTTGATCACCAGTTGCTGGGGCTCAGGCACCGAAATCTGGGCCATGTCCCTCAGCTTCATTTCGCTGGCACCGCCGTAGGCTTCCACCCGCAGGTTCTCCACCAGTGCAGGTGTGGCCCGACCGGTGCGCAACCCCTTCAACTCGTTGATGAAAACACCGACCGCCTTTTCCATGCGGTCTTCCGCGTCCTTCAAAATCGCCTTGGCGTTTTGCATTGCACCACTCCCACTCAAATATTAAAACCTAAAGAAAAAACCGGTCCGTCAGGCCCGGGAAGAAATCAGGGTACCAATCGGCTGGCCAAGAGCCGCCTTTTGAATGTTACCTTCCCGACGATAGCTGAACACGCGAATGGGCACATTGCTTTCCCGACACATGCTCACCGCGCTCGCGTCCATCACCTTCAGGTTGTCTCGCAATACCTGATCGTAGCTGAGTTTTTCATAGAGAACCGCATGGGGATTTTTCATCGGGTCATCACTATAAACGCCATCGACCTTCGTTGCTTTGAGCAGAATGTCCACCCCCAACTCGCACGATCGCAAAGCTGCGGCGGTGTCGGTGGTGACAAAGGGGTTACCCGTTCCGGCTGCCAAAATCACAATACGGCCTTTTTCAAGGTGGCGCACCGCTCGTCGGCGGATGAAAGGCTCGGCAACGCTCTCCATCCGAATGGCGGTTTGCAGGCGCGTCTCGCACCCCAGGCTCTCCAAAGCTTCTTGCAGGGCCATTCCATTCATGACAGTGGCAAGCATGCCCATGTGATGGGCTGTGGCTTTCTTGATCACCGTTGTCCCGCTGGAAAACTGGGCTCCCCGAAGGATATTCCCACCCCCTACAACAACAGCCGGTTGCACACCCAACTCGACAAGCAACTTGATTTGGGCAGCAGCTTTCAAGGTTTCTTCAATGTTGATGCCCGATTGCCCGGGCAAGGTGAGCACCTCGCCGCTTAGCTTCAGCAAAACCCGCTTTGGGTGCTGATTAGCTCCTTCCAAACCGGTTCCATCCAAGCCCGAGCCATCCACATCCATGCCGTACCCCTCTTTCAACCGAAAATTATAGGATTTATTGCCCCGCTGACCAGCCTGCTTCCGGTTCATCGCTACGGGCTACTTTTTGCCTGCCCCGCGCGGCGATTCGCCAGACCCCAGCAGACTGGCCCTGATTGAACAGCCAGGCTTGGTCATGCCAAGCCACGGTGGGGCAAATGTGCCAAGGCCACGCCAAAGCCATTCGGCCAACGGGCCAATGGTTGGCTAGGGGAGTCCTAAGCACCAAGTGCTCCTCGTTGTGCCCAATAACCTCCGCTTCTTCCAAGCCCTCCACCAAGGCCCGCTTGGCCATGGGTGGGTCGCTGGCTATCGATTTGGTCCCGCAATCGAAGGTCACCACATCCGGTTGCGGCCGGCTGATTACCCGGGTCAAAATCGCCGCAGCAGGGGTAAATTGCGCCGACAAATCTTCATACCGGCTGTAACCCATGTCAAACAGCACCACCGTTCCAGGCGACAACTCTAAATCGGGCACATTATCCAGGCTCTCGCAATGCAATGAAAACGCCGGCGACCCGCTCACCACCAGCGGAATTTTGCCAACCCAACCTGCTTTTCTGGCTAACTCACGAGCAGCTACTGCTTCCGCCAGCACCCCCAAAGCCAACCGGCGCCGGTCAGCCAAGTCTTCCATGAACAAATGCCCGTCATAAGCGTGGATTCCAACCGGAACCAGCGGCCCTGCTTCAGCCAAAGCCTGGATCAATTCGTGCCGCAGGGGAATCTGACCAACCCCAGTGCGATGTTGCCCAACATCCAGATCAACCATCACCCCCAATTGGCAACTCTGGGTATTGGCCGCTTCTTGCAGCCCTTTCAAGGTTTCCCATCCATCCACCAAGGCACTGAAACGGGTGCCGGGATAGGCGCCAGCCAAAACAGCCAAGGCTCCGGGTGCAGGACCCACCAAGGGGTAGGAAACAAGCACATCCTCGGCTCCTTCCTGGGCCAGCATTTCCGCTTCCACCAAGGTGGCGGCTTTGTGCTTCTTCACCCCCAATGCCATCCAAAGCCTGGAAATCTCGCGTGTTTTATGGGTTTTCACATGGGGCCGCAACCGTTCCGCCTGACCATGAACCATGCGAAGAACAGCAGCCAAATTTTGCTCAATCCGCTCAAGAAAAAAAATCAGCCCTGGCGTGTTTAACGCTTCAGCACCTGCCAAAAACAGGCTTGATTCCAATAGGGCCATGCGGGTTTTCCTTGCGAGTGCAGCGTGGCAGCGAATGCAGGCAGGTAAACCGACCGCCTAGCGGTATCCAACCCACCAACACGGGCCCTGCTTTGCGAGCATGCATACTACCCCGGTAACCCCATGGAACGAAATATCCCCTCCAAAAGCCTTGGCGACAGTAGGCACTGTGCCCCCAATCTACCTGACTAGAATTCCAAACGGGAAACAATTCCTACCCCTAATCCCACGCCATTTGGCAAAAAACGCCTGAAAACACAGGCCAAAACGCAGCACCCCTTGTCCAGTTGAAATCGCCATCCCTAAAATGGATTTGACTATCCAATTAGCAGTCGTTTCAACTTTTTGTGACAAATGCTATTTGCGTCACGCCAGGAGTCAAATGATGAACGGTGCCCAAAAACAGCTCGGCAGTCACCACGCTGAAACTATTAAAGCTCTCTTCACCCATCCCACCAGCCACAACATCCAGTGGAAGGATGTGGTCTCACTTTTCGGGGAAGTCGGCTCCTGTGAGGAAAAGCACGATGGCAAACTAAAAGTGCGCATTGGTAGCGAAACCGAATTCTTCACTCACCCCAAGCACAAAGACATAGACACCCAAATGATCGTCGACCTGCGCCGTATGCTAAAAAATGCAGGCTATGAGCCTACCGAATGAATGGCTGCCACATCGTTAACTTAAATTAGCATTATACCCCTAGACAAAGCTTAAACTGGGTGCTCCGGATTCAAATTCCGGGCACCCGTTTGTTTTTATATGGTGATCATTTCCTCTTTTTTCGGTTGATTTTCTTTTTCCGCCCGGCCCCCGACCAACAGGACAAATCCCGCGCTTAGCAAATAAGCTCCGGCCCAGTGCCAAGGCGTTTGGCAGGCTACCGCCTTGGCCATACCCTCTGGAACCTTTGCCAAAATATGCCATGGAAGACCGACTTGCTCATCGGGAAGGGGAGAATGTATCACCCCGCAAAAGGCCATCACCGCAGCCACCCCCAGGAAAAGGGCCGCCATACGGGACCTTTTGTCAATCATCATGGCCAAGGCGGACGCCCAAATTAGCGATGTCAGCAAAAACCCGTTCGACAAACAGCGCAAAGTCTGCAGGGTCAAAAGGCTCTCCTCGGTGGCGTTTTGGGGGGCAAATGGACCAAAAACACCCTTGATACACAGTAGCGCCGCCACCGCCAGCGCTGGCAACATGGCCAAAGCCAAAGCCGGATGGTGACGAGAAGGAGTGGCTTGGAATGAAACCGCCGTGATCTCCACACCCACAAAAACCAAAATGGGGTAAAGGGCACCGCGAGGAATCGACTCCAAAATCACAAACCAACCCAAGAGCCCGGCCACACCAATAAACAACGCGGTGGCCAAAGTGTACCCAGCGCGCCCACCCATTTTCTTATATGCCGGATGGCCTATATAGGGAGTTGTCTGGATCACCCCTCCCAGCGCCCCGGCCAAAAGGCTGGCAATGGCCTCGGTCCAAAGCACATGAGTGGTATCATATTCATCACCAGCGGCCGCGGCACTCTCTGTGCAATCGATTCCGCCCACAACTGTGGCCAAGGCGAAAGGCAAGGCCACAGGCAAGCGCCCCAAAGCCTCTGCCCAAACTTGTCCCCACCATGCGCCGTTCTCGGCTCCAAAGGGCCAAAACACAAACAGCTCCATGCCGTGCTGCGAGGGCAAACCAAGGGGAGGAACCAGCTTGGCCCCGGTGAATGAATCGACAGCCACCCCGACGCCATGGATGATCAGTCCAACCGTGAACGCCGCAAGGGCGCCGGGAATACCGAATGGCAAACGCTGGTGGGCCACCAAGGAAAAAAGCACAATCGACAGCACCACCATGCCAATCAGTGGCACACTCGCGATGCCATCGTTCACCAAAGGCAAAAAGGCGATCAACGCCAGGGCTATCGCTGCCAGACTCCCCAAAAGGCCGGCTCTTGGCACAAGCCGCCTAACTTGATTGCCAAGGGGCGCCAGCACCAACTTGACCACGCCCATCATCAGCAACACCATCAAACCCACATGCCAAGCGAAACGCATCGAGGGCTCGGCCTCGCCTGATGTCAAAGGATTTTCCGGATTGGAGGCCTGCTGAAGTGCTGGTAACAACACTAAAAAAGCCATGCCAAAGGTGCTGGGCGTATCCAACCCCAAAGGCATGGCCGTCACTTCCTGGTTCCCGGTTTTCCTTGCCAGCCTGAAGGCCATCCAGGTGTAGACCAAATCCCCCAGCAAAACGCCGATGGCGGTTCCAGGAACCATGTGGCTAATGACAAAATCAGGTGAAAATGATCGATTCCCTGGTTTTTGCTCCAACCAAGGAACGGAGGAGGTGATCGTGGTCACCAAAATCAACAAGACAGCAACATTATCTAGCGTCAAACCAAAAAAAGCATTTACATCACCCAGGCCAAACCATTTGTAATTTTTCATATAAAAACCTTTAAAAATATATTAATGTATATTTTCAGCGCAAAAAGGACCAGTGGATTAAAATAACCCTAACTGCCGAATGCGTCAGTTGTTTAATTAGAACCGATCGAGGCTTCAGGCAGCATGATTTATGGAAAAATGTAAGGATTGTGACGAAAAAGCGGTCTAGATTGAGCGACATAACGTGGGAGGTGGAATTTTGACTCATGGCCAGTTGGCATACTATAAGTAAAAGGAGTAACTTAAATAGGCAGGGAATATTTGATGATTTGAGACCCTCGGGCAGGAAGCAAGGTTTGAAGCGGTTTGCGTGGGGCAGGATAGCTCCCTCAAGCCATAGGAGGGAAAAGGGCTTCTCCCCTTTCCCAAGTGCAGGGCTGTCCATCCTATGCGACGCGTTGCAGTCACAGGTCTTGGTGTTGTTGCTCCCAATGGTGTTGGCAAAGACGCCTTTTGGGACGCATGCGTTGAGGGGCGGAGTGGGGTTGGACCCATCACCACCTTCGATGCCTCCAACCATCCGACGAAAATTGCCGCCGAGGTCAAAGACCTCGACCTGATGGAAGCCGTTCCTACCGAACACCGCAAAAGCCTGAGGATTATGGGCCGCGCCGCACGATTTGGCGTGGTAGCAGCACACTTGGCCATGAAAGACAGCGGCCTCAATTGCAACCTCATCAACCCCGAAAGACTCGGAGTGGTCATGGGCACCGGAATGGTGCCTATCGACCTGCCTGAAATAGCCCCCATGCTTTCGCAAGCATGCAGCCAAGAAGGCGGATACGACGCCGCAGAGCTAGGCAAAAATGGCTCCTCGATGGTTCCTCTCTGGATCCTGAAATATTTGCCCAACATGGTGGCCGCACACATCTCTTTGCTGCACAATGCCAAAGGTCCCAACAATACGATCACCACCGCTTGCGCTGCAGGTACTCAAGCCATAGGCGAGGCATTCCGCCTTATCCAGCGTGGCGATGCCGACTACTGCATTGCGGGTGGAGCAGACAGCCGTATCGACCCACTGCTGATGCTGGCCTATTCTTCGCTGGGCGCCCTCAGCCCCGCTAAACGCAACGCCTCCGAGGTCTCCCGCCCGTTCGACGGCGAACGCGACGGCTTCGTCTTGGGTGAAGGCTCGGGAATTTTAGTGTTGGAAGACTACGAGCACGCCCGCAAACGTGGCGCCACCATCTACGCCGAAGTCGCCGGCATGGGCTCCAGCTTCGACGCTTACGCGATCACCAAACCAGACCCGGAAGCGGGCGGTGCCGTTCGGGCCATTGAATGGGCCCTTCGCGAGGCCAAGCTGAACGCTTCCGATATCAACTACATCAATGCGCACGGGACCAGCACCCGCCTTAACGACCTGATGGAAACAACCGCAGTGAAGCGGGTGTTCGGCAACAACGCACACCATCTGCCCATGTCATCGATCAAGTCCATGATTGGCCACCTGATCGGTGCTGCCGGTGCGGTGGAGGCAGTGGCAATGGCCATGAGCTTGTATAAAGGCGTTGTTCCGCCAACCATCAACCAGACCAAACCAGACCCACGGTGCGATCTCGACTATGTCCCCAATGCGGCTAGGGATTTGCCTGTAACCAAGGCTATTTCCACCAGTTTTGGCTTTGGCGGGCAAAACGCCGCCTTGGTCATGACCCACGCCGCCTGATAATCATTTAAGCAAACGGTTTGATCAAAGCCTCACCCGGCTGATTGCTATCGCCCCGTTGAAACATGCCTCCACATCGCTGCCCGGGTCTCTCGCCCGGGCATGGTAATTTCCTGCATAAATGAATCCCCCGTCCACCGCCTCGTAGGCCACATGGAGCGATGATCCCAAGTGGTTACAAAAAACCAATTCTGGATCTTGGGCACCATTGGGCAAACTAGGGAAATTCACATTCCAAAATTCATCGGACTGAAGGGTTTCATCTTTCAGCACCGACAAAACTTTTTGCGCCCAGCGTGTGGCGCGGGCCCAATCAAACCGTAAACCGCGGCCCAAATAGTGTGAAAAAGCGATGCCCCGCACCCCGTGGATAGTGGCTTCTCGCACCGCTGCCACCGTGCCCGAAAGGTAGACATCGGCCCCTAAATTCCCGCCCGAATTGATACCCGAAAGCACCCAGTCTGGTTTTTGCCTCAACCCGTGCAAAGCCACTCGCACGCAATCGGCAGGGGTTCCATCCACCCCCACCCAGTCCTGGGCGTGCTGACGCACCGCTAGCAGGCGCTCTGTAGTCACCCGGTGGCCACCTGCGCTATGGCATTCCTCCGGGGCAACCACTGTCGCACGAACGGAATTCCCCAAGCCGCCGCAGGCGTCAAAAAGGGCCCGCAGCCCGGGGGCATCAATACCATCGTCGTTGCTCAACAACACTTCCATGCGGTTAAAATCCTCTATGATCAAAATGTGCTCCGGATATATCTTAGCGAACCCCATCCAATGGATACCCACCATGCGTCTGGCAGACTCTTACCCTCTGGCCGAATGGAAGCTTCTTTACCGGGTCCTGCACAGCCAACTGCGCAACCAGATGGACCTGATGGACGCCGCTTTTTTCCTCGATCTGCAAACCCACCTGCAAAAAACCGCCCAGACCGAAGGGGTTGATGTGGGAGATCACGGGGCTTGGGATGCCTGGCTTGGCAACACCGACGCCCCCTCTTGCTCCATTCGCAACACCCAGCGCGAGACTTGGAACTAACTCATGGCAGACAGCCCCCTCTGGACCATCGCCTGCGTGCAAATGGATGTGACTTTGGGCCAAAATGCCCAAAACACCCGGCAAATACTTAGCTATTTGGAAAGCGCGGCTTCCCAGGGGGCCAGGCTGGTCATTTTTCCCGAATGTGCCATCACGGGTTATTCCTTCAAAACCATGCAAGAGGCGCTGGATAGTGCCATCCCCTTGGATTCGCCCCACCTGACCGACATTCAACAGGCCTGCTCACGCCTGAATGTCTACGCGGTGGTTGGCACCGCCGAAAAAGAGGGCAACACTCTTTACAACACGGCGGTATTGCTCGGGCCACAAGGTCAGGTCGATCGATACCGCAAAACCCACCTGCCTTGGATGGGGCTGGACCGCTTCACCACCGCCAGCTCAGAGCCGTTCCGGGTCATCGAGATCGAAGGACTCAGGCTGGGAATTCTAATTTGTTACGACGGCAGCTTCCCCGAAACGTGCAGGGTTCTCACCTTGCTAGGAGCCGATTTGATTGTGTTGCCCACCAACTGGCCTGAAGGAGCCATGGGTGTGGTGAAGCACTTGGTAGCGGCCCGAGCTCTGGAAAACCATGTTTTCCACGCGGTTTGCAACCGGGTGGGAGACGAGGGCGGGTTT
>Ga0255125_1000148_pt1 | contig 24162 bp, 21 predicted proteins | sample Law_Cont_RepC_8d_FD_188557 | JGI IMG/M metagenome (GOLD analysis project Ga0255125, IMG submission 188557) | Freshwater microbial communities from St. Lawrence River, New York, United States - Law_Cont_RepC_8d | ecosystem: Environmental > Aquatic > Freshwater > River | place: USA: New York...
TCATCACCCATCGAGGTGATGGTGACCAACTGCGTCGGGTTCACAGTGTCGATGGTGATCGTGTAAGTACCCGACAGGGGCCCTTGGTTCAGGGCAAGGTCTTCCACACGGGCCGTGTAGACATAGGTGCTGCCGTTGGAGAGGCCGCTATCAGGGTAGGACCAGGTGAGGCTTGTCGTGATGGCAGCACCCAGTTTGACACCGTCGCGGTAGACATAGACCGTCTCGCCAACACCCAGTGGATTGTTCAGAATGCCACCAACCAAGGGAGTGACATCGTTAGTGGTTCCATTATCCAGCACATTGCCAATGGAAGGGGCAACATCATCACCCATCGAGGTGATGGTGACCGTCTGCGTCGGGTTCACCGTGTCGATCGTGATCGTGTAGGTACCAGAGAGAGGCCCTTGGTTCAGGGCGAGGTCTTCGACGCGGGCCGTGTAGACATAGGTGCTGCCATTGGCGAGGCCCGAGTCGGCATAGGACCAGGTGAGGCTTGTCGTGGTAGCAGCACCCAGCTTGACACCGTCGCGGTAGACATAGACCATCTCGCCGACACCTAGTGGATTGTTAAGAATGCCACCGACCAAGGGGGCCGTATCGTTGGTTGTCCCATTATCCAGCACATTGCCAATGGAAGGGGCCACATCATCATCCATCGAGGTGACGGTGACCGTCTGCGTCGGATTCACCGTGTCGATCGTGATCGTGTAGGTAACAGAGAGGGGACCCTGGTTCAGCGCCAGGTCTTCCACACGGGCGGTGTAGACATAGGTGCTGCCATTGGAGAGGCCGCTATCGGCATAAGACCAAGCGAGACTGGTCGTGGTGGCAGCGCCAAGCTTTACGTTATCCCGGTAGACATAGACTGTCTCGCCAACACCCAGTGGGTTGTTTAGAATGCCACCGACCAAGGGAGTGACATCGTTGGTGGTTCCATTATCCAGCACATTACCAATGGAAGGGGCCACATCATCACCCATCGAGGTGATGGTGACTGTCTGCGTGGGGTTCACCGTATCGATGGTGATCGTGTAAATGTTTGAAGGCGTACCTTGGTTTCCAGCCGTATCCTCAGCGCGGGCGAGGTAGTTGTAGGTTATTCCGTCTGCCAAGCCTGTGTCGGCGTAGGACCAATTTAATCCTGAAACGATGGCGATGCCAATTTTCACACTGTTGCGATACACGGCAATGTTTTCGCCAGGATTCAGCGGAGCGGAGAGGGTGCCGGAAAGGTTCGGGGTGGTGTCGTCCGTGCTTCCACCTGTGGGTATCAGGCCTGTGATGGGTGGGGCATCATCAACAATGGAAACAATTGTGACCGTCTGGGCCGGCGCTGTGGTGTCGATGGTGAATTGGTTGGAGGCGACGCTTTCATTGGAGGCGGAATCGGTCAGTTTTACATAGTAACTGCCGTCGGCAAGGATGTTCGACCCAAAGTTGACGGTATAGGTGCCTGAAGGGGATTCTGTGACAAGGTAGTTGATCGTGGGAACCAATACAGCGGCAGCCGAATAAACCCGGAGCGTGCAACCTGTTTGGCCAGTCACAGTTAGCACTTGGGTGTTGTCATTGGTGACCAAGTCAACCGGGTTGGGATCGCCGGCAAGTTCCGTCACATCCGTGATCACCGGGGCGGCAGGAGAAACTGTGTCAATCGTGATGGCATAGGGGCTTGAAAATGGCCCTGATTGGGCAGCGGAATCCACCACCCGGGCGGTATACGAGTAGGTTCCATCTGGGAGAGCTGCCTCGTCGAATGTCCATGTTGTTCCAGTAACCGTGGCCGCGCCAATCGGGGTTGTATTGCCATTTCGATACACATAAAGGGTCTGGCCTGGAACCAGTCCGGAGGAAAGGGTTCCGGTCAGGGAAGGCGTCGAATCGTTGGTAAAACCACCATTGGCAACAGTTCCAATTTCAGAAGGCACATTGTCCTGGATCGCACTGATCGTAACTATCTGGGTGGGTGCCGGATCCCCCACAGTTATCGAGTAATTGTTGGAGGGTGGCGACAGATAAGAGGTGTCATCGTCCTCCACATAGGCGGTGTAGGTATATTTGTTGCCCGTTACCAACCCGCTGTCGGTGTAGCTCCAGGAGGTTCCGGAGAAGTTGATGTTGGTCAGGGTAACGCCGTTGCGGAATATGGTCAGGGACTGGTCAACAAGAAGTGGGCTGGTGATGGTTCCATTGATTTGCGGGGTGGTGTCATCGGTAAATCCGCCGTTTGGCACCGTGCCGGTCACCGGACCGAAATTATCGACTACCGTGGAGATGGTGACACCCTGGGTGGGGGCGTCCCCCAGGATGTCATTCAGAGCCTGCACAACGAGATCACTGCTAGTGGTGTAGGTTGTGTTTGGGTTGATGGCGGTCTCATCCAAGACAAGAAAATAGCTTTGCCCACCGGGGGTGTTGTTGGCCATGTACATGGCCTTTACTTCGCCCCCTTGTTTTTCCTTACGGCTGATGGTGCCGGCAACCGTGACAACCGTTCCGGTTGAAAGGTCGATGTATGAAAAGGTTCCCTGAACATCGTTCCCACCGGGGGAGGTGAACAACGGGTCGGCCGGATTGAGGGAGGTGAACGCGAAATTGATTCCCACCAGGGGAGCGGGCCCCGTGGTGGCAGTGTTGGCACCCAGACCGGTTTCCGGAACCAGGAAAACCTCGGCGAAATATGCGGTGGCCTTTTCGATGGCCAGTGCCTGGCCGGCAACACGCAGGATGTCGTGATCATTCTCCGCGGTCAGGCGCAAGACCTCACCGGTGGACGGCAGGTTGCCGCTGGCAACCAGTTTAAAATACTCACCCTCATCCCCCGGGCTGTCCAGACTCCCGTTCAATCGCTGATCCATGGCGTGTGCGAATTCCTCGGTAAGCAGGTCGGCCACGGATTCAGGGGTGTAAGTGCCTGTCGCATAGGCGCGATTGAGAAAGATGGTTTCCCTTCCATCGAGACCGGCGGGAGTGTAAGCCGCGCGAGCCATCGGCATTTGGCTGTTATCCAGCAATTCAACCTTCAAGTCCATGTTGCCTGAAATCAGCGACTGGCGAAGCAGGCCAAGGCGGTTAGCGAAATCAATTGTGTCGGTGCCGGCCCTGCCGAACACGTCGGTCATCAGGGAAGCATAATTCGAGGAGCCCGCCGCCTGCTGGATCCGGGCTTGGGCAATCGCAATGCCTGCTTGAAGGACCGTGGTAGAGCTACTGGCGCTACGCACCTGAAATATCGTTGGAGAGGGTGTGAGCGTGCTTGCCAGGTCGGCGTCGGCGCCAACAACGGGGTAGGCACAGGTTGCTGTGATTTGCTGGGGAGCGAACAGGGTGATGCTGGTCGATGTCCCCTCGCTTGCCTGCCCAAGGAAACCCCAGGAATTGATCACCGATGCGGTGGGTGTGACGCGGTGTTCCAGTTGCAGCAGTGACAGTTTTGGACGGGTGGCCCTTGCCAGCTTGCGGAACCGGTTGAAACGTGTGCCTACCAGAGAAAACCACTTTTGGATCAATTGGCGCGTGTTGGAAATGGACATGGTCGGCTGGCCCCCGCAAAAATCGAGTGTTCGGCAATAGCTGATTGCTCACAGTCCAATCCCCCACGGAAGGCATTCCTTTCAAATTAATTTGGTGCCAAGGTGGTTCCCCACGGTTTCCCGCGGGACCTTAAGGGGTTGCCAAAGTCCACAACAGGCTGTGTAAACCCAGCGCCGCAAACGGCTTGAAACTAGATCTTTCCTGGCTATACCGAAAGAAAACCCTCCACACGGGAACCGCATTGCCATGCGAGGTGGCGAACCCCAATGGCCGTCGGTGGACCAACCATTTACGAAAAACATAAACTGAAATTTCAAGAATATTTTTAGCTACAAATGATTTAATTTCGGTCCACGCCAAGAAAACAAAAAACGAACCATCTGCCTGGAAAATTTTTTCACGGAAACCAATTTTGAATGATCAAGCCAAAGACAAATCTAGCGGATAAGACGACAATCACACCCCCAGCTGGGTCCTTGTCGGTGTCCTCCTAAATTCACCGCCTCAGAGGACAAGGGTGGAGTCCAACAGACCCCGCGCCTTCAGGTTGGTGATCGTCCGGCGATGGGTTTGTCGATTTGCTGGCCATCTTGGACATGCCTGGAATCGCTGGACCCATGAGTGTCCCATCCCTGCCCACCGCCGCCATGGTATAGCTGGACGAAGCGAACACCGCGCTCAACCAATCGCCGGGCTGGTTTTTGATCCGCAAAAGGCCGTGCTTACCGGCACCATGCCGCCCGGCACGCTCCGGGTGGAAGCGAACGCCACCATCGCGGGGCAACCAGGGATGAACCGGCAGGTGGCGATGGGGGTCCGCGAGTCGAGGGCCCTGGAAGTTGCCTTCACCTTCGTGTTGAGGATCTTCAGGTAGGCTGATTTCCCGGCAGCCCACGAGCCCGGTAAAAACACACCGGTATTCAGGCATTTCGGCGACTGGGTAAGCCGGTGCAGCCTCCGGGCGGACAGGCAAGGACAGCCGCCTGGTCCTGGACCTGGCCGAGGCCAGCCCGCTAACCCGCTGCCGGACTGCCCATGAGTCCTCACCGGCAACGGGAGGCTAACGCTATGGTGGTGACCGGCCGGGCGCCCGGCGGCCCCATTTCCCATTACAATCAACCCCAGCCCGGTGCTGTTCCGGGTTCTCTCCCTTGGACTTTGTATTGGGGTAATGGGCCATGACGGGCAAGCCGATTCTGTCGTTGGATCAAGGCACCACTTCCAGCCGGGCTATTGTGTTCGGTCAAGACGGTCGAGCTTTGTCGATGGCCCAACGCGAACTGCCGCAGATCTATCCCGCCCCCGGCGATGTCGAACACGACCCCGAAGAGATCTGGCAGACCCAGCTCGCCTGCGCCCGGGAGGCGCTGGCCCGCGCCGGACTTGCGGCCAGTCAAATTGGCTCTCTAGGCATCACCAACCAGCGCGAAACCACCCTCTTGTGGGACAAAACCACCGGCACCCCTGTCGCCAACGCTATCGTCTGGCAAAGCCGCGTCAGCGCACCAGTGTGCGATCGGCTCAAGGCACAAGGGCACGAGGCGCTCATCCGCCAACGCACCGGGCTGGTGGTGGATGCCTACTTCTCGGGCACCAAAGTGGTGCACCTGCTCGAAACCATCCCCGGCCTGCGCGGTCGCGCCGAAAGGGGAGAAATTCTATTCGGCACAGTCGATACCTGGCTCATCTGGAAACTGACCGGCGGCAGGCTGCACCTGACCGATGTGTCGAACGCCAGCCGCACGCTGTTGTTCGACATCCACAGGCTGGACTGGGATGATGAGATTTTGGGAATTCTGAATATCCCCAGATCTATGCTGCCACGGGTGGTCGATTCCAGCGGCATTGCCGGCCATACCGATGCCGAAATGCTCGGAACCCCGGTTGCCATCGCCGGAATCGCCGGCGACCAGCAGGCGGCCACCTTCGGCCAAGCCTGCTTCCAGCCGGGCAGCGCGAAAAACACCTACGGCACCGGCTGCTTTTTACTCATGAACACCGGCGACAAACCCGTGCCCAGTTCCAACAACCTGCTCACCACCGTGGGCTGGCGCGTCGGTGGCAAAACCACCTACTGCCTCGAAGGGGCCGTTTTCGTCGCAGGGGCTGTGGTGCAGTGGCTCCGCGACGGCCTAGGCATCATCACCAAATCCGAAGAGGTCGAAACCCTCGCCGCCAGCGTGCCAGACTCTGGCGGCGTGTTCGTCGTGCCAGCATTCACCGGTCTAGGCGCTCCCTACTGGGACCCCAAGGCTCGTGGGGGCATTTTTGGACTCACCCGCGGCAGCACCGCCGCTCACATCGCCCGCGCTGCCGTCGAGTCAATGGCATGGCAATCGGCTGACCTCCTGGGTGCCATGCAGGCCGATAGCGGCGTCAACCTTGCCACCCTCAAAGCCGATGGCGGCGCCAGCCGCAATAACGCCCTTTTACAGTTCCAGTCAGACCTGCTAGGCGTTTCCGTGCGCCGCCCCCGCGTGCAAGAGACCACCGCCCTAGGCGTGGCCTACCTGGCTGGCCTCGCCACCGGCACCTGGAACAGTTTGGCAGATATCGAACGCAACTGGGTGCTCGACCGGGAATTCACACCCACCACCAACAGCGACCAACGCGAAAAGCTTCTGGCCAGTTGGCGCAAGGCGGTTGGGCGCACCCTGAACTGGGTCGGTTAAGATATAAAATTCGCGGTTGATCAATTCGCATGGGTCGTACTGGGATGGAGTGATCTGATGGGTCCGACGGTGGTGAATCTGCTCCTGGCAATCGGGGCAGGGGTGTGCCTGACATTACAGGCCTCGGCCAATGGTTCCTTCCGCAGGAATCTCAATGACCTATGGTACCCTGCATTTTTCAGCGTCTGCGGCACCATCGTCACAGCGGTGACGCTTCTACTTCTGTTCAGGCCATCACCACCACCGCTGGAGGTAATCCGCTCCACCCCATGGTGGAACTGGATCGGTGGCCCACTCGGGGCCTTGATTGTGCTGGCAGGCGCTGTACTGACTCCTAGGCTGGGGGCCGGGGTTTTTCTGTCAGCCATGGTGGGGGGAATGTTACTCTCCAGCATGCTGATGGACCATCATGGCTGGATGGGGCTGGATGTGCGCTCCATCACGCCTGGACGAATCCTTGGCGCTTTGCTGGTTATCTCGGGTGTGGCCTGCATCAAATTTCTCTAAGTTTTGCCCATCAAACAGCTAGGAATGTTTCCATGCGACTGATCCCATCTGTGCTGGCGGTTTCCGCAGGGGCCTTACTTTTGGGAAGCGCCCTCTCCCAGCGGCCTGATGCGCCCGTAGGTGGCCCGTTCGGCCCGCTGCGCATGGGCGACAAGGTGTCGCTGCGTGAAAAGCAGGGCCGCTACGAGTTCATCCTCGTGCAAGACGCTGGCAGCCACCGGATTGTGGAACTGGCCAAAGACCACATCGCTGTGGAGGACATAGCCGGTGTGAACCGCACCTGGATTCCAATCACTTCGGTGCAATCGGTGACCAAGTTCCAGTTACTGCGATAACCAAAGCGGGGTGACAAAATGTTCATATTCGCGGCTCTTGCCTGTTTGGCTCTAAACTCCACGCCACCCAACTTGGTGGTGGTGTTTTGCGATGACCTTGGCTACGCCGACATCGGCCCCTTTGGTGGCAAGCTCGCGCGCACCCCCCACTTGGATCGCATGGCACGCGAGGGCCGCGCCTTCACCAATTTCCATGTGTCGCAACCAGTCTGCTCGGCCTCCCGCGCCAGCCTACTAACGGGGTGTTACGCCAACCGCGTGGGCATCCATGGGGCACTCGGGCCCAATGCCAAAATCGGCCTCAACCCCAAAGAAACCTCGCTTGCCTCGCTGCTCAAGGGCAAGGGCTACGCCACAGCCTGCCTGGGCAAATGGCACCTGGGCCACCTGCCGCAATTTCTTCCCACCAATCAGGGTTTCGACTCTTTCTACGGCATCCCCTACTCAGGCGATATGTGGCCCTTGCATCCCGAATCGCCCAAAGGCTATCCACCACTACCCCTGCTACGCGACACCGCCGTTATCAATCCGGCTCTAGGCCCCGAAGACCAAAAAAGACTCACCGGCCAATACACCGATGAAGCCATCCGCTTCATTGAAAAATCTGCCGCCAAACCCTTCTTCCTCTATTTGGCCCACAACCAGCCCCATGTCCCACTCTTTGCTGGCAAAGATTTCGAAGGAAGGTCAGGCAAGGGCCTGTATGCTGATGTCCTTGAGGAGATCGACCACTCGGTGGGTCGCATCCTGGGCAAGTTGGATGAACTAAAACTTTCCGACAACACCTGGGTGGTCTTCACCTCCGACAACGGCCCATGGCTAAGTTACGGCGAACACGCTGGCAGTTCGGGAAAATTCCGCGAGGGCAAAGGAACCGTGTGGGAAGGTGGCACTCGGGTGCCCTGCATCATGCGTTGGCCCGGAAAAATTCCCGCCAACACCACCACCAATGCGATGATGATGACCATCGACCTGCTGCCCACCGTGGCCAATCAAGTGGCAGCCGATTTACCCAAAAACCAAATCGATGGGGGTGATTGCTGGGGTATCGTCTCGGGCAAAGCCATGGCTAAAAATCCGCATGATTTGCCCAACAATGGCTACGCCTACTATTTCATGCAAAACGAATTGCAGGCGGTGGTGAGCGGCGACGGGCGCTGGAAGCTGGTCCTGCCACACACCTACCGTTCACTCGCGGGCAAGTCAGGCGGAACCTCAGGCATTCCCGCTAAATACAACTCAAAAAAAATCACCCTGCCAGAACTGTATGACTTGGGGAACGACCCCGCTGAAACCCAAAACCTTGCCAATAACCAACCAGATGAACTGCTGCGGTTACAGACATTGGCCGAACGCTTCCGGGCCGAATTGGGTGACAACCTGACCAAGCGCAAGGGAACAGCCAACCGCGAGTCGGGGAAAGCGCCATGACCACTCCCCAACCCGAGGCCAATCTGCTGCGCGTGAGCAAGCGTGTGGCCATCCCGCTGGAAGAGCTTGAGTTCAGTTACGCGCGTTCGGGCGGCCCGGGCGGGCAAAATGTCAACAAGGTCTCCAGCAAGACCCACCTGCGCTGGCCCACGGCAACCACCAAGGTGGTGTTGCCCTTGGGCACACTCGACCGCCTGAAGGCAAGCTACCCTAGCCGGTTCACCAACGATGGCGACATTTTACTGATGGCGCAGACGCACCGCGATCAGGAGCGCAATCGCCAGGAGTGCCTGGACAAACTGGTGGAGATGATCCGCCAGTGTATGCAGGCCCCGACCCCCCGCAAAAAAACCAAGCCCACCTGGGGCTCTCAACTCCGCCGCATGGATGCCAAGCGCCGTAACTCGGCCAAAAAGGAAGGCCGCAAGGGCGGCGGAATGGATTAGTAGGTTTTCGTAAAATTTTTATGAGCAACCGCTCCATACAATTGACACCTTTCTGCTAGCTAGCTAGAGTCATATTTTATCACAACTTAATTCTGGACCTTGGCTCATGCGCTTTGCCTTTGCTGCGTTGCTCGCCCTCGTGTTCCCATTGCTCACCGCACAAATTGCTAGCGCGCATGGTTTGGGCATCGAAGCCCGACTGCAAGACTCAACTGTTCATATTCAGGTCTACTACGACGACAATTCCCCCGTTTCAAACGGCAAGTTGCGCCTTCTCGATGCTGCAAACCTTCTCCTTCTGGAAGGTACCACCAATGCCCAAGGCCTTTTTTCTTTCCCCTCACCCCCGGTTGGCAAATACCGGGTCGAGGTCCATGTTGACGATGGTCACTTCACCAAAACCACTATCGCCATTCCCCCTCCATCATCCAGCGATGCATCCTCTGAAAATGCGATGGTCTCCGATGGGCTCAGCCGGGCCGACCGCACAGGCGCCCGCAAATGGGTCATGGCACTGATAGGTTTGCTCATCCTTGCGCTGGGAACCATGGCGTTGAAGTGGTTCGCCAAAAAACTCCAACAGACTAAATACATCTCCAAAATCTGAAATATTACATGGTAGCAACAATGAACTACCTAAAATTTCTTCAATCATTGATATGCCGTTTGCGGCATTTTTAGGGCCTCAAACACAATGCCCAACAGACGAAAATTGCTCCTAACTGGAATGACACTGGGATCATCCCTTTTAGGTGGGCTGGGCCTGTACACTTGGCGAATAGAACCGCATTGGCTGGAAATAGTGCGGCGGCCGCTGCCAATAGCCGGGCTGCCAAAAACTCTGGTCGGCAAGCGGGTGGTTCAGATCAGTGACCTCCACATTGGTCCACAGGTCGATGATGACTACCTGATCAACACCTTCGACCGGGTTCGGCAAATCGCTCCCGAAATCGTGGTATACACCGGCGACTTCATCAGCCGGAAAGATCATGTGGATGGACAGGCTCGTAGGGTCTTTTCCCATTGCGCACTAGGTAGCCTTGGCACCTTCGGCGTGCTGGGCAACCATGACTACGGTTTGACATTCCGAAACAAAGCGGTAGCAAACGAGGTGGCTGAGGTAGCTACCGACAACGGCATCACCCTGCTGCGCAACCAGGTCAAAGAGGTTGCCGGCCTCCAGATATGTGGGCTTGAGGATCTATGGGGTGGCAATTTCGACCCTGCAACCGGGCTGAGGACCCTGCAAACTGAAAAACCAGCACTCGTGCTGAGCCACAACCCCGATTCCGTGGAACTGCCCGGGTGGGAAAAACACCAAGGGTGGATCCTCTCCGGCCACACCCACGGTGGCCAGTGTAAGCCCCCCTTCCTGCCCCCACCCCTGTTGCCAGTCTCCAACAAGCGTTACAGCGCAGGCGAGTTTGAACTGGATGGCGGGCGAAAAATGTACATCAACCGCGGTGTAGGGCACCTGATTCGAGCCCGGTTCAATGTTCGGCCTGAAGTGACAGTATTTGAATTATTGGCAGGCTAATGTGCCTTTTAGGTTTTTATCTTGAAACATTGAAATTCCATGCGGCTTACCCACCTGATGACAGCCGTTACGGCCAGTTGAAAGGTTATGCCACGGCTAATTCAAAGGTTTTGGTTCGGCCATTTGAAACCTTTGGGCGGGCCGAATGGATACAAGATAATCACAACTCATTCATTCACATGAACTTACAATGAACCCCAAGGGAATAGCTACTCCCACCAGGCCACTTATCCGAAGTCTTTTCCCGGAGATATCGCCATGACTTGCATCCGCAATCCGGTCGGCTGGTTCGAGATCTATGTCCAAGACATGCCACGAGCGCGCGCCTTTTACGAAGCGGTGCTCGGTGTCACCCTGGAACAACTGGGCATGGAAAACCCCGAACTCTGGGCTTTTCCAGCCAAACCAGACCAGTTCGGATGTGGCGGCGCATTGGTCCATATGCCAGGCATTCCGTCTGGTGGTAACAGCACCCTGGTTTACTTTTCCTGCGACGATTGCGACTCAGAAGCAAAAAAGGCCGCCCAAGCAGGCGGCATAGTGATTGCCCCTAAGTTTTCTGTAGGCCAATACGGCTTTGTGGCCATCGTGCAAGATACTGAAGGCAATAGGCTGGGCCTGCATTCCATGGTTTGACTGCCAAAACATAAAGTAAGCCCCTCGGGTTTACCCGAGGGGCTTATTTAGTTGCGGCGGCAGGATTTGAACCTACGACCTCCAGGTTATGAGCCTGGCGAGCTACCACTGCTCCACGCCGCGATCCGGTGCATTGACTGCACTTCTCAATACTAACACCGTTTTTCATTCTGGCAACCTGTATGGCCTACTTTCCCGGGTTTTGCCGGTTCTTCCCGTGTGCAACCGGTATCTTTCACCGCGCTTTCCCTTGGAAAAGTACAATCTTTGCGCCATGCTGGAGGGTTGGGTCCTCTTTTCTTCCGGGGCGCGCCGTGCCTGTTCGAATCCCTGCTCCTGCTAATCAGAAGCGCCAGTGGCGTCCCCGCATGTGGCACGGCAGCCATGCCTTCGCATGGTGGCGCATGCTCGCCAAAAACGGCGTGGCCATTCACCCGAAGTACTTTGGCATCTCTCTGGTCACCACCGTTACCACCGCAATCCACGCCACCATCCGCACACTGCAGCAGGCAACTGCAGCCTCAAAGGCCGCACAAACACCCCTCTCCCAAGATCCTCTCTTCATCATCGGCCACTGGCGCACCGGCACCACGCTGCTGCACGAACTGTTCATCGAGGATCCACGCCACAGCTATCCCACCACCTACAGATGCATGGATCCCAACCATTTCCTCCTCACGGAAAATGCCTTCAAACCCTATCTGAATTTCATGCTCCCCAGCCAACGCCCCATGGACTCCATGGCCACCGGCTGGGAAAAACCTCAAGAAGATGAATTCGCCCTCGCCATGCTGGGCGCTCCCTCGCCCTATTGGAGCATCGCCTTCCCCAACCTGCAGCCACAGGACACCTTGGCCTACGAAGTGGAAAATCTGCCACCCAACGAACGCAAGCGCTGGGAACGGGTTTTCTTGAGCTTTTTGCGCGAATGTGCTTGGGCGGCACCCCCTCGTGAACGCCGCATGGTTCTCAAAAGCCCTACCCATTCCTGGCGCATCCCAACTCTGCTCAAGCTTTTCCCCAAGGCCCGTTTCGTCCACATTGTCCGCGACCCCTATGTCGTTTTCCCCTCCACCGTCAACCTTTGGCGCAGCCTCCAACGCACCCACGGCCTGCAAATTCCCAATCTCGAGTCGATCGAGGAACAGGTCTTTGGCACCTTCTCCTGGATGTACAACCGCCTCGAAGCCACACGCCATCTGGTACCCCAGGGCCAATTCGCCGAAGTCCGCTACGAAGACTTGGTTGCCAACCCCTTGAGCCAAATGGAAAGGCTCTACCACGAACTCGATTTGGGTGGCTTCGATGTCGCCGGCCGCCACATCCAAGGCTACCTCGACAGCCAAAAAGGCTACGAAACCAACAAATTCAAGCCCTTGCCCACCGATGTTGAGGCCGATATCTCGCGCCGCTGGGGCGATGTGATCGATCGCTACGGCTACCCCCACCGTGGCCAAAGTCACCCAGCCCCCTAAGAATGTAATTTGCCAACAGCACCAAGTTTCTGCCGCTTCTAGTGAACCGGCATTGCCCGTGCATCTAAATAACCCGCCTTGGCTGGCGGGTCTGAGGGTTTGCCATGAGCGTGACCGTGACTTTCAAAGGTGGCCCAGTCCAATTGGCCGGCAAGCAACTGACCGCTGGCGACAAAGCACCCGATTTCAAGTGCCTCGGTGCCGGACTCGCCGCCAAATCTCTCGCAGACACCGGCGCCAAGGCCCGGCTCTTCAGCGTGGTCCCAAGCCTCGATACCCCCGTTTGCAGCGTTCAGACTAAAAAATTCTCCGAAGCTGTCGCCAGCTTGGGCGATAAAGTTGCTTGCTACACCGTCAGCCTTGACCTGCCATTTGCCCAAGGACGCTTCTGCGAAGCAGAAAAAATCTCTGGTATGCACAATCTTTCCGATGTGCACGACCATTCATTTGGCAAAAACTACGGCGTACTAATCGAAAGCCTGCCACTCAAACTGCTCACCCGAGCAGTCTTTGTGGTAGACAAGCATGGCGTAGTGACATACGCAGAATATGTCCCAGAAGTTACAAATGCCCCTAACTACGATGCAGCACTAGGCGCCCTCCAAGCCGCCGCCGCCTAAAATCTCTCAATCTGGGAACGACAGAAAGTAAATTATTTTTAAAAATGGGCAGGTTGGGACGATTAATCCGAACCTGCCCGCTGTATCGAGCTAGCAGCCGCCAGATTTTAAAGATTCACTCAAGGCTGATTGCAAACACCAAGCGTATGATTCTACCGTGAAGGGGATGCCGGGCCCCTTGGGCGCCACATTGTCCGTGGTGCCTCTGCTTGGGTCCTTTGGGATATTATCTAATAGCGATCGCTATCCAGATTAAGCCCCATCACGGTGGAGATTTTTAAAATGAACCGGATAAATGCCGCTCGCAAGGCATTGATTACCAGCCTCAGCCTGGCGGGTTTGATCGCCGCATGCACCCCCGCTGGCGCCGCATGGAACAATGTGTTTCAGGTCACCTGCAACACCTGCCAAACTCGCACCAACACTTCCTACTACTCGCCTGCGCCGGCTCCTGTCGCCGCTGCGCCAGCCACCATTCCCAGCAACACCCAGCAGTGCAACACAAGCTATGTGCAGCGCAGCTACTACGAGCCTGTAACCTCGTACGAGCGCAAAAGCTACTACGAGCAAGTGACCACCAACCACACCAGCTACTACTACGAGCCGGTCACCACCACTCGCACCAGCTACTACTACGATCCATGCTCCTGCAGCTACAAGCCCCAATGCAGCAAGGAAACCAGCTACTCCCTCAAGGCACAACAATGCCCGCAAACTAACTATGTCGAGCGCACATATTTACAACCGGTGACCAGCTACCGACAGGCCTATTACTATCAACCTGTCACACAATGCTGCACAACCACCATGGGTGATCCCGTCGCCGCTCCCGGTGGTGCGCCCATTTCTGTTCCAGGTGCCGTAGCCCCTGCCGCCGCCCCCATGACCATAAGCCCGGCACCCGCACCCGTTGGCATGCCCGGTTCCACCAATCAACCACTTCTAGCGCCCGTTACCCCTGCTCCAGCCACACCAGGTGTTGTCGAGCAGCGCACTCCTGGCGTTTCTTACAACCCCTCAGCAGCCCCAATGAACCCAGCCCCCTTGTCCCCAGTTCGCCCCTCCGCTGTGCGTCCAGACCGTCTCACTTCCATCCCCGGCGCCTCCGCCAGCCCAGTCCGAGGCCAGGTTCTTTCTCTCAACACCCAACCCCTGTCCAATGCTCAGGTGACTTTTGTCCCCATGGAGCAAAACGGTACCAACTTGGTTGCCCAAACCGACAGTTTTGGCCGATTCCAGGCCGATCTGCCCTCCGGCGTTTACCAAGTTTACCTGCGCGGTGGCCAAAATGATGCGAAGGCACAGCTGGCTCAAACTGTTCGCCTTTCCGGCAACAATGACATGCTTCGCTTGGTCAGCCGATAAGTTTTACCCCTCTCAAGCTTGACAACTCTAGCGGTTATTGGGCCTAAAAACGGTAAATTTCAGATGAAGATTGATCCCGGTGAGCCACTTGGCCTCGCCGGGATCTTGTTTTTTCGGTTAGAATATCTCTTTCCCGGGCGCGGCGTTTCCGCGCGCATCCCCCGCCAGAGCGGTTGATTACCTCTCCGGATAGGGATATTCATTGCACCATTTGGCGCCGGTTCACCCGGCGATTGAGACTCATGGCCGCTCAGAACCTCGACCTCGTCCGGAACATTGGCATTATCGCGCACGTAGACGCCGGTAAGACCACCACCACCGAGCGCATCCTCTACTTCTCTGGCACAAAGCACAAAGTGGGCGATGTCGATTCAGGTGATACCACCACCGACTTCGACCCACTCGAGCGGGCCAAAGGTATCACCATCAACTCCGCCGCAGTCTCCATCGACTGGGGTGAGAACGCCATCAATATCATCGATACCCCAGGCCACGTCGACTTCACCGCGGAGGTCGAGCGATCACTGCGTGTGCTCGACGGCGCCATCGGTGTGTTCTGCGCCGTTGGTGGCGTCGAAGTGCAGTCCGAAACTGTTTGGTTCCAAGCCAACAAATACAAAGTGCCTCGTATCGCCTACGTGAACAAGCTCGACCGCACAGGCGCCGACTTCTACGGCTGCGTCCAACAGATGCGCGAAAAGCTCATGGCAAAACCCGCCATCCTCTCCATCCCTGTCGGTGCCTACACGGATTTTCAGGGCATCATCGACCTCATCCGGATGAAATTCATCACCCGTGATCCCGCCGACAAGAAAAACATCGGCTTTCTCATCAACGAGATTCCCGAAAGCCATGCTGCAGAAGCTGCACAGCGCCGCGAGGAACTGCTCGAAATGGCCTCTCTCGCCAGCGACGAACTCGCCGAGCTCATCCTCGAAGGCAAAGAGGTTTCTGAAGACCAACTGAAGTCGGCCATCCGCGCCGGCACGCTCAAGATGCTCTTCACACCAGTTTGCTGCGGCTCCAGCAAAAACTTCCACGGCGTGCAACAACTGCTCGACCATGTCATCGACATCCTGCCTTCTCCCACCGACCGCCCCCCAGTCGATGGCATCGTCCCCAAGACGAAGGAAAAAGTCTTGCGCAAACCCGAGACCTCAGAGCCTTTCTCAGGTTTGGCATTCAAAACCGTCGCCGAGCCAACAGGTGACTTGGTTTATGTCCGTATCTACTCCGGTGAACTCCGGCCCGGCGATACCGTCAACAACACCACCAACAACCGTTCCGAGCGCATCGGCCGTCTCTACCGCATGATGGGTAACAAGCGGGAAGAACTCGAGGTTGCCGGCCCAGGCAACATTGTTGCGGTCATCGGTCTCAAAAGCACATTCACCGGCAATACCCTTTGCAGCCAAAATGCGCCCGTCGCTTTGGAGTCGATCACCTTCCCCAAGCCCGTCATCAGCATGGCTGTTGTTCCCGACAAATCGAACGACGAATCCAAGCTGGGCGATGCACTGCAGCGGCTGCTGCGCGATGACCCCACCATCAAGGCACACACCGACCCAGAAACAAAACAACTCATCCTCTCCGGTATGGGTGAGTTGCACCTCGAAGTTTCGGTCGATAAGCTCCACCGCTTCCCAGGCGTTAAGGTTGCCACGGGCAAACCAATGGTGGCCTATCGCCAAACCATCGCTCGAGCCATCACTCAGGAAACCCGCTACATCAAACAAACTGGTGGCCGCGGTAAGTTTGCTGTTGTGGTTGTCGAGTACAAGCCTCTCAACAAAGAAGAGCAAGATATCTGGGCCAAAAAGATGGAAGAGGAGGGCGAACTGCCCGATCCAAACAACATCTACTTCCACGACAAGATCACCGGCGGCGTCGTGCCCAAAGAATATGTCAAACCAACAGAAGAGGGCATTCGCGATGCCGCAGTCAAGGGTGCCAAGTATGGCTTCCCCTGCGTCGACATCGAGGCCTGCCTGGTGGACGGCAAGATTCACCCCGTAGATAGCTCACAAGACGCCTTCAAGCTCGCCGGATGGGAAAACTTCCGCGATGCTCAACAGTCTGCAGGCATCCTGCTCCTCGAGCCCATCATGAAGGTGGCAGTGGTTGCGCCCGAAAAGTACATGGGCTCACTCACAGGTGACCTTTCCCGTCGACGCGGCATCATTCAAGATACCGTCACCGCCAATGGGCGCGTCACCATCATGGCCCAGGTGCCTCTGGCCGAATTGTTCGGCTACACCACCGACATCCGCGGCTCAACCAGCGGCACCGCCTCCTTCACCATGGAGCCCAGCCACTACGCCGAGGTTAAGGAAGAACTGGCCGACCTGCCCAACAAAAAGTCCTAACCTTCCAAAAATCCGGTTGACTCCCCGGCTTCTGGAACCAAACATAAACCTGGCGACTCCAATTCTCTTGGACTCGCCGGGTTTTTTCATGGCCCCCTCTTTGGATAGTTCTCATGCGCCATATTCTGTCGTTGGCCGTCATTGCCCTACTCTTGGGTAGCGTGGCCCTTTTCGCCCAAGCCGATGACAACCCAACCAAGGAAAAACTGCAAGAATTGCAAGAGTTCATCGGCACATGGGAAGCAAATGGCGGCCCCGATGGCAAAAAGGGCAGCCTCAAAGGAAACTGGAAAGAGACCATCAACTGGAACTGGCGCTTCAAGGGCGACGATGCCTGGCTCACCCTGGAAGTGAAGGGCGGCAAAGTCTTTGAAAGTGGTGACCTCCGCTGGGATGAAGACAAAAAATCCTATGTCCTCAGCGCCAAGATGCCAGGCGGCAAAACCCAAAACTACACAGGCTCTTTCAAAAAAGACATCCTCACCCTCGAGCACCTCGACAGCGCTACCAAAGAACGTACTCAAATCACCATGAATACAGCCGCCGAAGGAGTTCGCCTTATATACCGCGTTAAAAAAGCCACTGGCGGCGGCAAATTATTCGCCCCCGTCTACTTGGTGCAGGGCAACCGTGAAGGCGAAAGCCTTGCCGCTAAAGACTCTAAACAGCTGTGCGTTGTCTCGGGCGGTGCCGGCACCATGCCCATCAGCTACAAAGGCGAAACTTTCTATGTCTGCTGCTCAGGCTGCCGCGACGCCTTCAATGAAAACCCCGAAAAATACATCAAGGAATTCAAGGCAAAGAAAAAGTAGTGCTCTCTCGCCTGTTCCTTCGATATCTGGGCATCGATTATTCCGGTGCAGCCACTGCGCGAACAGGCCTTACCGGCATTAGGGTCTACCAAACCACTCCGGGCCACCCACCCATTGAAATAAGGCCTCCGTCTGGCCATTGGTCACGCGACGCTCTGGCTGCATGGTTGGCTTACACCCTTGCCGACGGCGCCCCCACCTTGGTGGGAATCGATCACGGCCTGTCGTTTCCATCAAACTACTTCCAGCACCATGGTCTGGAAAAAAATTGGCGGTCCTTTTTGGCCGATTTCCACACCCACTGGCCAACCGATCAGGCAAACACAACGGTAAGGGAATTGCGACCAAATAACCTGCGCACCGGTGAACCCCGTTGGCGCAGGCAGCCAGAAAAACGCTGCGCTGCCAAATCAGTTTTCCATTTCGATGTGCCTGGAAGTGTTGCCACCAGCACACACGCCGGTCTGCCCTGGATTCACCAACTCACCAGCCAGCTCCCCGCGGTTCATTACTGGCCCTTCGATGGCTGGGCCCCAACGAAAGGCAAATCGGTCCTCACCGAGGCATACCCGGCACTTTGCTCCAAACTCTATCCCCAAGAATGCCGAACTCCAGACCAGCACGATGCTTACAGCCTGGCGCGCTGGTTTGAGGAGCTCGACCAAAAATGCCAACTGGCCAATCTTTTTCAGCCCGCACTTGCGCCAGAAGAAAGGGAAATCGCCAACCATGAAGGATGGATTTTAGGCGTCGAATAAAGCCATCAACTCAAAAACGGATCTAGCGCGATAGACATTTTAGGTGTGCCCAACTCGGCTTTGCCAAAACCAACTCCAGCACCCGCCGACCGCGCTTCCGCCTGATACTCGGCCAAATTGCTCACCAATAGCATGGGCTGATCCGGATGCGCTGCTTTGGCCTCGCGCAAGAACTCCATTCCAGAATCTCCATCCTCATCAAAGAGTCGATTCACTAAAACCACATCAGCCCGTTGGGCCCGCAACCACGCATGCGCCTCAGCCCGCGTAGCAGCCGCCTCGATGCAGGCAGCATACCTACCCTGAATGGCCCTACTGATGTTCCCATGGTCAAACGAACATTGGCCCACACTCAGTATCACCTTTTTGCCATCAATCATCCTTCTCTCCTTCTAATCCAAATCCCATGGCTCGTGCCCAATTTTGGTGAAAACTCCAACCGGCCAACTCACGCTTGGGCACAAATGGCCCACCTCGGTAAAAGCGACTCGCGAGGTTCGACTGAACCTCTTCGCAAATATTCATGTCCTCGCGCTGAACCTGATCGCTCGATTCCAGCGCCCGGGCAACCCGCCCAGGCTCCAACTCTCCTCGCATGAACCAATCAAACAATACACGGCACCGCCCAGGCCCATCAGGCAAAACCAGATTGGTGTCGGCCGTGTCACCATAAATATTAATCATCCAAGCGGGCCACAGGTGCCAATACCACGCCATGCCACCTTCCGCGGGCCCACTCATCGGGCACGATTGCAGCGAGGCACTCCCAAAAATTTCCGTCTTGTAGCCCCTGGCCAACAGCCCTGCTGACAATCCCGGATGCACAGGCCCAACATGATAGCCTCCATCCAGATAATTATCGACAAAAACCTTCCAGTCACAGCCAATCCGGTATTCCCGAGTTTCAACCCAGTGGAAGTCTGCGAGTCTTTCTCCCAGCCAATTTTGTAAGGGCCCCAGTTGCTCTTCAAGCAAACCGGGACTTGCATGGGGCGGATGCACCCATACCCAGCGATCCCACACCTCTAGGTGCCAAGCCGGTAGCGGGTTTTCTTCCCGCTTGAAGCACGTCATCCCATCCCCCTGGGGGATACCCGTCAGCTTACCCGCCAAATCATACATCCAACCGTGGTAAGGGCAGCTGAACCTGATCGCCGTTCCACAGCCCTCCGGGGCCACCCGGGCCGCCCTGTGCCTGCAAATGTTCGTGAAGGCATGCAACTGGCCATCTTGGTCCCGGCTCACCACCAACGGCTCCCCTCCGAGGTTCAAAGCCACATACGACCCTGCTTGGGCTACCTGTTCTACCCGGCATGCGGGCAACCAATTGGTGCCAAAAACCTGCTCACTTTCACGCTTGGAATACTGGGCCTGCGTATAGCATTCGGGAGGCAACGCCCATGTTCCATCCATGCTCGCAGACGGGTCTAACACGCCAAGCCCCCACAATCGGTATAATTGGTACGAATTCCCTGTGCTTCTCAGGTGTTTAGCATAGGATCCCAGCTTGCCATTGGGCAGCGGTGGGGTAGGTTTGGGCAAAGGTGTTATTATTTACTGACTTTTCGTTTGGACGGCGCGGGAGTCTTCGACCATGGCATTCTTGTCGTTGGAAGAGGCGGCTAACAAACTCGGATTACCCGGGGAGGCCTTGCGTGCGCTCGCTAAGGATAAAAAAATCCGTAGCATGCTCGACAGCGGCAAACTGGTTTTTAAAGACACAGACATTGCCGCCTACCTTGAAAAAAATCCGCCCACTCAGCAAACCCTCATTCCCGCCGATGACGACCTCATACTGAACCTAGGCGACGATTCCTCCTCAGGCGATTCGTTCTCCCTCGGTTCTAGCAGCAGCGACGAGCACCCCCTTCTACTCGACGATCCAAGCCAACCCTCCGGCGACGGCCTCATTCTCGACGACAGCAGCGAGAACGCCCCGCTTCTCCTCAACGACCCAAACGAACCCTCAAGCGAAAGCCTCGTGCTCGACGACAGCAGCGGCATTGGCCTACTACCCGATGACATTGAACTCTCCATCCCCTCGGGCGCCGCTGAACAGACCATGATGCTGGCACCCGGCAATGACAGCGACTCCGGTTCCAGCGATGTCAGAGGCGTCGCTATCTCCCAAACCGACAGCTCCAGCGATTTTGACCTCGACCCAGGCATGGGCAGCGACAGCGAATTCACCTTGGGGTCCGACGCACTCAACATTCCCTCAGGTGACGACAGTGCCAGCGGCACGGGCCTCAACCTCGACGACGGGTCCAGCGGCACCTTCATGCTCGACGAAAGTTCCAGCATCTTCGAGCTCGAAGCTTCCGAAGCCATCGATGGCGGCAGCGACAGCAACTTCGAAATCAACCTCGAAGACAGCTCTGGAATGGTGGAGGATGGCGATTTTGCACTCGACGCCGAAATGATCGTGGACGATGGTTCCGACTCATTGGCCGGTTCTGGCGACGATGAACTGGTCGAAGAATTTGGCGACGCCGAAGATTCCGATGGCCAGTTGGTCGCCGTAGACGAAGAAGGCGATGTCAACGCCGAAACCGTCGCCGCTCCCAGCAGGGGCCGAGCCCGCAAACAAAAGCTGATTGACGAAGAGCCACTGGATATAGACGAACCCGAAAGCAGTTTTGCCGAAGAGGATGATGAGATAGCGCCCAAACCTGTTATCGCTGTACCCACTGCGATTCAGCAGCCTTGGGGAGCACTTCCCGCTCTGGTCCTGCTCCCTACCGTGATCGGCTTGGTGTTGCTCACCTTGATGTCTTTTGAAATCCTTAATAGTGTCATTGGCTTTTTCAATGGCACCAAAACTACCTCGCTAATTCTGAAACCCATGATGGAATTCGTTGATCCAGCCAGCGCCAAGCTGCTCGATTAACAACAAATATCAAATAACCACTCAAAACAAGCGGGCCCTTACTCCAACGAGTAAGGGCCCGCTTGTTTCTGCTACCAGCACCTGCCTCTGCTACCAACAAAACGCGATCGTTCCTAACCCACAAATTAATCCCCGGCAAAACTTGCCGGGGGCTGCCAACTTGCCCGCTTTTGCCAAGCGCTTTACTGCCCTTTGGTCTTTAAACGGGCCTGGCCCTGCGTCCAATCGCCCACCAGGGCCTCCACCACAAATGCTTGGCGGTTGCGCCAAAATTCCACCTTCACCCGCTGCCCAGATTGCAGATCAGCGATTAGGTTAATGCAGTGGTTTTCGTTATTCACCGGCCGGCCATCCAGTTTCAGCACCACATCACCAGGCCGCAGCCCTGCGATGGCGGCGGGTGTATCCGGATAAACCGCTTCCACCAACGCACCCTCGTGTTTGTCCAAACCCAGGTTGCGGGCAGTTGCCGGGTCGAAGGTGTTGGCCACCTGCAAACCCAAGTAGCCACGCGAAACGCTTCCCGTTCTCAATAGCTCCCGGCTAACCCGCTTGATGCGATTGATGGGAATACTGAACGAAACACCCGTGTTATTGCCACTCGTCGAGGCGATAGCCGTGTTGATCCCAATCACATTCCCTTCCAAATCCACCAGCGGACCACCGCTTGAACCAGGATTGATAGCCGCATCCGTCTGCAAAAAATCCTTGATCCGAATGGTGCTACCCAAACTCACCTGGCCCCGCTCACGGGCCGACAATATCCCATGGGTCACTGTCTGGTTCAAACCAAACGGACTGCCAAAAGCCAAAACCCACTGCCCCACCCGGGCGCCTTCGCTATCACCCAAAGCCGCCGTGGGCAGGTTGGCCTCATCCAAACGCAACACTGCTATGTCGCTCTCCGGGTCTGCCCACACCCGACTCGGTCGCAGCACCCGGTTGTCCGATAGCGACAGCGTGATCTGCTCAGCAGGAGCACCCGCTATCACATGGTTATTGGTCAGGGCAAATATGCCCGAAACCTCGGGCAAACGCACCAGCACCCCCGAGCCCGACTCTTCCACTGGCTTGCCGCGGCCTTGGGCCGGCGGCCTCACTGCCTCAACCGCCACCACCGCAGGCATCATTTGCCGCGCCACTAACTCGAACTTCCGGTCCATGCCATCGGGAAACCCTGCCCTCGGCAAACCTCCAATAGAAACTGGCCCACTGACCGGGTCTGCCGCATGCGCCCCAGGCATCATGCGCCAAGCGGCAAAACTGCCCATAAACGAACAGGCACCCGACACCGTTAATAGGATCATCCGCTCACGAATCATGCGGGCACCCTTATTCGGACTGAATCAGACAGATTCGAATCAAACACCAGAAATGAGGCCCCACAAAAAAACACATGGGGGGCCAGTCAAGTCTATGCCTCGTATGGCTGCCCCGGCATGAGAAAAAAAAGAAACGGGGAGTATTTTCTCCCCGGTTCACCCTGTCTTCGTTGTTTCAACCGGAACGATCAGGCCCTTTTGCCAACTCATCTGCCTAACGATAGGTCGCGTAAATCCGGATCTCGCAATTCCTCTCGGGTCAGTTTCACCTCACCAATATGCGTGTATTTGCCTGCCTGGAACGCAGGTTCCCAGTTAGGCTCCTCTTCCTTCAGCCGCTGGCAGCCGATGCACAAAGTCGCGAAGGGCACCGCATTCAGCCGGCTGGCTGGAATACTCTTGGAACAACCCTCGCACAGGCCATAGGTTCCGGCCTTCAACCTGTCCATCGCATGGTCCACCTGGGCCAACTCTTCGCTTTCATGCTCCGCCAAAGACGATGAAACCTCATCGCCATCGCAATCTTGGGCTGCATCGGCCATGTCACCCGATGCGCCATGACCCCCCAAATCACGCATGTCAGCGCTCAAACGCTTTTCCAGCTCTTCGCGCCTTTTCAGCAAATTGTTGTACAGCCTCAATAAGGTATCGCGTCGCACCATGTTGCACCTCGCGCTGTAAGGGCGATTCACCCATCCCAAAGCAAGAAAGACCAAACCGCCCGTTTTCATGAACTCTATGCGTCTAACCGGTCAAACAGGTTCAAAAAAACCAAACTTCGCCTAAATTTGACAAATCTGCAAAAAAACACCAAAAAAACCAACCCGCAAAGCCCCAAGGCCTTGCGGGTTGGTTTTCTCATGAATCATTCACCCGCGTTAGGCCACCCAAATCCCGTTCTGGCTAAAATCAGCGCCAGTTTTAAAAACCAGCTCCGGGTTGTAGTCTCCAAGCATCACTTTGCTGAAAATTGCCACCGTGCCCGGCGCCCCCGGCCCTGATGCCGTCAGAATATCGCTCTTCAAACCAGAACCCACCGGCTGGCTCGAACCTACATCCACTCCCCCATGGAAAGTTGAATCATAAGCATAAAAGCTCCGCGGGTTCTCACCCTTGCTGTCAAACAGCACCACATTGGGTGGCCCACCTTGCCCAGCACCGGTGATGATATCCGCAATCCCGTTGCCATCCACATCCGCCGCAGAGATGTAAATCCCCGAGGTGAATCCAGGCGCATAGGCAAAGAACCCGTTCACATATTTAAAATTGTTAGCACTGTCAAAAATGGCCACCGTGGGGGTCGCACCCACACCCGACCCGGTCACTATGTCCAATCGGTTATCCCCGGTGGTGTCCGCAAGGGCAACACGCACGCCACCCAAAAACCTGCGGTCATACGCATAAAAGGCATTCGTGTAGGTCTTGGTCTTGCCATTAAATACCACCACACTAG